>JAEEGL013699074.1_pt1 | contig 70701 bp, 62 predicted proteins | sample 9134231 | NCBI WGS metagenome assembly JAEEGL01 (sample SAMN16246548, study PRJNA631951) | gut metagenome | biome: gut microbiome; feature: rumen; material: fiber-attached | host: Bos | place: Iran: Karaj | collected 2018-10
AACCAAACGGCGGACCAGTTAGTGGTAGAAAGCTCCTACAGTGGTGATGCTACCTTATCCTTAAGGAACGTTGGCGCGACAGCCAATGCCACAACCGGGGATGGCATCAAGCTGGTAGATTTTGCAGATGGTGCGACGGTAAATGGGTCGTTTAATTTGGCCGGCGGCAAATGGGAAGAAGGGGCGTATGAATATACGCTCAATCAAGGGACGGACCGGGACTATTACTTACGCAGTAATGGGGAAGATCCGTACACAGACACATTTAAGACGATGTTAAACATCCCGATGTTAAACGTAATAGTAGCGCAGACGGGCATGAACTCATTACAACGTCGTTTAGGTGATTTGCGCAATATGGACAACACCAACAAACGCAACGGGGTATGGGTACGCAACTATTATAAAGACATGACGGTAAGCGACCTGATAGACACGGACATGAACCTATTTGGCGGGGAAGCAGGGTATGACTGGTTATTTAGAGCCGATGAACCGACAAAACTCTATGCAGGTGTGTTGGTAGGGTATGTAAAGGCGGATGGTATTAAGACGAAGAAAGACAACGGCGCGTATGAGAAGGGAGACGGAGAATCTCCGACGGTAGGTATTTATGCGACGTTGATGGACCAATCGGGGTGGTTTGTAGATATAGCGGCGAGGAACTTCTGGACGAAGCTAAACATGAAGCATCATGAGAACCTGGGCTCGACGTTATTGACATACACGCCGAAGCGGAACCTATTGACAGCGAGTGTAGAGGTAGGTAAGAGCATAGAGAACCGCACGTCACGGAATGACTACGTGAGGATAGAGCCGAAGGTAGAGTTGTCATACTTAAAAGCGGGGAAAGATACGGCAGAAGTAAGCAATGGGAAAGAGCTGACGTATGACTCTGCAGATTATATCAATGCGAAGGCGGCGATCTTGTTATCGTACAATCACATCCGCAACAACGGGTTAATTATCGAGCCGTTGTTAGAGTTAGCGTACCGGTATGAATTTGCCGGGGAAGGGGATGTGACGTATGATGGTGTAAAGGAGAAGACGAGCTTAAAAGGCGGAACGGCAGAGGTGAATGCGGGGTTGAACATGCAGTTGACGAAGGACCTGTACTTCTATGCGTTAGGGAGCTATGAAGCCGGCGAGAAGATGAAAGGATGGGGTGTACATGCGGGGATCCGGTATACGTTTGGGGAAGATGCGAACAATTATCGGCCGACGCAACAGCGGTATACGCAAACGCAGTATACACGTCCGACAAACAATACGCAGCAACGGCAACAGCGATATATCCAAACGCAGCAGCGGTATACACGTCCCAGCAGCACGCAGCAGACGCAGACGCGGTACGTGACGCAGCAACAGACGACGTATACACAACCGGTGCAGACGCGGTATGTGACGCAGCAGACGACGTATACGCAACCGGTACAACAGCGGTATGTAACGCAACAAACGACGTATACGCAACCGGTGCAAACGCAGCGAACGGTGACTACTACTACGACAACGACGAACGCGACGAATGCGGGAGATCCGACGTTACGAGGTTTTAGGAAGCCGAAGAAGATCCAATACATCAAAGACAATTAAGATTGGAAAGGCAAAAAATTATCCCCCGGGTAACCGGGGGATTTTTGTAGGACTATTATTTGGGGAAGATGAAACTATTGCCGGGGGGAATTAACGCGGTCGCGAACTTTTTGAGCAACTTTTCTAGTATCCGGCGCAATTAGGCCATATTGTTGGGCATATAATTTAAAAATAACACACCACATTGGTTCTATCGTAGAAAATTCGTCACTTTCTCCGATATGTTCCAAGCAGAAGTCATACATTTTTTTGGCATTATCCTTCATTTTTTTCGTAACAGGTTTGATAATGACAACCTCCCAAGCTTTTTGGGCTTGTGTAAGATCTTCTGATCCTAATTTGCCTACGATACTGGCCAATGCAGTAAGGTTGTAAGACTTGCCCGGCAGATGGTAATTTTGAGGGGATAGGATTTTTTCCAATAATTTGATTTTGAGAAGATAGAAGGGTTCCTTGTCCCCTGTTTCTTTCGCTCTGGACCAGGCTCCTTCTATGAACGATTGCGCGTCTTTGAATACATCTCTATAAGTTATATTATAAAGTCTGTCTTCTGCCAGATCAGAGGATTCTTTAGAGTGCCCGATTGTTTTGGCAAGAAGAACGGTGTCATACGCTTCAATTCCGAGTCGGTGGAGAACTGGTTTGTCCTTGATTACCGGAGCTGTGGGCCATATAAACAAATTTTCTTTGACAATGGGTTCTAGCCAAGTATTGTGCTTATAAATCTTATAGAACTTTACCGAATTCTCTTTGTCGAATTTACCAGCATCGTAAGGATTACTCCCATAGAGGTAACGATAATGCTTAGCTAATGCATCAGATAGAATATCTGAAAGACGTACTGCATTTAACACATAGTCGCGGTATATATATTTCGGTTCTTTGGCAGAGTGTTGTACATCTACTGTGTCACGCCAGTCGCCAAAACAATAGGCGGGGATTTGATCTTTTCTAATTGTTCCTTCCGGGCACGGAGGAATAGAGTCAAGGAATTTTTTAGCTGCGGAGTACTGTTTAGTACGTAGCATTTCAAAAACCTTGGCGGTTAGTTGTTTGTGTGCTTTTCGAGATCCCGAGTAATTGGGTAAGTCGACAGGGTTATATCCAAACGCAAGCGGGCCTAGGATTATAGCAAGGCCAATTGCACACATTTTTTTTAAGTTGTGCATGTCTTTCTCCTTATGCCTGTTATACCGTTGTACAGCGTTTTTGACTCCGTTGGGTAACGGTACAGGCATTTTATGTTTCATCTTTTGTGTTTCTCTTACTATTAATGCATATTAAAGTGGTAGTGCACCAGGGCCAAAAGGCCCAGCCAAAAAAAGAAAAAGGGCCTAGATGCTTTATAGGTCCAATTGGTATTGTGAACGGGATAAACGTAAGTCGGGGAAATCCTCAATAAAAACCCCTGAATTAAAATAGTACAATACCTCTATGAAAGAACTTTTTTCGCTTTTCCTTGTGTTTGGTAAAATCGGTCTGTTTACACTCGGTGGCGGGTATGCTGCGGTATGTAACGCAACAAACGACGTATACGCAACCGGTGCAAACACAGCGAACGGTGACTACTACTACGACAACGACGAACGCGACGAATGCGGGAGATCCGACGTTACGAGGTTTTAGGAAGCCGAAGAAGATCCAATACATCAAGAACAATTAAGATATATTGAGAGCAAACAAAAAATCCCCCGGGTGACCCCGGGGGATTTTAATTGTTCCTTGTAACTATTGTGCTTCTTCTTGTCGTTTTCTTTTTTGTAAATTCTCTATTAACTTGGCAGGTTGCAATAGGTTGTAGGCCTCAAACTCTACGCCTTGAAATTCGCATGTAGGATTTAAGGCGGTTTTCTTCCACGCTTCCGTGAAAATTTCTTTGGTTAAATTGGGGTACACTTGCACGGCCAATGCGTACATCCCCACTATATACGGCACCGCCCATGAAAAACCGCCATGGGCATAGTGTACATAATGGTTTTCCCCGGTGGGAGAAGCTGTTACGCGAAAGCATGTGGGAACGGTCAAATAATCGCGCTGTTGTTTGTAGTAATCTGAATCTTTTCCCCACCAATAGGTCGGATGGCAGTAAGGGAGTTTATCAGGATGCGATAAAGAATGATTTCGACTAAGAGATTCAACATCCCAATTCCCCGCCATAAACACAGCAACGCCGCTTTCTTCCAGTTTCTTTTTTGCATCTAAGAACTGGCTGATCCCCGGAGTGTTTTTGAAATAGGTGCCTCTGTCGCTAAATCCCTGCGAGATTCCCACCGCGCGCACTCTTTGCTCGGGCGGAAGTTGTTTGTTCAACTCGTAAATTTCATCTAAGGCAGTCGCAAAAGGGGTGGCATCCCGACTAATCCCTGCCGCGTAGAAAAACAGATTGGCTTTAGGTGCCACGCCTACTTTTTTACCAACAGCGATAGAGGCCAATGCTGCACCGTGCATAGCGGCGTTCGATTTTTTCATATTTGGCATTACTTTATACCATACAAGCGCGTGTTTATACTCTTTGTGGTTGGTTTGTATCGGTTGATCCAAAAGTGCTATGGACACACCGCGCCCGTCAATGCCTTTTTTGTGAAGAGCATAGAGGCCTAACCCAGGGTTTTTGCCGTTTTTCAGAATTTTCTTTGGGTTAAATCCTTTGGGCAATTTATTTTTTGGTGGAAATTTAGTAACTTCGTCAAAGCGTAAGATGTCTGCCAGTTCTTCAACAGTATAGTTTGAGAAATCCCAATCGGATAAGTCATAAGAGCGTACATCCAATTCGTCGGGTACCAAAACTTTCTCTTTGGGCTGTCCGTTAGGAAAATCCTCTTTCATAAAGGAAGAATAATCAGCTGCTTTTGCACTGCTAGCAATATCGGGAAGTTTAATTTGTGCGGCCACAAATCCGGTTGTGGCAAAACAAAATGCGATTGTTAAAATAATTTTTTTCATACGTTCCCCACAACTACCATTATAACAAAGTTAATTGGTACAATAATTTTATGAAGGTGCTTTTTTCACTTTTCCTTGTGTTTGGTAAAATCGGTCTGTTTACACTCGGTGGCGGGTATGCTATGGTGCCGCTGATGGAGCGTGAGTTATGTGGGAAATATTTGTCCAGGGAAGATTTCTTGGACACGTTGGCCCTTGCCCAAGCCGCTCCCGGTATTATGGCTATTAACACGGCCATTTTAACCGGCTACAAAGTTCACGGTGTGTGGGGCGCTATTTTTGCCGCACTGGGTGCAGCCCTACCTTCTTTTATCATCATTTTGATTTTGGCTATATTTTTTAAAACGTATCAACAAAACCCAATCATCCGCCGTATATTTATGGGAGTGCGCCCGGCGGTCATCGCACTTATTTTAGTACCGGTATTTAATTTGGCCCGCGCGGCAAACATTACCTGGAAAACGGTGTGGATTCCTATTGTGGTTGCATTGGCGGTTTGGGCGATGGGTATTTCCCCGGTGTACCTTGTTATTTTAGCGGGGCTGGGCGGCTACTTGTACGGACGCGCCGAGGGAGAAACAAAATGATTTTTCTGAAATTATTTTTTACTTTCTTTAAAATAGGCCTTTTTAACTTTGGCGGTGGATACGCCATGATTTCGTTTATCCAAAATGAAATTGTACATAAACACGCCTATCTTTCCACCGCTCAGTTTACCGACATTGTAGCCCTAAGCCAAGTGACACCCGGCCCGGTGGGAATCAATATGGCCACCTATACGGGTTACAGTATAACGCACAGTGTGTGGGGGGCGGTGGTAGCTACGGTGGCGGTGTGTTTGCCGTCGTTTATTTTGATGATTTTTATTAGCAGATTTTTTCTGCAATATCGCCGCAGTAAGACCGTAGAAGACGTTTTAAAAGGTCTTCGTCCGGCGGTAGTAGGTTTGATTGCAGCAGCTGCGCTCGTGCTTTGTAATGTGCAAAACATCATCGACTATAAAAGCGTTCTGCTTCTCATTGGGGCGTTTTTGGCAGTATGGAAATTCAAAGCCGGGCCGATTTTTGTATTAGTGATTAGTGGCGCGTTGGGCTTTGTGCTTTACACCTAAAGTTAAATAAAGCTAATTTATTGTTTAGCAACAAATTATTTATTTTTAGACGTAAAATATAATTTTTTAAAAATACTTGTTAGTTTGAACTAACTTTTGTATAATAAAAGTATCAACAAAAGAGAGGATATTCTATGAACAAGTATTTTTTAAAAGTTGTGATAGCAGGTATCTTATTTGTCGGTAATGTCGGTTTTGCCCAAACCACAGCCGATTTGCAACGCAAAGTCACCCGCGTTGCCCAAACCCAACAGTCCGAAGTAAAAATCACCTTGAATTGGTTCCGCGAAGTGGAAATGCGAGACGTAATGTTGCGTCCTTCCCGTGGGTTTGTGCATAAATCTAAAATAGTATTAGACAAAAAAACAAAGCAAACCCAATGCAAAGGGGTGCTTGTACAAACGGGGCAAGTAGTTATGCCGAAAGTTTGTATGAAACAAAATTGGCAACTCAACCAATTTACACTTATTTTTGCTAACGGCAAAAAAGGAATAGGCACTTCAAAATCTTTCCGCATGAAAGGGGATGTTGTCTACATTGAAGTTTCCCCCGAACTTACCAAAGGTTTAAAGGGCCTTCCAATGGAGGCTACGCCCAAAGGCCAATCGTTGGAAGAACATTTTGGGCATGGTGTTTTGGACACTATTGCCTCTTTCTTCCATTCCAAAGGGGTAGTATGTTCCAAACGGTACTATCGCCCCGGCAAAGTACATTATGGTGATTCCACCCTTCAAGTGGGGGATGGTATTTTGTACCAAGGGAAGTTGGTAGCGCTTGTGAAAAAAGATGTTAAACGGATTCATGAAGTATCGGAAAAACCGCTAGCTATTCTTCGTTGAAATTTGGTTGTAAACTTCAGGCCCACAGCCAAGGGTTTGAGGTCTCCTATAAAAATGCCCCGGGTGAAGCCCGGGGTATTTTGTTACATAGCTGAAATTTGCAAAAGAGTTGCACTGCATTCCCCGGTGAAATCGTCCGGGAATTATTATAAGTACAAAAATAAATTAAGCGTTGGGGTTGGGGTTCGTTTGGTTGTCGGAAGGGGTTTCTTCTTCGCGGTAGCTCAAAGACACTTCGGCAAAGATAGCATCTTTGTTTTCATTGAGCCAACGGCGGTGCAGCTTGTAATCCGGGCAGTATTGGGCCACCATGGTCCAATATTCTTCCTGATGATTCATGTAGGTCAAGTGGCACAATTCATGAATCATCAAATAATCTTGTACGGCCGGAGGCATTTTGATAATACGGTAGGAAAAATTTAAATTTTTCTTACTGGAACAGCTGCCCCACACGGTTTGTTGGTCTTTCACTACTATATTATTAAATTCCACGCCCATTTTTTCAGCCCATCCTTTTGTTTTGGCTGGGATAATTTCTTTGGCGTTGTCTTTAAGCCATCCGGTTACTAATGCCGAAGGATCACCTTGCTTACTTTGTAGGTAAATGTGAAAAACGGAGCCGTCAAACGCCACGCCTTCTTCCTGATCGGGAGTGATGTACATACGAGCTTCAAACAAATCCCCGTTGTAAAGCACTTTGTTGCCGCTAATGGATAGCGAAGGCGTTTCTTTTTGCCCCAGTTTGATTTCGGTAGGACGTTTCTCTTCTTTCCCAAACACTTCGGGCAAATCTTTTTTAAGGCGTTCTAAAAATAATTTTACATCGCTGATGACGGTTTGTGTATCGGACATATATATATTGTATAAAAAACAGACAAATTTTATACAATAATCGTAGAGAGGAACTTATGACAAAACTGAAACAAACTGCCCTTTGTGCTGCCTGCGAAAAAGCGGGCGGGAAAATGGTGGATTTCCATGGATGGCTGCTTCCCGTCCAATTTGACAGCATTATTGCCGAACATAAAGCCGTGCGAGAGCGCGTTGGAATGTTTGATGTCTCTCATATGGGCCAACTTGTGGTAGAAGGTAAGGATGCCTGGCCTTTTTTGCAATACGTCAATTGCAACGATATCAAAAATATTCCTTCTGCCGGTACTTATTCTCATATTTTAACGGAACAAGGAACCATTATTGATGATGCTATCGCTTTTTGTCTAACTCCTCAGAAATTTTTAGTCGTTGTGAATGCCGCATGTGTTGACGAAGATTTTGCCTGGTTTCAAAAACAGTCCGCCTCTTTTGAGGTAACGGTACGCAACGAAAGCGACGTGTGGGGCATGATTGCCTTGCAAGGGCCTTTGGCGTTGGAAACAGTAGCCCGTATTTTACCGCAAACAGCCCAATTGGCACGTTTCCATATTACCGAAATAACACTTTTTGGTGCAAAAGGATATGTGACTCGGACCGGTTATACCGGTGAAGATGGCGTAGAAATCATGTTGCCCAATGCGCAAATAGAAACGCTTTGGAACGAACTGTTGAAACTTGGCGTAAAACCTTGTGGCCTGGGGGCACGCGATGTATTACGTTTGGAAGCGGGATATTTACTCAATGGTGCGGATGCGGACCAAACCCGCACCCCGTATGAAGCTAATTGCGGGTGGGTGGTAAAACCGGCGAAGGGAAACTTTATTGGTAAAGCATCCTTGGTGGCCAAAAAAACAGCCGGTTTTTCAACGAAACTAATGGGAATTAAGCTGAAAATGCCCGGCGTGCCACGTGAGGGATGCAAGATATTTGTACACGATGAAGAAAAAGGATTTTTAACAAGCGGAACTTTTTCTCCCTTGTTTAAAGGAATTGGTGTCGGTTACATTCAGGCCGACATACCGGTAGGAGCGGCAGTGGAGGTGGAAATCCATGGGCGCAAGGTACCGGCGGAAGTTGTAAAAACACCGTTTTATAAAAATCGGGTTTAAGGAGAGCATAATGTATAACCAAGAAAATTGTCGTTTTGCCAAAACGCACGAATGGGCTTTTGTGGAAGGAGATGTGGCGGTTGTAGGCATCAGCGATCATGCACAAGAAGAAATCAGCGATATTGTGTTTGTTGACTTGCCCAAAGTGGGACGCACGGTAAAAGTAGGGGAAAATTGCTGTGTAATCGAATCCGTTAAATCAGCCAGTGAAATTTATGCTCCCGTTAGCGGTGAAATTGTGGCTGTAAATGAGGCACTTGCAGCGGATCCCGCTTTAGTCAACCGCGAACCGCATGCCGGCGGCTGGCTTTTAAAAATTAAGATGACCCATCCCGAAGATTTCAACGCTCTTTTGGATTTTGAAGGATACAAAGCCACCCTTCAAAAATAATTTAACACGTATCTGTACCCCCGCTACGGCGGGGGTTTTACTATAGGAAAATTATGTTTACACCGACTACTCAAAAAGATAAAGAAGAAATGCTGCAAAAAATAGGGGTTTCTTCCATCGAAGAATTATTGCAGCAAATTCCCTCTCAATTTCTCTACCCGACACTTGATTTGCCGCACGCGCTTACGGAGGCCGAATTAACAGCCCATATACACGAATTGGCCGCCAAAAATAAACCGTTAAAAAACTTTATCGGCGCGGGAATGTACGAACATTTCATCCCGGCTGCGGTACCGGCATTATCAAGCCGGGGAGAATTTTTAACAGCGTACACTCCCTATCAGGCCGAAGCCAGCCAAGGAACATTACAAACCATTTATGAATTTCAAAGTTGTGTGTGCGCGCTTATGAACATGGACGTAGCCACCGCTTCTCATTACGATGGTGCCACCGCTATGACAGAGGCCGTTTTGGCCGCGGCGCGCATTACGGGGCGCAAAGAAGTGATTGTTTCCACATTGCTCCATCCGCACTACAAAGAAGTTCTTACCACTTATACGCGCCACGCAGGGCTGACAATTACAGAGGCCAAAGTGCAGACCAACGCAACGTTAGCAATAAAAGAACTTCAAGCGCAATTGTCCGATAAGACCGCTTGTTTTGTATTACCCACGCCTAATTTTTTAGGAAATTTAGAAGATGCACAGGCTGTTTCCGAAGTGGTACATGCGGCCGGGGCACTTTTGGTAGCGGTGGTAAATCCCATTTCGCTAGGGGTTGTGCAGACGCCCGGGGAGTATAATGCTGATTTTGCTGTTTGTGAAGGGCAACCATTGGGTAATCCGATTAGTTTCGGCGGACCGGGGTTGGGTATAATGGCTGCCAAAAAGGCGTATGTACGTCAATTGCCGGGGCGCATTGTGGGGATTGCCAAAGATCACGATGCAAAACGTGCTTTTGTTCTTACCCTGCAGGCGCGCGAACAACACATCCGCCGCGAGAAAGCTTCTTCCAACATCTGTTCCAATGAAGCACTTTGTGCTCTAAATGCGGTTATTTATTTGACGTTATTAGGGCCCCAAGGATTGCGAGAAGTTGCTGAACTTAATTTGGAACGTGCGCATCAGTTAGCTGATTTAATAAATGCTATTCCGGGTTTTAAAGCCGGTACAGGGGCCCCGTTCTTCAATGAATTTTTAGTATCTTGTCCGATGACCGCCAAAGAAGTTATTGAAAAAATGGCGGAACGTGGTATTGCGGCCGGACATGATTTGGGAAATACTTGTACGGCAATGAAGAATTGTCTGCTTGTGTGTGCTACCGAACTGCGTACAGAGAGCGAGTTGAAAGCATACGCAGATGCTTTGAGGGGGATTTGATATGCAAGAAATTTTGATAAAAAACGAATTATCTATTGAAAAATCCCGTCCGGGCCGTCGAGGGGTGCGTTACGCCAAAGCACAAAAAAAGGCATCTGATTATTTACCTGCCGGATATTTGCGGCAGGAAAATCCACGCTTGCCCGAACTAAGCGAGTTTGATACGGTCCGTCATTTTACACGGTTATCCCAACAAAATTATTGCTTGGATGGGCAATTTTATCCGTTGGGTTCTTGTACCATGAAATACAATCCAAAAGCGTACGATACGTTAAGCGTGTTGGAACCGTTTGCGAAAGCGCATCCGTTTGCACCGGAAAGTGCGGTACAAGGTACGTTGGAAATTTTATACAACTTGCAAGAACTCCTAAAAAAGATAACGGGTCTTGCTGCCTTTACGTTGCAACCTGCCGCCGGAGCACATGGGGAACTGACCGGCATCTTAACGGCCCGTGCCTATCACGATGCGCATAATGGGGCAAATCGCACGGAAGTAATTGTGCCGGATACGGCCCATGGTACCAATCCGGCCACGGCCAATATGGCAGGGTACACCGTTGTCAATATTAAATCTGCTCCTAACGGTTGTGTGGATAAAGAGGCATTAAAAGCGGCTTTAACGGATAAAACAGCGGTAGTTATGTTGACCGTTCCCAATACAGTAGGACTTTTTGAAACAGATATCCGCGAAATTGCGGAAATGGTACATAAAGTCGGCGCCCTTTTGTATATGGACGGAGCCAATTTTAATGCGCTTATCGGGTTGGCCAAACCCGCCGATTTTGGGGTCGATATTATGCATCTGAATTTGCACAAAACGTTCGGAGCCCCGCATGGTGGCGGTGGCCCGGGCTCGGGGCCCGTTGGGGCGGCCGAACATGTGGCCCCCTATTTACCTCAACCGTTGGTAACTTTTGAAAACGGGCACTATACGTTGGCGCAAAGGCCCGAAAGCATGGGCAAGATGAAGGCATTTTACGGGAATATTGCGGTATGTATCCGCGGATATTGTTATTTGCGTCAATTTGATGCAACAACTTTAAAAGAAATTGCTGAAAACGCAATTTTAAACGCGAACTACGTCCGTGCCCGTTTAAAAGGTAAATTTAACGCATTCTTTGACCGTAATTGTATGCATGAATGTGTGTTGACGATAGACCCGCATTCCATGAACGGGGTTCATACATCGGATATAGCCAAAAGATTATTGGACTACGGTTTCTATGCACCTACAATTTACTTTCCGCTTATTGTGCCGGAAGCCATTATGGTTGAACCCACAGAAACGGAAAGTAAAGAAATGCTGGATGCTTTTATCAGCGCGATGGAACGAATTTATGAAGAAGTTTGTACCGATGCGCAAGTCGTCAAAGAAGCCCCTCACACGCAGCCGGTGCGCCGTATCGATGAGGTTTCAGCAGCCCGACAACCTAACTTACGGTGGTAAATCCTCTCGTCACATAGCGGGCTTGGGGGTTGTTGTTTTTGTTTAGGAAATGAAATGTGCTGAGTTGTAAAAACAAAAATGAACTTATTGCTTAATACCCCTCCTTTGAATGTGTACGAACACATGGCATTGGACGAAACAATGGTCAAAACCCGTCCGGCCGAAGTGTCTCTGCGTTTTTTCCATTGGGGGGCTGCAACGGCTGTTACCTACGGGTATGCACAACCGTATAAGGACGTTCAACGAATCTTACCTCCGAATTTTCCCGGCATTATGACACGCCGCCCTACCGGCGGCGGAGTTGTTTTCCATAAGGATGATTTAACTTTTTCGTTGGTTTTTCAACATCCGGGCAAACCGGCAGACATTTACCGACAGTTGCATGCACAAATTGTCCGTTCTCTTACTATGGTGGGGGAAAAAGGGATTTCTTTGGAAGGATCTGTTGAAAAAGATGCATACCGCCCTAGCCAAAATCATTTGGCCAATGCTTGTTTTGTAAATCCGGTGGAAAATGATGTGTTGGCGGCTGATGGACATAAAATTTTAGGAGGGGCCTTGCGCCGTTTCGGTACGACGGTACTTTACCAGGGTTCCTTACAAATCCCCGGTGCGCGGACGGTGCCCCTTCTGAAACAGGCCGTTATAGAGGCCGTGCGGGTATTTTTGGCAGTTGATTTAAAACCCTGTGCCGTGGAGACCCCCGTGCTGCAAGCGGCTTGTACGTTGGCGCAAACATGTTACCAAACTGTGGCTTGGAAGGAAAAATTTTAATGGCGCGGTTTCTAAAATTTTTAATTGCTTTTGTGTTACTTCCTACCCTTTTCTGGACGGTGGTTGAATTAGTCCGTCTGCTAGGTCCCGTATTGGGGAAGTGGCAGATCGCTTGGCCGTTTTTTGTAGGGCTTGTATTGTATCCTATTCTTCATTACACCGTATATGATTTCTCCCGACCGTACGTTCTTGTGCATGAAATGACGCATGCTTTTTGCGCTTGGTTATGTGGGTATAAAGTCAGCAAAATTTCTATTAAAAAAAATAACGGATATGTCAAAATGAATAAAACCAATGCATTTGTGGTATTGGCTCCGTATTTTATACCGGGATATATGCTGGCTACGGTGTTATTGTATTGGGGGGGCGGGTTGGTAAGAGACATAACTGTTTTGCGTCCTTATGTATTGGGATGTGTGGGGTTTTTCTTGTCATTTCATTTTATCCAAACATTCAAGACGCTTTGGGAAGCCGACCAACCGGATTTACAATTGGCCGGCGGAAAGATTTTTTCTTTGGTTACAATCGTTTTGGCTAATTTGTTGATTTTAGCCGGTGTGCTCAAAGTTTTGTATCCCATGCAAGTACATTTGCAAGCGGCCGGATTGCAGGTAATAAAAGGAACCGTTACTACCTGGCGAATTATAGTAAACTATATAATAGAATGGGTTTTAAATACACTTTAATTTATGACTAAGAAAAAAGGAAAATGGCTGCGCTTCTTGCGCTTTTCAAAGAATTTTGGCAAATCCTTTGCCATTTTTGCGCTGCGGACATTTTTGCTTTTTTCGATGCTAGCTATTTTGGCCGGTGTGGCGGGATGGATCCTTTTCTTGAGGGCTTTTAACCCGCAACATATTAGCGAAATGCTTACCCAAGAACTGCAAACCCGATTAGGCCGGCCGGTTATTATTTCTTCGTTGGATCTAGCATTTATTAATACATTAGAACTGAAAGGATTTTCTGTTTTGGATACGGAGGGAGAACCCGGCCGTGCACTCGTATCAGCGGAGTCCGTAATGTTAACTTTCAGCTTGCCTGCCTTGTTGGATAAAAAGCTAATCATTGAAGATGTAACGCTTGTGGCGCCCCGGTTTAATGTTGTCCGGCAGGAAAACGGCTTGTATAATATCCCGCAAATTCAAACACCGCAGCGGGAATCGGTGTATACCAGCAAATCCGGGGAGCGGTTCGTAGTGCACGTAAATAACTGGACTGTTAAAAATGCGGTGCTGAGTTACAAAGATTTAAAAACTTCCGTAACGCACGCCCTGTATGGGTTAAACCTCTATTTTGAGAAGTTGCGTTTTGACGAACTATCCCGTTTCACCTTGGATATGGTGTTTCGTAGCGAATGGGAAGGCAATATTTCCGATATGGAAATTGAAGGAACGGGGCATGTAAACTTTGCAGATTTTGATTGGGGAAAATTTGCGCTGCGCAGTTTCCGTGCGCAAGCGTATTTGTTCCGCAAACCGGTGGAAATTACATTGGATTTGGATAATTTGCGTCAACCGTATTTTAATTTACAAGCTACTATCCCGGCGTTCACCAATAAAGATTTATCTCTTTTCCACTTGGAAAACAACGCTTTTTCCCTTCCCAAATCGACGGTGACGGCAAAAGGCGTGTGGCAAAATGATTACCAGCAAATTAAATTGGAACAAGCCACTTTAACAGCTGCGGATATCAAAGCTACCGGCAACGGATTGGTTACTTTCTCACAACCGTCTTACGTGGCAGATTTCAACGTGGCTACCAACACATTTGCGCTATCGGGGAAAGAAAAATACTGGCCTTTGCTCGCAAAATATAAGATGAAAGGCAGCGGTTCCCTTTCTGCACAAATCAAACGCCAAGGCGGCAAATTTTCTGTACCGCTTTTCCATGCCGACGTTAAAGATGCACAGGGAGAACTTTATACGTTCCCCCTTGAAAACTTAACGGGAGAAATCCAAATCAAGGACCATTTTACGGATTGGTACGTGCGCACCCAAACGGGGAAGGTGCAGGTAGATCGTACCACTTTTGAAAAATTGCAGCTAAGTACCACCTGGCGCAAAGGGAATTTGTATGCCCATATAGCGGATAGCGATTTAAACGGCGTTCCTTTCCGCATGAGTGTAACGGTTAATAATTTGAAAAGTAAAAACCGTAAAATCCGCACGAACTTATACCTAAAGAAACTAGATCCTATGGCCTTTATTGAAACCGTGCGTGATTTCGTAACCGTTATTTCTCCGTTGGTGGGGGCCGGTCCGGCAAAGCCGGAGGTAACCGGGGAATTGGCGTGGTTGCGCAATTTCCGTGACCGTCTGCCCAATTTTATGCCCAATTTGGCGGGGACCTTTGCGGCGGATACCTTTTCTTCTCAAATTTTATCGGGCAATAACTTTGATGCGGAATTCGATTTTACGGGCCTTGAGGAAGGCGCTGCCCGCTTGAACGGCACGTTGAACACTCGTTTGGAGGGGGGCGTCATTCACCAAATGGAAAAACTGGCCGAAGAACAACAAGCGTTAAACGTTACATTTCAACCGTTTATTATTATGAATCGTATGGAGAAAGCCGGGAGTTTTAAAGTAGGGAAAGTACTAAAAGATGTAGAATTTTCCGATATGGCGGTTGCAGCAGAATTTGAAAATGGTAAAATGAATATTAAAAATGCGTATACCGTAGGGCCCACTATTTCCGCAAACGTAAGCGGATGGACGGATTGGGTAAACGAAACGTTTGATTTAACAATTTGGACGATGTTCCATAATACTTCCCGCGGTAGCGCATTGGCGGAAAATTTAACGGATGAATCCGGGAACCCGGCATTGGCTTTCCGTGTTTCAGCGGCTATGAACAAGCCGAAACTGGAAATGAAAAGTGCCAAAAAAGCCGGTCAAACCATTCAAACGGCGCAAGAGCAAGGATTGCCCACGGATTTCCACACCGCCGAAGAATTTTTAAAAGGAGACTTCCATGCCAAGAAATAACATTGACGTTCTTTGTTTGCTCCAAGAACACGGAGCCATCCTGGAAGGGCATTTTGTAATGCCTTCTGGTTTTCACAGCCAGACGTATTTGCAAACTTCCCTTTTAATGCAGCACCCCAATTTGGCGCAACGCATTGCGGGGGCTTTATCGGACAAATTTACCAAAAAAGCAGATGTAATTATGGCGCTTACCCCGTCCGATTCTGTATTGGCGCAAGAAGTAGCGCGCACGCGCGGCGTACGGGCTATTTTCGCTTCCAAAGATGATGACGGAAATATGATTTTAAAACATAATTTCACAATCAAAGAGGGGGAAAACGTGCTGATTGTGGATGATGTGGCTGTTTCCGGGCGCAAAATTAACCGTGCTATTGAACTGGTCAACCGCCTCAAAGGGGAAGTAATCGGCGTGGGCGTAATTGTGGATCGCTCTATGGGTTACTTGCCGCTTACGGTACCGTTGCGGTCACTTTTGGCGTATCCGATTCAAACTTTTACGGCCAAACAATGCCCGCTTTGTGCGGCTAAAATTCCGTTCACCAAAGTAGAAGGATTGAATCAATAATTTTATGATGACCGAAATTAAACTCAAAGCCAAAGAAGAACGCCGTTTGCAAGCCGGCCATTGGTGGGTATTTTCCAACGAGATTGACGGTTTAGATACCTCTATTGAGCCGGGCACGTTGGTACGTGTTGTCAATCACGAAGGCAAACAAGTGGGGTATGGTTGTTTTAACCCGCACAGTTTAATTGCGGTCCGTTTAATTACCAAAGGCGAGGGGGACTTGCCGGAAGATTTTGTGTTTGAAAATTTAGACAATGCTTATGCGTATCGCAAGGAAATCGGGGTGCGCAAATACGGCCGTATGTGCTACGGCGAGGCCGATCATATGCCCGGCCTTATCGTGGACCGTTACGGGGACGTATTGGTAGTGGATGTTTTAACGGCTGGCATGGAGCAGTTAAAACCGCAAATTACCAAAGCACTCAAAAAAATCTTCAAACCCAAAGGCATTTATTATAAAAATGACAGTTCCTTCCGCGCGTTGGAGGGGCTCACCAACACGCCTGAAATTATCGGCGAAGTGCCCGAAGAAGTAGAAATTGAAGAGAACGGCGTAAAATACAGTGTGCCGCTTCGCGGTGGGCAGAAAACCGGTTTTTATTTTGACCAACGCGAAAACCGCGAATTTTTAAAACCGTATTTCAAAGATAAACTGGTGCTTGATTTGTATTCCTATATTGGTTCCTTTGGCATTACGGCCGCATTGGCCGGCGCAAACCAAGTGTGGGGGTGTGATTCCTCTGCTGCGGCTGTAGAATATGCCAAGAAAAATGCGGAACTTAACGGTGTTTCGGATATTGCTATTTTCCATCGTGACGATGCCGAGCGTTTGCTTTCCGCCATGAAAAAAGGCGAACTGCCGGACCAACCCGATATCGTTTTGTTAGACCCGCCCGCGTTTGTCAAAAGCCGCAAGGCACTCCCGCAGGCGGTTGGCTTGTATGTAAAACTTGTCAAAATGGCGCTTGAGGGTTTAAAACCCGGTGGGTATTTGGCATTCTCCACCTGCAGCCACCATGTTTCGCGTGAACTGTTTGTGGACATTATCCGCCAAGGTGTCAGCAAATCCGGTACGAATGCGGTGCTGGTGGAATTGCGCGGCCAAGCCAAAGACCACCCGGTGCTGATCGGTATGCCGGAAACGGAATATCTGCACTTTGCATTGGTGCAAAAGCGATAAAACTTTTAGTATATAAAAACCGCCTTTACAATTTAGTAAAGGCGGTTTTCTTTTTGAAGAGACTTACTCATTCAACATCAACAGATATCCTAAAATTAATTGGAGCAGAAGGAATATATTTTACTCGCTTAGGGGATTCATATGTGTAAGCTCCCCCGGGTTTTGTTTGATGAGCAGAAAAATATAGCACATCACTAGAAATCGACCCCGTTGTAAACTTTACAAAGAGGCCACGCGTCCAGTAAGCGTTACCTTGAGCGTCCCATTTGCTGATATATTGGGTACGAGTTACACGTACTATGCCAAACTCGTTGCTCGTGTGGCTATTCCTTCGATCAGCAATGGCATCCATACATCCCGGCCATGCTTTACATATCTTTTCATTAGGGAAAAGAATACTGAGATTTTCCACTAAAGCATGAGTAGAAGGTTCCTGCGGCAACGGGTGCCCTGGGAATTTATTTCGCATTTCGGTGGGCGGAAGATATTTGACATTTCCACCCTTTTTATCTGAAATCCGCAAAAATTCATAAGCTTTTATTTGACCGTTTTCGCGGGTTTGTGCGTAAAAACGGTGCCACCACACGGCTTCTTTTCCATCCCAGTCGGGAATCCAATGTGCGACTTCAGTATCTATCAACTGAAAAGAAACAGTATTGGCAGATTTTAGTCCTACCCATTCCTGGCAGCCGGGCCATTCTTCGCACATTTGTTTCACGCGTTCATCAGCATAGAGGTTGCGTTGCTTAACAGCCGCTTTCTTTGCATTGGTGGCCAATTCTTTTGCAGAGGGTTCTTTAGCAACAGATGCAACGCTAATTAAAACCAATGCAAAAGTCGTTGTTAGTGTTATTAGTTTTTTCATAATCACTCCATTTTAAAAAATAAAGTCCGGGTGGTAAGGACATTGGTTAATTTTGTGCGGATTGTGATGAATATAAGCCCCACCCACTTTTTTTTGCTCTGTATAGAATGCCAAAGAAGCGCTTCCGCCGGAATAATAGTAAAGTTGTACATACAAACTGCGCGCCCAAAGAGCGTTGCCGTTTTCATCATAGTTATGAATATACTGTTCCTCTACTGCTTTACTGATACTGGCCATTTTTTCTTTAAGCAGTTCTTTACACTTATCCCATTTTAGACATTTCGCTAAACTATCGTTGGATGTAGTAGACACGTGGTAACGTGCGTGCTCGGAAGGGTGTTCTTTTATCGGATGTTCCGGAAATTTTTTAATTTCATCAGGAATGAGATAAATATACCCGCGGCTTTCCTTGATGTATTTGAGAGTGTCGGTATGAGAATTATCCCTGTCTATTTTAATTCGTTCAAAGCGGTAGGCCTTTGCTTTGCTACCTTCCACTGTTTGCAGATAAAAGATATGTTTCCAAAGGGTCTCATTTTTCTCAAAATGAGTTATCCTGTGTTCTATTTCCGCATCAATCACGTGGAAGGAGCCGGGTTGCTGGGCGGCGCGGTTGGCTACCCATTCCTGGCAGCCGGGCCATTCTTCGCACATTTGTTTCACGCGTGGTTTGCTGTAAATAGAGGCATATTTGCTTGTTTCCCGTTTTACGGCCGCTGCCAATTCTTTAGGGGTGCTCTTGGCGTATACATAAGAAACGCTTGCCAAAATGAGCAAGGTACTGATAATCACAAATAATTTCTTCATTTTATGCTCCTCATCATTAGTGACGTATAAAGAAGGCAAAATCAGGTTGTCTGTCTGCTTCCTGCAAAACAGAGTTTGCCTTTTTTGCATCAATATATTTAAACGGTTCCCCTAATTTATTTTGGCGTGCTATTAATGCCCCTTTAGGGAAGGAAAGGACATTTAGAAACCAAGGGGCCCAATCCAAGCGGCGCACCCAAAGCGGGTTGTCTTTTTCATCCCAAAGAACGCGTTGTTGTTCTATGGCGCTCATTACCTGTAACCAGGAATTATCCATCATGGAGCCGGCCCATCTTTTGCGTAGTTTGTTGTCTTTCGGGAGGTCAACGGGGCCAATTTCCCAGGTTTCTATTACACACTTAGCGTGTTCGGAAGGCATATCGGTAAACGGGTGTCCGGGGAATTTCTTAATTTCCTTAAGATCAAAACCGAATTCCTTATCCTTTGCGATAACATAAGCTCGTGTTTGTAAATCTTCCATTGTTTTTATGTACAAGTTGTAATGCCAAATGGATGCTACGCTCCATGGGGATTTCTTCTCTGGGTTAGTAACATAATATTCCACTTCCGCATCAATAATGTGGAAAGAAGGGTTTTTCTTGTGCTGTTCTTTGGCCCATTTTTCACAACCGGGCCATTCTCGGCACATTGTTTTTACGCGGTCGAACATATAGTATTTTTCCTGTTCCAACACTTTACGCGCGATATTGGACTTCAACTTGGAAGTTGTGGCCTGTGCATATGTGGGTACCAAGCTGATTAAAATGAGTGTTGCACTGAGTAATAAGCAATATAATTTTTTCATAAAATATCCTTTAATACCTTTATCCTATCTTTAGAGAGAAAAATTAGGAGTATCCGAGGAAGATGTTCTATGCAAAATTGAATTTGAATTCTTCGCATCAATATACTTAAACGGATCTCCCAATTTTTGTTGACGGGCGATTAATGCCCCTACACGCGTTTTATCGTCAACGGCCCCGGCAAGAGTAAAATCAAGGCGACGTTCCCATCTCGGATTATCTCCATTCTTGTCCCAAATGACGCGTTGTTGCTCGCTGGCCCATCGAATATGCGGCCAAAAAGGTCCTATGGCTTGGGGCCATTTTTTATATATTTCACTACCTACGTATTTGGAGTGTTGTGCAGGCATATTGGTAAACGGATGCCCCGGAAATTTTTTGATTTTTTCAGGTAAGGGACGAAAATACTGTTTAGTACTTACAGGAACCGCATAAATTGTTTGGAGTCTTGCGCGAAACAAGTAAACTTGCGGCCGCCAATCCTCAAACACTTCTATATAAAGGTTATAGGCCCAAACAAGTTCCACGGGGTCTATTACGTAGTATTCCACTTCCGCGTCTCTGATTTTAAAGGACGGGTTTTCTTTGTAGCGTGCCATGGCCCATTCCTTGCATTTGGGCCATTCCTCGCATATTATTTTTACGCGGTCGGACATGTAAAAATCTTCACGTTCTAATAATTTGTGCACAATGTTGGATTTCAACTTGGAAGTTGTGGCCTGTGCATATGTGGGTGCCAAGCTGATTAAAATGAGTGTTGCACTGAGTAATAAGCAATATAATTTTTTCATTTGTTTGATACCTCTTTTGGGCGATATACTACCGTAATACAAAAATGTGGAATATAGTGTGCCCTAATTAAAATAGAATTCGCTTTTTTCGCATCAATGTATTTAAACGGTTCTCCTAATTTATTTTGGCGCGCAATCACCGCATATCTTTTCATATCTTCGACAGGATATATGCCGGAGAATATAATGTAATCAAAGCGGCGCTCCCAGCAGGGATTGCCGTTTTTGTCCCAAATAACACGCTGTTGTTCCACGCCTCTTCCCATTTGCCACCAATGTTCATCAGATATTTCCGGCCATCTCTGGCGCATTTTTTTGCTGTGGTAGGGGGCTCCATAACGCTCTTCCAATTCGTACCTGGCATGGTTGGAGGGCATATCAGTAAATGGGTGGCCGGGGAACTTTGCGATTTTTTGAGGAGTGTCCGGGAAAGAATAAGGATTTTCGGATTTGTGATTAATTTCCGTTCTAAATACGTAAAATTGTTCTTGTAAATTTTCCAACACTTTTACGTAAAAATTGTGTTGCCAAAAAGGCCATCCAGAATTCTGTTCAACATAATATTCCACTTCCGCATCAATAATGGTAAATGATGGATTTTCCTTTCGGCGTGTCATGGCCCATTCCTTGCATTTGGGCCATTCTCGGCACATTGTTTTTACGCGGTCAAACAAATAATACTTTTCACGTTCTAATATTCTGTTACGTTCTGATATCCTGCGCGCTACGTTGCTTTGGAGAGCAGATTGTGGCTGGTCATCTATAAGACATTTGCGGGGGTGAGCTTGTCTAGTGTTAGCTTGGGAAGTTTGGGCTTGTACATATACCGGGGCAAGCAGAAAACTCGCAGACATCAACATAAGTATTCGTTTCAAGGTAAACAATTTCTTCATTGTTCGCTCCTGTAAGGATACATTTTCCAAAATTCTATAATTTCCCCCAGATTATCGCAAGGGCCAAAAGACCCAAGTGTTGCGTGGGCCTTTTGACGCCTGTTTTGTATTGCGCGTCCTAACAAAATTTGGTATTATATTACTGTAATGCCGAGGTAGCTCAGTGGTAGAGCACTGGTCTGAAAAACCAGGTGTCGACAGTTCGATCCTGTCCCTCGGCATTTCGCTTTTTATATAAAAGAGTGTTTTTCAAATTCCCGCACAACGTTTTCCAAGTATTGCTGGTCTTCTGCGTCAAAGCGGTTTTCAATGGGGGAATCTATATCCAGTACACCCCACACTTGCTTGTTTTTGAAAATCGGTATAACAATTTCACTTTTAGAAGCACTATCGCACGCAATGTGGCCGGGGAATTTATGTACATCGGCCACTCGTTGGGTTTGGCCGGTTTGCGCACATGTGCCACATACGCCACGCCCCATTTTTATCCGCACACAAGCCGGTTTACCTTGAAATGGTCCCAATACCAGTTCGTTCCCGCGTAAGATGTAAAACCCGGCCCAATTCAAATCGGGCAGTCCGTTAAAAAGGGCCGAGGATACATTGGCCATATTGGCTATTGCATCCGTTTCCATTTGCAAAAGAGCGGTAATTTGAGGAATTAAACTTTTATAAATTTGATTTTTTGTCATAGCCCAATTGTAGCAAAATTATTGTATCCCCATTTGAAAAGAGGTACACTGTATATAATAAGTTTTTTTAGGTCTGTCCCTAAAAACGCAGAGGAGGCTTATGCCCAAAATTGAAGTGGACACCAACCGCTGCAAAGCGTGTTATCTGTGTGTGAACGTGTGCCCGAAGAAATGTTTGGCCCCTTCAAAAACGATTAGTAAGAAAGGGTATTTCCCGGCGCAGCAAATCCGGCCGGAGGATTGTATCGGCTGCAAGATGTGTTATGTGATGTGCCCCGATGTGGCCATTACGGTACTAAAGGACTGATTTTATGACCCAAAAAACATTACGTAAAGGCAACGAAGCCCTGGCCGAAGGTGCCATCCGTGCCGGTGCACGATTTTTTGCCGGCTATCCTATTACCCCCCAAAACGAAGTGCCGGAATATATGGCGGCCCATATGGCTGACAACGGGGGTGCATTTGTCCAAGCGGAAAGTGAAGTAGCCGCTATCAATATGGTGTACGGCGCTGCTGCTACCGGTACGCGCAGTATGACCAGTTCTTCCTCCCCGGGGATTAGTTTAAAGCAAGAAGGGATTACCTATTTAGCCAGTGCCGATTTACCGTGTCTTATCGTAAACGTAATGCGCGGTGGACCGGGGTTAGGCAGCATTTCCGGTGCGCAGGGGGATTATTTCCAAGCCACACGTGGCGGTGGGAACGGGGACTATCACATCATTGTATTGGCTCCCAATTCTGTGGAAGAATTAGGAAATTTCCCCAAACTCGGTTTCGATTTAGCGGAAAAATACCGTATGCCGTGCATGATTTTGGCCGACGGAATTTTGGGCCAAATGATGGAAAGTATGGCGTTTAACTTTGACCCTGTGGACCCAAACAAAATCGGCAAGTTTGACTGGGCCGTGGATATCCACAAAAACGGCCGCAAGAAAAGCAAAGTGTTTTCTTACAAAGGGGACAATTTAATTGCGGATGTTACCGAGCGCGCCAAACGCTATGGCCTAATCGAAAAAACCGAAGCCCGCTATGAAGCCCGCAACTGTGAAGGGGCGGATGTCATTTTAGTAGCGTATGGTCTGTCTTCCCGTGCTTGTTTGGAAGCGGTAAGCAAGGCTGAAGAAAAGGGCTTAAAAGTGGGCCTTTTCCGCCCGATTACACTTTGGCCGTTCCCTTCCAAAGCCCTCAAAGAGGTATCACAAAAAGCCAAAGGTATTTTGGTGGTGGAACAAAGTTTGGGCCAGTTGGTACAAGACGTAAAGCTTGCCGTTGGGGACAGTGTGCCAGTAGGGCTTAATGCTTATCCTGCCGGCGGTCAACCGGACGGTGAGCAAATTTTAACGGCAGCCAAATCGCTCTTAACCGGCAAAAAAGAAGGACTTTTTGATTTACAAACTCATGCCGAAGGATTTACCTATGAATGCAAGCGGGACTTGTCGCTTGGTGTGCAAGGCGACCGCAAGGAGGTAAAATAATGTCTACCATTTTAGCTAAAAAACCTTCTACTCTTACCGATCTACCCATGCACTATTGTCCGGGTTGTGGTCACGGGATTGTGCACCGGTTACTTGCAGAAACATTTGAAGAACTTAATATTGCAGACCGTGTTATTGGTGTGGCTCCGGTAGGGTGTGCCGTATTTGCCGACGATTATTTTACGTGTGATACCGTGCAAGGTGCGCATGGCCGCGGGCCTGCGATTGCTACGGGTGTCAAACGTTCAAAACCGGGGGCTATCGTATTTTCCTATCAAGGGGATGGCGACCTTGCTTCTATCGGTATGGCGGAAATTGTCCACGCCGCCGTGCGCAGTGAAAACATTACCGTTATTTTTATTAACAATGCTATTTACGGAATGACCGGCGGCCAAATGGCACCTACCACACTGGTTGGCCAAGTGGCTACCACGGCTCCCAAAGGGCGTGACCCGAAAATGCAAGGGTGGCCGATCAATATGTGTGAGATGCTTTCACAAATTACCGGTTCCAAATATCTGGCGCGTGTAGCGGTGGACACTCCTCAAAACGTACTGAAAGCCAAGGCGTGCATCAAAAAAGCGTTTGAGAACCAGGTAAATAATGTTGGTTTTTCCATGGTGGAAGTAATTTCCCAATGCCCTACCAACTGGCATGCATCCGTGGAACAAGCACTTGAATTTGTGCGTACCAAAATGATTCCGCAGTATCCGCTGGGTGTATTTAAAGATGAGGGGGCGAAATAATGTATCAAGGAATTCGTATAGCAGGATTTGGCGGACAAGGCGTTGTTTCTGCCGGAATTTTACTGGCACAAGCGGGCGTAGAAAATAAATTAAATGCCAGCTGGTTGCCCTCTTACGGGCCGGAAATGCGCGGCGGAACAGCCAATTGTTCGGTGGTCGTTTCCGATGGCGAAGTGTACACGCCTATCGTATCAGTGCCGGACACGGTTATTGTAATGAATGAGCCATCCCTTCCTAAATTTGAGCCCATGCTTAAAAAGGGTGGGCTACTTATTTTAAACAGTTCTTTGGTAAATTCACACCCTACACGTAAAGATATCCAAGTGCTTTGTGTGCCGTGCAACCAAATCGCCGAAAAAGTCGGCATGGCTCGCGTGGCTAATTTGGTGGCACTGGGTGCATTTATCAAAGCTACCGGAGCGGTGACGTTGGAAAGTGTGGCGCATGCCATGAAGAAGGTTTACAAACGTGCCAAACCGGAAATGTTGGAACTCAACCAAAAAGCATTGCAAGCCGGCTTTGATGCGGTTTAATGCTTTTGAAGCGGATGATATTTTTGGGCTAAATAGCAGAAATAGAGTCCGGGGATTGTTACCAGTCCGGCTATCAAGAGCGCATTTCGTAATTGGTAGAAAGAAGAAAGAGTGCCGATCAGCGTAGGGGAAAGGGCATCCCCCAACAAGTGGATAATAAAAATGTTTACCGCAAACGCCATGGAGCGTACCGTGGGGGCAGTGGTATCTATCAATGCAGCGGAGATTGCCCCCGTTGGCAAGAATAAAAGTACAATTACCGCACTAAAACATACCAGCATTCCCCCTAACGATTGGGCCCACAAACCCGCCCCCATAAATGGCAAACAACCTATCAACGCAAAGGCCATGGTCAAATAGTATCCCCGGGGTGTTTTGGCAAATAAATATTCCGCTAATTTACCACCTAACCAAGTACCGGCTGCCCCACCGACAATTAACAATCCGCCAAACAACGTGCCGGCTTGTGCGGTATTGATATGCAGATAACGGACTAAATAAGTGGGTATCCATGCTGCGCATCCGCCCATTAAAAAAGTAATCATGGCCTGTGTAAGGCAAATGTATAAAAACGGTTTATTTTGTAAAAGGGCGCGGTACTCTTTCCAACGGGGTTCTTTTTCGCGGGTGTGATGTGCTTCATCTTTAAGATGTCCGCTGAGCAGCGCCAACACAAATCCCGGGATAGCTACGCACATAAACGCGGCTTTCCATCCCCAATGTTGCCCGATCGCTCCGCCTAAAGCATAACCTAGGGCACTGCCCAACGGTAACGCCAAGCCAAAGGAGGCCAATACGCGGGCATGTTTTGCTTTGGGGTAATGTTCCGCCAGAAAAGGTTGAGCCACGGTGGTAAATCCGCCTTCCCCAATGCCGGTTAATCCGCGGGCACACAGCAACATCGCAAAATTTTTAGCTCCGGCGCACAGCAATGTGGCGGTACTCCATACAAAGGCACTGGCTTGTATCCATTTTTGACGGGCGGAACGGTCTGCCAGGTAACCGATTAACGGAGCGTAGCACATATACACCACCATAAAGGCCGAGGCCAACGTGCCCAGTTGCCAATCGGCCAAGTGTAAGTCACGCTGTAATAACGGAAAAACGGCATAAAGTGCTTGCCGGTCTATATAATTAAATAAATTCAAAAAAAATAAAATAACAAAAATGTACTTGTTTTTTTTCATATTTCCCTTATTCTATAAAATAAGGGTAGTTTGTTGAAATTTTTATATAATACGGGTACGGAGGATTTATGAAAAAAGGGTTTACGTTAATTGAACTGCTGATTGTAACGGTAATTGTAGGGGTATTGATGGCAGTAGCCGCGCCTAAGTTTTATATAGCGTTGGAGCGGGGCCGCTCGGCGGAAGGGTTGAGGTATATCGAACAGGTGGCGACGGATTTAAATGCTTATTATATGGCTCATGGCAAATATCCGACAGGTGCAGACCTGCAGCTCTACACGAATGGAGATTATTCTACGCAATATCCACGCTTGAAACATTTTGAGCATATAACGGCGGGTGGATTATGGATTTCGCGAAAAGCCGACAATAAAGTTTGGATACGGTTGAAACGGAGAGGGTTTTATGCCATGTACGGTCACCTGCACGATGGCACACTGACAGGGATTACCTGTACCAATGGTCCGAACGACGATAGACAAACCTCGGGAAATGAATTTGCACGTTATTGCCAACAGTTGGGGTTTAAACAGAAAGGAACCAGCAGTGCTATTTATCAAATGGAAATTGTACCCGGGTTTCGGGATGCGTTCTGCGAGGGAATAACGGGTTGTGCCAGTTGAAAGATTTATAACAAAATTGAAAATAGGCAAGTTTAAATTTGGAAAAGATTGGTTATGAAAAAGGGTTTCACGTTGATAGAGATGTTGATTGTGGTGGTAATTGTGGGCACGCTGATGGCTGTGGCGGTTCCCAAGTATCATATTGCTCTTGAAACGGGGCGTTCCCGCGAAGGTATTGTATACATAAAGGCGTTGGCGGACGATTTAAACGCGTATTATTGGATGTGGGGTCATTACCCTCTTACATCCGCTGGTATGCAAGATCTGGGTGAAACTGTATATTGGAATAATCTTTCGGATAGGGGCTTACCAAAATTAAATCATTTTTTTATGCAAATCCCTGCGAAAGGTTGCACCTCGAATACCTGCAATATCGGTATAGAACGAAATGGCGGGGATATGTATAGTTTGGAGATTCATCTTACCAATGGAGAAATTGACAACATGTTATGTAGCGCTTGTTTGCAAACGGGTCCCAATACTTTATCATGTAATGGTGCTCGGGAAAGTTATAATCGCTATTGTAGTGTAATCGGAAAAGAATCAGTAGCAGCTAACGGTGCTACTATTTATCCTATCTTATAGAAATAAAATCTTATAAATTTTACCCCCGGATTTTCCGGGGTTTTTTATTTTAAGAAATGAGGGAATACTTAAGCCGGGCGGTTTTGACGCAATGTTTCAAATAAAACAATAGCCGCGGAAGAAGATAAATTGAGAGACCGTACCGGTCCGCTCATCGGAATAGTAAATAGGCGGTCTTTATAAATTTCGTAAAATTCTTTGGGTAGTCCAAACCCTTCCGCCCCAAATACCAGGTAAGCATCGGCCGGGATGTGTACGTCCCAATAAGCGGTTTTCCCTTTGGTGGAAAGAAAAAACAATTTGTCACGTGTGGGTTTTTCTTTTTCTAAAAACAGTTCCCATGTTTCGTAGCGGCGGTAATCCAGATTAGGCCAATAATCAAGCCCGCTGCGCCGTATTTCTTTAGAGGCAATTTTAAATCCCAGTTTCCCTACCAAATGCAAACGGGTGCCGGTGGCCACACAAGAGCGGCCGATATTGCCGGTATTGAAAGGAATTTCGGGGTTTACAAGTACAATGTTGAGCATAAAATAAACAGCCGCCCTCCTCTTTTAAACAAAGGAGGACGGATAATTTTTAAAGTGTTATTCTTCCCAACGGATAAACAGTGGCGTTAGGATATGGGGCAACGCCGGGTTCTTGGGGAGCACACGTAACGCATAATCTTGCCGTCCGCTGTTGATGGGAGCCATGGAAACCTCATAGATATAAGCATCTCCTTCTTTGCCGGTGCAATTCATGGGGATGGCAGCTTCTTTAAGGATATCCCCGCGGTTACCACGTTGGCCCAAGTAAAGTTCCACCTGTATATCTTCGGGCAATAAATTGCCCAAAAATACACGTGCTTTGAAATTTACCTGTGAACTCATCAAGATAGCATTTTCCGGTTGGGGTGTAATGTCCGTAACGGACACGCGATACCAGTTATCCGCAATTTTTTTGTGCCAATCGGCTATCCGTTCTATTTTTCCGGGTTCGTTAAGCCCTAAGCCATAGTTATGGGCCGGTACATAGAACATTTGATAGTATTCTTTTACCATGCGGTGTGTGTTGAAAAACGGCACGATGCGTTTGATAGATTCCTTCATCAGGGCCATCCAGGCCGGAGAATAATTTTTTCCTTCTTCTTTCGCATAGTAGGTGGGAGCAATTTCTTGTTCAATAAGGTTATAAAGAGCTTCCGACTCCACACTGTCGCGTTCTTCATCGGACCTATACACTTCCGGCCCGCCGATAGACCACCCGAATTCACAGGGGCCCACTTCATCCCACCAACCGTCTAATACGGACAATGCCAACGCCCCGTTAAGAGCCGCTTTCATGCCGCTGGTACCGCTTGCTTCCATCGGGCGGATGGGGTTGTTGAGCCAAATGTCTACCCCTTGTACCATGTAGCGGGCCACGTTCATGTTGTAATCTTCCAAGAATACGATTTTATTTTTAAAGCGAGGATCGTTCTGTGTCAGCCCGACAATCAATTTGATAAATTCTTTACCTGCGGTATCGGCCGGGTGCGCTTTTCCGGCGAAGACAAATTGTACCGGTCGTTCCGGATTGTTGACAATTTTATCTAAGCGGTTTAAATCTTTAAAAAGCAACGTTGCCCGTTTGTAAGTAGCAAAACGGCGGGCAAAGCCGATGGTTAATACTCCATCTTTCAGTACGCGATTTGTTTTCTTGACAGTTAATAAATCAAACCCTTGGCGGCTTAGCTGGTGGGCAACACGTTCCCGGGCCATGCCGATGAGTTTGTTTTTGCGTGCAGAGTGGACGGCCCATAATTCTTCGTTGGGAATATTGTCCACGTTGTTCCACAAATTGGGGACCGAAGGGTCCATTTCGCTGAGTTGATCGTTGTTAAACAGGTAACGGCGGACAAGTTCATTGAGCTCATGGGAAATCCACGAAGCACTGTGTACCCCGTTGGTAATGCTGGTAATCGGCACTTCTTTGAGTGGAAGTTCCGGCCACAAATTATGCCACATTTCACGACTGACCAGTCCGTGTAATTTGGCCACTCCATTGCAAAACGCGGATAAGCGCAAAGCCACTACGGTCATACAGTAAGTGGCCGATTGCGGAGTTTCCTTACCGATAGCTAAAAATTGATCCCAAGAGAGTCCCATTTCTCCGGCGTAATAGGCCATATATTTGCGGACGAGTTCCGGGTTGAAATGTTCGTTCCCGGCGATGACAGGTGTGTGGGTAGTAAATACGGAAGTGGTCCACACTTTTTCGCGCGCTTGGGCGAATGTTAATTTTTCGCGTCGCATCAAATCAATAATACGTTCAAATAATAAGAAAGCGCTGTGCCCTTCGTTAATGTGATAAACCGTCGGGTAAATTCCCATGGCATTTAACGCTTTTACCCCGCCGATACCCAGCACTACTTCCTGGCGGATGCGGTTTTCGCGGTCACCGCCGTAGAGTTTTTCGGTAATGGCGCGTTGAGCGGGTGTGTTTTCTTGCAAATTGGTATCTAACAAGAACAAAGAAGTTCTTCCTACCGGTACACGCCAAATGCACGCTTTCACGGTTTCATTTGCCAGGTGGATATCTATGATGATATCTTTCCCGTCTTTGGTTACGCGTTCTACCGGCATGTGGGCCCAATCGTTATCGGGGTATTCTTCATTTTGCCACCCTTCCCGGTTGAGTACTTGGCGTACGTACCCCTGTTTGTAAAACAGCCCCACGCCGATGATCGGCATTCCCAGGTCGCTGGCGGATTTCATGTGATCCCCTGCCAACATTCCTAACCCGCCGGAATAAATGGGTAATCCTTCACCGATTCCGTATTCCATTGAAAAATAAGCAGTTAACATTTGTCCGTTTTCTTGCTTTCTCTCGTGGTACCAAGTATGCGGATCGTTTTTATACTTGTAGTAAGCGTCTTTTACTTCATTTAAATTCCGGACGAAATTTTCGTCTTGGCTTAATTCTTCAAAGCGTTTTTGCGGAATGCTTCCCAAAAACCATTTGGGGTTGCGTTTGGAGGCCGTCCATAAATCGTTATCAATTTGCACAAACAGTAAGATGGCACGCCAGTTCCACGTAAACCACATATCGTTGGCGAGTTCTTGTAAAAACTTGATATTATCTGGTAAATTCGGCTGTACATTAAAAGAATGAATTTTCATTTTCAAACCCCATTTTTAAGATACCTAGATTATATAAAAAAAGCCGATTGCTTGTACGCAATCGGCTATATGATAAAAGATTGCTCTTACAACACCGCAGAAAGGATGACAAAGTAAGCAATCAGCAACACAATTCCCAATCCAAACGCAGATTTCATCCATTCTTTGCTTTTAATTCCCAATTTGGATGCACAAATAATATTGGGAATATTGCCGGGGATCAACATCCCTCCCGATATAATCAAGCTCATCAAGAGAAACGTAAGAGTCCGGTCTGTAATGGCGGGGGTTACTTCAATAGCGGCCAGTGTGGCATTATCCAATACGGCTGAAAGCATATTAATCCAATACAACCATCCGGCGTGTAAATGCGAAATTGTTTTTAGGGCCAACGGCTTTAGGCCATCCCCTAAAAATGTTAAGGCCATTACAAACAGATAAACTTTTCCGGCGCGTATAAAAATACTTTTAACGGAATGTTCGCTTTGGGTGTCTGCCGCTTTGGCCCCGGGGGCATGTGCGATGGTATCTTCTCGTAGAGAACTGGCCATCCCGGCCATGAACAAAACACCGCCCAACACATACCACCCCAAGTGTTCGATTAAGTAGAAAAATCCGGCGTTATGCGGTGCCCCGGAAAGTTTGGAAATAACAACCGTTCCTAACGGTTCTCCGATAGCGGTTAAGATAGCTCCCATCCCGATTGCATAACAGGAAAACGTTACCAGTTTAATGCGTCCCTTTCGTCCCAACGGCAACATAACTGCCACTTCCGCCAAAATAAGCGCGGCGATAATAGCGGTAATAATGCTGGAAGAAAGCCCTAATATGAATACGATAGAAAAAAGCGTCCAACGTAGTCCCAATTTTTTAACTGCGAACTGCGTTAAATGCTGAAGTTGCGTGTGAAACTGACGGAACAACAGCCCGGCAATGAGTACGGCTGCCGTAATTTTAAGGGGATCCTTCAGCGCCACTCCCACCAAATGCCAGCTCCAAACATGGGAAACAGTCACGGCGAAAATCCCGCAAACAAACAAAAATGCTTCTAAATTTTCTTCTACTTTATGAACGGTCAGCGGAAGGAGTAAAACAACAAAGATAAGAAGAGAAAGTAACACGGTTTGAACCAACGTTAATTCCATAACACCCCTCTAAAAAACGTCCCGTACGAGATTCGAACTCGTGATCTCCGCCTTGAGAGGGCGGCGTCCTGGGCCACTAGACGAACGGGACAGATATCTTTATTTTAGCAAATTTTGAGCGAACGGTTAAGGAAGGGCTTTGCGCCAATCCTCTCCGTTAATCAGCAGTTGTTTGGCGATGACTTTTCGACCCGGCTGATAGGAATAGACCACTTCAAATTTCGTATCCGTATCGTTACGTTTACGGAAAAGTTTGTCTAAATCGCGGGCCTTGTTCTCCGGAATGTAAAAGCGGCATTGACGCCCCCAGCGGGCATCCTTGCAAAAATCTTGTTCCGGGCACTGATTCCTCTTAAATTGGGAACAATCAGTGTGTGTCCAATCGATTTGGTATTGAATGTAGTGACCGGAAAGTAAATCACGCGGGTCATAACCCATGACCGCCACCTTTACTTCACTTCCGTGATTGCGTTGCCAGGCAAGAGTAATCGTCCAAATAACAAGGCACACAAAAGGTATGGCAAAACAGATTGCTAAAATTTTTGCTTTCATTTGAATTCTCCCATCGTTCTAATATAGCGGGACGTACGCCGCAGTGCATAAATTAGTCCTAAAATCGCCAGCCCACCTGCAATAAATCCAAGGCCGGAGAGGAACAGACTCCCGAAGCACGAAGCAAACAATACAAAAATGTAAATTTCGGCTAAAATAGCGTTGCGCCGGAAGGAAATAAGATTTTGCGTTTTAATAGCCAAAAACATTCGGGCACCAAAGAAAATGAACACAAACAAATTGGCGATGATAACGGTTAGCCAATCGGGTGAGTGTAAGAAATTTCTTGTCCCCCAGTGCAACCCCAAAAGCCATGTGAAAATATATGCCAGCCATAATACCAGCTTGCTGAATGCTTTGGGGAGCAGCGTGTACGGGTGAGCCGTTTCATCCAATTTTTTACCGGCGTAACTAAGTAGACATAACAAGGCAACAAAGATAATTGCAGAGCCATCAAAAGTTTTCCAAAGGTGTTTGAGTATTTTCCCAATCCAACTCATATCGAATGCGCTGAAACATAAACACACCCATCCTAAATTAAAAAACAATGCCCGGCTTACTACTACAAATGGCAATCCCAGTAGGGCCCATGCCAGCGCGAAAGATTGCCACCCTCCTTCTAAATTAAACACTTGGCCTAATAATCCAATGGTGGCACCAATCATTAGGAAAGAAAGAATAGCAAAGAGTTCCTTTAACCCTTTTCTTTCATGTATTACACACCACCAAGTGGTATAGAATAGTGCACCCAATATAGCAAAATCTCCTACGATTTTAACAACCGCACCCAAAGCATCCCAGTTAGAAGCTATTAGTAAACAAATTCCCAATCCAATAAGCAACCCCGCAATAATGAAGGCCGTATGCCAAAAAGTATTCCCGGTGCGTTTACGTTCAAAGGTTAAAATTTTCTCACATTGCTCTTGCGTGAGTAAATTTTCTTCTTTCCAACGTGTTAGTTTGTTTTGTAAAGACATATTTTCTCCTTAAATACTAAGGGATATTGAATAAAAATTTCTGGGCGTACAGAAGCATCCCAAAATGCTAAAATATCTATATAGATGTTTTAGCATTTTTTTTAGGAGTTCTTCATATGGAAATCGGTATTGTCGGGTTGCCCAACGTGGGCAAATCCACCCTTTTTAATGCTTTGACCTGTGCCGGCGCAGAAGCCAGCAACTATCCTTTTTGTACTATCGAGCCCAACGTAGGTATCGTAGCCATTCCCGATAAACGTTTGGACAAATTGTTTGAAATGTTTAAACCGCCCAAGAAAACGGCTGCATTTATTAAATTTGTAGATATTGCCGGTATCGTCAAAGGAGCAAGTCAAGGGGAAGGTTTGGGCAACAAATTTTTAGCCAACATCCGCGAAGTGGATGCCATTATCCATGTAGTGCGACTTTTTGAAGATGAGAACGTTACCCACGTAATGAATTCCGTAGATCCTTTGCGCGATATTGAAGTAATCAATACCGAACTCATGCTGGCCGATTTGGAAACAGCCACCAAAATTTGCGACCGCTTGGCTTCTAACGCTAAATCCGGCAAAAAAGATGCCGTGGCCGCATGGGAACGGATGAAAGAAATTAAAGCCGCCCTTGAAAACGGAAAAATGGTTTCTTCTTTAGGATTAGAGCCGGAAGAACTCAAAGAATATCAATTTTTAACGTCTAAACCGGTGTTATACGTTGGTAATAATTCCGAAAAACGCAACGTAGAAAATGCGGAAAAAGTAGCCAAGTACGCCAAAGAAAACGGTTCCGGATTTGTGGAACTCTCCGTAAAATTTGAAGCCGACATTGCCGAATTTAGTGAAGAGGAAAAAAAGGCCTTCTTGGCCGAAACCGGCAACGATTATACCGGCCTGGAAAAAATTGTGCGCGAAGGAATGAAACTTTTAAACCTCTGTACCTATTTTACGGCCGGGCCGGAGGTAGAAGTGCGCAGTTGGCTTATTCCCGTTGGATGTACTGCTCCGCAAGCGGCCGGCAAAATTCACAGCGATTTTGAAAAAGGTTTTATTCGTGCAGACGTTTACACCTTTGATGACCTTGAAAAGTACGGTAGCGAAAAAGCCCTGCGCGAACACGGCCTTATCCGTAGCGAAGGGAAAGATTATATTGTAAAGGACGGCGACGTCTGCCTGTTTAAAATCAATGCCTAACATTACCTGCAAACATTTTGGCACGTGCGGCGGCTGCGCGTTGCTTAACTTATCTTATGAAGAACAAGTAGCCAAAAAACGCGCCAAACTGCAAGAAACGCTGAAAGATTTTTGGACGAAAGAAATCCCCGTTACAACGACGGAAAACCCCGTTTATTTCCGCAACAAAGTGGAACTTGGGTTTTGTCATCAAGTGAAATGGCGCGAGGATTACAAAAAGAACGATCCGGAAAATAAAACCCGCCCCTTAGAATTTGAACAAACACTCGGTTTTAAACTCAAAGGCCGATGGGACCGTGCCGTCGATTTGCAAGAATGTTTTTTATTTAGCGATAAATTAGTTCCGCTGGTGGATGCCATCCGCGCGTGGGCCGCAAAAGAGAATCTTTCTTACTACGACCAGCGCAAACACACGGGCATCTTGCGCCACCTTATGGTACGTGAAGGTAAAAACACCGGCGAACAAATTGTAGTGTTGTTTGTTACGGACGATTTTAACGAAAAAACGTTTGTGGCCGCCGTGGAATCCGTACTCCCCAATGCCCACATTATGGCGGCCGTGAATAATGGCCTCGCGGATACCGCCGAGCCGGAAAGTTTGCGTGTGCTAAAAGGCAAAGATCACATTTTTGAAAAAATTATGTTGACGGACAGGGACGGAAAAACCGAGCGCGAAGTCATTTTTAAACTTTCTCCGCAGTCATTTTTCCAAACCAATACGTCCACTGCACAAAAGATGTATTCCAAGGTGCGTGGGGTTGTTAAACAAATTGCGCCTAAACGCATTTACGATTTGTACGGTGGGGCGGGAAGTTTTTCGCTCTCGTGTGCGGACCTGTGTGAGAAAAGTATTTGTGTGGAAAGTGTGGCTCCGGCCATTTATAACGGCATTGAAAACGCTAAACTAAATAACGTCAAAAACGTGCAATTTTTTTGCTCTCGCGTGGAAGATTTTGTAAAAGAGCAACCTATAGAGAAAAAAGACGCACTCATTATTTTGGACCCACCTCGTAGCGGTATGCACCCGCGTGCGTGTAAGGCAGTAGCGCAGAGCAACGTGGAAAATGTACTTTACATTTCCTGCAACCCCGTTACGTTGGCAACGGACCTTAAAACACTCACGCAGCACTATAACATTTTGAACGTGGAAGCGTTTGATTTCTTTCCGCACAGCGAACACATAGAAACATATGTACAACTAAAATTAAAATAAAGGAGATACTGTGGCATGAAAAGAGCTAAGTTTTGGGGATTAGTAGGGGCCTACAGTTTGGATTTCTTTGTTATCTTTGTAGTCGGAGCTTCTTTGCTTTCCCATCTTACCTTTTCGGGGAGTTCCCTACTAGGTTTCCAAGTTGAACAATTGGACGGGGATCGTTTGATTCCAGTTTTGGATTTATTTTTATATATTTTTTGTTTGTTGTATTTTTTTATTTTTGAGGGAATCATAGGGAATGCGTCCCCTGGGAAAATGGCTACGGGTATTTGTCTATCCAAAAATAATTTAGTTTGGTGGCGTGTATTGATAAGTTACTTAATAGACGCAGCTATACTGCCTCTTTCTTTTTTTATAGCCCTTAACACGCAGAATATGTGGACGTCCGGAGATGCAGTAGCCGACGGAATGACGGGATTTTTTATAAGTTTAGCAGGATGTATCTTTTACTTTTCTATTTGTGAACGCTTTTTTAGAAAATCATTTGGTAAAAAACTAATGGGTTTGCAAGTAGTACGGAAAGAAGAAATAAAATGACCGTAGAAGAAGCTTTAAATTCCTTAAATCCGCAACAGCGAGAGGCCGCTCTATACGACGGGGGGCCGTGCCTTATTGTAGCCGGTGCGGGTACGGGCAAAACCAAAACTTTAACCACCAAAATCGCCAAGTTAATTGCGGACGGTTATCATCCAGCACGCATTTTGGCCGTCACGTTTACCAACAAAGCTGCCGGAGAAATGCGTGAACGTGTACACCAATTGGTGGGGGAAAGTGCGGCGCGGCGTGTGTGGATTCACACGTTTCACTCCTTTGGCGTACGGGTGCTTAGGCAACACGCAGAGAAAATCGGCCTCACGAAAGATTTTGCCATTTACGATGATAATGACCAGAAAAAAGTCGTTACGCTTATTTTGCAGGAAATGGGCGTTAAAGAACCCAAAAAAGAAGTGGGACAAATTGTCAGTATTATTTCCCGCGCCAAGGACGATATGGTCAGTCCCGATGCGTTCATGCAAAAAGTAACGGCCTCGGGAGTAGACGGATACATTCGAGCTGCCGAAGTTTATCGCCGTTATGAGAAAAAACTCAAAGAAGCGGGAGCACTCGATTTTGGGGATTTGCTTGTCAAAACCATGCAACTTTTTCGCGCACACGAAGATGTACGGACTTATTATCAAGATTTTTTTCAATATATTTTAGTGGACGAGTACCAGGACACGAACCATACGCAATACTTAATTACCAAAACCCTGGCTGAGAAACACCGTAAACTTTGTGTGGTGGGGGACCCGGACCAGAGTATCTATTCCTGGCGCGGAGCGAACATTCGCAATATTTTGGAATTTGAAAAAGATTTCAAAGATGCCAAAATTATTACGCTTGAACAGAACTACCGTTCCACCAAAGTAATTTTAGATGCTTCCAACCGTTTAATTACCAAAAATAAAAAACGCAAGGATAAAAATTTATTTACAGAGCAACAAGAAGGCGAGCCGATAGAAGTGCGTTCTTGCCTAAGTGAAGGGGATGAAGCCCGTTGGGTAAGTCACACCATTAAGGCCCTTGTTGAAAACGACGGGGAAAGTTTAAAAGATATGGCTGTGTTTTACCGCACTAACGCGCAGAGCCGCAGTTTTGAAGATTATTTCCGGCGTTACCAAATTCCATACCGTTTAATTGGTACGGTGCGGTTCTATGACCGTAAAGAGATCAAAGATTTAATGTGTTATGCACGTATCTTAGTTAATTCAGCCGATAATGTAAGTTTACTTCGTATTATCAACACGCCTACTCGTGGTATTGGGGATAAGGCACAGAAGGTGCTGCTGGATTACGCGAGTGCCAACGGAATTTCACTGTATGACGCGCTTAAAAAGGCTGCGTTTGTACCGGGAATTTCATCTATGGCACAGAAATCAGCTATTAAGCTTATTCAACTGTTTGAGAACTGGCGCGGAGATATGCTGCTAACTGCTCCCGCAGATATTTTTCACAAAATTTTGATAGAGTCCGGGTATTTGGATAGTGTAAAAGCAGAAATGGAAAAAGACCCGGAAGCCGAATCCCGCCTGCAGAACTTGGATGCACTTGTGAACGCCGTAAAAGAATATGAAGAACGCTGCGAACGCGGCGAAAAAGATCCCTCCGTGGCAGATTTCCTACAAGAAGTTTCCCTCCTTTCCGGCGAAGATGATACCAACGCCGCTACGGACGGCGCGGTTACCTTGATGACGGTACACTTAGCCAAAGGACTGGAATTTGCAGATGTTTTTGTAACCGGTTTGGAAGAGAATCTCTTTCCCATCGGGTGCGATAACGAAGACGATTTGGAAGAAGAACGCCGTTTGTGCTACGTGGCTATGACCCGCGCTAAGAAACGATTATTTTTAACCTACGCACAAACACGGCGAAAGTTCGGGCAGTTACAACAAAACACACCTTCCCGTTTTTTGTTCGAAAGCGGGCTTGTGGATGAAAGTGAAGTGCAGGAAACGCAACCTCGCTTTACGGACTACCGTGCTAAATACGGTTTGTACGGCGGCAGCGCTTCGGGCGGATACCAAGGGGGAAATTATCAACGCCGTTCGTTTTATGGGCGCGGCGGCTCCCGTTCCCACCGAACCGAAGATTTTGAAGGGTATGCATCCAAGAGCAAATTTCAAAAACAATATGATGAATACGGATATGAAATAGAACCCAACCAAGATTTGGATTATACAGAATCTTCTTCCTTGAGAAATAAAACTTTCGATGCGGCCCCTTCCTCGTATCATTTATCGGATCCGCGCCGTGTGCCCGGCTACAAAATGCCCGAACCGGAAGTGCCCGCGGTTCCGGCCGAGAAAAATGCGGACGGTGTAGCCGTGGGCGGGTTGGTAAAACACGGAGTGTTCGGTCAAGGGAAAATCGTTCAGATTGTCGGGTCCGGCGAAAGTGCCAAAATTACCGTACTTTTCGGTAATGGTACTCGTCGTACATTTATGCTTAAATTTGCCCCGTTGGAAATTTTGTAAGAACACGCGCGCCAATCATAATACTTAAAATTTTTCTTGAAAAAGGTTTGTTTTTTACTTATACTATTAGGTGACGGAGAATTTTGTTTTGAGTGAGGGTTCTTATGAAAAATACAGCTGGTTTTACGTTAATTGAATTATTAGTTGTCGTGTTGATTATCGGCATTTTGGCAGCGGTTGCGTTGCCGCAATATAACAAAGCCGTAGAAAAATCTCGTGCCACGGAGGCGACGATTTTCCTGAAAAATTTAGAGACAGCCGAAACGGCATACCAGTTGGCTAATGGGGAATTTACGAACGACTTGGATGCCTTGGACATTGATGTAAGAGGAAATGCTTCTGCGGAGGCAGCAGGCAACGGCTATTAAAAATCAGGTATTTCTTACGAGCACATTGGCATAAAGTAGAATGTACGATTGATTTGAAATCCCCGGGTTTCGCCCGGGGATTTTTATGTTTTAATTTACGCCGCCGATGCGATCATCGCGGAAATAAATGCAATAATGGCTCCGCCGAACAAGATAAACAAAATTACCGGAATTAAGGCAATAAGAATAGTCAGCCAACCAAACACCGCTGCCCAACGGGATAGGGAGAATGCCTCCTCGCTGCGTTCTTGGCGATTTAAATCTTGTATACGCAGTGAGAAAATCAAAGCAGCCAAAGCAATCGGAATTGTAAAAAATCCCGTTAAGCAAGATACAATTACCGCGATAATGGATAAAATAAAATGGTCTTTAGGCATATTGTTAGACATCTTGACATCCCCCTGTTATAAAAGCTTTACTAAATCTCTAAATTATTATATAAAATATAGTGTTAAAGGGAGATTGATATGGCAATTACAAAAAAAGACGTGATGCATACCGGCAAAATGGCCGATATGGCAGTCAGTGAACAAGAGGCCGCCATTTACGAGGCGCAGTTGGAAGCGCTTTTTAAATGGGTCAATGATTTGTCCGGTGTGGATACAGAAGGTGTATCGTTACAACATTCTAATTTAGCGGCGCATTTGCGCCCGGATGATCCTGTGGTTAATTTGGAATTGGCAAAAGAATTACGTGCCCGTTTTGCACAAGAAGAAAAGGACTGTGCGAAGGTAAAGAAGGTACTTTGATATGCACAGTGTAGCAGAAATAGTTGCCGCCATAACCTCCGGCCAGAAAACCGCAGAAGAAATTACGCGGGAAAGTTTATCCGTTATCTCCCAAAAAAATCCCTCTATTAATGCTTTTGTGGAAGTGTTTGAGCAAGATGCCCTTGCCCAAGCCCGTGCAGTAGATGAAAAACGTGCTCGCGGGGAAAAGCTAGGGCCTTTGGCCGGTGTGCCGGTAGGGATCAAAGATAATTTTCTTTATAAAGGGCACAAAGTAACGTGCTGTTCCAAAATGCTTGCCAATTATGAAGCTGCCTATACTTCTACGGCTGTGGAGCGACTCATCCAAGCCGATGCTGTGATTGTTGGCCGTACCAATATGGATGAGTTTGCCATGGGAAGCAGTAATGAAACGTCTGTCTATGGGCCGGTACACAATCCGGTTGATCTTACCCGTGTTCCGGGGGGATCTTCCGGCGGTAGTGCAGCGGCAGTGGCGGCCGGAATGGTGCCGGTAGCTTTGGGAACAGATACAGGCGGGTCGGTGCGTCAACCGGCCGGATTTTGCGGTGTGGTAGGTATTAAACCTGGGTACGGGCGCATTTCCCGTTACGGGGTAATTTCCTTTGCCTCCAGCGCAGATCAGGTAGGTGTTTTGGCTACCACCGTAAAGGATGCTGCGGATGTGTTAGAAGTGATTTCCGGTAAGGATGTACATGATTGTACTTCTTTGGAAGATCCGGTTCCTTCCTATTCTTCCCTTTTTACCAAAGATTTAAAAGGCGTAAAAGTGGGGCTTCCCAAGGGCTTTTTAGATGGGTTGGATGATTCAATTAAAAATCGTGTAAAAGAAGCGGCTGCGCTGTTAAAATCAAAAGGTGCCGAAGTGGTGGAAGTATCCCTTCCGTATGCAAAGTATTCTGCTCCTTGCTATTACATTATTACTAGTGCAGAAGCAAGTTCCAATCTAGGCCGTTATGATGGCATCCGTTACGGATATGCGGATACAACAGCTGCGGATTTAAACAGTTATTATTTAAATTCTCGTGCTCCTTTTGGCTTGGAAGTTAAAAAGAGAATTGTAATCGGGACGTATGCGCTTCGGTCCGAGAATTACGAGGCCTGCTTTTTGAAAGCGATGAAAGTGCGTGAGCTGATTCGTGAAGATTTTAAAAAAGTGTTTCAACAGGTGGATGTATTACTGACGCCCACCTCGCCTACTACGGCCTTTAAGATTGGTTATCATGACGAAAATCCCATCGCGTTGTATTTGGCGGATTTGTACACTTGCCAAGGGAACATCGGCGGATTGGCAGGGATTAGCGTGCCGTTTGGAAAGGACAAACAGGGGCTTCCCGTTGGCATACAATTCTATGGCCCTATTTTACAGGAAGAGAAAATTTTAAACGTGGCACATCAAGTAGAGCAATAAATATGATTGTTTCGGAATTTTCATGCGGCGGCGTAATTCTTGACGGACGGAAAGTATTGTTGGTCCAGGTCAAGAATATGAAAGGGAAAAAGATTTGGACTTTTCCCAAAGGCCATATTGAGGCGGGAGAAACACCCCGCCAGGCCGCATTGCGCGAAGTATTGGAAGAGACCGGCTACAAAGCAGTTATTGTGCGTCCGATGATTCGTGTGAAATATGCATTTACGTTTCAAGGAAACTACATAAAAAAAATGGTCCAATGGTATTTAATGAAAAAATTGGGCCGTATCGGCAAACATGATGCCAGTGAAATTTTGGCCATTCGCTGGGTATCCCTTCTCAAAGCGCACGAACTGGTGCAATATCCCAGTGATATCCGCCTGGTAGATATGTTGTTGGCCTCTCTCAATATTACACCTACCGAAACCCCAGAAGAATAATCTCTTTTATTTTGAAAAAGCGCCCTCCCACAGAGGTAGCTTTTTATATGCGTTTGAAAAATTGTTTCTTGTAATTTTTTTATTTTTTCTTATAGTGTAAATGAAATTTTTTATTTTCGGAGGAATTTATGAAAAAGATAGCGTGTCGCGGTTGGAGCAAGCGGACGGGATTGTTGCTTTTAGTTGGAATCATCCTGTTGGCGTGGATTGGATTTTCAATTTGGAAAGGGGTTTCCCATACGTTGGCAAAAATACAGCAGAGCGATATTTACCAAACCGCTCAGCAGCAATATGATACGGTTTTAGCCCCGCTAGAGGCGGTATTAAATGTAAGCCAAATTATAATGGAAACAGAATTTTCCCTTGAAGAGGTCAAAGAAGGTATTATAACAATCGGTAAGAGAGAGGGAGAAACAACGGGGGAAGGGGAAGCCGATCTTCATCGCTTTATCTCCGTAGGGAACCTTTCGGAAACTACGTGTGATGCTTCTTCCTGCCGCAGTGCTTATTTTGAATATACCGGCAGCTGCGAGCCGACGAAAGAAGACGGTTGCTCGTTCCAATTGCAAGCACTCGATAACAATTATGTAGTAACCGTTCAGCGCGAAAAAGAGGGCCAGTGGAAAAAGGTGTGCCGTTACCAAAAAGGTAATGAGAAAGGAAAAGAAATATGTATCCGGTTAGGAGAAGAAGGTTTTCAACGGCAGGAAGTGGAGTAAATTTTCGGTGTAAGATTTTGCAGATGTTGCTGTAAAAAACAGCCCTCGGTAAATCCCGAGGGCTGTTTTAATATGTTTTTACAATTAATGCACACCGTGCATCCACTGTTTGATTTTTCCGGCCATAATCCACATAATTACGCCGAAGGCCATAGAACCGATAGCCGGCACGGAGAATAGCGTTGTTAAACTCCAAGATTCATAGTGGCTGGCGAGCCATCCGGCCAATAGGTTCCCGAAGAAAGAGCCCATCAACCAAATTCCCATAAGTAGGGACATGAATTTTAAAGGTGCCAGTTTGGTAACCATGGAGAGCCCCACCGGACTCAAGCACAGTTCGCCCATCGTGCAGAACATATACATAAAGATGAGCCACAACGCACTGACCGGCCCGTTAGAGGTATACACAGCCGCTCCAATGGCAATAATTACGAAAGCCAACCCTTGCAGGAATAACCCCCAACCAAATTTGGAAGGAATGGACGGATCTTTGTCCCCCAGTTTAATCCATAACTTGGCAAATATCGGGGCAAATAGCACCACGAAAATCGGGTTGATTGCCTGGAAGTAAGAAGCTTTCAAATGAATTTCACCGATGAGTGGCAATACCGGATTCAAGTTAGTAGCTTCGGCCGCAAAGAAGTTTAAAGAAGTGCCGGCTTGTTCAAAGAAGGTGAAAAAGAACACGGCAAAGAACGTAAACGTAGCAATTGCTTTGATTTTGTCCCATTCTTCTTGTGTAAGCGGTTTGTTGGCGGCTTCGGCTTTAGCACGTTCTTCTTCGTCGTTGCTGCCTGTATTTTTACGCACTGGATGCAACCCAATGTGTCCCAGGTATTTGTTTTGGGAAACGGTGTACCAGATTAAACCGATTACCATCCCGATACCGGCTGCAATAAAGCCATATTTCCACTGCGGAAAAGCCAAATGTTGCCACGCGGAGCAGATAAACGAATTGGCTACTTCTCCGTTGGCTAACAAGCATTTATTTTCAAATGCGTGGGAAAAGATAACATTTGCCGCACCGGTTTGTTCTCCAAAGAACCCACACACAAACGGCGCAAAGAAAGCACCGATATTAATACCCATGTAGAAAATGGTAAAACCACCGTCACGGCGTATATCATTGGGTTCGTATAGTTCTCCCACAATAGAGGAAATGTTGGGTTTAAAGAACCCGTTTCCAATGATGATGAGCGTTAAGCCAGCGGCAAGCGCTGCTACCGGCGGAATGATATCATAAGCGGCCAAAGTAAATTGGCCCAATGCCATCAACGATGCCCCAATGGTGATCGAATGGCGTTTGCCGACATAGCGGTCTGCTAAATAACCGCCGATAACCGGGGTTAAATAAACAAGAGCCGTGAACATGCCGTAGATATTACTGGCTTTCTCTTTCGAAAAACCAATTACGGCGCTGATCATGAAGAGCGACAGGAGAGCTCTCATGCCGTAATAGTTGAAACGTTCCCACATTTCCACCATAAAAAGCATATATAACCCTTTCGGATGGCCTGCTTTGGAAACGTTATGTCTAACTTCACTGTCTGTCATTATTATTTTTTCTCCTTAATTTACTCAATAGCGCACTGAATATTATATAAAAATATGAGGACTTTTTGTTTAAAACCCGTGCAGAAGCATATTTGTAGAGGTTTGAATGAGTAGAAAAAGTTTATAACAGGTAAGTATAAAATAGTACCCGATTAAGAGCAGTACGGCCGAATAAATCCACTTAGCCACCGGGCTAATTATTTTGCTCATCCATACAAACGGTAACGCAAACGGGCCGGCTAACAACGCCAGCAAAATAATGCCGGTATGCGTGAACCAAAAGCTGTAACCCTGTTTCAAACTCCGGCCACAGGCACGGCAAAAATTGTCCGTTTCTTCAATGGGGGTGTGGCAATGACGGCAAGTTAATATTTCGTTCATAAGTCGATTCCTTTCCCGCGTAGGAAGCGTTTGATATGGCTACGTGCATTGGCGGTTTTGGCGAATTCCAACCAATCGCGTTTGGGTTCCCCGTTTTTGCGGGTAATAATTTCACACACATCCCCTGTTTTAAATTTGTAATCCATACGTACCATACGGTTATTGACGCGTGCCCCTGCATAGTGGTCGCCGATATCGGTGTGAATAGAATAAGCAAAATCGATAGGCGTGGAACCTTCCGGCAAAGATTTTACATCTGCGCGCGGCGTGAATACAAAAATTTGTTGTAAGTTGACGTCTGTGCGGAATCCTTCCAAAAATTCGCGCGGGGCAGTCAAATCCTGCTGCCACTCAATCCAGCGGCGGATCCAGTTAATTTTTTCGTCAAAGTTTTTATCTTGCTTACTACCGCCAAGCTTATACCGCCAGTGCGCGGCAATCCCGTACTCACATGTTTTGTGCATTTCTTCGGTGCGGATTTGAATTTCAATGATATCTCCCGTTGGAGATAAAACAGTGGTATGAATACTTTGGTACATATTGGCTTTAGGAGTGGCGATATAATCGGTAAATGTACCGGCAATCGGTTTAAAAACGTTGTGCACAATTCCCAAAGCGCGGTAGCAATCTTGCAATGTTTTGGTAATAATACGTACACCCAAAGAATCTTGTATTTCTTCAAAAGAGCAATGATGGCTCTGCATTTTGCGGTAAATAGAATAATAATTTTTGGCCCGTGCCAAAATGCGGGATTCCAGGTGATCGGCCTGAAGGGCCGGTTCCAATGTTTTTTTAAAAGATTCCAACGCGGCTTGCCGGTCCGCGGTACGTGCTTCCACTTGTTGTTTTAAATTTTCATATTCTTGCGGATGAAGATATTTAAACGATAAATCTTCCAAGTCGGTTTTAATGGTAAACATTCCCAACCGCTGGGCGAGCGGCGCATAGAGGGAAATGGTTTCGTATGCTTTGAATTGTTGTTTTTCGGGGGACATGGCACCCAAAGTGCGCATGTTATGGGTACGGTCGGCCAATTTGATCAAAATAACGCGTACATCTTCCGCAACCGCAATGAGCATTTTGCGCCAATTTTCTACCGTTTCCTCATCACTGGAGGAAAATTTTAAATCGCCGATTTTTGTAACGCCCTGTACCATATGGGCCACTTCTTTATTAAATTCTTTGCGTAAATCTTCATTGGTAACGGGCGTATCTTCCACCGTGTCGTGTAATAGGCCCGCGCAAATGGTATCCGCATCCAGGTTAAAATCCATCAAAATATCTGCCACATGGCAACAGTGCGTGAAATACGGTTCGCCACTTTCCCGTTTTTGCCCTGCGTGGGCTTTTTCGGCAAAATGATATGCTTTCTCAATCAACGAAGTATCCTGATTGGGGTTATACTCTCTAAATTTTTTGAGCAAATCCTGTAAGTTGGGCGTATTCATTTGGATAGCTCCTTTAAAATATCCAAGGCGGCGCGGTCGGCAACACCGGGTTCTCCCAAAGAGGCCCGTAGTTGCAGTAGGTCATTGCGTAGCGCGGTTAATTTTTGCGGATGAGAAAACATTGCCAACGTTTCTTGGGTGCATTTGTACGCAGAAGCATCTTGTTGAATCAGCTCGGGAACAAGTCGTTTCTTTGCCAAAATATTCACCAAAGAAATATCCTTTACTTTTACCACGCAACGCGCCACCAGGTAAGTAGGGTAAAACATTTTATAAGCTACTAACATCGGCACGCCGAGCAACGCGTTTTCCAAAGTAGCGGTACCGGAACAAGCCAGCAGATAATCCATCTGTGCGCGTTGTTTGTAGTCCGTTTCCTTTACCAAATGAAACTGCGGGTGCGGTGTTTCTCCCAGGAGAGAAAGCAATTGTTTATCATCGGCTTGCGGTAAAGCAAATAAATAGGCGTGCGTGTTTGGATAATGTTGCAATACCTGTTTAAAAGTTTGATAAAACACAGGGAGTAAACGGTTGATTTCACCGGGGCGACTGCCCGGCAAGAGGCCTAATTTCCAAGGATAATTTTTATCATCTTGAGCGGGATAAGTTTTTTCAACTGGCGCGGGGATTTTATCCAAAAGAGGATTCCCCAAGAATACGGCATTCCCACCGAATTGTTGGTGGAAATCGGGCTCGAAAGGATAAATAACGTACATTTTTTGCGTCAAAGCTGCCAACCGTTTGGCGCGATATTGGCGCGAAGCCCACACTTGCGGCGTTACATAATAAAAGCAAGGAATATTGTACCGCTTGGCCAATAAAAGTACTCGGTAATTAAACCCATAATAATCCACGGCAATAACGGCCGTAGGCCGGTTTGTTTCGAAATGCGCGCGGATTTTTTTGAGCAACTGTGCCAGCTGCGGGATTTTTTTGATAGGTTCTACAAATCCCGTAATGCCTTGGCTTGCCAAATCACATAGGAAAGTATCTGCTAAAGATTGCATGCGCGACCCGCCGACGGCGGTAAATCGTACGGACGGATCCTGTGCTTTCAACGCAGCCATTAAATTGGCGGCATGAATATCGCCCGATACATCCCCTGCGGTGATGAAAAAATTTTTTACGGCCATACGCGCTCCTGTTCCCTATATTATACTTAAATGAGGTAGGAAAAACATCTTTTTTACACGGTAAGGCGTTGACAGGGGCTTTTAGATTGGTATAATGTTTGTATGATAGAAAGGACGCTTGTTTTAATTAAACCCGATGCTATTGAAAAACGAATTGCGGGGATTATTCTGGACAGATTTGAACGTTTGGGCTTAACAATCGTCGGTGCGAAGGTAGTGCAACTGACGGACGAACTGGCCCGGCAACATTATCAACACTTGGCGGATAAGCCGTTTATTAACGGGGTTATTCGTTATATGATGGGAGAATACAACCATATTCCCAATCACAAGATTTATGCCTTTGTACTGCAAGGGGAAAATGCGATTGCACAAGTACGCCAGGCCTTAGGGGCCACCAATCCGGAGAAAGCTGACCCGTGGACCATCCGCGGCACTTTTGGGCGAATCGCTTTTGATGAAATGCTAAACTGTGCACACGCCTCCGGTTCGGCCGAGGATGCACAGCGGGAAATTGCCTTGTGGTTTAATCCGCAAGAGGTTTTGGACGCGTGATGAATCGTTTTCTAAAAGTTGGATTATTACTTTTTTTAGCCGGGCCGTTGTTTGCGGCTCCTAAAGTGCAGTCCGTTTCGTTTACCACGCGGGATGGATGGGCGTTGTCGGCCTCTTACTTACCGGCGCAAGCGGACGAGAAGACCGTTATTCTGTTGCATGATCTGAACAAGAAAAAGGAAGAATTTGCCTCTTTGGAAGGGGATTTAGCCAAAGGCGGTTTTGGTTATTTGGCCCTTGATTTGCGCGGCCACGGTCAAAGCACAGGCCGGGGATCGGTAAAAAGTTTTGAGAAAGAGGGCGTTGATAATCCTTTCAACAAAATGGTGCAAGACGTAGAAGCCGCCGTTACCTTTTTAAAAAGCAAAAATGTTCCGTTGGATAAAATAGCATTATTAGGTGCCGGTTTGGGGGCCCAAGTAGCCATGAAGGGCGCCTTGTTAACCGGAGTGCAGACGGTGGCCCTTATTAGTCCGTCCGCCAATATCCGGGATGTATTGGTTATTCCTTCCATTCGTTTGTACAAAGGCGATTTATTGATTGCGGCCGGTTCGGCAGATAGAAAAGGATTTTTGGAAGCCAGTGTCATCCGCAACGTGGCTTTTTTGACAACAGGAGAGGGGAAAGTGACTTTCCTCACCGCGTATGATTTAACGTCGCATGAAATGTTGGATAAATATTTGCGCCCTTCTATCCTTCAATGGTTCAAAACACCGCACAAGCCCGATTTGGCACCCGATATCATAACAACAATGCCCGTTACGGACACATCTGGAATCCCTGTTGAGAAATCAACCACGGAGCAGGCCTTAATTCCCTCTATTTTAGGAGCGCAATAAAATGAAAGCGGCCCGTATCATCTTTCCCGGTTTTTGGTTTGGTAAGAGCGATTTGAAAGAAGCGCAAGCGTTGGCGCGGCGCGGGGTGGGGGGATTTTGCGTATACGGGGGAACTGCGCAAGAGACAAAAGATTTTGTGGCCCGCATGCAAGATGTCTCTCCTTACGATCAATTATTATTCTGTGCCGATATTTCGGACAATTTAAGAGAGGTTATCACGGATGCGCCGTCCCTTCCTACCAATCCGCAAATTGCTTCTATGCAGGAACACGATGCTCCTTACCGCAAGGGTTATTTAACGGCGCGCATGGCGCTAAGTGTGGGGATTAACTGGGTATTGGCTCCGGCCATTGATTTGGGGTATTCTTCTCCGGCGTTTAGTGATTTGCCGCTTACGGTAACGCAAATGGCGGGCGATTTTGTAGCGGGGCTTTCCAATGGGGGTGCGCTCAACTGTATCAAGTATTTCCCGGGCGTATCGGGGGTACTGAAGACGTTGGCCCAAATGGAAGATGCGGAATTTTTACCCTATAAGCATTTATTCCGGCGAGCAGATGCGGTTATGCCCTCCGATATGACGTTCCCCAATATTGATAACGACAATCAAGCCATGTTATCGGACAAAGTGATTCAAGGTGTGCTTAAAAAACGTCTTAATTACAAAGGGTGCGTGGTAAGCTTTCCGCTTTACAAAGGCCACCTCCGCTACGAAGAAGCCAGCGCGGTTAAAATGTTACACTGCAAAGTGGAAAATATTTTAGCCCCCAAAAATGCTTCCGGCGTAATTGATGCGGTTGAAAAAGAAGTGGACCGCGGGCTTTTAGTGGACGAAATCATCCATGCCGTTTCCAATCACGAACTTTTCCTTAGCAAAGTTTCCGCAGGGCCGGAGCCGCTTTCCGTAAAGGAAGCGTTCTCCGTTGCCGAACACGATTTTAAAAGAGTCCTGGTGGCGTAAAAATCCTTTATCCGGTTTGGATTTTTACATATAGATCCCCGCCATATTGGCGGGGATTTTAAAGATTAAAAGTGTGTAGGATGTCTTACCCTTTTTGGCGCATTTTGTAACGGTAAATCTTCACTACGTGGGTTTGGGCTTTCTTTTTCTAACGATGAAGGATTCTTAGAATGCTTTGGATGTTTGTATTCTATGATTTCTTCTATTAATTGTCCAAACTTCCCAAGTAGGTCAAATTCTGCATCTCTTAGTTGGTAATATTCCTTTTCTCGGGGCACAATGAATTTGTCGAAAGACTGCCAAACATTATCGGGAATTATTTCAAAGGGATGTTTCCACCTTAAATTCCGAGCTTCGCCTAATACTCTCTTTGCTTCCTGTTCTGAAACTCTTCTTTCGAAAACGAGGTAATACCTATAATTTGTAACTTGCGAATATAATTTCTTAATGCTGATGTTGTATTTGTCTATATTTCGAAACATTTCCTCAAACTGATAATAAGTTTTTTCAGCTTTATCCAACCATTCTCTATATTCACGGAGGTAATCATCGGCTTGGCTGCCAAGTGCTTCAAATTGTTTCAGCTGCAATCCTGGGTACAGTTGCTTCCACTCGGCTTCCATATCGGGAATTCCTTCGTTATTGTCAAGATCTTGATTCTTTTTCTGGAAATCCGCCAAATATGTATCTTCCTGTGCTTTTTCGGCCATGGCTTCCTCGTATTCTTGAGCCAATACTTGCTGCTCGTTTAATCCGTCGAAAAATAGCTCTTCTTCAAATGCGTTTTGCCTATCGTCAAGCATCTCATCCCAAGCTTTTTCACTATGGTTATTGTCAAGGTCCTGATTTTTTTTCTGGAAATCCGCAAAGTATGCATCTTCCTGTACTTTTTCGGCCATGGCTTCCTTGTATTCTGGATCCAATATTTGTTGCTCGTTTAATCCGTCGAGAAGTTGCTCTTCTTCAAATGCGTTTTGCCTATCGTCAAGCATCTCATTCCAAGCTTTTTCACTTTTCCGCGTAGGCAGTTGTTGTTTTTTAAGTTTTGAATTTTTTCTACGGAAATCGTCAAAAGACACGGTTTCCAGAATGTTGTGCTGTTCTTTTATCCTTTCGTCTATAGCAAAATCCTCTGCAAGATTTTCCCAATATTGAAGTTTAAACGTTAATTGATCAAATGCCTTCATCAGATCTCGACGTCTTTGTTCCAATGTGTAGACCCACATTTCTATCTTGTTATACTTGATTAATTGTTTTGATATAAGTTTCGGTAGACCCGCATCTAAATCCCAACGGAAAGGTCTGGTTTTTAGTAAATTCCTATAATAAGCAGTTTGCGCTTTTAATCCGGTGCTTTGCAAGTCCATGCCCTCATTTTTTTGGAATGTCTGCTTAAGATGACGATAAGTATCCTCCATTTCGTCAAGCCATTCATTATATGTGCGAATTTGAATTATATATCCGTTAGCGAGTTCATTTTGTTCTTTCAATTGTTTTTTCAAAGCCCTTTGTTCTGCCAAGGCCTGCTCTCTTTCTATTGCCTCTATTCTCCTTTGCAATTCATCTCCTTGTTTTGCTTCCGTATCGAGGTTTGTTTGGAGTTCTATGTTTTGTTGACGCCACTGTGCAAACGCTTTTCTTTCCTGTGCAAGTTCCCAATTGGATGCCACATCCTCGGGGAGGGGAATTCGGACGGTGGGTTGGGGCAATACTTGTTCTCTAAAAGGGGTATCTGTCTTCAATGCAAACTCAGTTTTTTCCCAAAACGGTTCTTCGTTCGTGGCTTGCGGGAATTGCTGTGCATAATCATAAAGTTTTTTAAGCAACTGATATTCCCGTGTTTCCGGGTTTCCTTTTTGTAGAGCCATTGCAATTCCGTCTGCTATACGTTTCTCCTCTTTAGGAAAACGAACTCCTGGCGACAGTCTGGATCCTTTCTCAAAAAGATACCCTTTTAAGATGAAGTAGTATTTTGTACATGCGTTTCCATATTCGGCGCGTTCATTGAGCATTTCGTGCCACGGTATCGGGTTCACTAACATCATCTCTCTTGCAAGGAAAAATTCCGGAACTCCATCTATCGTTGAGGTTCCGTTTGTTTGGGGAAAATACCCGTGTTCATAAAAAAACGAATCTGCCAAATTGTTGATAATATCTTCCGTGACGGCTCGTTCCTCTGGAGTTAAATACGGGTTACTCAAACTAGTGGGCAGAGCGCCTTTGTTTTTATATAAAGCAACCAAATTGGCTTCGTGCTTTCCCATCTTTTCCATCTCTGCCATGGAAGGGAGCCCATGTGCGGCCCCTAAACTTGCGGGGTTTAAATCCACATCAATATGGGTGTGAGTGTTGAAAGGGAGTAGATCCTCCGGAACCGCCTGCGCCGCCGCACGTTGTATGTCTGCCTTTGATACAATCACTGTTCCAGGTTTGCCCGCTCTCCTGGCTAGTTCTTCTTTCCATAATTTGGTAGCAATTTGTTCCAATAGCCCCATCTTCGCTCCCGGATTCTTTGCGCGTAAGTGCTCCAATATTTTGGCACGGTTTTTTGCAACCTTTTGCCATCCGTTTGTAATGATTTTCCCCTGAGCAAAAGCCATACCGCAGCCCAAGCAAAGCACCAGGGCTAACGTGAACAATTTTTTAATAGACATTGGTTTCATCTTATATCCTCAAGTCCCTACTATGAGCGTACCTCTTTAAAAAGGGAAATACCAGGGTCAAAAGACCTAAAATAACAAGGTTTTTGGACCTAGATGAAATATAGGCCTTTTGGGAAGGGCAAGATTAAGGATTTCGTACTTATTTTAGGAGGGAAAAGCATAAAAAAACCGGGCACTCGGTGCCCGGTTTTGCGTTTTGAAAACTTATTTGTCTTCGTCTTTTCTGAATTTGGCGACAATTTCGTCTTTGCGGCGGTTAAATTCTTTAACGGCCTTTTCTTTTCCGTCATTAAATTTTTCGCGCGCTACTTCCAGCTGTTCTTGTGCCCTGTTTTTAAAATCGCGGGCATGTTCCAGCATATATTCTTTTTGGTCTTCGTAGGTATCATTGGCCCAGCGTTTGAGTTTGCGGCGGGTGGTTTCCCCTTTGGCAGGAGCCAATAACACGCCGGCAGCCGCGCCTACAAGCGCGCCCAAAAGAAAAGCGGCAAAGTTGCTTCCACAGTTTCTATTACACATAATCACCCCTCCTTTTGCTTTGGTATAATATTATTATAACTATTAAATGGTTAAATTTAAACCCGTATTTATTGATTAGAGGACTTTTTATGCCCAATCCCTCCGCCCCACGCAATAACGGCTATCAACAAGCCCCCGATGTACGTAAACATAATTTTGAAGAAGTAGCCCATACTTTCACAGATGAACAGGCCCATAATGAGGCGGAGCGTTGTTTGCATTGCAAAAATGCCCGCTGCCAAGCCAATTGCCCGGTGGGGGTGCAAATCCCGGATTTTATTGCCTACGTCAAAGGGGGAAATATCGGCGCGGCGGTAAGCAAAATTATGGAAACCAGTTTGCTGCCGGCTATCTGCGGCCGTGTTTGCCCGCAGGAAAAACATTGCGAAGGTAATTGCGTGCTAAAAGACAAATTCGGAGCTGTAAATATCGGGATGTTGGAACGCTATACTGCCGATACCGCCCGTAAACAAGGGCTCCTAAAAGCCCCTAAAACGGCCCCAAAAACCGGCAAAAAAGTAGTATGTATCGGTTCCGGTCCGTCTTCCATCGCGGCGGCTGCCGAGTTGGCCCGTGCCGGGCATGATGTTACCGTTTTTGAAGCATTGCATGCGTTTGGCGGGGTCTTGCGTTATGGAATTCCTTCGTTCCGTTTACCGCGGGAAGTGATTGATCACGAAATCGAAACTGTCAAAGCCATGGGGGTTAAATTTATACCGGATGTACTGGTAGGTGCCACGCAAACAGTAAAAGAACTGTTAGCACAATTTGATGCCGTTTATGTGGGCAGCGGGGCAGGTTTACCGACAATGACCGGTATCCCCGGTGAAAACGGCGTAGGAGTTTATAGTGCGAACGAATTTTTAACGCGCATCAATTTGATGCAGGCCTATAAATTTCCGCAAACAGATACTCCCATTAAAATCGGCCAACAGGTGGTTGTATTGGGGGCCGGGAACAGTGCGATGGATGCAGCCCGCAGTGCTATGCGCTTAGAGCCGCAGAGCGTTACGGTTTGTTACCGCCGCAGTGCGGCCGAAATGCCGGCCCGCGCTGCTGAGGTGGAACACGCCAAAGAGGAAGGAGTTGGTTTTGAATTTTTACTTACGCCCAAAGAAATCCTAACCGATGAAAACGGCCGTGTAAAAGGGATCAAGTTTACCCGTAACGAATTGGGTGCTCCCGATGAAAAAGGCCGTCGCCGCCCGGTGGAGATCCCCGGTTCGGAATTTGTGAAAGAAGCGGATACTGTCATTGTAGCAATCGGTCAGCGGCCTAACCCCGTGATTGCCAAAACAACGCCCGATTTAAAGACCACTTCACGCGGGGTAGTGGAGATGGATGAACAAGGGAAAACCTCCATTCCCGGTGTATATGCCGGGGGAGACATTATTCGCGGCGGTGCTACGGTGCTCTTGGCTATGAAAGACGGTATAGAAGCGGCCAAGCGTATTCATGCTTATTTGGGGGGAAAATAAAATGCAAGAAAACGAAATCGTTTTGCGTGAACAATTAAATGATGTGATTGTTAAATTTGAAATTTATAAACCTTTAATTGCCAAAAGCGCACGCGCCGGGCAATTTGTCATTTTGCGCGGACGAGAAGGCGGTGAACGTGTACCGGTAACTCTGGTGGACTGGAACGCGCACAAAGGTACGATTACGGTGATTATTCAAGCAATTGGCAAATCCACCTCTTTGTTTAATTCATTTCAAAAGGGCGATAAATTTTTAAATGTAGCCGGTCCTTTGGGAACACCGGTTGAAGTTAAAAACTACGGAACCGTTGCCGTGGTGGGGGGCGGGGTAGGTATTGCCGAAGTATTCCCGATTGCACGCGTTTTGAAACAAGCGGGCAATAAAGTGATTGCCATACTTGGTGCCCGCACTAAAGATTTGTTGATTTTGGAAAAAGAAATGGTTGATTTATGCGACAAAACCGTTTGTGCCACCGATGATGGTTCTTACGGAATGAAAGGCATGGTAACCGATGCCTTGCAAATGTTACATGATGCGGGCGAAAAAATAAATGTTGGGTTTATCATTGGGCCGATTCCTATGATGAAATTTACTTCGCGGTTGATGGATAAATTAGGGATTGTGCCCCATGCCAGTTTAAACCCCATTATGCTAGACGGCACAGGCATGTGCGGTTGTTGCCGTGTAACGGTGGAAGGGCAGGTTAGATTTGCCTGTGTAGACGGGCCGATGTTTCCTTCTAAGACCATTGATTTTGATGAACTCATCCGCCGCACAAGCGAGTATCGGCCGCTTGAAAAAGAAAGTTTGGAAAATTTCCAACGCGAAAAAGACCACATTTGTAAGTGCGGATTGCATTAACGAATAAACTAAAGTTTCATACATTAAAATCCCCGGTTTTACCGGGGATTTTAATTACTTCTTTACTTCCGGGAGCGCAAACCCGGAATGTTTATTATTTCCAATTTCGACGGTCTGTCTGATGGTGACGATAGGAAGAGAATACTGCTCCTTTGTATGCCATTTGTAAGGTCATGAAGTCCATCATCTCCGCATCTATATCTTCTTCGTTATAGATGGATTCCAACCTGGCAAGGAATACTTCATATTGCTCTCCGATTTCGTCTTGTAATTGATCGGTGAGGGTAATATTGTTCTCCTCTAATTCTGCATAGAGTAAAACCATATCAAATGTGATGAACGTTTTGGCAACTTCGTTCCACGTTTCTTGGCTGGTTTCGGGTGCATGGGCAAATTTGCTCCAGAATTTTGTATCTTGTGCCGCCTTTTTTTGATATTTATACGTGGTATTTTGCAATATCAAATTGGCGTCAGATTGCTGTTTGTATCTTTCCATGAATTTCTCGCCTTCGGACCGTTCAGAATCCAGGTCAATTTTTTGGAGTTCTTGATTTCTTGCCTCAAAGGTGGCTCGCACTTCTTCACCGTATTCCGGATAAACCAGCGCCAAGGCCTGTTTTAAGCCGTCTTGCAAGAAGAATGTTTTTATTTCTTCCTCATTCATGATTTTGGCGTTTTGGCTGTCAAATCGTATGGCTAAGTTTTGCAATTTTGCCATCTTCTTCTTGTCGGACAAATCTTGATCCCAAATTTTTTGTCTGTCGTCTATATACTTATTCCATCTGGCCACAATTTGGTTCACAAATTCGGGGTCCGTCTGTGCATACAAGAAAAACTCCGGAGCAGCTAAGAATTGTTGGATCTTGTACTGCTGTATGCGAAGATCTTGTTCTTTCAACGCTTTGTTCCCGGCTTGTTGCTTTTCCTTTAGAGTCCGTTTATCACTCAAAATAACGCTGCGGGCCTTATCATAAATTGCATCTATTTGTTGTTTGAGCGTAGGATCTGGAATTTCCTGGGGGAATATTTTTCTTTGGCTTGTTTTGGAGAAATTCACTATCAACGCTATTTCCGTCAACGTATTTTTGAATTCTTTTACTAAGGTTTCCTCTCTTTGTTGAGACGTGATGGTTGTATTGGTCCGGATGGTTTGTACCCGGTTCAAATAATTGTCAAAGGAAGTGTTAATGCTTTCGCGAGGGCTCATTTGCTTTTTCTTGCCATCGGCAGAGCGTGTTTCCTTGGTATCTGTTTTGTCATCTTCATCGAGCTGAGAAATAGCATCCGCTTTTCCTCTGGCTATTTCCACATCCGTTTGGATCCATTTAGCCAATGGTTCTATATTTTTAGCGTTTGAAGATTCGATAATATTAATAGCATTATTGTAGATGGTGCCAATATTTTCCAATAATTTGTCATCGGATCGGCTCAGAGATTGAATTGTTTTATCTTTCTTTACTTTCTCCCTTAAATTCCCTAATTCTGTTTTAATGTATTCTATGCCGGATTTTTCCGCCATCTTTTGCAGGGTCTCCTGTCCAAGAATTTTTTTGGTCTCAACGTAATAATTGTTAAGGAGTAATTCTTCTTCTTGATCATCCGTTATAAGACGTAATTCGGACCATTTTGCCGTTTGGATTCCCAACTCATTTTTTATGTTTGTATACATTCTCCAAATGGGGAGGAGCGGCAAGAAGAACGTAATTCCCTCATACGAAGAGGCAGGTTTAAGGGCATCCGTTAAAATAGGCCCTTGAGTTTCTTCTTTTTTATTTCCTTCCTGAGAGGCCTTTTTTTCCTCTTCTGCCAAAAATTCTCTGAGTGCTGGTTTGTCCTGTAAGAGTTTTTGCATGTCTTGATTGGCAAACACTTCACTCATCTTAAGGAAGGCATCTTGTATAATTTTTACTTGATCCGCTATTAAAAGAGTGCCGAAGAATATTGTATTCCCGGAAAATTGAGAAAGCGAGAACCGTTGTAAACCGGCGGCTACCGATTTCAAGTTTGCGGGAATCCATTCCGGGGCTGCCGCACGGGAAAAAGCGGGTGCTACTTTCACTTGCGGCAGGATCTTGCGTAAAGCATTTATGGTACGGGCAGCTCTTCCGGTCCCGTTAGACAAAATCAACGGCGTAGCCAAATCGGCGGCTGCACGGATTTGGGTTCCATAGAAGAGTGCATAGACCTCGTTCATCATTAGGGAAGTGGCGTGCGTGGTGAATCCGTCCCCAACAAAGGTAGCAACCTGTCCTTTCAGTACATCTGGGAAAGCTCTTTCCCCTGCAAGTTGCCATTCTCTCAAAGTGGTTTTTACAGCTCCGGAGTTTTCTATTATTTCTTTTGTAGTTACGATCGCTGTGGAATTTTCCGCCGTTTCTTTTGCAACCATACCTCCCAGTTTTTTTGTGGAGGATTTTGACAGCGATCCTTTGGGTAATATATACACGGGGGTTGTATGCTCGAGTTCTTGCAAAGCTTCCTTCGATAAATTCGGAAGCAATTGTATGCCGCTTTCTGTTTCAACGTAAACATCTACTCCGCCCTGTTGCAACAGCTTCGCTTCAATTCTGCTTTGCAATCTTAATTTCTCTGAAATGGCACTACGCTCCCCGGATGCAAGTTTTTTCATAACGGTTCCCGGTTTTCCGCTGACAACTTCCCACTGGTCTTGTCTTAACATGGCATTACCGATGTCAACATAATTTGCTTTTTTGGGAACAGTCAATCTCCACTCTGTTATGCTTACTACACCGTTAGCGTCAAGGACGGGTTGGCTGGCAAAAAGTCCGCCTTCTTCCAATTTCCCTTCTTTGATTAGTTTTTTTAATTCTTTATTGCTACGGATCGGTTTGTCTATTATTTGACCGTTTTTTTCTTCACGCGTAAAGAACGTTACAAGATTACGCTTTTTCGCGGCCCCTCTAATCAATTCGGATGCTTGGGCACCTGTTTTTTCGCTTTCAAAGAACACTTTCAAAGCGGCTTTCCAAGGTGATTTGAATTCTTCTTCTGCCAGTTGCTCGGGGGTGGGTTTCCACAGGGTTACTCCTCCCGAATTTGCCGGGACGAGTTCCTTTCCTACATTCGAAGCCCGCTGTGCGGCGGCCTCTGTGCCTAAATTTTTTGCACCTTGTGCGGCCGCTTTTTTGGTAAAATTCTTTGCCCCTTGTTCCGCGGCTTCCGTGGCAAACTGGGCTGTTTGTTTGGCAGCAAAACGTGACTCGTCTGCGGCGACTCCCCATGCGCCGGATTGTCTTACCTGTTGGGCAACTTTCTCAGTAGCTGTACCGCGTAATTCCTTGGCCGCGGGTTTCCAAGTTTTGCCGGTGTAGTTAATAGTTTTTATTTCACGCTGCAGGCGGGCTGCCCGGTACGCGGCCTTTGCTTGTTTGTAAGAACGAGGTAAAGAGGCAAAGAGCCCGCGCGCCATACGATACCCTCTAGCGATTCTTGCAAAAGCCATTTCAGGAATGAATACCCACAAAATTACCTCTTTGAAAAAACCGGCAACGCCGTTTAGAGTAGAGGCAGCGTAAAGAGATTTGTTATTATTGATACTGTGTACAACACAAGGCAAAGGTTGAGAAAAACGCGGGCCTTGCCCGGGGGCACTGATAACACCGCCGGGAGGGGAAAAACGATGTATTATTTCCGCCAATCGGTTTGCTAACTCGTCGACTTTACTGGGCCCCAATCCATAAATAGAATCGGTATGTTGTTCCGGGGTTTGTGCCAACGGGCAGTAGATTTGTGTGGCGCGAAAGGCAAAAAATTCGTTCAAATCCGTATCCAAAATCGGTAAGGAAGCCCAAAGCGGCCCAAAGGAAGTCGGAAGGTTCAGCTCATCTTTTTTTGGTTTTGCCAAATAATTTTGGGAGAAAAAACTGGCCGTTTCCACCGCCGCCAAGCGGATAGGGAGTATATATTCCTGGTCCTTTCCTTCTTTGTCAGTCGGGCCTACAAACTCTACCAGTTGGTTCATGATCTCTTGCAAAGAAGAATCGGAAACAGACGCTTGTTGTACCATTTCATTAATGGTACTGAAGACAGAGGCCACAACAGGAGCAAAATGATAATTTAGTTTTTCTCCGCCGATTTCATCAAAGGGAGTGTCGATCATATCCTCAAATTTTCTATGTCCCCGGGCCTTATTCACTAAGGAAACGAGATCTTTCAATTGTTTCGGATCGTTTAAAAGGGTGTATTTGGTGGCCTCGGAAGCTAAAAAGATAGCTTGCTCAAACTCTTGAGAAGTTTGGCTGGATTTGGTTTTATTCAAATAGGATTCCATTTCAGCGATAAAATCATTTTGCATTTTCTCCAACAGTGCTCTTTGGGAAGCGCGCTGGATCTCAGGGTTGTCATCCCCGCGTTGAAACTTGCCGAATCCTGTTTCTAAAGGAGTGACTTGTTTATCATGAAAAGTGGTAGGGTTGGGAATGTCGTTATCCAAATAGAATTTGATAATTTTTAACAATGCAATACGCAATTCCGAAAGCGCCAAGATGTCAAGGACACTGGATTCTGTTTTCAATTTTTCTTTCAATTCATTAATTTTTTTCAATAAAATAACTTGAATGTACAGTAAATCAACACGGTAAGGATGTTTTGTTTCCCACAGATTATCTTTATTGGTAGCAAGCGCCTTTAGGCCTTCTTTATTGTTATTACCCACCACGTAAGGAAACATTTCCACCGTATTCCCCAGCAACGTAGCCGCAACGGCCACTAATTCGGGGTCTGCTGGAGGAAGAAGTGCTTGGTCAACCGGACTGATATATCCGATTAAATCCTCGAACTTAACCCCGTCTTCTTCATGTTCAATTTTATACGCCAGTCCGGAAGCACTTCTTACTTGCGGACCGATGGTAGGTATATCCGGATTTGTAAATTTTTCTGCATAATGGGAAACAGAATGATTGGAAGATTTTTCATTTTCCATCTCTTGCAAGATTTTAGTTGTGATGAAAGAGCGGCTTTGCATTTTCTTTTTGAAGAAATCAATTGAGTCCTTCAAATCTTTCAAATGTTGTAAAGATTTATCATGTTGTTTAAAATCATATTTATCCAGAGACTTTTCCAACTCTTCATCCCGTTCTATGTTGTATAGTTGTACATACATCTTGTAGTATTCTTCGATATTAGCGACGTCCGCTTGGAACCTTTGGGTAATTTGTTTCCAGGCAGTATTGTTCATGGCTTCACGAAGTTCTTTCAGTTCTTTCCAAAGCACGGCTTGCCGCGTGAAATCTTTTGCGCGCGTAGCTTGGAGCAATTCTTTTTGCAGTTGATTGTAACGTTTTGCGTTTTCTAGAGAATCATTGGCCTCTGTTTCTACATAAGAACCTGTAAAATTTGCATTGGCAAATGCCGGTACACACATGTTAAACAGTAACGAAAAAATAAGAATTTGCGCTAAAATTTTCTTCATAACTTCCTCACCATTAAGATTACCTTACATACATAGTATAATGGAGGGGGGAATTTTTACAAGGGTCTTTGGACCTAGATAAAGGGGACCAAAAGGCCTAGATTGATGGTAAAAAGGTCCTATAGCAAAATCCCCCCTGACGGGGGGATTTTAAAACTGCAGGGCCCGTTTACAACAAGCGGGAGGCCAAGTCCGCTAAGCGGCTACGTTCGGTTTTGGTGAACGTAATATGTCCGTAATTTTTCTGGCCTTTTAAACGATCAACCAAATAGGTAAGCCCGTTGGAGGATACATCCAAATAAGGGGTGTCAATCTGGTAGGGGTCGCCGGTGATAATTACTTTCGTTCCTTCCCCCGCGCGGGTAAGAATTGTTTTCATTTCGTGCGGAGTGAGGTTCTGCGCATCATCCACAATCATATATTGGCCCGGTAAAGAGCGTCCGCGCATGTGGGTAACGGAGGCAATCTCTATCTTCCCGCTATCCAAAAGGTAATGGGCTTTTTCTTCGCCTTCATCGGGGTTTTTACGGTCTGCCAAGAAGGCCAAGTTGTCGTAAATGGCGCCCATCCAGGCCTCTAACTTTTCTTCTTTGGATCCCGGTAAAAATCCTAAGTCCCGCCCTACCGGTACGATAGAACGGCACACCACCATGCGGCGATATGCATTTTCATCCATAGTACGTTGCAACCCGGTAGCCAAGGTAATAAGTGTTTTTCCGGTTCCGGCTGTGCCCACTAGGGTAACAATGTCCAAGTTGTCATCCAGTAACAGTTCCATGGCAAAGCGTTGTTCCTTATTAAGAGGTTTAATACCCCAAGCGGTGGGTTCTTGGTTGGGCAACGGACGCAAAACGAATTCTCCGTTGTTGGATACGCGCCCGATGGCGGATTTTTTGCTGCCGTCCGCTGTTTTTAAAATAACAAATTGGTTCGGAAAGAACCGAGAAGGGTCCAGTTCCATCTTTTTGCTACGGTAGAATTGGTCAATCGCCTCGGAAGATACTTCCTCTTCCGTTACGCCGGTGTAGAGCTCGTCCAAATTAACTTTGTCCTTGTTATAATCCTGGGACGACAACCCCAATGCCTCGGCTTTGAGGCGCATATTGATGTCTTTGGTTACTACAATCACCGGGGCCGTATTTTTTTTGTAAGCTCCCTCTTTTTTACTTAATGTATAGGCAATGTTCAGCAGTGAGTTGTCCACTTTATTAAAAGCAATGCAGGCGGGCAAAGAATTGGGCTTGTCCATTTCAATTTTTAACGTTCCGCCTTTGGGCAATGGTACTCCTTCGTTTAGTCGCCCCAATTTACGCATCTCATCTAAGGTGCGGGAAGCCATACGTGCATTTTTCCCGCGAGTGTCTCCTTCTGTTTTGAAGGTGTCTAACTCTTCGATAACGGCCATTGGAATGATGATGTCGTTGTCTTCAAATGCTTGTAAACAGGTGATATCGTGTAGCAATACGTTGGTATCCAAAATAAATGTTTTTTTCATAGGAGAACCCCTCTTAAACTAGACAGCTACCTATATTATATCCTTTTTTTTATCCCCGTCAAGACAAAAACTTTGTGCACAAACCTGCAAGAATTGATATAAAATAATAAGTATGAAATATTTATGTATACACGGCCACTTTTATCAGCCGCCGCGGGAAAACGCCTGGCTGGAAACGATTGAGTTGCAAGATAGTGCCTTCCCGGCACACGATTGGAACGAGCGCGTTTGCTCGGAATGTTATTCACCTAATGCTTTAGCGCGGGTATTGGATGACAAAAAGAATTTAATCGATTTGGCCAACAATTATTCCCGCATCAGTTTTAACTTTGGGCCGACCATTCTATCCTGGATGGAAAAAGAGGAACCCACCGTTTATCAAGCTATTTTGGAAGCAGATAAGAAAAGCCAAAAGCGTTTCGGCGGACACGGCAGTGCGATTGCGCAAGTGTACAATCACATGATTTTGCCGTTGGCCAATGCGCATGATAAAGAAACCCAAATTAAGTGGGGGATTGCTGATTTTGAAAAACGATTCGGCCGTAAACCGGAATCTGTTTGGTTGGCAGAAACGGCGTGTAATACAGATACCTTGGAAGCGTTGGCTGCGCAAGGAATGAAATTTGTTATTTTGGCTCCCGGACAATGTGCGCGGGTGCGCAAAATCGGGGCCGATGAGTGGGAAAATGTAGGTGCGGGCGTGGACCCAAAGCGTGCGTACCAATGCAACCTTCCCAGCGGTAAACAAATTGCGCTTTTCTTTTATGACGGGCCGATTTCGCAGGGGATTGCCTTTTCCGATACCTTATCATCCGGGGAAAAATTTGCCGCACGGTTGCTCAGCACGTATAACGGAGGGGATGAGGCCCAACTGATGCATATTGCTACAGATGGGGAAACGTATGGGCACCATCAAAAATTTTCGGAAATGGCGTTGGCATATTGTCTTAAAAAAATAGAAGAAAGCCCGGACGTCACACTCACGGTTTATGGCGAGTTTTTAGAAAAACATCCCCCTACATATGAAGCACAAATTGTAGAAAACACGTCTTGGAGTTGTTTCCATGGGGTAGAGCGTTGGCGTAATAATTGCGGGTGCAATTCCGGCGGGAAACCCGGTTGGCATCAAAAATGGCGTGCTCCGTTGCGTGCAGCTCTTGATTTTGTGCGTGATGAAGGGATAAAAACATTTGAAACACTGGGTCCGAAGTATTTAAAGGATATTTGGGCAGCCCGTAATGCTTACATTGATCTTATTTTGGACCGTAGTGAAAAGAACCGTGAACAGTTCTTGCAGACGCATGCTACGCAAGAAGGGCTTGAGAATCCGTCTTTCCCGTTGATGTTGCTGGAAATGCAGCGTAATGCTCTTTTGATGTATACAAGCTGCGGTTGGTTCTTTGATGAAATTAGCGGCATCGAAACGGTGCAAATTATGCAGTACGCTGCCCGTGCAATCGAACTCAACCGTAATTTGACGGGTACCGATATCGAGCCGGAATTTATCAATCGCTTGGCTTTAGCTCCCAGCAATTTATCGGATTTGGGTAACGGGGCCACAGTGTATGAGCGTTATGTTAAACCGCAAATGATGCCCATGGAAAAAATTGCGTTGGAGTACGTGGTTTCTCTCCTGGCAGATAAAACGGTAAATCCTAAGCGTATTTATACGTACGATATTTTGCATTATTCCCCGGTGGATTTACATCATAAACATGCCAAACTTGTTTACGGTTCCTTTACTTTGCGTTCCGCTATTACACTGGAGGAGAAGGCGTTGCAATTTGCCGTTTTGCGCCAAAGTGAATCGAATTTTGTTTGTGTAGCCGGTCCGTTGTCCGATCGTACGATTGTATATAATCAGCTTTCCCGGTTGTTTGGGGAGGGCCATTACGAGGCATGTGCCGGGCTGATGCGCCGGACGTTTGAACAGGAATATCCGTTATCTTTTATGCTGACGGATGTTCGGCGCAAAGTAGTGGAGACGGCCCGCAAACGTATGGCTCAAGAAACCTATGAAGAGTTTTCTGCCATTTTTGAACATCATTACCCCATTGTGAGAGGGTTGCAATCTGTCGGAACTCCCATTCCTCCGCTTTTCTTAACGGTAGCACAGCAAGTGTTGGCGGCCGATTTAAAAGCCCAATTCAGTGCAGCGGATACGAATATCAATGAAATTGAAGAAATTATGGAAGATGTAAAAACGTTGGGCATTGATGTAATGTCGCCCGAATTGAAGGACGTAATTACCACCCGGCTTAATTCGCTGTCGTTTGCATTTGCAAGAGACCCGCGTAATAAAACGGGGGCGTATAAATTGGTTGAGTTTTTAAACTATTTGGAAATCTTCGATTTCCCGGTGGACACAATCAAAGCGCAAGAATTTGCTTTTTTGGGAGTTCGCGCATTGGGAGAGGAAGCCAAGAAAAAAGATATTATCCGCGCGTTGGCGCGCAAATTGAAAATTGCATTATAACATGAGGAGCATCTATGGTTCGGCAAGATAAGGTTAACTATTACTTGGATTTGGCAGATGTTGTTTCCAAACGCGGTACGTGTTTGCGTCGCCGATATGGCGCGGTAATTGTAAAAAATGATGAAGTGATTTCTACCGGATATGTGGGAGCTCCTCGAGGTCGTAAGAATTGTTGTGATTTGGGCACGTGTATTCGCCAACAGTTAAATATTCCCCGCGGGGAACGGTATGAATTGTGCCGTAGTGTGCATGCCGAGGCCAATGCTATTATCAGTGCTTCGCGCGATAAAATGCTGGGAGCGGATTTATATCTTTCCGGCCGGGAAGTTTCTACCGGGGATTATATCTGCAATTCCAACAGTTGTTCCATGTGCAAGCGTATGATTATTAATGCCGGTATTGAAAAGGTTTACGTGCGCGACACGGCCACCCAGTACCGTGTCATAGAAGTAAAGGACTGGATTGAGAAAGACGAATCGCTTTCCGGTGTGAAAGGATATTAAAAAAATATTTATTATTTTTCCCCGTGCCTATGCACGGGGATTTTTTATGCCCAAAACTAATTAATTTTTAAACTGGTTAAACAAGAGGGGAACTGTTACACTATCTTTCCCAGGTTACTAGAAAATCTTAATAAAGGGGGTCACCTATGGGACTTAAAGGAAGAGAAATTGTAGAACGTGCCGGAGTAGATGTTGACACGCTCATCCAAGTACTCAACCAAGCGTATTGTGATGAATGGTTGGCCTACTACCAATATTGGGTAGGCGCAAAAGTGGCTACAGGGCCTTATGCGCATGCACTCATTCCCGAGTTGGAAGAACACGCCCAGGAAGAATTAGACCATGCGAACAAACTTGCTAAACGTATTATCGAACTGGGTGGCACTCCCATTCTTTCGCCGGAAGAGTGGATGAAAGAGAGCACGTGCGGTTATCTTACGCCGTCTAATCCCGATGCTATGGAATTATTGGGTCAAAATATCCAGGGAGAACGTTGCGCGATAGAAGTTTATAACCGCATTTTGGAACGTTTAAGAGGCCGGGATCCGGTTACTGCACACATCATTCGTGAAATTTTGGAGGACGAAATTGAACACGAAGACGACTTGGAGAATTTCAAATTGTCGGAAAAACAAAAAGGACCCTCCAAAAAATCGATGTGAAAAGCACTATTACGAAGAAACAAACAGGGCTCTCTTTTTAGGAGGGCCTTGTTATTCTTCAATAGGGGCAGGAGTGTAACGATGATTATGATAAAGGATGTCTCGCCCTTGTATTTCGGAAGGGATGACTATGTTATTTTCAACTTCAGTTTTTACTTGGAACGGTTCAGCAAAGAAAATCGTTTTGGCGTGAAATTTATCCAACCAATCATGAGGGGTTAAGTAATGATCCCCTCCTAAAAAAGAATCCATTATGACAGGTATAAAGGCCCCGGAGGTCGATTGGAAAACCAGTAGAACGGCGGTATGATACTGCCAGGCATCAGCCACTTTTCCGTTAGCTAAGGTAAAGCGTTTCCCTTGTGCGGACAGCAAATATTTCCCTTCTTTTGGGCGAGCGGTTAATAAATAAATACGAGCATGGGCCCATTGGTTCGGGTGTTTCGTTATGTGGGTGGCAAGTGTTTTTCCTAAGATATAGCTAGCGTAATTACACTCCTCCTTTGCCCAACGGTAAGTGCGTTGAATATGAGAACCTGTATAAACTAGTGGGAAATCTATCGCTTGCGACGGAATAGTTTTCCATTCAAATAACACAGCTTTTTTTGCAGTTTCATTTTTAGCTGCTTGCCAAAGCAAGGTAAGTTGAGAAGCGTCTTTTGAAGGAAGTTCTCCTACAATTTTGTTGTGTTTGGGTTTAAAGTATCCAAGTTGATTATTATGCCGGGGGATATATTTTAATAATAGCATGAGAGAATACTCTAATTTTTCATTGCGTGCATAATGAGTGTGGCTTTCTTGGAAGAAACGTTGCACCTGTTGTTGGATTTCTTTCTGATGAGCTAGGTAAAAAATTTGGCCGTTTGAGGGAAAGAATTCATTAAAACGATAAAATCCATCCAACGCACCTAAAAAATTAAGCGTCAAATTGGTGCAATTTGTTTGTTGATATGCATCTAAACTTCGCTGCATGTTGTATAAATAAACAGCTGCAGCATAAATTTGTTTTTGCCGGGAATCTTTCACTTTTGCGGCAGGAGTTAAAGAAACAGGATAATACCGTAACCGTTGAAAACGACGACTACTGATTTGTTGCGGAGTTTGCGCCGACGACCGCGCCGTGTTGGCAGCCGTGGCAACAGCATGAGCCACTTCCCCCGCGAAGCAAGGAAGTGCCACCAAACTCAGAAAAAGAAAGAACAATCTTCTACGCATGGTTAAAGTATAAAAAAGGCAGAGAAGAAAGACAATAGGTCTTTTGACCTAGTTGATCTAGGCCTGGGCCCAGAAATGAAATGTACAAAACAGATTTTTCTTATTATAATAGTAATTGCAGTAAGACCTTACACAAAAGGAGAATAAAATGTGGTATGGAATTTCGTCCCTGCGGATTGGTGAGCAATACGCGCTGTTTGGAGTATTGTTTATTGCAATCTTGGGGCTTCTTTACGCGCTTTTCTTGCGCAAACAAGTTATTAATGAAGATGCCGGCACCCCTGAAATGCAAAAAGTGTGGGGCGCCATTCGCGAAGGAGCCAATGCTTATTTAAAACGGCAACTCAAAACAATTTTGCCGCTCATCGGGCTGCTTACGATATGTTTGTTTTTATCTGTCTATATCGTTCCGGTATCGCAAGATTCCATGGAACGGTTCGTGGGTTTGTCCCCGGAAAAAATTAAATTGATTGCCGCTTTCGGGCGTGCAGGGGCATTTATCTTGGGGGCAGTATTTTCGCTGCTCGTAGGGCAACTTGGGATGCGTATTGCGGTGGATGCCAATGTGCGTGTAACCGCTGCTTCCAAACGCAGTTTTGGCGATGCCTTACGCATTGCTTACCGCGCCGGTACCGTAACCGGGATGTTGACGGACGGTTTAGGTTTGTTCGGTGGTACGATTATCTTTATTATCTTTGGTATTGCAGCACCGGATGCACTCTTGGGCTTCGGTTTTGGCGGTACGCTCCTGGCGCTTTTTATGCGTGTGGGTGGCGGTATTTATACCAAAGCCGCTGACGTGGGCGCGGACCTCGTAGGCAAAGTGGAAGCCGGTATTCCGGAGGATGACCCGCGTAACCCGGCCGTAGTAGCCGATTTGGTAGGCGATAACGTAGGCGACTGTGCCGGTATGGCCGCGGATATTTTTGAATCGTATGAAGTGACGATCGTGTCCGGCCTTATTTTAGGTATCGGGTTGTGGCGCTTAACCGGTCACCACGAATGGATTGTCTATCCGCTCCTTGTGCGCGGGATTGGCGTGCTCTGTTCTATTATCGGCACGTATGCGGTAAAAGATTCCAAGCGCTCTGCCGGCAACGCTATGAAAGCCATTTTCAAAGGGTACTCTATTTCGGCTGCGATTTCCGTGGCGATTTTTGGCGTACTCGCTTACTATTACATGGCGGATGTGGTAGGTGGTTGGTGGCGTCCGTTTGCGGCTACCACGATTGGTATTTTACTTGCCATTTCCATTGACCGTTTGACCGAATATTTTACCGGTACGGAGAACAAACCCGTCCAAGAGGTAAAAAAATCTACGGCCACCGGTTCGGCCACCACGATTTTATCGGGTATAGCCGTAGGGTTTGAATCCGCCGTGTGGACCACCCTTGTAATTGCCGCCTCCATTTTCTGTTCGGTGGCAATTTTCGGTACGATTGAAGGTTTAACGGCTGTTGAGAAATTCAACTTTATTCTCTATGGTGTAGCTATGACGGGTATCGGGATGCTCACTCTAACCGGTAACAACGTAGCCATGGACTCGTTCGGTCCGATTGCGGATAACGCAAACGGTATCGGTGAAATGGCCTGGCATGAAATGAAAGATGAAGAAACCAAAAAAGCCCGCCAAATCATGGCCGATTTGGACGGTGTGGGAAACACCACCAAAGCCATTACCAAAGGGGTAGCAATCGGGTCTGCTGTAATCGCGGCGGTATCCTTGTTTGCTTCCTACATGGTAGACGTGAGCAATGTGCAAAGTTTGCTCAATGATGCTTGGGCCAATGCCGGTGAAGACAAAGTATTAACGCTCTTGTCCGAAGTGGGCATTGTGGTTTCCAACCCGGTTGTCTTTGTAGGGATGCTCATTGGTGGTGCGTTGCCGTGGTTGTTCTCTTCCTTTGCTATTAATGCAGTCAGCCGTGCGGCTGCCTTAATTGTGCAAGAAGTACGCCGCCAGTTTAAAGGTGGGGTTTTGGAAGGGAAAGCCAAACCCGATTATACACGTGCTGTTAGCATTTCCACGATTGCCGCTCAAAAGGAATTAGTCATCTTGGCCTTGCTGGGGATTGTTTCCCCGGTAGTAGTAGGGCTTGCGTTTGGCGTAGAAGCGCTGGGCGGGTTCTTGGCCGGGATTATCGTTTCCGGGCAGCTCCTGGCGGTGTTTATGTCCAACGCCGGCGGTGCTTGGGATAACGCAAAGAAAGTGGTAGAAGATGAACCGTCCGATATTGCAGCCAACACCGGCAAAGGTTCCGAACGCCACAAAGCCAGTGTAGTGGGCGATACGGTGGGCGACCCCTTGAAAGATACAGCCGGTCCGGCGGTCAATCCGCTTATTAAAGTAGTCAACATGGTAGCCGTTATCGTGGCGCCGATTATCGTCAATTATCACAACGACTTTACCCCGCTCGGCAAATTGGGGTGGTGTGTGGTAATTGCCTTATTGGCGGTACTCTCTTGGGCGATTTTGACTAGCAAAAAACCTGCGCAAGATATTCACAAATAATTGTTTGGTAGCTATAAAAACGCCCCCTGGTTAAAAGGGGGCGTTTTTAGTTTATCCCTCTTTTGTATTTAGAATTTCTTAGCTTCAATGTAAGAAATTGCTATTGTATCGTCCTTTGAACGGAGGGTTTGAGTCCTGTGGACGATAATTACCCGTTGAAGTAAATCTACATCCGCAACAATTCCGCGATTGGTAGGGTCAAAAAGACCTATGTGAAGGGGTGATTTGGGCTCAGTTATTTTGGGCCCTGGGCCTATGTTACGATAGGCCCTGTAATCTTGGCTACGTGCATAAATGCGTAAAAATTTTTTCTTACAAACATAACGTGTTTGTATGCCCCTTGAAAAACGCGCATTGCTCCTCTATACTATCTATTATGAAAATACGCGGGATATTGCTTTTGATAGGTTGTGTGTTTTTGGGGGTAGTAGGAGCCAATGCTACCCAGTGGGGGGCTTTGCATGATTATGTAGATGAATCCACGCCCGCTAACACAGGAAAGAAATATCTGCTGCGAAAGGTTTTGAACGGGGAGTCCCTTTCTGTTGGTTTATTGCGTGACAGCGCCTACGCCGAAGAACATTATGATGAACTAAGCCGTATGATTGCAAAATTTTATGACGATTGGTTCTTCAATGCGGCGGAGTGGATTGAAAAAAGCGGAAGGGAAGATGAATTTGCGGATATTTTGCCGATACTGCGTGAGGGAATACGGGTGCGCATAAGCGAGGAAGGAAATGACGTAAATTTCACATTTACGACGCTCAAAGACGTTCAATGGAAATGCGGTTCCAGTTATAGCGGGGGATGTCTGGATTTAAAATCTCCTATTTTTCATATTTATTTACCTTATAACATTAGTTTTCTTCAAAAGATAATATCATTAGGGCGAGATAATAAGCAACGACTCAGCAGACACGAAATCGGGCACACGCTTGGCCTCTCGGACCAATATGTGACAGCCCGTTCGATTAATTCGGACCCGGTGTATGGTTCTACTGAAAAACGCAAGGCGGTCATGGGATCGGCAAAAAATTTAACCTGTGATGATGCGGAGGGAATAATTAACCTAATAGATATTACCCGTAATAAATGCCGTGGGGGGGACCGGGGGTGGAAAACAATATGTCCCAAATCGAAAGAGTACTATATATGTGGTATGTCCGCCGGCAAAGGCCCCTACCGTATTAAGATAAGCGAAGACAACGGGGCGGTTATACTTAATACGTATGAGAAGGGTAAAAAAGTAAGCAGTACGGTCTATCCGTTTGCTACGCCGCAAGGAGATGTGGATTGGGAAGAAACACCCGCTGTCGAAACATTAAAATCGGACGTTTTCGGCCGCCCGGTGAAGGAACGTGGTCCCAAAGGGGAAATCATATATTATTCATATTTGTGGGACCGTGTGGAGCGTCTGTCTGTGCAAAACAACCATGCGATAGATTACGTCGCGCAACTTCGCTATACTTCCAAAATTCATACCGGTGAAATGGAAAAGTATAAGGAGCGGTTTTTTGGACAACGGGGCGTTGTGTGCTTATTAAAAATGTATGTTTACCATAAAGGCGGGTACAGAGGTGATTATAGAGAGGGGGTAAATAAGCCAAAAGTCCTTCGTTACATAAAGCGAGTGTATAACCGACGTCGGCAATTACTGGAAGACGTGTATGAGGAACCGACACAGCAGCAAAATGGTCGAAATATGTCTACGAAAGATATTATTGCCCAAGGGGGGATCAACCAACGAATAGGTAAACAAGCAAAATCCGCCCAACGGGACCGATTGTCCAAAAAATTGGATCGATGGTTGGAGCGAACCTTGCAAGAACTCTCACGCTAAACTAAAAAATCTTCCTAAAAATTTAAAACCCGCCGAAATGGCGGGTTTTCAAATTCATACGGTGC
>JAEEGL013226794.1_pt1 | contig 70680 bp, 44 predicted proteins | sample 9134231 | NCBI WGS metagenome assembly JAEEGL01 (sample SAMN16246548, study PRJNA631951) | gut metagenome | biome: gut microbiome; feature: rumen; material: fiber-attached | host: Bos | place: Iran: Karaj | collected 2018-10
ACGTTAAATAGGGACTTGTCACTGGGGGGAGGGCGAGCACGCCTGCGAGTCCAGGATCCTTGCAACCCCTATTCACGAGGCCCACCTGCTTGTCAGGGTGTTTAACGTAACGGTACTAACGGCATGGCGGGGGCTTTTTTTTGCATGGGGAAATTGAATGGTTGCAATTGCTCAGAAAAGTCCCGGAGATGAGCTCTTAACCGAGGCTCTGCTCGATATACTGTGTCAGGACAGTGCACAGCCGCAACACGTGAAGATCGGCGAATCGCGCCGGATTCATGCGCCCAGGCGCGACGCGAATGCGACAAATGCGGGTCATAACCACGATGTTTATGGCGATTCCGGTTTGTCGGATGTGTTTTATTCCGAAAACGCCGGCGAGGATGAAATCCACTGCCGAAGCTGCGGTGCAGTCTGCCCGCGCTCCAATAAATACTGTGGATTCTGTGCGGCGTATCTCGGCAACTATACGGCCAAAAAGCAGTTTGCCGAAATCGCTGTGGCGCCCATCAGTCTCGATATCGCGCTCATATCCATCAGCGAAGATAATTCCGATGGCGTCCGCATTCCACTGGAATTCAACGAAACTATCCTTGGTCGTTCCGGCGATTCGCGCTTTCCTTCCGACGCTTTCCTTTCGCCGCGCCACGCACGCCTTATCGTCGAAGACCACAAACTTTTTGTCGAAGATCTCGACAGCCTCAACGGCACCTTCCTGCGCGTGCGCTCCGAAGTGCCTTTGCAGCCCGGTGACTGCTTTTTGGCAGGCCGTGAATTGCTGCGCTTCGAAAGATTTGAGCAGGTTGTCTCGAATAAAGCCCGTTCTGCAGATGGCACGCGCTACCTGGGTTCCCCATCGGCCGGCGGCGACTTCAAACTCGTGCAAATCGGCGTGGGCAATATCACGCAAAATATCTACTGCCTGTCCGAAACCGGCGCAGTTTTTGGCCGTGAAACCGGCGATATCGTCTTTAACAAAGATCGGTTCGTCAGCGGCCGCCACGCCCAGATTTATCCCCGCGAAGACGGCAATTACTATCTGCTCGATCTGAATTCGTCCAACGGCACATGGATTAAGCTTACCCGAAAGACACAGCTCTTCCACGGTGATCTCATCTTCCTTGGCCAGCAGCTCTTCAGAATCGAATCGCCAGATATCAATTAATCTTCAGCCCGGCACATCCTGCCGGGGTTTTTTTTGTTTATGTCCGATACACCCAATACGATACCGAACGCCGAAAATTCAGCCGCACCAGAGGGTGCAGCTGCATCCGAAACGCCAGACGTCAAAAACGACGAATCGCAGGAATCAGGCGCATCTGCACCCCAAACTGCAACCACTGGCGATGATGCCGGCAGTAAGAATGACAGCGCAGAAATAAAGCCCGAAAACGAAGGTGCTGACAAAAAGCCTGAATCGGCCCCAAAACTCGTGCCGATTACCGATGTCGCCGCCGAAAAGCGCGCCCGCTCCGAGGCTGTCAAAGCGCTCGCCGAAGCCCGCAAACTCTTTAAACGCGGCAAAAAACAGCTCACCGCCGAGCGCCAGCAGGAAATCGAAACGGCCATCAATAACCTCGCGAATGCGCTGCAGGACAAGAAGCATTCCTGCGTTCCCGCGCACCAGCGGCTGCGCGAAATCGTCAACAAACGCCTGAAATTCGCCCGCAAATCGGGCACCCGCGAAGTCGTCGAAAGCCTTTTGTTTGCGCTGCTTTTCGCACTCGTATTGCGCACGTTCCTCATCGAGCCGTTCAAAATTCCCACGCGTTCGATGGTGCCCACGCTGCTCGAAGGCGACCAGCTGTTCGTTACCAAGCTCAGCTACGGCATCCGCCTGCCGTTCATCGACAAATACGTCGTGCACTTTTCGCAGCCACAGCGCGGTGATGTCGTCGTTTTCGCATTTCCCAACGAATCGGCCGCAGCCTACCTCGCCCGCACCAATTCCGGCTGTCTGCCCATCGAATCACTCGCCGACGAAAAAGATTACATCAAGCGCATCATCGGTGTCGAAGGCGATACCATCGAAGTGATCGATCAGGTCGTCTATGTGAACGGCGAACCCGTCGCACAGCAGCCATTCTACGAGCGCACCGTCTCCGACTATCGCTTCCTGTCGGATCGCCTGGTCGAGCACTGGAACCGCGAAACCCTCGAAAATGCGTCGTTTACGACGATTACGCACGCCATCCCGTCCAGCCACTTCGGTCCCATCAAAGTCGAGCCCGGCCACGTCTTTGCCATGGGCGACAACCGCGATAATTCAGCCGATTCGCGCTGCTGGGGCCAGGTTCCTGTCGATAACATCAAGGGGCGCGCCCAAATCATCTGGTGGTCGTCCGGAAGCCTCACGCCGCGATGGAACCGCATGTTCACGTGGATTCATTGATTTTTGCATGGTGAGGCGTGCCCCTGGGCACGCCTCTGCTCGCCTATGCGCCAACGGCGCATACGACTCGCTAACGCCGCTATCCCTTTGGGATACGCGGCGTTAAATGTGATACCCCTATTCCGTACACCAATCATCTATCAAAAATGGTGAAAACGTGATATGGACATGCGCCCTTTGGGCTGGGGCAGATATCCATTCACAGCAGCGCACCTATCAGATATGACCATTTTTACCGTTGGCATTGAAGCCGATTTAAAACTCGTCGAAAGACTCACATTTTTGCAGGAAGATCTGGGCAAAATTATCGCATCGCGCGGCGGCGACTCGCGCTGGGTGCGTCCGGAATACATCAATATTCCCCTTGTTTACCTCGGCACCCAGGATGACGGCGAAATCCCCGAGATGAACCATATTCTCGCCCGCGTTGCCAAAGATGTGTCGCCGTTTCGCATATCGGTGGCAGGCATTCAGGCCTATCCCAATCCAACATGCCCCCGGCTGATTCAGGTTGGCGTGGACGTTGGTCTGGAATCGCTCACACAGCTGCGCGAGCGCATCCGCTATGCAATGACCGAGGCCAATTTCGGTTTTGATTCACGGCCGTTCAAAGCCACAATGCTGCTTGGCCGCGTGATTACGCCCAATCAGAAAGTCGATCTGTCGGACGCCATCGATGCCATCAAGGATTTGAACTTTGGCGGCACCGATGTCTACGAAATCGCGCTTTACAACGCTTCGCTGTCGCTCACGGGGACGATTCATTTCGTCGTCTCACGGCATGCGCTCACAGGTCACTGATCTTCGTCTTACAGGCAATTGGAACCATCTGCATTGCATTGATCACTGGCGCACTGCTTTACCCAGCTGACGTAGCTGACGGGCTTTGGTATATCCGGTACATATATCAGCGATCCATTGATTTCTTTACAGACATAGTTCACGGTGGCAGCCGTGCCGTACTCGAATGTATTGCATACGGTTTTCTTTTCGCCGGCAGTTGTGCATGTCATAGGGTTCGACGTTGGCGCACAGAAGCCCTCGCCGCCGGATGTGACGCAGGATAAATCAGTTTTGTAAATGCCCGTGCCCATATTCTCACAGCTGAGTGCAGCAGTTTTTCCCTGATTGCTCAGACCTTTCTGGCAAATCAGCAGTGTATCGGAGACGCACTTGTTGACGTATTCCATCGGATCGCAGGCTTCATCTTCACCTTCAACCCTGATGCATTTGCCATCATCGCCTACGCCGCGATTACAATTCTCTGTTTTTTCCACCTGCCAGTACAATCGGCCGTTCGATGCGGTTTTGCACGTCCATTGCGTGGACTGATCATAAAATACCAAATCAGGATTGTCGCCGGCTCGCGTATATTTGGTTGCACCTGCCTGATCGCATGGCTTCAGGCAATAGGGTTGCGAATAGGGATCGTGGCTGGTTGGATAATTCGTACTCCCCTTCACACAGATTTCACACGGTTCATAAGAAAGGTAATAGTTCGTATCACTTAATTCGGCGCAGACTTTCGCATAGGATTGTCCGTCAATCTCAACGCAGCTTGATTCTGTGCCTGTGCTGCATTTCGTCCCGTCATCTTCTGTATACCAGGTGCATCCCGTATCATCGCTGCAGGCACGATTCTGCGGGCAATAGCGATACTCTGGATCACTTTGGGTCACATACTGATCTCCGACCAATTCACATCTGGCGCTGGTATAAAACATTCCCAAATCTGCAGTCTTCGAATAGGGCTCACACCACGAGACATTTCCAGCTTTGGAAACATTGCATAACGTATGGCAATTTGCCTCATTATTGCTGTCCATCACGCATTGATCACCATCTGCGCAATGCGACGTAATGGTGTGATCATTTACCTCATCGCCCATCCATTTGTCTGCAAACTTCTCTACCTCACTCGCGTCGTAAAGATCTGGACTATAATGCTTAATGACCGACTTTTTGTCGGCACCGCACTCGTAACTGATGCCAGCCCCGTTGTAGCACTTGCCGTCGATACAAGTCTGGGGATTGTTGTTTTGGGGATCGTTATTATCGTTATCACAGGCGATAACGAAAGATGCGATCAGGCATGAAATGGCGATGACAGAAAATGACTTGAGCTTCATGAATGACTCCGGATTGAAGTGAATATTAATCGACGTCACGCTCGTTCGGATGAATCGAATACGATCTGACGCGAAAGACCGCCTTGTTTGTGCAAGGAATATGCCAGACGATTTTTGGGGAGCTCCCAGGACCGTCGCATTTACTTTTTCTGGGGCTCTGCCCCAGACCCCGCCAAAGGGCTGAGCCCTTTGGAATCCGCAATATTGTTTGGTTTCTGCTATATGCCTGCTATCTGCTATGGCCTACAAAGATTGAAATGGGGCCCCTCCCCCATTTCGCTAAACAATTCAGTTTCGGCTGGTTTGCGTGGTGTAAGCAATACATAGTTCAAATTTCAATGCGGTAACCCAGGAGGTGCTCCCACGCCTATGGCAGCCACAATGATGTGCAGCAACGAAGGCGCGGGCGTTCCATTCAATATAAATCGTCCGGGGCTGTGCAAACTGTTGGATGGATAAGGGGGTATCCATGCCGGTAAAAATCATAACGCATCGCGTTAATCCTTAGCGTTTATGCGGTTTTTGTGCGTTGACATTCGCCGCGATTATGCTATCAGTCACTCGCCATTATAGGGATGGCAAAAGATAACCCAATCATTCACCAGGAGAACAGGATTTGATGAAGTTATCCAAAATTATTTTTCTTGCAGCAGTAGGTTTGATGGGCATTTTGTCGGGCTGCTCGATCCAGAAGATGGCTGGTGAAAAGGTTTTGAGCTTTACGCACGACGAAGCTATTCCGTATTTGATGTCGCAGGGGGATTTGCAAGCCGCCTGTCAGATGGGGCAGAGCATGGGCCCTGTGGTATCGTCGATGGTACGCATGGAACTTGAGCCCGAAAGCATCAGCATTGCGACGAATATGGCGTCGGGAATGTGCGCAGAATTTGAGCAGCGCGAAGCTGAACTCGATCGCGTGCGCGCATTGTACGAAGGACGTCCAACCGCAGCCCAGGATGCGTTGATTCGCGAGAAACTCGGTCATCGTCTGGCTGCACTTCGCATGTCGGTGGCTTATGAGAATGCCGTCAAAACCTATGGTGATTTTACCGATAAATGTCCGAAATACGAATCGACCACCGACGAGCTGCTGTCGCTGCTCGGTTTGGCGTCGGGAGCTCTGGCGCTGCTGCACGATTTCAACAGCGAAAAGTCGGTAGGCATTTCGCTGGATATTCCGGTTCGCATCGAAAAAGCGGCCAAATGCTTTGACGATAAGAAGTGGTGGGGCATGCCGACGGCGCTGCGCGCCGCTATTTGGCTCAGCATTCCGGGGTCTGGTCCCGAAGGCGTCGATCCGCTGGATGCGATGCTCAATGCTGCGCAAACCGGCGATGAACAAGGCGTGATTCTGGCTCGCGCAATGTATGCGATGATGGCAGCCACGGTTGGGCGCGATGATCTCAAATGCGAGGCAATTGCCCAGATTCCGCGCGCTTCCGAAACCAATCACGACTACGATATGCTCAATGCGTATGCTGCCAGCATGCTGATGCACTATGCCGATATCGAGTGGACAAAACAAAATGGCTATCGGGCACCATTTATGCAGTACATCTGTCCCGCCGATCTGGCTGCGCCGGCGATCGACCAGAATCAGGCCGATGAACTGCTCGACGGGCTTTTTGATGAAGAAGAAACACCGGCTGTTGCTGAGTAACAATGGGTTTGGGGCAGTGCCCCGGAAGGAGTAATCAAATGAAAAACTGGATGAAATTTGGTCTCTCTGCATTATGTGCGATGACAATTGCGTCATCTGCTGTTGCAAACGAATCTCGCACACTTTGCGTCTATGATCCGTCGGGTGCCAATGGTGATGCATTTGCCACGATGAAAGATTATCAGGTGGCGGCTTCGCAGTGGGGCATCGATTTTGAACTCAAGCCGTATACGAACGAGAAAACGGCCAGTGATGATTTTAAAGCCAAGATGTGTGATGCGGTCTTTTTGACGGGTGTTCGCGCCCGCAGTTTTTCGAAAGCTGCATCGACGCTCGAAGCATTGGGTGCGCTGCCCAGTTATGAATTGCTCGGCGATGCCATTTCGCTGCTTGCACAGCCCAAAGCCGCCAAAATGATGAAGAATGGCGACTATGAAACGGCCATGATCATGCCGATGGGTGCGGTTTATCTGATGGTTCGCGATCGCAATTGGAGCAGCATTGAGGATATTGCCGGCAAACGCATCACGACGCTCGATTTTGATAAGGCGGCTATTTATATGGTCAAGCTGGCGGGCGCATCGATGGTATCTGCCGATATCTCGACGTTTTCGGGCATCTTTAATAATGGTGCGGCCGATATTTGCTATGCACCGACCACGGCGTTCAAGCCGCTGGAGCTCGAAAAGGGCGTGAAAGCCAAGGGCGGCATTATTCGGTATTCGATTGCGCAGCTGACGGGACAGATCCTTATCCAGAGCGACAAATTCCCCGAAGATTTTGGACAAAAATCACGCCAGTATGGTGCAGACAACTACAAGAAGATCCTGCAGCTCTCGACGAAAGCGGATGCTTCGGTCGACAAGAAATACTGGATCGACATTGACGATGCTGCGCGGGCCAAATACGACCAGATTTTCCTCGATGTTCGCGTGCATCTGCGCGACAACGAAAAGATTTACGACAAATCGGCGCTTTCGCTGATGCGTCGTCTGCGTTGCTCGAAAGACAAGAATCGACCCGAGTGCGCTCAGAAGTTAGAGTAGTGACGTGTCGTGACACGTCTCACAAATGTATTGCAATTGGCGTTGGCGCGGCGTATTTCGCTTGCGAAATAGCCGCGCAGTGCGGGCGTATGGCGGTGCAGCCGCCATAGCCGCACCACGCAAAATCTCCTATCAACACGGGTGAAATTCACCCCATCGACAATCAGGACCATGACAGAATCGAAACTGAAGAAACTGTCTGTGCTTTTGACGACGATCCCATTGGCGTTGCTGCTGATTGGGATTATTTTGTGTTCGACCGTCGAAAACTTGCACAGCACGCTGCTCGACTATGGAGAGAGCCATTGGACTGGCTATTCAGAGCTGCGACAGCCAGCAGTGAAGCCGGATTGTGATTTGAATGCGGCGCCGGCTCCGGTCGTTCGTGATGCGGACGACGATTTGCTCGACGATTTGTTTGGCGAGGAGGAAGAGGGCGCAAGTGAGGAGGCTGTGGCGGCGGCCAAGGCCGTTTGCCAGGAAAAGTTCGACAAGTATGAGGCCATTGTGGCGCGTCAGAACGACAGCGGTTTGCAGTCGTTTGTTGCGTTTGAGCAGGCCGTGGGCAGTATCGCCACGAATTCAGTCGGCTTCGGGAAGCATTTTCTGGTGCTGGTGTTTATTCTGTGCGGTATTGCGGTAACGATTCAGCGGCAGCACCTTGGGCTGCGTATGCCGCGCACGCCAAAACAGGACCGCATTTCGCAGGCCGTGCAGCTCGTCGGCAATCTCATCGTTGTTTGCTCGTTTTGGGCGTATTACCAACAGGATTTGGCATCGGGCGTCGAAGTCGTTTCGAATCTGCCGATATTCTGGATGATTGGATTCGGCGCGATGGCGCTGTGCAACCTCATCTTGATTCTGCGGCCGCTGGCACCGCCAGAACCGGAGATTAAAGACAGCATTGGTGCATCATTGCTTGGTATTCCGCTGTATGCCTATATGGCGCTTATCTGCGGCATGTATTTCGCGTTCATCGAGCAGCATTTTGCAGGCGTCGCGATTTATCTGAACCAGATGACCGAGCATGCGGATTTGTACACGAATGTGGCGTTGTATGTGTTCAGCGGCATGATGCTGAAGTACACGAATATTGCGGATAAGTTCTTTGCGCTGCTGCGGCCGTGGAAACTGTCGCCCGAGCTGCTGGCGTTCTTTGTCGTGCTGCTTTCGGCGATTCCGACGGCTTATTCCGGGGCTTCGGGCATTTTTGTGCTCGCGGCGGGTGCGCTGATTTACCGCGAAATGAAGAACTCGCTGGCGCGCGATTCGCTGGCGCTGGCTGCAACAGCCATGAGCGGTTCGATGGGTATCGTGCTGAGCCCGTGTTTGCTCGTTGTGATTATTGCGGCCCTGAACAAGGACGTGACGACCGGTGAGCTGTTCCATGCGGGGCTGGGCGTTTTCGGCGTGAACATTTTCGTGTTTGCCATTGCATTGTTTGCGACACGACGCGAAAAACTGCAGTGCGCCAGCCCGATTGTGGCGCTGCCGGGGATGGGAAAAGCGTTTTTACCGTTCTTGCCGTATCTGTTGATCGGGGCTGCGGTATTGCTGGCGCTTCGCTATGGTCTTGGGGCGGCATTCGACGAATATTCGGCGCCGTATCTGCTGCCGTTTGTGCTGCTCGTGCTGTTGATTTTCGACCGCATCATGGCCAAACGCAAATATGCCAAAGATGTGCAGATCGCAGAGGAAGCGGGCAAGGAGGCACCGGCGGCTGTGGATGGCATCTGGCGCAGCTTGTCGAATGCCGTGAACTCGACTTCGGTCGCATCCGGCGGATTGCTCAGTCTGATGACGCTGTCGATTTGCGTGGGCGGCATCATCGATCGCGCAAATCTGAACGAGCTTTTGCCGCAGCAGTTTGGAAGCCCGATTCTGGCCATGGGCTTGTTGTTCATCATCCTGGTCTTTATCGGAATGATTATGGATCCCTATGGCGCGGTGATTCTGGTTTCGGCAACTTTGACGCAGATTGCATCGGCAAATGGCATTGCACCCGTGCATTTCTGGGTTACGGTGCTGTGCGCGTTTGAACTCGGTTATCTCACGCCGCCTGTGGCACTCAATCAGCTGCTCACCCGACAGGTTGTGGGCGACAAAGCCTACGATTACGAGAGGTCCGAAGACAGGCCAAAGAAATTCTGGCTGCGGCATGAGCGATTGCTGCTGCCGCTGACTGTAAAAGGCTTTGTCCTGCTCATCGTGGCTTTTATGCCGCTCATCGTGAATATCTTCAGATGGCAGATGAAAGGGTAGATAGAAAAAGGCTCTGTATGGCCAGTGTGTGGATTCTGATGCACATGATTTATCCACGCACTGCAACCATACGGCACGCCCCAAAAGGGCGTCACCGGCAGAGCCCCGCAGGGGCGTCATATTATAACCGTGGGTAAAACCCACGGACAAATCCACTAGCGACCAGGAACTGATAAGAGTGACATGGTCGCTGCAGATAAAAAAAACGCCGTGAAAACGGCGTTTTTTTTGGTCGTGTGCGACCCTCGCAAAGTGATGCGCAGGCAGTGCCAGGATCTTATCGCATCTTCTTGAGTGTTGCCTGTCCGGGCGGATTCCATTCACCGGGTTCCCAGTGATCGAATTGATCGTCATAGAAATAGTCGTACCGCGTTTCGGATGAGATATCACCACGGGCATCGCCCATGTGATCGTCCATGAGCTGGTAGAGCTCTTCGCGTTCCTGTTTTTCGTCGTTTGTGAGTTCCTGTTCCTGGGCTTTCTGATTCAATTCGGTGAGGCGGTTAAGTCTCTTGGCGGCTTCCTCGTTGCTCATTTCCATTTCGTCTGCGCCGGCTTCTTCGGCATTATGCGAGATGTCGCCGGAATACGTCATATTGAGCTGTTCGAGCAGATAAATCGGGTGATAGGTGTAGAAGAAATGGTCTTTTGGGAGTTTGAGCGCGGATGTGAGTTCCGGGGTGAGCCACTGGAATGGCAGCCATTTGAGCAGCCATGCGCCGAACTGATTCTCGGATTCCCATTGCCATCCGACCGACTGGAGGGCGGTTTTGGTCCAGTTCATCAGCGGTGACCATTCGCTTCGGTGGTAGCAAATCATCTTTCGGAATGCGTCGCGCCGTCCCGCCAGTGGTTCGCCGTCGCCCATTACATAGAAATCCTGGATCTCGGAGGTCTTGAGCAGCACCGGTGTGCGCTGGGTGCGCTCCTCGACGCGTTCGATAATGGGCTTGAGAATCTTTTTCACGCGAACGAGCGAATAGTCGCTGATATCGCCCTCGATAACGCTCCAGGCTTCTCCCTGAGCGTTGCCGCGCTGGAAGATATTCTCCTTGCTGAAGACCTCGACATGCAGCTGTCTGGTGAGACGGTCGGGGGCAGTGCCGAATCGTCCGATCGTACCGATGGGGGTTCCGGCTTTGCAGTCGATATTGGTGAGAATGATATCGCCCTTAAAGAATGCCTTGAGGATTTCGTCGTAATTTTTGGAAACGACGGTGCCATCGACGACCTGCGGGATGCCTTTTTCGTATTCGACATTGAGGTTTTCGAATTTGTACTTCACATCGTCGGGGACTTCGAGGTTTGCGCCGAGCAAATCCGAAACCCACTTGATATCGAACTGTTCTTCGCGAAGCATCGGTTCGAGGTGCATATAGAGCGAATACCAGAAGACTTTGGTTTTTTCGCCATCGAGGTCTTCTTCGCGTTCATGCCGAATCAGCACGAAGCTGGGATCACCGAGGTCGACGGTTTTGACATTTCGCACGGCGACGATGGTGCCGCTCATCATGGCGAGCACCGGCGTGCCTTCGGGGGCGGTAAGATGGATGCCCGAATGCCACGACTGATTGGCGCCCATAGGATACCAGCCGCCCGGGGCGGTTTCGGCATTTTTATAGTATCGCAGCAGCAGTTCTTCGAGCACGGCGCCGCCGGCCTGATCGAGATTTCGGCGTTCATCTTTTTCGCCAAGGAGCATCGGGAGGCTGTTTTGTTCGCCCTTGATGCCCGAGAGCACGCGCAGCCAGTCGAAGGCCGGACCTGGATCCCATTTGTTGGCCGAGCAATGGTAATGCCCCAAAAAACCATGGAATCCGACCGAATCGCGCAGCAATCCGTTGATGACTTCACCCGATTCCGAGATCGGCGGGAAGCAGTTCGCGGCGACTTTGGGCAGCGGAATCCAGTCGGGGTCTGTGCCTGTTCTCACCGGCGAGGTCAGCGCTTTGATCAGCGCAATAATCGTATCGTACTGAGCTTCGGTATAGCCCAGCATCGTTTTAACCGAACCGTTGACTTTGCCCTGATAAATCTCGCGCATGCCCGATGCGGGATCGCTGTCGCGCATTTCGGGATAGACGGGATTGTTCATATCGATGGCGATACTGTGGGCGTTGTTGTCGCCGGTTGCCCATGCGACGTGATAGCAATCCATGAACTGATAGAGCGCGCCATCGTAATTGACGACGAAATGGGTCGAAAGACCGCGGGTGCACAGCACGTTAAACGTCGTGGGCGCATCGGTCGTCACGTCATGATGCAGCGCGATCTGATGCACGAGCTGTCCCAGCATTTCGACTTCTTCCTGCGGGACATTGAAAAGCTGTTCGGGGGTGCGCGTTAATCTCGCACGCCAGCTGTAGTTGCGGCGATCGGGGCGCAGCAGTGACATCTGGATGAGCCGGTCTTCGGTGAGCGTTGCATCGGGCTTGTAGAAGCTCGGCCCGGTATTATTCACATACGAAAACACGGGATAAGGAATGGCGATGGGAATCTGCCGTCCCGCAAACATAATGAATTTATCCATGATATGCCTCCACGACAGATTTAGCGGAGCTTATTGGCTTCGCAATACAGACAGATGGTCCAGTGTGCCTTCATTGGGCGTCCGCAGTTTTCGCAGATGCGCACACCGGCATCCTGCGGTTTTGCTTCATCTTTTGCAGGTGTTTGCAAAGACGGCGCCGGACGCTGAGCGGCATCGGCCTCGCAATACAGACACGTCGTCCAGTGCGGTTTCATCGGGCGTCCGCAGTTCTCGCAAATGCGCTCACCGGTTTCCTTGGGCTTGTCTTTGGCGGCTTTGGTTGGCGCAACGCCTTGCTGCGGCTTGGCATTCTCAGATCCAATACCCGCCTTGCAAAACAGACAGTCTTTCCATTGCGGCATCATGGTGCGTCCGCATTTGGGGCAAACTCGCCCCTCAAGTTTCTTGCCTTCTTTCTCGGCCTTGGCGAGGGCTTCTTTGCGCTTTTCGGCTTTCTGCTTGTTGATTTCTTCGGCAGCTTCACGCGCACAGAACATGCATTCCTTCCATCCGGGCATCATTGAACGGCGGCATTTGGGGCAAACCTCGCCGCGCTCTATCTTTTCCTGAATGATTTGTTCTTCGCGCGCGGCTTCTTCCTCGGCTTTCTTTTTGCGATGCCGCCGCACGAGCAAAAACACGATGAGTCCAACGATCACCACGCCACCGATGATGGCCATGGTTATCCAGAACTTGCGCCAGTTAAACTTGACATTGGTGATGGTGATTTCGGCCGATTTCTCGGACTTTGCCGTGATGCCGCCTTCACGCCCGGCATCCAGCCAGTATTTCATCATCTCGCCCTTGCGGACGTTCTGACGGAAATCCAGAATCAGCTCGCCATAGATTTCGCCCCACGCATAGTCGATGCCCGTCGAAATCTGCTCGGCGAAATCGGCATATCGATAGGTGCCGCCTGTTTTGCGGCTCAGGCCCTCGAACAGCGGTATCAGGCCGCGGATAAACGGACGGTACATCACGACATAGATGTGGATATTGTTGGCTTTGGCAATGCGGTAGGTTTCGAAGATCTCTTTCTGCACGTCGGCGGCGCGGAACGTATAGGTGTCGAATGCATCGGTCACCAGAATAATCGCACGACGCGCAGGACGCACCTTGGCAGGATCACTCATCTCCTCGATCGCCTTGTCGAGACTGCTGTACAAAAACGAAGGCGTCGCCTGCGGTTCGACCTTTTTGAGCACGTTCGTCACATCTTCGGCTTTCCCAAGCGGCACGACATTAATCGCGCGCCCATCGTCAAAAAATCCCGCCACGCGGTCATTCTTGCGCGCCTGCTCGATGATGTGCGCCATACTGTCTTTCATCTGCTCGAGTTCGCTCTTCGTAAACCGCTTCGAAATCGGCACAATCAGCGCCAAATCCAGCGGCATATCCGAGTCTTTCAGCGTCGAAATCTGCGGCTTGTTCGTGACGAGCTCGTCGTCGGCGTACACATCGATATAGGATATCTTTTTGGGCGAAACCGGCAGTGTCTTTTTATCGAGAAACGTCGCACGAATGCGGATGTCCGGCGCATTCGACACGTCGACATCGTCGATCTTGATGCGATATTCCTGCGGCACCAAATCGGGGTTGTCCGCAAGCACCTGCGCTCCGGGCAAAAGGAACGACAGCATCGCCGCCAGTTTTAAAGCTGTATTTCTTAATCCCCACATGGCTGCCCCCTACATGCCAAACATGAACGGTTCTGTGAGCACTTCGACCGGTTCGCTCTGACAATACCGCCCATCGTCGTTGCGAACGACGGCTATCAGCTCGAACGATTCATCTGCCGTTTCGATATATGGCACGCCGACACTCAGCGTTGCTGCGCCTTTGAGCGTATCAACGTGATACAGACCGGATTCGGTGCGCGCGACGATTTCGACCGACAGCGTCTCGGGATGTGCCGCATCTACTGTCAAATCCACAGTCGTTCCCGGCAACGCCCGCCATTGTGAAAATGATGCATGTCCGCTCAGCATGCGGTCGATCGCAACACCGGTTACGCCAAGTCCCATTGCAGCCGCCACGCTGCCAGTGATTTGCAAAAAATGCCGTCTCGTACACTGCATATCTACCTCCTGGCCATGATACACCCCCGCCTTATCTTATAACGTGAACGCGTCCGGTGCAAGCGCTGCATACGGTTCATTTGATACAAAATGCGGCAGTTTTTTCTTTTCTTGGAGCGCGGGCTATCGGCTGCGCCGATACGCCCCGCGCATCGGGCTACCTCGCTGCGGGGCGGGTTACACACCTCGCCCCTACGCTCGCTACGCCCTCTTGCCGCCCGCTATTTGCAATGGTACAGACGCGCAGTCCGCTCATCTCGGCACCATCGCAAATACGCGGGCGGTTTCTATCTTTGAACAATATTATCACCAAAAACAAAATGTTGTTTTTTTGTCTGTCAAAAATATATGGTATATATAGTATGTGATTTATAGTAATGATTCAACTCTTGTTAATGTTGGTCGTCTTTACATCTCGCCGGCGCGGACTATCGGCCGCGCCGATACGCACCGCGAAATAATATATATATTATTTCGTCTTTAACGGCGATATTCTGAATTCAACTTCAGCTTTCGTGTTATGGAACATATCCCTTGATTTATCCGCAGGAATGACCCAGCTTTCCGGATAATAACTAAACTTTATCGCACCAGCAAACATCCTGCGCATATTGGTAACACTTGACACATCCCATTTATCAAGGGGCTGGTTGAACTTGGTGGCTTGATAAAACATCCTGCGCATATTGGTGACCTTTGACACATCCCACTTCTCAAGCGGCTGGTTGAACTCGGTGGCTTGAGAAAACATATCCTGCATATCGGTCACGTTTGACACGTTCCACGCTTCGAGCGGTTTATTGAACCATTTGTTCCAATGAAACATCCTGCGCATATTGGTGACATTTGACACATCCCACTTTTCGAGCGGTTGGTTATAATCGGCAACAGCAAACATCCCGCTCATATCGGTCACGTTTGACACATCCCACTTTTCGAGCGGCTGGTTGAAGTGCGTAGTTCCCGAAAACATCCTGCTCATATTGGTGACATGCGACACGTCCCACTTCTCGAGCGGTTGGTTGAAACTGGCATAAGCAAACATCTCACTCATATCGGTGACATTCGACACGTCCCACTTCTCGAGCGGTTGGTCGAAACGGGCAACAGCAAACATCCCACTCATATTGGTCACGTTTGACACATCCCACGATTCGATCGGCTGATTGAAGCAAGTCCCCGCAAACATCTCGCTCATATCTCTCACCTGACTGAGATCTGGACTGTCTTTAGGCAGGTCTTGGAGTGCCCCGCAACTGGCGGCAAACCTGTACATGCTTTTCCACGATATATTGCCCCAACTGTCGATCGAGACGATTGCTTTGCCACTGTGATCGTACACCAACGGTAAATCGCACAATTCACTTCTATATTTTTTCGGAAGATTAGGGCCACATTGATCGACTGCGTGTCTTCTGGCACACAAAATTATCGCGGGAATTTCACCGCGCAGCCAAATCTGGTGTTTGCCAGAGTCCTTTTGAAAGATACATTCATGATTCTCCGTCAGGTCTTTATATTCAAATTCGCCATCGCCTTCGCAGTCGACGTCATATCTGACGGGGTACTGGCCATTCACTGAATCCATCACAATCAGAATTTGGACATTATCAGACTTGTCATACGTCTCTCTTTCGAAATCTGTATCAATCGTATATCTAAAAATATCATCATTATAGGTGACTCTGGGTTTTGCTCTGTTGGCATCTGCAGCGGATTTGGAAGAATCCTGTGTCGCTTCTTTACTGACGAGTTCGGCCACATCAATCGCGTCAACGACAGCAGATATGGCAGTATCTTGTATCGTGCTGCAGCTGCTGACAAGTACGATTAAAGCGAGTGTAAGTATGTGGAACGCGGGTTTATTCATGGCCATACCAGTTAATGTCAATCAATGCGTCGTCATGCAATGATACAAGCGCAACATAGATCTAGCATCAATACTGGATTGTGACAACAGCAATTTGATAGCTTGTGTACACGATCTTGCCTCGCCTTCGTATAAAACCCAAGCATGATCTGTGCTTGCGTTATCTCCACATCATGTTATCATAACTGTTCGATTGTTTGTTCTGGGCACATTGAACCCCAGGCCTGTCACAGAGGTATTTATGGCTTCTTTTAAATCGTGGCGTTTTGCCCTGTTGCTCCCTATCGTGCTTATGCCGGCATGTTCAGTGGTTAATCAGTCTGTAGCCGATATTAAGTCTGTAATCAATAATCAGTCTGAAGCCAAAAATCAGTCTGTAGTCGAAGCTGCAGCCCCCGCTGTGGCTTGTGATGGCGTCGAATTTCAGGGACAGTTGGTTGCCAGGGGAAGCACCATTACGTTTGGCCATTACCCCCAGGCCAGCGAAACGCCCGAGCCGATCGAGTGGATCGTACTCGACACCGACTGCGAAAAACAAAAGCTGTTGCTACTTTCTAAATACGTGATCGATAACATGCCCCTTGAGCGGAAGCGTAGATCAGGAATGTGGGCAGAATATACAATACGCATTTGGCTCAACAACGATTTCTTGAATGCGGCTTTCAGCCCAGCCGAAATTTCGCAGATTGTCATGACGAGACTTGAGACGCCCAACTATCCTTTCAGCTCACATCTTGGGTATTCTCTCTTTCACCCATTTAAGAAACTGGAGGACTCGGGGGAAGTATTCACCGAAGTCACGAAAGACAAAGTCTTTTTGCTCTCGATTGAAGATGTTTCTTTCAAAGACGACTCGATGAAGGGGAGCGGCAAATATTTCTTCAGCAAAGAGGAACGCCTGGTAAGAGCCACGACGTATGCCGTCAACAAGGGGGCAGCAGCATACACTCCCATTAAGGGGGAAACATTTTACTATACCAGAATGAGTGAATGTGCACATACGCAGTGTCCTGTGTCCTGGTGGCTTCGTTCGCCAAGTACCAGCGTACTCAGCATCGGTAACGGGTATGCTTACGCCATGCTCATCAGGACTGACGGCTCGATCGATGGATCTGGCGGTTTCATTTCAGAACGCAGGGGCATTCGTCCTGCCTTGTGGGTATCCTCCGCCCCCGCTTCCGTTAGCGCGCCTCTAACCGACGATGCAGATGAAGAGGCATTTTTCGAACGACCCGCTTCCGTTAGCGCGCCTCTAACCGCTCAGTCCAAAAAAGGGGATGAAGTATCATTCGGCAGATATCCTCAGACGAGTTCATGTGCGGAACCCCTGACCTGGATCGTGCTTGATGTGGACGAAACGAAGAATGCCGCGCTTCTCTTGTCGAAATACCTCATCGAAGACAGGGAGTTTGAAGAAAAATATGCCTGGGAAACCATCACGTGGCAAAGCAGTACCATTCGCGGCTGGCTGAATATGGAATTTGTGGATTCCGCTTTCAATGAAGAGGAAAGACTGCGCATTTATAAAGTGGAGCATTCCACCCCGGATAGTCCGACATCAGGTGAGAGCGGTGGTAAACCAACGAAAGATTTGGTCTTTTTGCTTTCAGAACCAGAGGTGATGAATCTGACAGATGGTGTGGAAGAGAGTGGAAGATACTTTTCCAGTGATAAAGAACGGGAAGCCTGGGAAACGCCGTTTTGGGTGAATGGAAATGAGAAGTATATTCCGTGGTCCTGGTGGCTTCGGTCGCCGGGCAATAACCGTAACCTTTTCGCCATCGTCCATGCCGACGGTTCTATCTATAGTTATGGCGAACCCGTCACCAACTCCAATGGCGTCCGCCCGGCCTTATGGGTTTCCCTCTCCGATGCTGCTAAACCCAAGCCCGCTGTTCAATCCCGCGTTGCGGCCACAAAGCCCGTTGCCGCCAAAGCCGATGCAGCTGCATCCAGGCACATAGTTTCGACTCCGTCCGCCAAGTCTAAAAAAGGCGATGAGGTATCATTCGGCAGTTATCCTCAGGCTGGTACAGATAAGGAGCCATTGACCTGGATCGTGCTTGATGTGGACAAAAAGAACCACGCCGTCCTTCTCTTGTCGAAATACGTCATCGACGCAATGCCGCATTATGAAACTCCCCTTGGTTCCTATCCCAAACGATGGGAGTACAGCTTGATTCGCAGTTGGCTGAATTCCGATTTTATAGATACCGCTTTTAACGAAGATGAAAAACTGCGTATTTATCAAGTGCATAATGACAACCCAGAGCATCCGGCTTCATATTCGGAAGCTGGCGATCCTACCGAGGATAAAGTTTTTTTGCTTTCATTATTCGAAGCAATGAGTCCGACAGACAATGTGAAAGGGAGTGGACGATATTTCTCCAGTAGTGATGAACGTAAGGCAGTGGCAACGACGTATGCATTAAGTCGAGGTCTTTATGCATTTCATAGCATCACAAGCAGTAACAAAGATGCCATTCAGAATTGTGCAAATGCGCAGTGTCTTGCGACCTGGTGGCTTCGAACGCCATACGACTCCGAAGAATTTGGAGATTTCGTCTACGTCGACTATGGCGGCTACATCATGGACGACGGTGAAAGGGAAGACACTGTGTGGATTGGCGTGCGCCCCGCCATGTGGGTAAAGTATTGATGCGCGCTCGCCTATTGGCCTGCGGCCAATACGGCTCGCCAGCCCCGCTATTTGCCTGCGGCAAATACGCGGGGCTTTTTTTTGATTACAAACTATAAATCCGTCACGCGACCCATAAAGATCGCTGCTCCCGTGGATTTCTCCATAATCATGTAGATAAATGGATGGTCTACTGTAAACTTATATTCTTTAAGATGACCGTCATTACCAATTGATGCCTGCTCCATTGCGATGGCCGCAGCGCCTCCGGCTTCCCCGCCTTTTTCATCAATTTCAATAAATGCATTGTGATATACAGCATTAATTAAAAGATATTTGCTTGGATCTGATGGCTGCGGTGTCGTATTCGGCATTGCATAAAACTCTGCGGCTCCATCAAAAGCCCTTTTCATTCCCATGGATTTCAGCATGTCGACAATAGATATTGTATTCTGATGCAATTTGAATTTTGGCATGGCAATATCTACTGCGTCAAATCGCTCGTAATGACAATTCGATGTAATATCACCCGTTAGCTGCTTTTCGACGATTTCCAGCTGTGCCATGCGCTTTCCCATATCATCTATCGTTGGCAGGACGATTCGCATGAAATATGCGCCCTTATCGCCCTCTTTCGATGAATCGAATGCCAAATCATAAATGGCATAATCTTTGGCAATACAAACACTATCGGGATCACTGTACTGATGCATGATTTCTGTTTTAATTACGCCATCTGAATTATAAAAACTATCGATACTTGTATCAATTGTTTTAAACTGATGCAGCCATTTGGATTTAAAATACACAGCGTTGGTGAGAACAAGTTTGGTAGAACTGTCAATGCTCCCTTGTGGAAGTAATTCTACAATCTTGTTGTGTGTGGTTTTGGCAACATCATCGTTGATGATTTGCCGCGCTTTTTCAGCTGCACCATAATCCAGTGTTATGGTTTTATTGCGATAACCAGCGCTGATTCTGGCGAGATAATCATCGGGAAGTGCTAATGATACATCTGGCCACAAAGAGTTCTCGATTTCGAGTATGGTGTCTTCGTTGACGGCTTTCATCGCATCATCGACATCGCGCCCGGACATACTCAACCGCTTCGCATTGGGTAATGCCAATGTTGCAAGCATCTCGCTGGCGGTTGTGGCGCATGCGCCATCCAGCGTCATGCCCAGCGCCCGTTCGATCGAATAGGGCGAAAAAACTGTATTTCCCCTGGTCTGCGCCAGGAATTTGAGGCCAAATGCATTGTTCGCCTTTGCCCATTCCTGCGCACTGATGGGTTCTGTCATTCCCGGGCGGCACCAGTCGGCGATCTCCACATAATCGCTATAGGATGACGTCACTGTGGGGTTCTGGGATTTGCATCCGGTTGCTGCAAGCAGAGAAAGTGATATGGCTGTGATTAATTTGTAATAATTCATAAAAACCTCATGTTGGCATGAATGAATAACAATATAGACACCATGAATGAATGATATAGACACGACTTGCAAGCCATGGCAGGCCATAATTTCCATAGCACACAAAAAAAAGCAACTCTTTTTTGACCAGGGCTACAGCATTTAACCTTGGCATGATTCCGTTCAAAGCCCGTGAGGGCTTTGATGTTTGTATCCCCCGGTTGCGTTGGCTACCGGGGGATAATGGCGCATTCTCTTTTTCTTCCCCCCCAAAAATTTGCCTGCCCTTTGGACGGGCAAATTTGGGAATAATGAATGGGGGAATCGCCTTGATCCCCCGGTAGTCTGCCTACGGCGTCCAACCGGGTACACTTCAAACCTTGAACGCCTGCGGCGTTCCTTGTGTACATTCTTAAATGCTGTAGCCCTGTTTTTTTAATCCATTGCACACAAAAAAAAGCAACTCTTTTTTGACCAGGGCTACAGCATTTAACCTTGGCATGATTCCGTTCAAAGCCCGTGAGGGCTTTGATGTTTGTAGCCCCCGGTTGCGTTGGCTACCGGGGGATAATGGCGCATTCTCTTTTTCTTCCCCCCAAAAAATTTGCCTGCCCTTTGGGCGGGCAAATTTGGGAATAATGAATGGGGGAATCGCTTTGATCCCCCGGTAGTCTGCCTACGGCGTCCAACCGGGGGCTACAAGCCTTGAACGCCTGCGGCGTTCCTTGTGTACATTCTTAAATGCTGTAGCCCTGTTTTTTGACGAAAAATGTATAAAAAGCACACAGCCGCATCGCAAGCCGAGCTCAAAAATCCTTGACGCGGCGGCCAAAGCGAGGGACAACGGCTTAAAGGCCTCGCCTGGCGCGATCGGACGGGGCCAACCACGGAGGTCGTGCATGAGCCAGGAAAAGAAACTCAAGCCATTTGGTGAAATCCCAGAGAGCTTTACGGGATTGAAAACGGAAAACATGTATTACGTGGACAAAACTGGTTTTATCCCATACCTGATAACACAGGGGCGAAAGATCTGCGTGTTCACGCGTCCGCGGCGCTTCGGCAAGACCCTGATGCTGCGCACGCTCGAGACGTTTTTCGAGTACAGGCTCGACGCCGACGGCAAACCCATCGACCACCACAAGGACTTCGAAGGCCTCAAGGTCATGGATGCGGGGGAGGATGTCCTCAAAGAAATGGGGCAGTACCCTGTGATTTCGCTGTCGCTCAAGGGAATGCGCAACGACACATTTGAACTCATGCTTGGAAAACTGCGCCTGGAGCTGGCAAGAGCCTGCGATGCGCATCAGTATTTGCTCACAAGTCCTGGACTGCTGGATTATGAGCACGATAAGTTCCTGCAGATTCTGAGTGGGGCGGTGGATCAGGACGATTTGGAAGAAGCCCTGGCAAAGGTGTGTGGATGGATTTTTAAGGCCACGGGGCGCAAGACTGTCATTCTAATCGACGAGTATGACGTCCCTTTGCAGAATGCCGCCATCCACGACATGCATAACCCCGGCGACAATCTGTTCGATAAAACCGTCAGCCTCGTTGGAAACTTCATTTCCTCCGGCTTCAAGTCCAACAGTTACCTCGCTTATGGTATCATCGCGGGCTGCATGCGCGTTGCCAAAGAATCTATATTTACGGGTATGAATAATCCTGGTGTCATCACCGTACTCGACGACATTCCCGAAGAATTCTGGGGGTTTACGCAGTCCGAAGTCGAACAAATGCTCGCCTATTACGATCTGTCTGACAAGATGGATGCCCTCAAACACTGGTATGAAGGTTATTATTACAGCGGTCGCGAAGTATATAATCCATGGAGTTTGTTGAATGCGATTCGCGGGCTCGTGAATGGTTATGAAAAAACGGCAATTCAATCGTATTGGGCCAGAACGAGCAGCAATGATATCATCGACGATATGATCGAGCGAAATCCGGAACATCGTCATATATTGGCTAAAATCATGAATGGCGAACCGCACTGGGCCGCCGTGTTTCAGGATTTGTCCTATTGCGATCTCCAAACACGCCCCGAGTCGATATGGAGTTTTTTATTATATACGGGCTATCTCAAAGCAATAGAAAAACGACAGCTTGATACCGGCAATTGGGAAGCCCTGGTCACGATTCCCAACATGGAAATCCGTGCTGTGATGAATCAAGCCATGGATCACTGGTGGAATAACGCGCTTACCCGTTACGACGCACATCCCCTGATGCAGGCATTGTGGAGTGGTGACGAGCAGGCAATCATGCACACAATCAACGAAATCCTGATCGACAGCATCAGCGTGCGCGATGCCAAAGAGGATTTCTATCACGGAATGCTGGTAGGTGTGCTGCGCACGCAGTGCAAGGTAAAATCAAACCGTGAATATGGGGAGGGATTACCCGACATCGTGGTCATCAAGGGAAACAAAGCCGCCATTCTGGAGCTCAAATGCATTCTGCCTTCGGAACTCAAGGTCATTCCTCGGGAAGAAGAACGCATCCAGATTCCCCTGATGATGACAAAACGCGTAGATGAAGCCGAAAACCAGATCAAGAGCAAACATTATATCGAGGGATTGTTGTTCGACGAACCGACTGTGACGGAAGCAAAGGCTTATGCCGTGTGCTTTTGCCGAAAACGTTGTCTCGTGCGCGAGGTGTGTGGGGATTGATGGACGCTCGCTTTGGGGCGCGCCGGCCCTGCGTGGTCGCCTTTCCATGCCTTTTTAATCATTCATACACGGAGTTCTCTCATGTTCGATGAAACACCCTCCGGCCCTGCACAAGACGCCGCGAATCCCCCAAAAAAGACAGCATCGACGCAATGCGGAAAACTCCGCCGTATACTCTGCGAAATCGCAGGCGGGCTGATTGGCTTTGTTGTGTCCATTCCCGCAGTTCTGCTGATTGTATATGGATTATTTTTTTACGGCTCCCATTTTTCTTATATCTTTGCATCGGACATACCTTCCATCATTGCGACAATTGCCGATGGAATTGTCACTGCATCATTCGTAGCGGCAGGCGTTTATCTGGCAGGCAAACGCTCCGGAGGACAAGGAAAAATACGAACGATACTCATCGGTGCATCTATCGGTATGTTGTGTGTATTGCTTTTGGGGTTCCACTCGTGTTATCTTGCAGAAAAATATTATACCATACACGATCACTATGAATGGGGTACTGATGAGCATCGTCATTACTTTTCATTATATAATTTCTATGATTCTATACGAATAGTTGCACTCATGCTATTGCCCCTGTTATCCCTTGTCGGTGCTATTGTTGGCTGTGAACTGTCCCAGACTATGAAATGTCCCAAAAACAAATAAGACCACATTGGGGCGCTTGCTTTGGGGCGAGTACAGACGCGCGGACCGTGCGTCTCTACACAGACGCGCGGACCGTGCGTCTCTACACAGACGCGCGGACCGTGCGTCTCTACTCGCTACAAATCCGTCACACGACCCATAAAGATCGCTGCACCCGTGGATTTCTCCATAATCATATAAATAAACGGATGATCAACGGTGAAGTAATAATCCTTCTGTTTAGGTGCTCCATCACATCCCAGGCATTTAGGCATACCCATAATCACCGCAGTCGCTGCGACAGCTTCACCGCCTTTTTCGTCTATTTCAATAAACGCTTTGTGGTAGATATCGCTAATATACAGGTAACCCGTTCTGTCGCTTGGTGCCGGCGTTGTATTTGGCATTGCATAAAACTCAGCGCCAAAAGGCTCCAAAGCCTTATTTACGCCCATATCTTTTAACATTCTATTGATGCTCATTGTGGCCGGGGCAAGCCTGAACTTGGGCATCGATACATAAACATTGTCGAAACGATCATTTTTGCATCCCGCCAGGAAATCACCGGTCAACTGTTCTTCTACAGATTTAAGCTGATCCATTCGTTTGTCCATGTTGGCCTTGTCTATTGTTGGCAAAATGATGCGCATCACATAAGCGCCCTTGTCTCCCGCAATGGACGAATCGAATTCCAAATCATAGATGGCATAATCCTTGGCAATACAAACGGTATGATTTCCACCGACCTGCTTCATCGTCTTGGTTTCTATCTGTTTGTTTGAATTATAAAATTTATCTGGTTTCGTATCTTTTTCTTTAAACTGATGTTGCCATTTGGATTTGAAATACACAGCATTGGTCAGGACAAGCCGGGTGTATTTGTCAATAGCGCCGCCTGGAATTAAATCTGTAATCCTGTCGTGTGTTGCTTTGGCAATATTGTTGTTGATGGTTTGCCGGGATCCTTCTGGATTATTTCTATAATCCAGATAGATGGTTTTATTGCGATAACCTGCGCTGATTCTGGCGAGGTAATCAGCGGGAAGCGTCATGGTTTTATCTGGCCACAAAGTATTCTCGATTTCGAGCATGGTGTCTTTGTTGACGGCTTTCATGGCATCATCGACATCGCGGCCGGAAATGCTCAACCGCATTGCATTGGGCATCTCCAATGCTGCGAGCAATTCGCTGGCGGTTGTGGCGCACGCGCCATCCAGTGTCATGCCCAGCGCACGTTCGATCGAATAGGGCGAAAAAACGGTGTTTCCCTTGGTCTGAGCCAGGAACTTGAGGCCAAATGCATTGTTCGCCTTTGCCCATTCCTGCGCACTGATGGGTTCTGTCATACCCGGGCGGCACCAGTCGGCGATATCCACATAACCGGTCGGATCGGGGGGCACATCAGCCGCCTTTGCCGGATTGGCCTGATCCCCGCCTTGCGTGTCTGGATTTGCAGGCGCAGCATCGGCGATAGCCGCATCATCGTTTGGAGCCGTCGGCTCAGCAGCGGGATCTGCCGCATTTGCCTGTTCCTCGCCTTGCGCGTCTGGATTTGAGGGCGCGGCATCGGCAATCGCAGCATCATTGTTTGGTGCTGTCGGAGCGGCCGCTGGGGCTGCTGCATTTGCCTGTTCCTCGCCTTGCGGAGCCTGAACGGAGGGCGTCACTGCAGAGTTCTGGGATTTACATCCGGTCGCTGCAAGCAGAGAAAGCGATATGGCTGCGATTAGTTTATGGTAATTCATAAAAACCTCATGTCGGTTAGTGATTCTATTGGAATGCTGGGTTGAACCAGCGTGGATATAGATGGCTTATGGCTTATGGCTGGGGTGCCAGAGTACCTAGACATGCGCCTACCAAATGCGTCTCCAACGGATTGTTTAGCACAAACCATAGGCAATTTTCATTCATTCTTGTCACAAAACATAGGCAATTGGTGTTGTGGGGCTCAAAATGCCGCACGCGTATCGCGCAGCGATAGCGGGCGGGCGGCGGCTGTATGGGCGGCCATGGAGAGACGGGCGATCGCACGTCTGTACTGGCCGCCCGTAAGCCGCCGGCGAGCCGTATGCGCGGCAGGGGCGACCCAATGTGGTCGCCCTGCGCGCATAGGCCGCGCACCAAATGATACGTCCTACAGAAATCATGCGGATACGCGAACTGATGGCATCAATTTTGCTAAAAATTTGCCGTTTGCAATTCATTACGGAATTTGCAACAATCGTTTTCCGTTATTTCGGGTTACGGACAGGGGGTTTCCTGTCCATCATTGTACAGGTTGAGTTAAATTTTCCACACAATGCTTTTACAAGAAGAGTTATGAAAGATTATTCAAATTCGCCGTCTGTTGGCGAAATTTTAAACAACACTCATCGCCCCAGACGCTTCGCCCTGGCGCTTTTGACTGCGACCCTTTTGGCTGGTTGCGGTGACGACAGCAAGTCGACAACGACGCCAACTGTTGAATGTACGGACGACGCGCAGTGCGTATCGCGCACCGATGGCAAAACCAAATGCGACACTGCCGCCAGCGTTTGTGTCACTCCAGACAAGGAATGTACGAGCGACGATCAGTGTAAGGACCGCACCGACGGCAAGACCAAATGCAACACGTCGGCCGGTGTCTGCATCTCGCCCGACAAGGAATGCACGAGCGACGACCAGTGTAAGGACCGCACCGATGGCAAGACCAAATGCAACACGTTGGCCGGTGTCTGCGTGCCTTCCGAGAAGGAATGTTCGGGTGACGCGGATTGCGCGGGCAACACAGCCGATGGACGCATCAAGTGCAACACGGAAGAAAACGTTTGCTACAAGCCCGAATGCTCGGCGGATGCTGAATGCGCGAGCAACAGCGAGGGCAAGTATAAATGCGATACTGAGAAGGGGCTTTGCATCAGCGCTTGCGGCAACGGCACCGTGGATACAGATTTGGGTGAGACCTGCGAGGCATCGAATTTGAACGACATGACCTGCGCCACGCTGCCCGAAAGCAACTTCCTCGGCGGCGATCTCGCCTGCGATTCGCTTTGCCATTTCGATACGAAGGGGTGTTATGAGTGCACAGAGCAGGACCTCTCCAAATGCCCGTCCGACCGTAAGTCGTGCAAAGACGGTGTGTGCGTCATCCCCGGTGCGGAATGCTACGAGAGCGAAGATTGCTCAGGCAACACAGACGGACGGACCAAGTGCAAGAAGGAAACCGGCGAATGTATCGTGCCTTGCGGCGACGGCTTCCTGGATGAAGGCGAGAGCTGCGATATGACGAACCTGGGCGGCGCGACCTGCGATAATTTGCCCGAGAATAAATACGTCACCGGCACCCTTGTTTGCAACGCGCTTTGTGAATTCGACAAGAGCCGATGCCTGGAATGCACAGACAGCGACGTTTCCCGCTGCCCCGACGACAAGAAACGCTGCTCTGACGGCGTTTGTATTCCACCCGATCACGTCATTAAATGCGGCGATGGCAAGGCCGAAGGCTCCGAAAAGTGCGATCCCGGCACGAGCAGCCTGCCTGCGGATTTCCGTGGATTTACCTGCATGGATTTCGGTTACATTTCGGGTAATCTCGCATGCCAGGACGACTGCATGAAGATTAATTACGATGGCTGCGCGCAGTGCTCGGACCCCGACGACTGCGATGGCATCGATATCTGCGACGACGGCCAGTGTGTGACGCCCGAACCGGAATGTGGCAACGGCATCCTCGAACATGGTGAAATTTGCGACAAGAGTGACCTGAACGGCCAATCGTGCGATAAACTCGGTTACGCCGGCGGCGGCGATTTGCGCTGCAATGCGGGATGCAATTACGACACCACGGGTTGCCGCCAGTGCAATAACAAGGGAGACTGCCAGAGTGGATTTGTGTGCTCCGAAAAAGGCATCTGCATTCCCGAAGGTCACACGATTACATGCGGCGACAGCCTCGTCGAGGGCAGCGAAGCTTGCGATAAGAATAATCTGAACGGCAAGACCTGTGCGGATATGGACGGATTTGCAGCAGGAAGACTCGCATGTACGTCGAGCTGCACATTCGATACATCGGGCTGCTACGAGTGCGAATCGGATGTACATTGCAAGAATAACTCGAATGGCAAGATCCAGTGCGATACAGACGCGCACAAGTGCGTCGTGCCTGCCGCCGTATGCGGCAACGGCAGAATTGAAGATACCGAGAAATGCGACAAGTCGGATCTGGGCGGCGCAACCTGCCAGAGCCGCGGCTATGTCTCCGGAGATTTGAAGTGCAATTCCAGCTGCGAATTTGACGAAAGCCAGTGCAACGAATGCGACGACAGCATTGACTGCAAAGACAAGCCTGGCAACAAAACCGAGTGCGTCAGCCACCATTGCGTTGAACCCACCCACGTGGTTCGCTGCGGTGACGGCATCGTCGAAGAAACTGAGGTTTGTGATGACGGCGATGCTTCGCACGATCTCAATCTGAATGGCCAAACATGCGTGAGCCAGGGATTCGGCGGCGGCGATCTGGCCTGCCGCAGCTGTCAGTTTGATACGTCGGGATGCAAAGAGTGCATCACGAGCGACCAGTGCAAAAACCACCCGCAGGGTTATACGCTGTGTTCAGACGGCCAGTGCGTGGCTCCTGTTGCCAGCGAAGCCAAGATCGTTATCAGCCAGATTTATCCGGGCGGCGCAAATGATGGCTCTACCTATAAAGCAAAATATGTGGAACTCTTCAATCGCAGCACCGAAACTGTCGTCTTCAAAGACTGGAGCATCCAGTATGCCTCCAAGGACGGAACGAGCATCAACTCTGTTTGTGAGCTCACCGATGAAGTGAAATTAGAAAAAGGCCAATACTATTTGATTGAACTGAAGAGCGACAAAGGCGATGCAGATTTGCCGAAAATAGCTGATTTTACCTGTGAATCCGCCAAACCCAATTCGGGGGCGAGCGATGGAAAGTTCTTCCTCGTCAATTCCAAAACCAAGCTGTCCTCGACGAGCCCCGCATCCGGTTATGTGGACGCGATTGGCTATGGCAGCGCGAATTGGTCCGAAGGCATGAGCGCCGCAGCGACAAGACCCAAGATGAACAAGACCACCGCAGCATTCCGCAACAACTTTGGCTGTGATGATACGAACATCAACAGTGCAGACTTTAGCGTTGCCACACCGGCACCGCGGTATTTATCCTCCAGGCGTCATCCTTGCGACGGCTCCATCGTGGGTCCGACCTGCAACGGCGTGCTCGAAGAAGGTGAGGTTTGCGACGGCGCACAGTTCCAGGCTGGCAAGACCGCTGCATGCTCCGACTGGGGCGACTACAACCAGGGCAACGTCCTGTGCAACAATTGCCAGATCGACACAACCAATTGCGTAAAAATCGTAGAAGAAGAGTGCAACACGGCAAAGGGACAGGAATGGTCCAACAAATACGCCACCTGCGTGTACAACATCAACACGAAAGACGATTTCTATAATTTCGCCAAAGAATATCGCAATGGTACCTTTGTCGGAACATATCCCGGACATAAATTTAACGCACCCGTGTTTGTATTAAATGCCGACATCGATGCGACAAGCTCCTGGAACGGTATCGGAAGTTCCACTTATTCCTTTGATGGTACATTCTATGGCGAGGGACATACCATTAAAGTCGATGGCGACGCACAATTGTTCTATCAAACCACAGGTGCCACCATTCAGGATTTGATTATTCAAAGCGAACGGGGGACATTATCTGATCGGAACGAAATTCTTGCTTACAAGGTAAATGGCGGAACGATTAAAAATATTACCATTAAAGGAAGCTACTATGCACACAGAACTAGTAGTGGCGCAGCTCGCTATGTTGTTATAGCCGAAGTAAATAATGCCACAATCGAAAATATCGATATTAGCCTTCAGGTTGACATTGATTTATATTCGTCTATGTATAAGTTCAGTCACTTTGTCGGCAAGTCAACCAATTCGAATTACCACAAGATTTCCATCCACGGCAGTTCATTCATCAACGATGCTTCAAGCAGTGGATTGGCATACACGAGCAGTAATGATACCTGGAGTGATTGCGTCATCGATTTCGCTGTGACGACAAGTTACGCTTATTCATATCCGTTGTTTGAATACATTGAGAATATAACTACACTTGATAATATCAATATTACGCCGAATCATTCTGTAGCAAACACGTATTCGTGCGCATTGATTTACGATAGTAAATCATGTTCAGATTGCAGAATATCAAATTTGCAAGATCATTCGAAATACAGCAAGCCAACTAATGTATATTTGGTGTATAAATCCGGTACTCATATACAACTGGCCAATGCGAGTATCTATGGAAATTATGGTGCCCTCTCATCAACTCCCACAGATCTACTGCTAGTTAAAGTGAGCAACGTGCTGTTTGGTAACATATCGACCGGTGGTCTGACACTTCCGTCGAACGATGTCTGGAATTACGTTTACTTCAAGGATGACACGGTGAGCGCTGCCGACATGAACCAGCACCTCGCCGACAAGACGGGCATTCCCGCAGGCAAATATCTGCCGTGGAAAGCGCAGGATGGCCGCATCGTGCTCAACTTTGACGCGTCCGAAAGCCAGATGTACGTGGTGCCCTAAGGTTATTTGATTCGACGCGCTGCATCGCCATCAGCGATCGGCGCGCCGGTCTCCCGGACGACCAATGCGCGGTGTTTGCACCGCGCGAACTCACTATTCTACACTCCCCCAGCTTTCTATAGTGCGCGTATGTTTCTTGTCGGGATCATCTTTATCATAACTAATCCCGACCAATAATATTTCGTCGGTATAATTCTTTATAGAATCCGGATAATGGTGTTGTTTGATTTGTGCAATCGCGCCTTCGGTATCTCGCTCGGGATGTTTTTTATCCAAAACCTTTAATTCGATGACGAGTGCGGGATAATCGGAATTGCGCTTCGGCAAATAGACGATATCGGCGTAGCCCGTGCCGCCTGCGAGCTCTTCCATTTGTATATATTCGTCGCGATAGGCAAAATAGGCGAGTTTGATCGTGCCGCGCAAAGACTGTTCGTTGTTGTAATGGCGGGGACTGTATTCTTCGGTATGGACTTTTTGTAGTTCTGCAGCGACCGCATCGGCATGCATATTTGCCGTGTCTTTCATCAGCTGCACACTGCGCTTCACGCGCTGGATCGTCTCGACATGCGTCACGTCGTGGATGGCGTCTGCGTATTCGATGCGGATTTCCTCGTTGATAAGCCCGGATTTGTCTACGTATTTTTCATTCCGCTTGACGCGAAACGGCTCATTGCCCGGATTGATGTAGATACCCATTGCGCCCTCCAAATCACGGTGACAGCGGTGCATGCCCAGCTGTCAATAATATTGGCGCTTTACCATACCTTACCCGGGCGTAAATGGCGAGGAATGTGTAGAATGCGGGCTATCGGTGCATGAGGACGACTGCGCCTGGGGGGCCATCGCATAAACACTGTACTTTATCGGTATCTTTCCAGCCCGTGCGAGTGAACGCCGTTAGGCGTTCCACGTATGTAGCCACCGGTTGGAGCCGTAGGCGAATACCGGGGGATCAAAGCTAACGCAATCGGAGCAACAGATATGAAAGCCCTACGGGATTTTGAGCAGGGCTGAACAGTTACCTTTATCGTCTTTTTTTTTGGCTTTTGGTGTACAACTATGTCATAAGCCGGTATGATGAACGGGGGGGTCTTGTGGGGGAGTATGGATTTGGCATGCGTAGTCAGGAAGAGCTCAAACAGGTATTAAGCCAGTTGCCCGAATGCTTTGAAGCGCTTTGTGAAATGGCGGTTTTGTATCGCAAGGCGGGCAATTATGCGGGCTGTTTTGCGATGGTCGAACGTGCGCTTGACAGCTATGAGGCGAATCCGATTCCATCCGAAGAAGCTTATTATCTGGAACTCAAACGATTGCATTCGCATTTGCTTCGCAATCATCTGCCCGAGATTCTTGGTTCGATATACCAGCTTCTGGATTTGAACTGGATGCCAGTGTTTAAGTCGGGGCGTCCGAGTGAAATGGCGTGGCGCATTCATGCGCTGAACATTGAACATTTCGATGAGGCGCTTAACTCGCCGCAGCTCAAGCGGCTGCGCTATTTGTATATTGCATTCGAGAGCCATGTTGACCAGGCGCTGGAGATATTGTCGGGACGCATTCCGCAATCGCTGAGGGTGCTCAATCTGCAGTTCAATGCGATGCCGTCCGAGATGGATTTTGCCAGATTCTGGAACGTGTATCACAGTACCGATGCATTGGCGCACATTCGCAGTTTAAAGGTCACGATGCCCCGAATCACAGACGCCGATGCATTGCAGATACGAAAGGCGTTTTGTGAGCTGGAGGATTTGAGTTTTTGTTCACGCGACCGGCAGGGGATTACCGCAGCGATGTGCGAGTATCTTGCCGATGATGTCCAGTCGAATGCGTTGCGCAGCCTGAGTCTTGTGGGGACATCTGTGGGCGATCGGGGGCTTTATGCGCTGATATCGAGCCCGAATCTGAGTCAGCTGCAGACGCTCGATTTAAGCGATGGCATATTGACCAATACCGCGGCGCGTCTGCTTACAGCCGAATCTGAGCTGCCGCAGCTTACAAGTGTTGATCTGAGTTACAACAAGCTTGATCCTGCAGGCATTGCGATGCTTGCCAAATCGGATCTTTCAGTGAAGACAGACGGGCAGCATACGCGTTTAAACAACAATTCGTGATCACGCGAATCGCGGAGTGTGTTTGCAGCTTGAGCATGATGATGGCGAGCCGTATTGCCGCAGGCGATAGGCGAGCGGGGACGCGTATGGGCGTGAGGCCATAGCGGCCCCACCACACCAAAGCTCTAAATCTTGCGATCGCCGCTGAATTGGTGAAAATATCATTTTTGGCGCAAATAGTCGGGGCGGCGCGTATGAAAGAGACGATTCGGATTAGGCACAACAAGAAGCGATTTTGGGCGGGATGGATAGATAATCTGTCTTTCAGCGAGGAAGTGCGCAGTCTGGTAGATGTGCTGAATACCGAGATAGCGGCGCCGGACCAGGTGGTATTTCGTCCGATTTCGCATCCGGCGGGATTTGTGCGTCTGCTGACGAAGCGTCGATTAACGATAGCCGAGGCGTATATCAAGCTGATATCGCACAGCCAGACGGCGAGTTATGGCGAGCGGATCGAGGCGCTGCAGGTGCTGGTGCATCACATCTGGCACTCGAAGAATTTGTCGATGCCGATAAACACGGCGCGCGTGCAGATAGCGCTGATGAAGAACGCCGTGAAGATGCGTGGAAACCGGCGTGCGCAGCTGGAGCTGATGAGCGATTTTTCGCGGGCGTCGTATGGTCAGACGAGCGTGATTCGGCGGTTGTTGCGGGAGCTCGATTTGATCGAGGTGCCCGAAACCGGCGAGGATTTGTCGCAGATGGACCTTGGCTGGGACGACCATGTGCACGATTCGATGACCGAGGGGCGGAAATCGCCGACGCAGCTGGTGCTGGATGCGTTTATCAAGGGTATGTCGCGCATCACGGTAGCCTATTATGATGTCGCAGACCGGCAGCTGTATGAAGAAGTCTTTTTGGCGGGGCAGATTCTTGGGATTCGCGTTCAGATCGGCATTGAGTTCAGCGTGGGGCCGAAGTTCGACCGGACGCATTATCTGTATGTGCCGAAGCAAGGGGCGGAGTTCGCTGCGCTGAACTCGTTTTTGGACGACAATGCAGAGGCGCTGGCGCCGTTTTGGGATGGTCTGAAAGAGAACGCCCGGCGGCGGCACAACACCGTGACTGAGCTTTTGGATACGTTTAATCACGATGGTTTGCCCAAGTTTAACGAGCCGTTTGCAGATATGGAGGTGCTGCAGATGGCGCCGCTTTCGTGGGAAAGCGTCGAAGCTATGGCGGGAAAGGGCCAGGCCAATCGTATTCATCTGGGGCAGCTGATTTATCAGTCGATGCGTCCGGTGGCGTTAAAGCGCGTATTGTATTTGAAGAATCAGTATCGGGCGCTGGAACAGCGGGCCAAGAAAGATGCGTCGGCATCGTGGGAAGCCGACAGATGCTACAGCCGGTATGAGCATGCGCTGCAGGAATATGATGCGCTGACACCGGCATTGTGCGCGGAGAAATATATCGCGCCGCAGAAACAGATCGACTACGACTCGGTATTTGCAGACGAGAACGCGATTCTGCCGCTGTTGAATACGTGCGGCGGGTATGTGGTATTTATCCATCCGCTGTCGCACGGGCTGCAGCGGGGAATCGAGAAATTATTTATATATTATCGCTGTCTGACCGACATTGAGGTTTTCAATCTGGTGGATGCGATTTCGCGTGATCCGATTGAAATACGTCGGTTTGCGTCGTTTTTGAATGCGATTCGCGAGGGTGAGATCGAGCAGATCGGCACGATGCTGAGCGAATGGCGATTGCCGCCGCATTCGCCGTCTGAGATCGAAGAGATGGTCGCGTATCTGAAGGCGCATCCGCATTATATGCGCTGTGCATCGGATGCGGTCGGATGGTCGTCGAATATTCCGGGCATGGGATTTGTCGCCGAGACGTCATTGACGCAGCAGTCGCTGAAACAGTTCAAGCGGCACAACCATGCGATATTGCCGCAGCCTGTGGCAGATTTGCTAATCGCGCAGCGCGGCACCGCATCGGATACGAAGATGGCGGTATATCTGATGTCGTCGACGCAGATGAATGCCGTGTCGCCGATACAGGCTGCGCACAATTCGGAACGCATGACGCCGCTGCGATTCTGGCGTTATGTGAACGTGAATTTCCGGTGCTTTGTGATGGCGGTGCTGGGATTCTTTCCGACCATCTATTTTCTGGGGCTGTGGTATGCGGTTTTGTGGTTTATCATCACGGCATTCCGCAACATCATTGTCGATTTGATCGCCGCATCGGGGCTTTTGCCGAAAGACTGGCGGGCAAAGAGCATAGACCGTGAAAATACGTGTGCATCGTTGTTTTTCTCGGGTTTATCGGTGCCAGTGCTGATGGCCGCGAAAGAGGGATTCGATGTCGCCTGGTATGGCATGGGGCTGCCTGAGGGCTTTTGGTTTACGTTTGTAAAATTCTGGTGCATCGCGTTTGCCAATGGCATTTATCTGGTGCTGCACAATACGCTGCGGGGTTTTGACAAAGCAGCGGTTCGCGGGAATTTCTTCCGCAGCGTGCTGAGCTGGCCGCTGGCAACGGTTGGGTCGTATATTCTCACGCCTCTGGGTGTGCATGATGTCGTTCAGTCCAAGATTTGGTCGGAGGTTGTTGCCGGTTTTATCGAGGGTGCCGTAAAGAATTTGAAGCAGAATCGTCTGGCCCGCAAAGCGCTGCTCGAAGTCTACCGGCAGCTGGAATCGAAAAATGCGCTGTATTCGCAAATCGCACGTCTGGATATATTGTTTTTCTGGAGCCAGTACAGCCAGGGGCGGCGTGCGCTGAATAAATTTATCAATATCAAGAAGCATCCGATTAAATCGCTTTCGGCCGAAACGAATCAGAGTATCGAGCAATGCAATACAATTATATTTAATGCCTTTACGACCGAGGGTTCACTCGAATCGATGACATATGTGATTCTGGAATATTATCCCGAAGAGAACCTGAATATATTGACGGATTTTGTCGGGGAATCGCATACGCCGTTTGTAGAGTGGCTCAATGAGCGATTGAAATAGATTGTATTGAAGTATGGTGACGAAATGTGGTAGTTGGGGGAGGGTGTTTTTGCCCCCGGAGGATTTATGAAATTTCGCATCGTATGTTTTATAGCCCTGGTTTCGCTGGCATTTTGTTCGACGGGATTTGTTTGTGCATCGCGCGTTGAGCAGATGGAAGCCGATATCGCCGCATTGCAGCTGCAGTTTGCCGAGATCCAAAAGCGGGTAAACAACGACCAGACCCAGTTGACCGAAATGATTTTGCGGGCAGATCGCAAACTGGAAGAGCTGGGGAGTTCGCAGACCGAGACGCACGATCAGGTATCGCAGCAGAATGTGCAGCTGGCACTTGAGCTGGAGCAAAGCCGCAATGAATTGGCCGCCATGCGCGGGCGTCTGGATGTGCAGCAGAAAGCGCTCGAAGAAATGCAGGCCGGCATGCAGTCTGTGATGAGCTCGATGAGCAGTACATCTGGTGGATCGAGCGTGATATTGCCGAACGACCAGGAGTCTCTGTATCGTTTTATCGAAGAGAACAAGGCCGCAGGCAAAGCGGATATTGCACATACCGCCATGGTTGAATACATCCGCCGATATCCATCGGATGGCCGGAACGAGCAGCTGCTGCCACTGGTTGCATCGACGTGCGCATCAAACGGGAATCACCGCGATGCCATCAGTTATGCGACCAAGTATCTGCAATTGTTCCCCAAGGGTGAATCGCGCAACGAAATCATCTATATCATGGGAGATTCCGGGTTAAAGATTGGCAACTGCGATTTGGCCAAGAAGTCATTCGCGACGCTGCAGGCGATGAACTACAGGGATGCAGCTGCACGTGCCAAAGAAGCCGCATCCTGCAAATAGGATTCGGGCAGGTACATGACGAGCGCATTATCCCCACAGCTGGCGACCAAAAGACCTGCATCAACACAGCCGCACAGACCAGAATGTGAGGTATTTCAATGACGAAACCGGAATCCGTACATCATCACGAGACACAGAATTTTGATGTGAGACAGATGGAGATCGGCGATCTTGCGCCGGTTTTCTATCTTGGCGAGCGATTGTTTACGGCAGGCAAGTGGCCGGCGCTGTATCGCACATGGGATGAGTTCGAGGTCGTGTCGTTCTTTACGTCCGATACCGATACCTGTTTTGTGGCGACTCGCAACGAAAGAGTTATTGGATTTGCCCTGGGCAATATCATCGAAAAAGAAAAGAGTGCCTGGAATTATGGTTACTGTGTGTGGCTTGGTGTTGACCCAAATGCCGGAAGATGCGGCATCGGCACCGCTCTGTTCCAGGCAATGCGCGATCGCTTTATCGAACTGGGGGCCCGCATGATGCTGGTCGATACAGACGCCAATAACGAACCTGCGATTCGCTTCTTTAAGAAAACCGGTTTCAATCACGAAAACAAGCATGTCTATTTGTCGATGGATTTGACGCATACAGCGGCGTATATGGAGTATCACAGGAATAAAGGGAATTAACTGTTAGTGCTTATGGCTTATGGCTTATGGCTTATGGCTTATGGCTTATGGCTTATGGCTTATGGCTTGGAGCTAAAAGATTAAAAGTGAGTAGTGAATAGTGAATAGTGAATAGTGAGTAATGAATAGTGAGTAATGAATAGTGAATAGTGAATAGTGAATAGTGAATAGTGAATAGTGAATAGTGAATGGTGAATAGAGAATAGTGAATAGTGAATAGTTATTAGGGGAGGCGCGCAGGATAAATCGTATCGTGCTGCGGAATTTGGGTGGCGAAATACAACAGCAACTGGGAAACAACATGACACTCATTTACATTTTATCCATTGTATTCGTTATTGCCGTCGTCGTATTTAATTATTGCGCGATTAAAAAGGGGCCGCTGAGTGAAGCAATATCGAAGGGGATTGCGAGTGTGCTGTTTGTGGCTATCGGATGTCTGGCATTTCCGATGTCGTGCGACAATGGCGATATGGCGTGCACATTTCAGGCCGGGATTATTGCAGGTCTTGTATTCGGTATGATTGGCGATGTTTTGCTTGCGCTGAGGCGCTTCAACAAAGCCAAACGCAATGCGTTCATCATGTCGGGAATCGCAGCATTTGCACTTGGACATCTGTGCTATCTGGCGGTGATCGCGCTCAATATGATGGCCATACTGCCCGAAAACCTGATTTGGCTTGGCGTTTTACCTGTCGTTTTGGGTGTGTTGTTTGGATTTGGAATGATCAAACTGTCGCCGGTGCTGAATCTTGAATTCGGCAAGCTCAAGGCCGGGGTATTCTTTTATGGTTCATTGATCGCGTGTATGCTGTTCACCGCGATACTCACGGCGATTACATCAACTGTACAGAGCGGATGGGTGTTTTTCTATATCGTTCCGGCGATCGCCAGCCTCTTGTTTGTTACATCCGATTCATTGCTGTCTAAGGCGTATTTCGACAAATCCGGCGAAATCACAGCGGCGTGGCTGATTATTGCGATTCATGTCGCGTATTATCTGGCGCAGTATCTGTTTGCAATATCGGCGATAGGTCCACAGATACTGGGTTAGCCGCAGACCAGACGTGCTGAAAGGCCGGCGGAATATGGTATGCCACATGTTGATGCATCCGCGTATCGCAGCGAAGCGAGATAGCGGATGCAGCGACCGCGTATCGCAATATGCGATAGCGGGTGCCGGCGATCGAATGCGCAGGCATCGATCGCTCCGGATACTGTAAAAAAAGTGTTACAAAAGCGTAGGCATTCGTTCAATGATTCATTATATTGCGTGGACGTGAGGGCGGACAACCGCCTGCCTTGCTTTTTGGGGTTTATTGGCAAGGTGAAAACTGAATCCGGTACTGAAACTGGCGCGCGGGATCTGGTTGTATGCGATGCAGATCGACGTTGCACAGTATCCACACAGGAGCGATATGAGTTTATTTTCTAAAGTATTTGGCAAAAAGAAAACCGTTGATACATCACATCCGCACCAGGCACAGGCGCAACATCAGCAGGCGGCGGCGCAGGCGGGTCCGAATGAACAGGCCAATGCGTTCGATGGTTTTGAAGTTGTAAACGATATCATTCCCGACGGGACGCCGGTTGCGGACGTGTATCTGAACGTCGATACCGAGTCAAAGAGCCGGTCGCACATGACGTTTGGCGAATTAATGGATTCCAATGTCGGGCACACCTGGCTGACGATTAAGCCGCTGGGCGGGCAACTGCCGGCCGATCTCAACGAGATGGTGCAGCCGCAGACGCGGACGCTCGTCGAAGCGCACGGGGAGACCGCGATGGGATTCTGGCCGGTTTCGGTGCGCCATCAGCGCACTGAGGGCAAGAAAATAAGCGAGGAAAAAGCGCAGGAGAATGCCTATGAGAATGCACGTCTGAAGGCGGAACTGGCTCTCCGCAATGCCAAGGGGTTCACCGGTGGCAGCGGCACGATTACCCGTGAAGAAGCTCCAAATTACGAAATGCATTCAACCATGATTGGTAAAGATACGGCTGGCCGTGTCGAAGAACCCGATGATGCCCATACGCCAAAGGGACGCAAAATCTACCGCATCACGCGCAAGCAGTTTCGCAATATGTACCGATATATCGATGCGCACCGCAACCATAAATATAATTTGTATTCTTATAATTGTACGACATTTGCTGCACATGCGCTGCAGGCCGCTGATCAAAACGTTCCGATGGAAGGCATGACGATGCCGACGTCGCTCTATGAGGCGATGTACAAAGAAGCCAAGCAACACGCCAAAGACGCAGAAAAAGCCAAAAAGCGCCATCAGGCGATTGCTAAATCGAGTGTAGAACTGCTCAAGCTGAAAGAAGGGGAAGCACATAGAAAGAAAGGCAAATCGAAAGAGGGACCGAATGGTAAAGATGTGCGCGTGAAGGGCGTGGATAAATTTGAAATGCCGATGTTCACCGACCCGGCCGAAGTCATATTAAAGAAAGTGGTCGATGCGAATGAGGTGACCGAAGACGATAAATCGCTGTTTGTTCAGCATTTGTTTAAAGATGGTCATTTGCGCACACTCGATGGCGTAAAGGCGATAACGGAAGAAGCCGTAAAGCACGCCTTGATTGCCAAAGGCGACCGGGATGAGATCGTCGCTTTTTATGAGAAAGGTTACCATCTTGTTGAGGATCCGCGCGCGTTTACGACAACCCCGGAGTTGTTCTATGATTATATGAGCAAGATTCTGAATGCTGTGCCGACTCCGGATGTGTTAACGGCGCTGTTCGATGGCAGAGCGCTGTCGCCAGAGCACGAATTGAACAAGCTGTGTCAGCGAGTGCTTTGGAATGCGTTGCTGAGTGACAAAACCGGCGACGATTACAAGAATTATATAATGCCGCTGAACTATCTGGTGTTTATGGAAGGCATCACCACGCCCATGGTCGAGGCGTTCAAACTGGCCATGACGCATTATATGAATAATCGCAAACGCGGCGATCTCAATCGCGTCATGCATCTGACAAGCAAGGTTTTTCTGAATGATGAACGGATTCGTGACGTCGTCGTTGATTATTACTTAAAATATTATGACGACAAAATTACGAATTATCTGCTTAGAGACGAGGATTTTGCGGATGCACGCGCATTTTATGAAGAAACGCAAATTCCGCGTGTACAGGAATCGCTTGCCACAATCGAGCGGGAATTGGAAGTATCGAAGCAGCGTCAATTTTATAGCGGCATGTCGAACGACAATCAGAAAATCAGTACGCTGCCCAAGAAATATGCGAAGGCGAAGAAGCCAAAGAACGCGCCAAAACCTGACGAAAATGAGATCGTTGCCGAAGTTTATCTGAACGTGGATACAACTGAGGTGAAAGAAAATGCCCAGGTGAGCCGCACGAAGTTTAACAGCGACAGTGTGGGACATACCTGGCTCACCATCAAGCCCACAAAGCTGGGGAACGAGCAGCAGAGAAAGCTTCCGGTGGATCTCGAGGCCGAAATCGAAAATACTGCAACCGGCAGAAATACTGTGAATATCATTCGCGCCAAAGGTGAAACGGCGATGGGCATGTGGCCAAAGCAAAATGGCTTTGTGAGAACAGATTCGGATGAATATCGTCGGAACACTGATGAAGCCAAACTGAGAGAAGACAACGAAAAGAATCTGGACGAGCAGGCTAAGCTGGATCTTAGAAAGTATAAGGGCTTTACGGAGGGCGGCGGCGCGGTTGAACGTCAGGAAACGCAGTTTACGGGTTACAGTCCGTATCACAATGTTCCCGGCCGAGTGGAGGAACCTGACGATGCACATACCCCAAAAGCCCGAAAGCGTTATGTGATCACGCGCAAACAGTTCAAAAAGATGTATCGGTATATCGAGGCGCACCGCAATCATTTCTACCATATTCTTACATACAACTGCACGACGTTTGCGACGCATGCGCTTCGCGAGGCCGGGCATAAGGCAAGCGGTTCGAAAGGCGGCGTTTGCTATCCGGCGCGCATGTATCGCGAGCTGTACGACGAAGCCAAAAAAGATGCCCGTCACAATCGCGCAAGCAAAGTCAAACTGCTCAAGCTCGCCAAAAATGAATCGCACGGTGAATATGTGCCCGGAAAGATTGGTGAAAATGGTGAGAATGTGCGCGTAAAGGGCGTCGATAAATTCGATATGGTTGAGAAGTATATCGATGAAAGTGAAGTGCTCATCCGGAAGAGCCAGCTGGATCCAGGCAAGGATGCGGCCTATGCCGAAAAAATTGCAAGTGTTCTGAGCAAAAATACAAACATCCGAACTGCGCACGATGCAACACGTATCGCAGATGAAGCGCTGCGTCTGAAGCTGTTCTCACCAGAGGTTGCTGCAGCTGTAAAGAATTTGTATAAAAATTACAAGGGTATGCTTGAAGATCCCCAGAAGTTTAAAGCGATTCCGATTGCCAAGCAATATGATTACATCAAATCTGTTAAAACGATAGCCGATTTCGCGCACGAGAAAAAGATACTTTTCCCCATCACCGGGAGCGCGACAACCATCGTTGCAACGGAAATTATAAAAAGCGCCATCGGTTCACCGGAATACGAAACCGGCATTAAGATTTGCACCGAACTTTTGCCAGGCATCTGGGATGATGAATTCGAAACTGCGCTCGAAGGGACGCCGATCACCGAAGATCTTCTCAATAAAATTTTCGACCTGAATAACCGTGAGATATATGCGAGCGCAAACGGTATTGCCAAATTGATTATGGCGTATAAACAGGACAACCCTGAGTTTGCGTTTGATTATATTCTCGATATATACCGGGATCCCCAAACCAGCGCACAGATGCGCGACAATCTGATCAATCCGCTGAATGTCATCGCTTCTGTACTTCCGAACCCTGAATTCTTTAATCATTCTTTGCAAAAGCTCAAGGAACAGGGACTGATGTCGAAAGAAGGCTACAATATGGTGATGACGACCATCAACGAAATGACTGCAGCTGCAAAATCGGCAAAGAAATAAGGATATATAGATTATGGCAAAAGAAAAGAAACCCCGCAGTTCGAAAAAAACAGACTCCAAACCAGAGGAAACACGGTCGAAATCAGTCGTAAACGAGACGATATCTGCATCTGAAACCGATGAGAATACATATAACATATTCAACGAATCGGATGATGCAACGATAGAGGACGGCGAGTATCTCGACAGTGAAATCCGAAGCCGGATGGCTGATGAGTGGCTGTCGGATTTTGAAGAAATGAGCGCCGAAGAACAGCAGGTGACGCTCTACAATATGATGGTCGAACGCCTGTTCTGGCATATTGCCTATTATATGCGCCGATATCCCGAGCGTATGGTGAGCAGTCGATCGACCTATACAGATCGCAGCGTCGGATTTGAAGAAGTCCGCAGCCTGATGGGGCAGGATACCGAAGACGGTTTCTCGGAAAAGTGGCTTGAGCTGAATGCCATTCCCGAAGCCGAAAAGATAGAAGAACGCCTGACGTTGCTCAACATGCAGATCGATACGCTCATGCATAGTTCCGCCAACGACAGTGCGATTCTGCATTTGCAAAAGAACTTTGAGCTTTCGGACCTCGAAATTACGATACTGGCTTCTCTCGTCATCGCAATGAACGAAGAAGCGCTGATGCGCCTGATGTGCGTCGCATGGGCAGATTTCTCGGTGCGATTGCCAACCGTATCTTTTATGGCCAATTTGCTTGGCGATACCCCCGAAATGTTCAACGCAGTGAAAGAAGCTTTGAACTACCAGGGCCGGTTGCGCAGAATGCGCCTGGTCATTGCCGAACGCAATGTATCTTTCCCGGGGATGGTGCCGCAAATCTATATTCCACTCAGCGTCGATCAGGATGTCATCGATGCATTCTGCGGCTATATTCACAACCGATCGCTTCCGCCCAATATCATCGTTCATAAAAAAGGCATTTCGATGAAAAAACTCATCTGCGATGATGCGACCGTAGATGAACTCAGGTATGCACTAAAGAACCATGGAGCCCGCATCTGCATTGTCGGGCCGGGGCACTCGGGCCGCCGGACGCTTTTATGTGCCGTCGCATTTGCCGAACAATCCAATCCCATCATGGAAATCAATGTCTGCCCGGAATTTGATGGCGTTCCCGACAACGAAATCACTGTACACATGACCGAAATTCTGCGCCGCACATTGCTGTACAGCGGCATACTGCTGATGCGTTTTGACGGTCTCGAGAATCATCCCGATATCATCCAGAAGCTGATGAACAATCAGGCTGAGCTGGATAACGTCGGCAGAACCTATCCCGGCACAATTGTTATGCTGGCTTCGCGATTCCATACCGTTATCGACGAGGACTTCAACAAGCCGATATTCATTAATATTCCGCAGCTCTCGGTCGAAAAAGCGCAGGAAGTATGGAAAAAAGTACTTTCGCCGCATACAGACGAATACACAGCCGACCGCATGTCTCTTGCATTTTCGCGGAATTATACATTGCCCATCGGCAGCATTTTCCGCACCGTTTCTGCGGCAGTCGATGCACAGCTCACGCTCGGATTTGAAAAAGTCCGCCTCAAATCACACCATGTACTCAAGGAAATCCAAAAATCGTTCAGCCATCAGATGGAATCACTCGCAGAAGTATCGATAAGTGATGTGCCGCTTTCGGGCGTCGTACTCAACGAGGAATGCAAGGCGCAGGTCAAGGATATCCTCGAATATGCGCGTCATTTATATACCGTTCTGTTCATGTGGGGATTCAAGCGTCGTTCGCCCTATGGCAACTCGCTTTCGATGCTGTTCGCGGGACCTCCGGGAACCGGCAAAACGCTGCTCGCCAACGCCATCGCCAACGAACTCGGAAAAGTATTATACCGCGTCGATTTATCGCGTATCGTTGATAAATATATCGGCGAAACCGAAAAGAATCTCGGCAAGATATTTGATGAGGCGGCCAAAGCCCAGGCAATTATATTATTTGACGAGGCTGACGCGCTATTTGCCAAACGCACCGAGGTCAAATCGTCCAACGATCGCTATGCCAACCAGGAAATCAACTATTTATTACAAAAACTAGAATCGTACAACGGCATCACCATTCTCACGACAAACCTGTCAAAAAGCATCGATGATGCATTCCGCCGCCGCATTCGGTTTATCGTCGATTTCCCGATGCCCGATGCACGCGCCCGCGCATCGCTGTGGAAACGCATGATTCCGCCCGAAGCCCCGCTCGAAAAGGGGATTCGCTGGAGCTGGCTGGCCGATACTTTCGAAATGAGCGGCGGTCACATCCGCAATGCCGTGCTCAAAGCCTCTATTTCAGCCGCCGCAGCCGGTACGCCCATCAACATGGAACACCTGGCCAAAGCTGCAACCGACGAAGCCCATGCGATGGGTATGCTTCTGCGCATCGAGGACGACGCCTACGCCGAATACGAAGGTGAATTCGACGACGACGATATGCCCGAAGATAATCGTTGGTTCAAATAACAGGGGCCTCACGGCTATTTGTACAAAAAAAAGACGCGCATGATGCGCGTCTTTTTTTGTACAAATACGCCCTGTGCACCGGCCTGTCGCCCTGCGGGCGATACGGCCTTTGGGCCGCTCGCTATGTGCTCGACTGTCGGGCGACCACATGGGGTCGCCCTTACAATCTGCGCGCATACGCGAGCGGCTGGCTGTATATAGGGATGTCTGAATTCTGCTATTGTTTGCAATTATTCTGCGCAGCCTGTCAGTGTATCATTGCATTCGCATGGTTTATTATCGTCACTCAGGCACAGACAATCCGACCAGTGTTCGTCGCAAAGATTTGATGGGCACTTAATCATATATTTCGATGTGAGATCTTCTGGAATGGTTTCTGTCAATGTGAGTGTAGTCTGAGCGCTTTGGTTCAGATTTGCAAATCTATATGCTGAATGTTGTGAATTTGAATCGTAAAAATCAATACAAAGGTGATCGCTTGACGAGTACGTAAAACTGAGACCTTCTGAATCCACCATTTGCTGTGGTTGAATGCCCACTGACAACTATCCTGTCACATAGGGGTTATTGCCAACACAATTGTAAATTTTATATATTTATGCATATCTGTTACTCCAGCTAAAATGTGATCGATAACGATGAATATGTCGGAGTAATTGAAATCGACAAGTCACTTATATTGTCGTCAGCGTGATTCTTTCTGTATTTGTAGCCAAATAATCCTGTGCCTACAATGCCTACGACTGTCGCAGTGATGCCTGCTGCAACCAATCCCCAGCCCAAGGGATAGGCGGATTTAACTTTAAATTCATGATTCTCGCCAATGATTGCATCTTTCTTGTTGTCTGCAACGGTATAGGCTCCAACAGCTGTGAGAATAATGCCGGCGCCGCTTACGGCGACGCTGGTCCATAACAATGCGTCGTCTGCGGCATGTGCAGCGCTAACTTCTTCCTGCAACGACCTCACTTCGCTGCCTGTGAGCTGTACGGATTTGAGCTGTTCTTTGAGTGTTTCATTTTCCGACTTGAGTTTGACGATATTTTCTGGCGCTGCTTCGGGATGTGCAGCGATATATTTATCTGTCCATATTTTGTCGAGCAAATTTTTATCGACTGAAAATCGCTCGGTATTCTGTGTGGATTTCGTTAGATAGAACAGATACTTTTCGTCATCGCCTAATTTTTTGTAGATATAGGCAATGGTATAGTTCAGAATCGGCGAATGCTCACAGATGTTTTCGAGATCACGGCTATATTGGAGTGCTGCTGCATAGTCTTCACTTTCATAAGCGTGGTTGAGCAGATCAAACGTCGAGGTCCAGGCTTTGTTGCGGTCGAGATTGTCACAGTTGTCTGCAAATGCATTTGATAAACCGATGATGCTGCATAATCCCGTCATCATACATACGTATGTAATCTTTAATACAGATGATTTTAACATAATTTCTTCCCTGTTTATCGATTAATGTTTCGTGTTAATTTGTTAATTCTCATGGTTATTATGTTGATTCAAAATCTGATCTTTGGTTTCCTTTCACTGCTATTCTAAACTGTCTGCTTCGATGAAGTCCACAATGTGGGCAGGTTTCTGTGCATCGAAGTGGTTTGTAATTATTCTGCGCAATTCGTTCTGTCTGCATTGCAGCCGTATATGCATCTTCTGATCGTGTTTCTTTGGAGTATTTCTGATTGTGTGTAGGGATCATTCGTTGTGAAGTTTGTCCTTCCAATAACATTAGACATGTGATCCATGTCGCTCGGATAGAAAAGATAAGACTGCTGATTATTGAATTCGTCTATGAAATCGATGCAAGCCGTCGATACATTATTTTCCCATGTTTCATCGTCATCTGCACTGAACGTGCATGTGAACTTGTTCAGTTTAAACAGATTATTGCACTCTACATGACGTACATGGCCATAACGGCAGATATTGAAAGAGGTGGGCTTTGTATCATTCGACTGGTATCTGGCCGTCATGCCGAGGGCATACTGGCTGCAGTCGTCTTTGTTTGTATAATCATAGGCCTGATCGGTTCGATTTGAATTGCATCCGTTCGGGGCAGGGATAAACTCAATTTTAGCTTTATTATTGTTTTCGCTGTCATGCACTTCACTGCTGTCCATCGTGATGACATACGACAGCTTGTTGCCGAATTCATTATCTGCAACCAAAGAATCTACACAGAATTTGATCTTTTTGCAGCTCTCTTCGGGCGATGCGTTTGCGACATCGCAGTCAAACCATTTAAGATTGGTTCGTTCAGACTCTTCCTTGCAAAACCACCTGTATTGATTGCAGTCGACGGTGGATAAATAACTTCCTGTATAATGGTGAAGCAAATAGTTAATAAACCCAATATTACCATTGTCTAAGACTTCGAATGCAGGTGCGCCGTTGGAATTTACAAAGAGTCCAAATCCGCCTTTCATTGGCTGGAGTTTGGCATAGGTCGATACGGTTGCGTTGTACGCCAACAAATCAGAACATTTAAATGGATCATCTTCACTGATTACAATGTTTGCATCCCACGTATAATCAGAATAGAAACTGATGATCTTATTTTCACATTTGATAATTGAGTTGAAGTTATTTGTATCTATTTGCCAACTGCCGTTTGTACAAGTTCTGATGTCGGCATCGCTGGGCAAAAGACCGGAATACTTGATGTTTATGTTGTAATAACCATTTTTACAGTCGCCGATATGATCGTCCACGCAGCTTCGATCATTGACTCTATCGATCTGATGCCACACGGCATCGCGGCATTCTTCTTCAACAATATAATTGTTATCTATGGGATCGTTAGTACATCTCTTTGAATTATTCAGGCAGTAGCCGCATTTCGAATCATCCAGACACGAAATGGCTGCACCGTCGTCATCCAGGCAAAGTGTCGTTTCGGTCAGTTTGGATCGGATGCATTGCTGTATATATCCGCCGTCTGACTGTTCGGTGCATTTGGGGTTGAAACAGTCTTCCAGACCTTTGGTATCACAGTAGTGTGAATCGCCTGGTTTGCATTGTGCATTACCCGGACATTGTTCAGAATTATTTTGCCAGACACCATTGGCGCAGGTTTTGTAGGACGAAGTATCCACGCATTGAATGCTGTTGTTGTTGCATTCGCCGCATGTATTGGCGTCTTTGCATGATGTGTTGTTGGGACAGATGACTTCCGCTTCCTGCCACTTTCCGTTGATGCATCTTTCGGTCAATGAACCGACCATTTCCCCAGAATTCACGCACGATCTGAGATCTCCGTTTTTGCATTCGCCACAATCATCGTTGGATGCATTGCATGAATTGTTGTTTGGACACAATGTCGTTTCGGTGGAAAAGCTGCCGGATACGGGGTCGCACTGCGCGATAACGCCCAGACCATCTTTGTTGTTTTCGCATTTTTGGGCGTTTCCGCTGCACATCGGTGGTTCACCGCATTTCGCGCCGTTGTCTATGCAAATTGTGGCGTTGCCGCAAACCTGCTCGTTGCACGAGCAGTTGCCTGTGGCTTCATTATAAATGCCCTTGCTGTATTCACACGCATATTTAAAGGGATTGTCTGCGTTTCCACATTTTCCGTCTTTGCAGAGGACGCCTGCACCGCATGTTTTGTCACATGCACAAATCATATTTCCCAGATAACTTCCGCCGCTTGATTTGCAGGCCAGCTCGAAACTGTCCTGTCCTGCCGAGGAACATCCGGCTGCGGCTATCGCTGCGATGCTAAGTATATATTTACGCATATTCCATCTCCTCAGATACTAAAAAGAACATTGATCGCTAAATGTGCGGGACTGATTCGTATCGACTCATCCGGAACCCGATTATGCTGCATCATCCCGTCATCATCTTTGATTTTACAGTTATTCTTGACACGTTTGGGTTCCATATTCATCGATTAAAGCGTTTGGGGTTAGATATTCATCGTTATTATGTTGATTCAAATGCTGAGCTCTGGTTTCTTTTTCACCTCGGTCTATGGTCAAACCGTTGATAAAATGTATGCTTTGACCATTATTGGTCAAGCTGTTTACATGATAGCATGAAGTCTGTCTGTGTGCAAATGTAGGTGTAAAAATCGGATTGATGCTTTCGTTCTGAAATCATCTATCTCTGAGCTATCGACGGAACGCTTATCAAATGGCGCACCGCGCCAATGCTGCCATCGACGAAGCCCAGAACATGGGCATGTCGATGCGCATGTAACGATGGGATCGAAAATAACCCCAGGTTCAGGCAGATGCTGCACTTGCGACATTTCCTCATGAAAGACCGTGGGTTTTACCCACGGTTAAACCATGTCGTCAATGCAGGACTTTGACGGTTATGATTTGCAGGTGCGCCGGATTGGCAAAAACATGCGCACTTCTTTTTTATATTGTGCAAAATCGGATTTATATTTTGCCATATTCTTTTCGGCCATCGGCACAGAGATAAATAAAAACATCAGATGGTTGAGCAGAGCGCCGCCCAAATACATATAATTGCTCAGATCGGGCAATATGAACACAAGTGCCACGCCATACCAGAATAGTATTTCACCCAGATAATTGGGGTGACGCGAATATTTCCACAGGCCCGTGCGAATGATTTCACTGCGGTCTTTACGATTTTTTATAAAGGATTTCATCTGGCGATCGGAGATAAGCTCAAGCATGGTGCCGCAGCACATGACGCTCAGACCGATGAGATTCCATGCGGAGAAATCAGAACCATTGATGATATAGGCGAGTGCCGGCAATGAAGCCAGATAGACGACGACCGTTGGGAACATACAAATGCCGCACAGATTCACAAGCTGAAAGAATGGGCCTGTTTTTTCGCGAAGCATGCGGTATCGCCAGTCGATGTAGGAAATATCGTGAAATCCGCGGATGAAGTTTCCGGTGAGCCGGACTGCCCAAAACAATACAAATACAAGAAACAGAATGGCGCCCAGAGAAAAATGCTGCATGCCAATCATCAGCGACAGCATGATGGCTGGCGTCTGAACAGACCAATAGGGATCGTATACCGAAGCGCTTTTGACGATTACGCCAAACAGCCAGGTCACTGCGGTGGCCACGGCATCTGCAATGAACAGATTCAGATATATATTTATGGAGCCGTCCAGAATCTGGTAGACACCAAATCCGGCAGCGAATGCTGCGATATATGCAAATAACAGAATCAACAGACCTTTGGTTTTGCTGCTCATGCGAACTCCGTTAGCCAGGATTTGAATACCGGCAGGGTTTGAACCGAGTGGTTAAAAATAGGCGCGGCGTATTGCAAATAGCCGCGCCAGCGCGCCGTATACATGGCATAGGCGCGCCGGGACGTTACCTGGAACGTCCCGTGCGTCGGCGTATCGCAGATAGCCGCGCAAACACGATTTCAAACAAACGGATGGTTTGTGTGGTTATTCACGAGCAGTGAAGTGAATGCGTGTGTTGCGCGGTTTGATTGCTAGCGGTCGGGGGTGCATGCTTTGTTTGTATTGATCGTATCGCAACTGCTGCCGCAAACGGCCTTGCTGGGATCGGTGACGGAGTGGCCAGCCAGCAGGCAAACCAGTGCGCCATCGATAAATTTGTCGCCGTCGCAGACCTCGTAGCCTGTGATTTGGCCGTCGCCGCAGGTGGATGGCTCATACGCGACATCCAGGCGGTTGCGTTCTTCGGCTTTGTAGTCGCTGTATTTGCTGATGAGGCCTTTGGGACCGCAGTAGTGCCAGGTTTGCTGGTTGTCGAAAGAAACTGCCGCATCGAGCACATAGACGCCGTCGTCGTTGGCGATAAAGCCTTCGTATGTATCGTAATTGCGCAGCTCACCGATGTATCGATCGACGCCGTCAGCATTTACCCACGATTCGTCGGCTTTTGCGTCGATAATGTGGATGTTGGACTGGGTGACCTTGTTGTCTTTGAGTTTTCCGGTGACAAAGCGAACTGAGATGGAAGACGCCGTATCGGTATGATCAGTTTTCGTTGTAATGCCTGGGATTTTGATGTCGAGCGTCTGGTGGACGACCTGGTCGCGCGCCGTGAACGCGTTGCGATCAACCGTATAGGTGCACGAGTCGATTTCGAGCTCCTGATTCGTGCAGTGCTCGCCAAGACCATACTTGGGGGCGTTTGTGGTAAGCGCGGTAATCATCCAGCTCTCTCCAAACATAGCCTCGGACGGCTCGGATACAGGTCCAAGATTGCAGTGACGTACAAAGTCGGAAGCCTCTGCTTTTCCGATGGCTTGCAGCAAAGAGTTCAGATTGAGCAAATCGACGAAATCACCGTTGCATTCCAGAGCCAGCAGGCCAAAGGAGAAGATGAAATCCTGGGCGAGCTTTTCCGAAAGTGTATAATCGCAGACGCCGTCGAAATGATCGCTGTCCTGAGAACAAATCACGATGGATTCTTTCGATTTGATGCCCGAGACGCCGATGTCGGCGAGCGGATATTCGATAACGGTACTGCCGTTTTGATAGTAAACATGCAGCGAGCAGTTTGATAAATCGGAATCGTTATCGCTCAAATTGGTAAATTCCAATGCGAGCGCTTTGATATCTTTGGCGCCGTCTTCGTAGACCGTGTATGGCACGACTTCGCTGATCACGACGAGATCGTCGAGGCTGGTGTTGAGTTTGCAGTACTTTAATTTATCGATTTGGCATTTGTAGGTGCAGTCGAGTGCGCTGGGCTTTGGAATATAGATGTCGGAACACAGATTGTCGGGGATGGGATCTATAAAATGATCGTCATCGCATTGTTCACCGGTGTCGATCTTGCCGTTGCCACAGGCTTTCTCGCAGTATTTCGACGCATCGATCGTGCAGGTATCGGTGCATACGAGCAAATCGCGGTTTCCGATGTAGCCTTCAGGACATGTGCCAAACGAGTATTCTGGGGGAATCAGATTGCCGTCACACCATTCGTCGCCATCGATTTGGCCGTTGCCGCACAAATTCTCAATTGGTCTGCAGGCTTCGGAAATATCGACCGTTTTGCACGAAGACATGCATTTGAACTTGGAATCATCCGCGATTTCCATACCGGCCGGGCATGATTTGGCGTCGCTGTCGAACTTGTTTCCATCGCACAATTCGCCTTTGTCGAGCTTGCCGTTGCCGCAATTGTTGTCTGTTTGCACGTCGCCGGCGCAAACACCGCTGTCGACGAGTTTGCACGCGTTGCAGCTGAGCTTTGATAAATCGGCATTTTCGCAGGGCGCGTTGATGCTGGGCAGCTTTCTGCCGTCACATTCTTCACCGGGATCGATGGTGTCGTTGCCGCAGCTGGTGCTGCATGCGTCTTCCAAATCGATGGCGCATGCGGATGTGCACTTCAGTTTTGATGTGACCGGTTTGATGCCGCTGTCACAAATCAGGTTGAGATCGCTGGCAAAAAGATCGCCGTCACAAGGCTCGTTGTTATCCAGTACACCGTTGCCGCAGGTCGTCGTGACGGTCTCCGTTACTTTGTCTTCGTTGCAAGCAGCTACCAATGCAAATACTAAACATAACAATATTCCACGTTTCATAATAATCTCCATTATCGGCACAATTGCCGCCTCACCTTCTAGTAAAAGAATATTAATAATTCAAGATTTTAATCATTTTAAAATGGATTTTGAAATTTAATTAGGTGTTTTGCTGAATTTTGGTATTTCCGGCAACGGGGACGAATCTGTCGTCGAAAAAGAAAGGTTCTGCCTGGGTTTCGAGCCATGCGTGAGCCAGAATGCGGCCATTTTCCACGCGTTTTCCGACGACGACATGCGCACGGTTGCCGTGCATGGCCAGCCAGATTTGCATCGCGCAAGCCAATTCCAGACACGCGATGATGCGGTGCGGCAGCAGCCGTTGAACGACAGACAATTCCAAATGCACGTCGTCTGGGTGAATTAACTTTTGCTCGCCGGTGAGCTGGAGAAGTTTATTCGATATGCGGTCGCACAAACGCATGGTCGGCAGCGGGCCGCGCAGATGGTTGCATGCTGCCAGGCCGGCCATGGGGACGGGAAGCAGAAAGAGGGAAGGGAACATGAATCAGTAACCCGTCACAGAAAAGTGCATGACGTCTTTGGTTGCGCCGTCGATTTCGCCGCCCCACTTCCAGAATTTGGTCATGTGCTTGTAGACGACGCCATCTTTGGTAATCGAAACGCGCGGCTGTTTTTCGGGCTGCCAGGCGCCGCCGATGCCTTTCTTGCAATTCTTGACTTCGTCGGCACGGTTGGTGAGTTTGGTCGTGCACTGGCTGTAGATGGCGTTTTTGTTGGCGTTGATATCGATCGCCGCACCGAAGCTATGGTTGCTCCACAGCGTGCGCAGCCCGTCTTTATCGATCGGTCCCCGCGTTCGTCCCGGCCTGTATCCCTCAAGCGCCGTAAACTCGAATTCGCCACTGGCTGCAATCGCCGCGAGCGCCTCACGCACCTGGGGCGCAAACGCATGACATATTTTAATCGGCGCCAGCGAAACGCCAAACTCCTTTGGGTCGATGACGACCTGATCCTCGCTGCAAATCGTGCATTCGGGCGCATTGGGGTCGCGTTCGTCGTCGGTGACTTCGGCATAGGGCTTTTCGACAGTAAAATGGTTGGTCGAACGGCCTTTGCGCGTATCCCATGCATACGCTTTATAGGTGCATGTGGTCGGCTGTTTTCGTGCCGCCGGTTTGGCTGGTGCCTCGGGTTTGGCCTGCGCATCGGGCGCATCGGGCACATCGTCCGCAGGTGTGGCCATCGCCGCCGCCGGCATCATCAGACCCGCCAAAAATAACGCTTTAATCCATTGTCTCATCGCTAATCTCCATCAAGGGGCACAACGATCCTGGCCACTCACGCCATGCAAATTTAATGCAAGTTGTTATCATTATATTTGGTTTGCGCCGCTATTCTTCGAATACGCGTCGCTTTGCCGGTCTATGGCGTTGCCGCCATACGCCCGGCATGTGGACTGAGGTGCGGCCGGGTGCGCCTGCGGCTTCCCGGTTATTTGAGCACCGTGATCGCCATCTTTACGCTTTGGTCGTTATCGAGCGACGGATTGAACGGCAGTGAACCAAACGCCTTGAGAATGCAGTTGACGGTTTCGGGCGGAATCACGGGCAGTGAACGCAGTTTGTCGATGGGATCGCGCAAAGTGCCGGGTTTTTCGCTGCCAATGATGCTGCCGTTGAGCGGCTGTTCGAGAATCAGTGTGGCGTTGTCGCGGATATTGCTCTGGCCCAGACACGATTCGATGTCGCGCTTTTTATCCATCAGCGTGGCGCGCCAGGCCGAGATTTCTTCGTCGGGAAGGTTTTCGAATCCGAATGGTCCGAGAAAGACCTTATCGCGGCTTTTGTTTGCCTGAAGCGAAGCCGCAGCAGATACGAAATGCTCATCCACATCGGCCTTGAGCTTTTGAATGTATGGCGAGAGGCTTCGCTGGGTGCTGGCCAAATCCATCATCCGGCGCCAATGGATGCCGCCGATCATCGCCAGCAGATCGGTCTGATAATCTTCGCCGGACGATATTTTTTCGAACAAATCCTGAATCTGTTCATTTTCGGAGGCTTTTGGGGTGACGAAAACCATCCAGCTGAGCGCCAGCACCGAGGTTGTTTCGGAACCGGGCATGTTGTCGGCGACGATTTGCCGCACGAAATCTTTATCCAATGGCTGTTTGGATTTGGACGCGGCGTAGAGCTGGCTGAGCATATTCAAATCGTCGCTCTGCACGGTCTGCCACAGGTCGTGCGCCAGACCGTCGCTGTCTTTTGACATTTGGAGCCGCATGGCTGAAGCGATTACCGGATCGTTGGGGAGCGCCAGTCTGCTGAGCCAGATGAGGCGCAGCTGGTTTGTCTGGATGGATTTTTCGTCGTCGCGGGCGGCTTTGAGGGCGATGCGCACGGTCTGCGCGCAGGTCTGAATTGCCTTGATATCGTCGGGTGCGGTCATCGGCAGCAGTGCGCCGTATTTTTCGAACTGGGATTTAAAGCAGCCTTCGGCCTGGTGTGTCCAGATTTCGCTGCCGCCTTTATGAACGATGAACGGATAATAGGCGGTGACATCCTCATTTCGGCGGCCGCGCATCATCGTATCGTCGTGAATGACGTAAAACCCTGGCTCCAGATCTTCGGTGAGGTGGATGTCGGTGGTGCCTTTGTCGGACTGAATGATTTCGACCTCGGTAGGGATATGGGCTTCGGCAATCCAGGCGACATTTGCATTGCTGACTTCGTCGGTCCAGTGCTCGGTGGATGCTGCAACACCGCGGAATCTGGTTATCTGCAGCATATCGGGATGTATTTGCGGCGCCTGAATGGTGAATTCACGGGTTTTGGACGAAACGACTGTGCCGGCCGGATAGCCAAAGCCAAAGCCGCGATCGGCGTTTGTCGGCAGCAGCCATGCATTGTCGCCGGCATTGATCGACTTGAAAACGTCACCGTTTCGAACGAAAGCGCCATCACCCGGCGGCAGTGCGTGGGTTGGTTCCACGACTTCGGGCGCGGCGGTTTCGGGCGCATTTTGGGCCTCTTTCGATGATTCGGAATCGGTGCGGCCGCGGGAACACGCCGTGAGCAGCAATAATATGCAAATGATTACGGTATATCTGAATAACATGAATGTTCCTTGTTTTTGGCTTTCCCCCGGCCCCCAATCGCGATTCGCCGTTGGCTTTATATTTCCCGATTGACTGAAAATATACTATAAAATGCACGATGTGCGGATGCGGTGATTCTGCGTTGCGCAGGGTTGTCCCCGGTTATTCAAACTTTGGTTATGAAACGATTATTCATATTGTTGATAATAATGATGCTTGCGGCATCGTGCTCGACGCTGTCGCCGACCGCTCAATCCATTGCGCGCAGCGGCCAGCGGGTTGATCGTGCGCTGAACAACAGCTACGAGATGCTGTACGATGCGCCGACCGAGATTCAGACGCGGTTTAATCCTTGTTCGTGCGATCCCGGTCTTGAGTTTGAGGCCAATCTGTACGGGCAGTGGCGTCATGTGATGATTCGCGGCAGCGACAAGGCAATGACCGATTTGCGTGAAAAAGTGCGCAACCTTGAGATGCATCAGATTTTTGATGAGCGCTATCGGCTTTCGGAAGAGCTTTATACTTCGACGACCGGGCAGCTCTATTACACGCTGATTTTGCCCGATGCGGAGTGAAGCGGTGGTGCTGCGGCTTATTTGCCCGAGCTTCCGAAGCCGTTTGCACCGCGGTTTGTATCGTCGAGACTGTCGGTCCATTCGAATTTGCAGCAGCTGTGGCGCATGAGGACGATTTGTGCGATGCGGTCGCCGGCTTCAATTTGGTAGGGTGCATCGCCCAGATTAATGAGCAATACCATGATTTCGCCGCGATAATCTGCGTCGATGGTGCCGGGTGAATTGAGCACGGTGATGCCGTGTTTGAAGGCGAGTCCGCTTCGCGGACGCACTTCGATATGGTATCCGGGGGGAATGGAGGCGCAGATGCCGGTGTGTACGAGGCGGCGCTGCTGAGGTTCGATGCAGACCGATTCGACGCTGGTGAGATCGTAGCCGGCCGCTAGGGATGTCGCGCGCACAGGCAGCGTGGCGCGGCTGTCGATCCGGACCAGCCGGCAGGTCGGCGTTTTGAGTGATGCCAGGTATTTTATGAGTTTTTCTATCATGATAGGATGATGGAAAGCCCCGGACAGAATGGGGCAAGTTGCCGCACCGGTGCATGGTGCAGAAGGAAAACGAGGATGAAATCTGAACGAGCGGCGATTTCGCCGGGCACACTTTACCTGATAGCGACCCCGATTGGCAATCTGAGTGATATTTCACAGCGAGCGCTTGATATTCTGGAGCAGGTCGATTTGATACTGTGCGAGGATACGCGGCACAGCGCGATTTTGCTGGATCATTATGGGATTCACAAGAAAGTGGCCAGCTATTTTGCGCACAACGAGGCATTGCGGACAGACCAGTTTTTGCCGGATTTGCAGGCGGGACAAAGTGCAGCGCTGATTACCGATGCGGGGACGCCCGGCATATCGGATCCCGGCAGCCGTCTGGTGGATGCGTGTCACGAAGCGGGGATTACGGTTTGTCCGGTTCCGGGAGCCTGTGCTGTGGCAACGGCGGTGAGCGCGAGCGGTTTTTATGAGTTTACGGGGTTTGAATTCGTCGCGTTTTTTCCGCGCAAATCGAGTGAACGCCAGGATTTGTTCACATCATTTTTGAACTGCAGCCGGCTTTTGGTGGGTTATGAATCGCCGCAGCGCATTGTCTCGCTTTTGGACGATTTGATCGCAGTATTGGGCGGAGAACGGCGTGTTTGTCTGTGCCGTGAGCTCACGAAGAAATTCGAATCGATTACGCGCACGACCGCACAGAATCTGCGGGATATGTTAAACGAGACGCCATGCAAAGGGGAGCTTTGTCTGGTGATTGAGGGGAGTTTGCCGAAAGAAGTGGATTCTCAGGAAATCACAGGGGATGCGGTGCGTCTGATAGAGCTTTTGAGAGCGCGGAACATGTCGGCGCGGGATATTAGGGATGTGGTGTCTGGGTATACGGGGATACAGGCGCGAGCGATTTACCAGTATGTGCTTTCGCTTGATAAGTAGCGCAGGACCGGGGGCGTTGCGGGGGCGGCGCCCCCGCATTGGGGGTAGCGGCGTATTTCGTTGCAGAGACGTTTTGTAGAACGTCTTGCAACGAAATAGCCGCGCAGGGGGCTTTGCCCCCTCAAACGGCAACAATTGAATCGGGTCTGCCGATAAATCTTGATAGATAGCCGTCGCATTCTTATAATTGAGCTGATGGGCATATCCCCATCCAGTTACCGAGAATGTCAGATGAAGATTTATCGAGGTAGAATTCCAGCAATTGCCGATGAAATCGCCCGCAAGCTTGTCGAGGAGAACGCCGTGGAGGTGCTGACCGAGGAGCGGGAAGAGTTCCGGCTGGACATAGAATCTGTGCTGAAATCGTATATCGACACCGAGCGGCGCGTGCATGAAGAAGCGCAGGATATGATAAGCAAACGCGGTCTCGACTTTAGTTCGCTGAACCGCATCAAGCGCGATATAGCCAAGAAGTATAATTTTGCGATTGGCGATGATGCCATCGACTGGATAACCGACCAGCTTATCGAGATGCTTTATCATACGACGCATGTCGAGGAAGTGTGGGCAGACAATAACGATATCCGTCGCATATCGCGGCCGATTTTGGTGAAGCATACATCGGTTGACGACGAGCTGGATGTCGAGGTGAGAAAACGCATCAAGAATCTGAGCGAGGGTTCAGTGGCCTGGGATATCAAGTATCAGCAGGTTCTGAACGACGTAAAGCGCAAGAAAGGGCTTTAAGTCTTTGGCTTTGATTGACGAATTTTTCGTTTGGCATATCAAGAGGATCTGATGTCGTTTAAACCCTGCGCAGGTGAAGTTTTTCTGAATAAATATGAGATCGTCTCGCTCGTCGGCGAAGGCGCATTCGGGAGTGTGTACCGTGCGCGCGACATCAAGCTGGACCGCATTGTCGCGATAAAGTTTATCAATATCGTGAATGATGTTCTGGAGCGGTTCAACGACGAGCTTGAAGCGATTAAGGGCCTGGATCATCCGAACATCGTGCGACTTTACGATTTCGACATTCTGAAGAACGGGATGCCGTGCATGGTGATGGAGTATATCAACGGCCGAGAGGTTGGCGATGTGCTTTGTTCGGATGGGCCATTTGATTTGCAGCGCATTTGCGAGATTGCGCTTCAGGTGCTGGATGCGCTGGTCGAAACGCACAAGCATGGGATTGTGCACTGCGATTTGAAGCCCGAGAACATCATGCTTTCGAGTGTTGGTGCGCGAACGGACGTCGTGAAGCTCATCGATTTCGGCGTGGCGTCGATTTTTTCGAAGACGTCGGATCCGAAGCGTGCGAAGGTGCTGGTGGGCACGCCGCAGTACATGGCGCCCGAGCAGATTCGTCACGAAGAAATCGGCCCGTGGACAGATATTTATGCGATGGGTCTGATTCTGATCGAGCTGTTTACGGGACAGTTTGTATTTGATTCGGAAGATCCGCGGGAAGTGCTTCGCATGCAGCTGCACAAGCCCGTGATTTTGCCGCCGAAACTGGCGAATACCGAACTGGGTCCGATTATTGCCCGCGCGGTTGAGAAAGACAAGAACCGGCGATATCAGTCGACGAAGGCATTTTATGACGATTTGAAAGAAGCGTCGTTATCGATATTGACGCTGAATCGCCAGCAGCCAGGCAAGCATGAACGCGTGCACAGCATGCATCTGCGCAGCCGCGCCAGCCAGTCGATATTTGAAGATTTTGAAGATTTTTACGATTCGAACGAGCAGACGTCATTCGATCCGGTGGGGACTGTCGAAGCGCTTGAGCGTGGTGCAGGATTGAACCAGGTGCCGCTTTTGGGGCATTCGGCGGGCGGATCGCATTCGAATATGTCGCTGGTATCGGAGAATGCCAGAAAAGAAGCCCGCCAGTCGCAGCAGAACAAGCGCGTGAGCGGTCAGAACAAGCGTGTGAGTGCGCAGCGCGAAGAGAACTATGAATCGCTGGAATTTGGATCGATCAATTCGGCGCTGCAGTCTCTGACCGATCTGAGCAATTCCGAGCCCGAAGCGAAGCCAGAGCCGGAGCCCGCGCCCAGTGCCGAAGCGCCGGCCGAAGCAAAGCAGACGTCGGTGCCGTTGCTCGCACCGGCACCTGCACCGGTTCCGGTTGCCAAGCTGGCACGGCAAATCGAGATTTCGTCTGTGAGCGCCGATTTGGGGCAGCAGACCGTCGATAACAAGCGCACCGTGCGGCAAAGCAATGAACATAAAAAAGTGAGCAAATCCGGTAAAAAGGATCGCGTGCTGGTGATCGTTGCGGTGCTCGTGCTTTTGGTATGCGGCGTCGGTTTCTTTTTGATTCGCAGCGGTCATCTGCTCATTTTCAATGAGACGCCCGTGCAGACGCGGGTGGTGGATGAGCCCAAAAAAGAAACCAAACAGCCTGTCGTCTTGTTTGCTTCGATCCGTATGGCGGGAGAGACCATGGCCCGGACGGCGCATCATGCCATGATCGTGGGCAGTGCACTCAATCACAAAAAGATCAAAAACTATCGCGTGATTGGTACACCAACAGATGCGCCGATTTATATCGACAATTCTCCGGCATGTATTTCGACGCCATGCAATATTCACGTGCTCAATCCCGAGAAAGCGAGCATTGAGATTCGCAAGGGCAATGAGTCGACGTCGGCACCGCTGAAGAATTATAAACCGGACGAGACGATCTTCTTGGTGCTTGGCAAGAATTAGTGTGTGATATCAGCACACGCGCGGGTTTCTGTAAATGATGTGAGGATGGGGATCGTGCCCGAAATGGGCACGACATCCGTTTATCCGTTAATCTTGCTAGGCTGCATGGCGAGCCCTGCGTGATAACGCAGTTCGAGGTAATCGTCGCTGAGGGCGAATTCGATGAGCTCGGGGAGGCGGCGCGATTGTTTGAAGCGTGCGGCCAGATAATCGGCACCGGTTTTATTGGGATTCCATCCTTCGGCTTCGAGAATGGCGGGGATCGACGAAGTGAGGCTGCCCGAGAAGAGCAGACCTGCGCGATCTGCGGTTGCATAGAGCCCTTCGAGCCATTCGGATGCTTTGGACTGCGGAATATTCTGAGGACCGATTTCGTCGATGATTCGTGCGATATCTTTGCGCACGCCGCGGTTGAATGGGGAATTGATGCGTTCTGCGGCATCGATGGTATAGGCGTTGCGTTCGGTGATGCCGCGGTCGGTGACCAGATAATAGCATCCATCGAGCAGCTGCCAGACTTCACGCGGTTCGTACCAGACGAGCTTTGAGATGCCGGTCCACAGCAGACCGCTGGCGTATCCGGCCCAATGCCGCTGCACGTCGGGACGCATGTTTTCCCAGATTTCGTCCGAAATCCAGTATGCGGCGGGATCTTCGAGCACCATGGGCATCGGGGATGCATCGTGTCCGCAGAATCCCTTGATGCTGTTGATGCCAAAAGCGGCAGCGCACATCGAGAAGAGACCGGTGATGGCGGGATTGCGAATTTTTTCGCTGCCCAGATTGGTGCGGACCGGAAGTGAATTTCGCAGGCAGTTGTTGAGGATTTGCATGGATTCGTGCAGCAGCACCTGGACGGGGCGCAGCGACGGATGCGTGAGGTGTTTCATGAGCACGTCGTCGTTGAGCAACCGTGAATCCATCATCTTGGGACGCAGATCGGCATTGTCGGCGAGACCGGCTTCGGGCACGAAGATAGCGGCAAGCTGACGGAGGATGCGTTCGCGATCGCGGGCATCGTTGCGGCGGCAGATATCGAATGCGGCGCGATAAATGTCGGGCTGGAAGGGATCGTGAACGAGCAGATCGCAGAATTCACGATAGGCGCTGAGCGCCTCGCCAGGCACACGGCAGCGGGCATAGGCGCGGTTTTTAACCAGATCCTGCGCGGGTTCGCTGGATGCCTCAAGTGCCTGCGAATAGAGATCCTGAGCATCTTTCCATGCGCCGAGTTCGTTGCCGAGAATGTGGGCCGCGAAGCCAAGATATTTGCGCACAAGAGCGGCATCGTTGGCGATGGCCGCGCTGGATTTGACGCAATTCTTGATATTCTCGACCATCATGCGGCGTTCGACTGGTTCGTGATAGAGTTTGTTGATGCGTTCGAAGATGCCCTCTTTTGTGGGATAGCATTTGAAGAGTTCCCAGAGCAATTCTTCGCCTTTTTGCTGCTCGTCGAGTCGGTTGAGATAGAGATCGGCCAGGATAATCCACAGCTGGATATCGGTTTCGACGAACGGATAAGCGGCGATTCGCAGAATGATTTCGGCAGCGATTTGCGGGTCGCCTGCGAGCGCATGGGCTTTGGCCAGAATGATAAGACAATCGCGTTTTTGGATCGTCTTTTTGACGAGTTCGTCGAAGTACTCGAGCATGCGCTGCGTGTCGCCGCCTTCGTGATTGAAGTGGAGTTCGAGGAGCTGAGGCTCGAGTTCGAGCTGTTTATCGAGCGAAGGCTGATGGATTCGAATGAAATCGTCGAGTGCGCGGCGCGCGATATCGAATTCGCCAATCTTTTGTGCGGTATCGGCGATTTCACACAGGATATCGCCTTTTTCGGGGGTTTCCTGATAGGCATTGTTCTGACATCGCAGCGATTCTTCGAGGTTGTCCATGCCCATTTTGTTGATGTCGGACAGCCGCAGCCAGAGCGCAGATTTTTCTTCGTGATCGTCTGAATTCATCAGGTGCTGGCGGATTTGTTCCTGCAGGAAATCCCAGTCTTTTTCGCGTTCCAGATAATCGTAGAGCGACAGGCGCATGGGGTTTTCGAACGAACATCGTTTGCATGCGCGGCGGACACAGTCGAGTGCTTCTTCGGGTTTTCGTATTTTTGACAGAACCCACGCTTTTTGCAGTGTAACCTGGATGCTTTCTTCTTCGTTGAGGGTGTTGTCTTCCTGCACATTGAGGACTTCGAGGAGCTTGTTCCAGTTTTCGAAGCGCTCGAAATAGGCGGCGAGGAGCTCGAGATCGGGGCGATAGGAAATCGAATCGTCGCGGTTATCGGGGAGCAGGCAGTCGGTAGGATCGTCGATATTGCCGTCGAGCAGTTTGGAAATCACGCACCAGCGGCGCAGATCCTGAGCTTCGCGGGATGCGTGGGTGAGGATTTCTTCGGGCAGCCGCTTGTATGATGGTCTTGATGCGGGCATCAGGTTGGCCCACAGATGGCGGGCCAAATCCATATCTCCCAGCTGGCACAAGGCTTCGTGGGCTTCGGCGCGGATTTCTTCGGGCAGTTCGAGGACGACCGCCGCAAGCAGTGCGTGAATGCGGATTTCTTTGGCCTGCCGCGATTTGAACGCAATGGCGAGGCGTGAAATCCAACGGCCGTATGTGGCTTCGACAATGACGTGAATCGTCGAAACGAGGCGCATGCCGCGGCTGCAGACGTCCGAAGACGAAACAATCGACTGGATATACGATTCGATCGATTTGGGATCGTTGGAACTGCGCAGGATGATGTCGGCCTGTGCGAGCAGGATATCGTTTTTGAGCTGTTCGTTGGTGGATTTTTCGAGCGATTTTTCGAGCATTTCGCGCGTTTCGGCATCGTCGCCGATGCGCAGTGCAAGCGACAGCCAGGTTCTGAACACCGTGATATCATCGGGATTGAGTTCGAATGCTTTGGCAAACGATTTGAGCGCACGCGGTTCGTCGTTGAGACGATACATTTCGATGCGTCCCATCCAGAATGCGGTGAGCCATGGCGCACCGAGCGTGCCGCCGGTTTCGAGCTCGACCGACAGAATGCGCAGGACTTCGTCCCACTTTTCATTCTGCCGGTAATAGTTGAGCAGATAGTGGCGTGAAATGGTATCGCGCGGATTGAGTTTGAGGCAGTTCTCGTAGACTTCGATGGCTTCTTCGAGACTGTCGAGCTCGATATCGAGGATATGCGCCATCATGCGCAGATGCGCGCATTTCAGACAGGCGTCGGCCGTTAAATCGGCTTCGCTTTTGAGCAGATCGACGAGTTTTTCCCAGGCTTTTTGCTGGCGATAGATGCGGATGAGTTCTGCCGAAGCCTGCCGGCAGCCGGTGGAAACCGATCGGGCTTTTTCGTAATACAGAATCGTCTGCGGGATGTTTGACAGATAGATTTCGGATATCTCGGCGTTGCGGCACAACAGCGATGCCTTGTATTCCGGGGTATTTACGGATTCCAGCTCTTCATCGGTGAGCTTGATGAGCTCATCCCATTTTTGCAGTTTGACGTAGAGCCTTGCGAGGGCCGGCAGCGTTGAGGAGTGCGAGGGTGCGAGGTCGCGTAAGGCTTCGAGCGCAGTGCATGCGGTGTCGGCGTCGTTCAGATAGATATCGGCGATTTGCGCGATGCGTTCGAGCAGATAGGCATGTTCGCGCACATCCTGCGTACATCCTTCGGCTGCGGCATACAGCTGCAGCAGTTCGGTCCAGTTGCCCACGCTCTGCGTCATGCGGCTGGCACCTTTGAGCGCAATGATATCGTCGGGCCGGTATTTCAGAATCGACTGATAATGGTTAAATGCCGGAAATGCCAGATGGAGCTTGTTTTCGTACAGAAGCGCGAGGCGCGCATGTCTGGCCATAAAGACTTCGGGGCTGTATTCCGGCAGTTTGTGCTCGGTGGCATAGCTGATTTCATATTCATACAGCTGGGCGAGTTTTTCCCACATCGATTCGCGGGTATAGTAATCGGCGAGCGCCTCGATGGTGGGCTCATAGGTGGGACAAACTTCGCTGGCTTCGCAGAAGACGTCGATGGCGGCATCTTCCTGATCCATATCGTCGCGCAGAATGCATGCAATTTCGTGCAGCTGTTCGGCTTTGAGCTGGGGCGTGTAGACGAGCTCAATGCTATGCGCCATGGCGTCGAGATAGGCTTCGGCATTGCCGCTGTCTGCCATCAGAATCAGCTGCTGATGGAGCTGAATGAGATCGTTTTCGCTGTTGTTGTCGGCCAGAACATCGAGCGCATGATCGGGATCGTCAAACCGGTATGCGGCAGTATCAGCGAGCAAAGACCGGTAAAACTGTTCTCTTGGCGATCCCTGCAGTCGTTCAATGGCTCGCTTGAGGATGCTGACGACGCCGTCTGGATTGTTGTTCTTTTGTGCGCGCAGCAATTCGTCTTCGACGAGTTCGTCGTCGAGCGGCTGCAGTTTGAGCAAATGACTGCACAGTATCGAAGCCTGTTTTTCGTCGGGCAGGATGTAGCGGTACAGAATCCACAGGCGCTCCATCAAATGCTGTGTGATGGCACTGATATTTTTTTGCTGAGCCAGCGCGTCGCGCAGCATGGTTTCGTATCGATCCCATGCGCATGTGGCGATGAGCGCATCTTCCCAGAGGAGGAAGGTTTCGGCGTTGAATGATTTGGCCTTGTCGTCGTCGTCGTCATCTTTTTCAGCGTCGAGCGACTCGAGCACCTGAATGGCTTTTTCGGCATCTTTGGCGCAATAGAGCCATGTTCTGGCCAATTCGAGCTGCAGTGAGCGCTTGCGTTCGGTCTGCGCCGTAGACAGTTCGCGTTCGAGGGATTCAATGATGAGATCGTAATTTCCCTGAGCCCTGTTCAGTCTTCGCAGACCAAGATTGGCGAGATGACTGAGTTTGAAAGCATCGAGCGCTTTTTCGTACAGCGCCTGCGCCAAATCGGGCGCATTTTCGATCATGCCCTCGCGCAGTTCTGCCAATGCACAATAGAGTTCCGAGACTTCCGGACCACTTTTAAGACGTTCGGTAGCATTTTCAACGCGTTCGACATAGCGCTCAACTGCTGCCCTTCCCTGTGCAATACGCCGTGTCTGAGCCACATCCGTGTTTTCCTGCGTTGGCATTTCCAGAACTTCTGCTTTTCGCTCCATGCTCATATCTGTTCCTCCGTGAATTGGTCCGGCCAAAAGCAAATCCAACAGCTTCAATACCGGCCATTTGCAGTGTAACGTGAAATTTTAATAATGCCAATTTTGGGGGAATGCAGAATCGCCGGGAACAAAAACTTCTTTAATAATTTAACTTTGGCGCAAATTTGGGTAGAATGCAGGATGGATTAGTTTGTTTGGTAACAAACTGTGGAGATGAACATGATGAATAAAAATCTGGTTGTATTATGCGTTGCGGCGATCGCGGCATGCGGCTGCAATGCGATGGATAATAGCGAGAATATGCAGTCTGGCAATGCAGCGGGCCCCGCACTGGCGACGACATCCGATGCATTGAGACCGCGAAATTTCGGCGAGCTTGGCGGCGAACCATGGGCCAATGAGAAGACGTTTACGTCGAATAACCCGCAGAGCGGATTGTTTTTTGGCCGTTCTCTTGCGGTTGCCGATGTTTCGCTGGATCACAGACATGATATCATTACATCGTCCGGCGACATTGCGCAGCACGGACTGCTTCACGTGATTCGCCCGACATCTTCGTCATCACCTGTGAATGATTACATGGTGAACCGTCAGAAGCCAGATTCGATCGATAATCTGGGTGCCGATTTGGTTGCCGGTGATCTTTGCCCGGACCTGACCGGCCGCGATATCATCGTTGCCTCTGCACCGGATTACAATAACTACAAGGGCCTGATTGGTTTCTTCTATCGTCTTACTGACAATCAGGGGGCCAATCGCCAGATTTCGATGCGTAAGTACATCAATCTGGGGATTCCTTATGGCCGTGGCGGCACCCGGCTGGCCGTCGGCGATTTGGACGGCGATGGCAAGAATGATTTGGTTTATCAGGCGATGCCTATCGATTCCGACTTTAACTGGCTGCCTTCGACCGTGAATGTGATTTACGATTTCTGCCACAAATCCGGCACGCTTGGTGAGATGGATATCGAAGAACTGATCCCGACGCCGTCTTTCGAGTATAGCGAAGATGGATTCGGCAGTGCGCTCTATGTCGTGGATCTCGACAACAGCGGAAATCCTGAACTCGTTATCGTCGACAATGCTTACCGCAGTCCATCGAATACCGAATTGTCGCCCGAAGGCGCGATATTCTTCTTCAAATATAGTGGCGGTCAGATGGACCCATCCCGCAAACCGCTTATCGGTGAAATCGGCAAAGCCGGCAGCAGCATCAATTCTGTGGCATTCTCCGATGTGAATGGTGACGGCAAGCTCGACCTCATCGTTGGTGAACCCTATTACAATGATGTTGCAATGCGCGAAGGCCGCGTGAGAACCTATATCAACCGCGGTGCCGGCGCAGCGTTCGATACCTCCGAAACCCCGGTGTGGTCTGCCACCAGCGGCAGCCGCAATATGCGGTTTGGTTCGACCGTTCTCACCGCCGATTTGAACGAAGACGGTGTGAATGATCTCATCGTTGGTGCCCCGGGCTGGCGCGATACATCCGGATCCACCCAGGCCATGGTCTATGTCTACCTCGGCACCAAAGATGGTTCCGCATTTTCAACCATCCCCATCAAGTCGGATCCATTCGAATATGTTCCCGATGTGAAATATGAGCCGGCCGCCTACTGGACCGGAAAATCGGGCGTGGCTTATGCCAATAACGACGATTTCGGCCGCAGCATTGCGGTGATGGATTATGATGGCAAGGGCTGGAAAGATATCGTTGTGGCTGCCCCCGGCTATGGTTCCGACAGCAGCAACCTGGATCAGGGCCGCATTCATATCTTTTCTGCAGATCTGACGCCCTGCTATACTGCCGACAAATGCCTCATCGGCAACAAATGCTTTGAAAATGGCGCCGCCGTTGGCGATAACGACTGCTATGTGTGCGATCCTTCGCAGCACAATTTCGATTTTGGTCTCAAGACCTGCGAATACGACAAAACAAACGCCTGTCTGATCGGCGCTGAATGCCGTCCCGGCCAGGGATGCGTCGAAATTCCTGTCGAAGACGGTTTGAGCTGCGGCGCACCATCGTGCAACAGCAGCGGCACCGTGCTCACCACAAAAACATGCAAATCGGGCGTCTGCTCAAAGTCTGATGCTCAATGCGGCAACTATATCTGCGATATTTCGCTCGATGTCTGCCCGACATCGTGCAGAAAGGATACCAACTGTCAGAGTGGCTACTATTGCGACAGCAACAGCAAATGCACCGAAATCCCGCTCAATACGCCGCCGAAAGCCGTTCTGGCCTCCGAATATTCGGGCAAACCCGGTACCGAAATCCAGCTGAACGCTTCGAAATCCTACGATCCCGACGGCGACGAAATCACGTTCTCGTGGAGCGGTGATACCCAGTATATGCGCCGTCTCACATCGAGCCGCCCCTATTTCAAAGTGCCCGAAGATGCGGTCGAAGGTATGGCTTATCACGTCACTGTCACCGTCACCGATGCTTATGGCGCCACCGATTCGGCCGATACCAAGGTCGTCGTTCTGCCGCCTGATCCCATCAATCAGCCGCCATACGTCGAGGTCGTATCATCCTTCGAAGTCGAAGCCGGTGAAAGCATAAAAATCGACGCCATTGTTTACGATCCCGATGGCGATCCCTTCAAGATCCAGTGGACCGGCAGCGGCGCGAACTACCTGTCGACAAGATTGTCTGAAAATACCGTCTTTACTGCGCCGATGGATGCTGCCGCCGGAACGACCTACGACCTCATCATCCGCGCCGAAGATGACAAGGGCGCTGCGTCTACTGCATTCGTCACCATTACCATCAAAAAGACCAAGCCCAATACGCCTCCTGTTATCGAGCTTCGTCCCGAGTTTACTTATGTTCCCGGTGAACAGCTCATTCTCGATGCCGCTAAATCCTACGATCCCGATGGTGACAGTCTCACGTTCCTGTGGGTCGTCGATGGCAAAGGTGCGCTCTCCGACAATTCAATCTCTGCGCCGGTTTATACGGCGCTTGATGCCCTCGATGGCGACCAGGCTATCGTGACGCTCACCATTTCGGACGGCAAAGACCAAACTTCACAGAGCGCCACGGTTATCACCGAAGTCGCTCAGAATGATCGCATTCGCATTGAAACTCCCACCTCCAATCTGGTCATTCCCACCACGACTTCCATCACCGGCATCACCGATCCGGACGCCGACGTCATCATTTATGAAAAAGACACACAGATCGCCCTCTGCGGCACGCGCTCCGATCCCGCTACCGGTGTTTTCTCGTGTGATGTCATGCTCGATGAAGGTCCGCATTCTTTCGTCGCTTACGAGTTCAACGAATATGGCGGCCAGGTCTCAAAATATGTCCTCGAAAACGTCTATGCTTCGAGCGTGCGCCTGATGACGCCCGTCGCCGACAGCACCTATTCGACGCTTTCCATCATTTATTCGGGTACCGCCAAGCCCGGCACCGAAATCCAGGTGCATCTGGCTCCCGATGATGTCATTGCCTGCGTCGCCGTCGCAAATGAAGACGGTTTCTGGTCGTGCGACGATTCAGCCTACCGCGAGCCCGGCTACTATCAGGTCTATGCCATCGATGAAACGCTCGTCGGCAATTACACAGCTGCGCCGACGATATTCAACGTGACTCAGAGCATCATCGACTACGAGCCAACAGACGGCTACGACGCCAAAGGCGGATCCTGCAGCTCGACGCCCATCCCCTCCAACGGATTCGCGCCTTTCGCACTGATCGCCTGCTGCGCTGCCGGACTCCTTTACAGACGCCGAAAATCTGCCCGTTAGTCGTTTTTTCCATGGTGGCCAGGCTATGCGGCTGCGCCGCATACGCCCGGCTTGCGATGCTATTCACTGCGTGAATACGCATCGCAAAAAAATTTGACATCCGGCCACATGTAGTTATTATACACACCTGGGTGGGGTTACTGGGGGATTTCTACAAGGAGTCACGCAGATGTCAGATTTAAACATCACCAAAAAACATGCCGAAGAACCTCGTCCCCTGCTGAGCCTGAACACTCAGGACGACAAACAGCATGATAAAAAACAGAATGAAGAAGAGCAGGAAGCGCTCTGGAACCGTTCACTCGAGTTCTTTCAGACGATGAATTGCGGAACGCACACCAGATAGTCTTTCAAATTCTGAAAATATAAAAAAACGCCGGTTTTGCCGGCGTTTTTTTTATGATTTAAAGATTAATCGTCGTGATCGTGTTCGCATCCGCATCCATCGTGATCGTGTCCGCATCCGCATCCACCGTGATCGTGTCCGCATCCGCATCCATCGTGATCGTGTCCGCATCCGCATCCATCGTGATCGTGTCCGCATCCGCATCCATCGTGATCGTGTCCGCATCCGCATCCATCGTGATCGTGTCCGCATCCGCTGCATCCGCCGCATCCGCCGCCGCAACCGCATCCGCCGCAGCCACCAAAATACAGCGCCTGAAATTCGGGATCTCTTGCGGTGATTAAGAAACCGCCGCCTTCTCCCTCGCTCTCATACTGCACGTCTATGCCGCCGACGGCCTGCAGCAGTTCGCGCTCGATAATCACGCGCATACCATCGAAATCGCAGCATTCGTCCAGTTCGGGCTCGTAAATATCGAGCGACAGGCTCCATTCGGGGCCAAAGTGACCAAAGCCCGAGATATACAGGCGGATGGCGTGATCCGGATTGACGTTTTCGGCGCTGTTGAGCAGTTCCCGTAAATGAATCACCGATTCTGGTGAGATATTCAGCATTTCCATGTGTTGTCCTTTGAAGCGGGTAAATAAAGCGAGGAATCGCCGATGAGGTAAATAATCAGAAAGGATGCATAATTCAAATAAAATGTGGGGAATCGGCGAACCGGGGCGTTACGGGGCCGGTGGCCCCGTTTTGGGGGTAGGCGCGTATCGTGAATGTGCGGCCATTGCGGCCGCACATTCATGATAGCGCCGCAGGGGGCTCGGCCCCCTTCACCACATCCAAAACTTGATAAATCCTCAATTTGCGTTAAGGATAATGCTGTCGTTTGGTTTTCCTTTTTGGCGCTTGAAATGCGTGGGGGGCAAGATGGGGTTTAGACGGATTTTGCTGATAATGCTTGTGTGGTTGTCGATGAGCGCGTGTTCGGGCAAGCAGCAGACGTGCACCGATTTTAACGCGTCGTCGACGGTGCTGGCGCAAACGCTTGAGCAGCTGGCCATTGTGATCGAGCGGACGCCCGATTCGGCGCAGGCACTGGAGAAGGTGAAGGCGATTCTCGACGAGCGAAATGCTGCGCTGGAGCCGTGCATGCAGATCGTGAGCCGGACGATTCAGGCGCTGGAACCGGAGCAGATTATGAAGATTCAGGAAAAGTATATTGCGGATCCGCGCGTGCGGCGATTTCTGGATGCGCAGGACAAGTTTCAGGAATCGGCGACATCAGACCAGATTGAGCAGTTGTACGACCTTGTGAGCCAGCTTTATATCACGGCAGAATAAACGAGTTGTTGGTGGCTATGCAGAACTCCGAGTTAGAAAACGCGCATGCGCTTGAAGATAACGCCGATTTCGTCGGCGCGCTGCGGCTGTATCACGATGCCTACAAGCGTGATTCGAGCGATTCGGATGCCGTTCTGGGCATTGCTCAGAACGCGATGACGCTCGACAATCCCGAGCTTGCGCTGGAGTTTTTTGTGAAACTGCTGATTCTCGATCACAAGAATCCGTGGGGATTTTTGGGGCGTGCGCAGGTGATGATTCGATACAATCAGCTGAATCGGGCGGTTTCGGACATCCGGCGAGCGATTGAACTGGACGAACCAGCCAGTGAGATTCGTGTGGACTGCGCAGCGGCATTGAACGATTGCGGGGATTGCGAGGCTGCACTCGAGGCGCTTTCGCCGATTCGTGAGCAATTCTGCGATGATCCCGACTTTTGTGCCGAATGGATTTTTGCTGCTGTGGCAACCGGCAAGGGTGATGACGATATCTGCCGGATGCTCGAGGATTGCATGGAAATTAGCGACGATCCGCTGCTTGAGCTATGTGATTTGGCCCTGCATCGTCCGGATGATGTGGATGCACAGGTCGCGCAAATCGTCGAAGCCGCACCAGACCTTGAGTTCAGAGCGAACCTGCTGTTCGGGGAATAGAATTTTGGTCTTTTTTCTGGGGCTCTATTTTGGACGGCCTGCGGCCGTGAGCACATTTTTCGCGGCTACGCGCCGCAGCGGGCAGGGGGGGTGCCACTGCGCACACCCCCTCACGTCCACAGTTCGCAATATCAAATCCGCTTCGTCTCTCGCGCATGGCGCTTCGACTTGCGCATTTGATTTGCTCACTGGCCTCTTCATTC
>JAEEGL010747579.1_pt1 | contig 70654 bp, 76 predicted proteins | sample 9134231 | NCBI WGS metagenome assembly JAEEGL01 (sample SAMN16246548, study PRJNA631951) | gut metagenome | biome: gut microbiome; feature: rumen; material: fiber-attached | host: Bos | place: Iran: Karaj | collected 2018-10
AGTTTTGTATATCATCAAGATTAGCATTATTATTTATTTCTATCTCTTGATTCATTTTATTAATATTTTCTGAAGTATTTAGCATTTCTTTCAGCGAGTTTTGTATATCATCAAGATTAGCATTATTATTTATTTTTATCTCTTGATTTGTTTTGTCTGAAACATTTAGCGTTTCTTCCAGCGAGTTTTGTATATCATCAAGATTAGCATTATTATTTATTTCTATCTCTTGATTCATTTTATTAATATTTTCTGAAGTATTTAGCATTTCTTTCAACAAGTTTTGTATGTCATCAAGATTAGCCTTATTATTATTTATTTTTCTCTCTTGTGATTTCCTTATTAATACATCATTATATTCGTACATTATTGGTCTGATTTCATTAGTGAGATTTTCCATTTCGCTAATTTTTAATCTCTTAACATCTCCATCAGAATACAACAAATTACTATGTCTCACTTTGAGTTCTTCAACTTTCTGCAAGCGTTCATTTAAATCATTAACCATTGCAACATCACCTTTTTCCGAATACATAAAAAGCTCTGTTTTTATATAGTCCGCAATATCATTTAAAAATTGCTCCTCTAAACTATAAATCCTTGAATTTAGTTCATTATATGTATCTGACATTTCAGCATCGGTTGGTATACCTAGTCGTTGCATTGATTCATTTTTAAACGTCTTTATCACTTTACCTATTTTCCCAATAAAAGTTGGACTCGACTCAGCCTCCCCACCCTTTTTGACATCTACTGTATCAAGTGCAGTATGTGCCGTAACTCCTGATGAAAAATCTAACTGGTCGAAATTTCCCCAATTCGCATTACCGTTCAGCGATTGTAGAGTACCATTATTCAAATTAGCTAAAACTTTTTGCGCTTCATCTTTTAATTCAACACTATATACACTACTTTGACCTATTTCCATTAAAAGTTTTTGTAGTACCTCAGATGAAACTTTACCATCTACAACTACTCCCTTGCTTTTAACAATGTTACGAACTCCAGCTGAAAGTTGAGAAACGCTGATTTCACCGCCATTTGCCATTTTTACTCCTTTCGATAATTTGTAATATTTTTCATCTTACAAATACTTATAACGGCAAATTTTACCATAACTTTAGCGGTTTTGAGAAAATTGTTACAATCCGCCTATATCATATCATATCATATCATATAGCAATTATACCAATGATTTCAGGTATTTGTAAAATTTTGTTAATTTTCTTAACATTTGAAAATATATTAAAATATAAAGTTAATAAGAGCTAAGTTAATAAGCTTTGTTCTTATTAACTTATTAACCTATTAACCTATTAACTTCCTGACTTACTAACCAAATAATTAAGATTTCATTAATATTTATAAAAAATATTTAAAAGCGTAGTATAAATGGAATTGTAAAATATTAAAGGAGGATTATTATGGCATTAAAACCGTTACAAGACAGAATTGTTATCAAAGTAATTGAAGATACCGAACAAACATCGGGCGGTATATTCATCCCTGACAGCGCGAAAGAAAAACCTCAAAAAGGTGAAGTAGTTGCTGTTGGCGAAGGCAAGACGAACGACAAAGGTGAAAAAGAACCTATGGGAGTAAATGTAGGTGATGTTATCCTTTATGCTAAATATTCAGGAACAGACATAAAAATGGACGGAGTTGAATACAAGATTTTGTCAATTAAAGACGCATTAGCTATTGTTGAATAGGTGAATAAGAGCAAAGTTAATAGGTTAATAAGAGGACACTATGCATCATAAAAATCTTGAGGCTTGGAAAGAATCAATTAATTTTGTAACTGAAATTTATACACTTACAAAGAATTTTCCTAAAGAAGAATTGTGGGGATTAACCTCTCAAATTAGAAGAGCCGCTATCTCAATCCCTTCAAACATTGCTGAAGGCTGCGGAAGAACATCCGCAAGAGAAACATCAAGATTTATAGATATTGCTTTAGGTTCAATCGCAGAAGTAGAAACTCAATTAATTATTTCTCAAAATCTCGGTTACATTAACTCTGAAGAACTTATTTCAAAACTTGGTAAAATTAATGCTCTTGTTCAAGGTATAAAAAAATATTTGAGTAAAGTTGAGAGTTAATTCTTATTAACTTATTAACTTTTCTCTTATTAACTAAAAAAGGAGAAAATAAAATGGCAAAGAAAATTGTTTTTGAAGAAGATGCAAGAAAATCTCTTCTTAAAGGTATAGATGCTGTAGCAGATGCAGTAAAAGTTACACTCGGACCTAAAGGCAGAAATGTAATTCTGCAAAAGAAATTCGGCGCACCTCAAATCGTTAATGACGGTGTTACAATTGCAAAGGAAATTGAACTGCAAGACGGTTTGGAAAATGCAGGTGCACAACTTCTTAAAGAAGTTTCATCCAAAACTAATGACGTAGCCGGTGACGGTACCACAACAGCTTCCGTTTTGGCCCAAGCTATTGTTAGAGAAGGTTTAAAAAACTTAACCGCAGGTGCTAACCCGATGTCTATGAAACGTGGTATAGATAAAGCTGTAGAAATAGCTATAAATAAAATAAAAGATTTATCACACCCTGTTTCTACAAAAGAAGAAATTGCTCAGGTAGCAGGAATTTCCGCAGGAAATAACTCAGAAATCGGCGAATTAATTGCAGAAGCTATGGATAAGGTCGGCCACGACGGTGTTATAACAGTTGAAGAAAGCAAGTCATTCGGAACAAACTTAAAGGTTGTTGAAGGTATGCAATTTGACAAAGGTTACATTTCACCATACTTCGTAACTGATGCCGAAAGAATGGAAGCAGTCTTGGAAGATGCATACGTTCTTTGTGTAAACAGAAAAATCAATCTTATAGCAGATTTAGTACCGGTTCTCGAACAAGTTGCACGTGACGGACGTTCATTGTTGTTAATAGCAGAAGATGTTGAAGGAGAAGCTCTTGCGACATTGGTTGTTAACACTATGAGAAAAGTTTTAAGAGCTGTTGCCGTTAAAGCTCCGGGATTCGGTGACAGAAGAAAAGCTATGTTAGAAGATATTGCAATTCTTACAGGCGGTCAAATGTTCACAGAAGAACTTGGCATGAAACTTGAAAACATCACAACTGCCATGATGGGTGTTGCGAAACGTGTTACCGTTACAAAAGACGAAACAACTATTGTTGTTGGTAATGAAACCAAAGATGCCGTCCGTGAAAGAGTTAACTTAATCAAGAAACAAATCGAGGCATCTGACAGCGAATACGACAAAGAAAAACTCCAAGAACGTATGGCTAAATTGTCAGGCGGTGTTGCAGTAATCGAAGTCGGTGCAGCTACTGAAGTTGAGCTTAAAGAAAGAAAATTGAGAATCGAAGATGCTCTTAATGCTACAAGAGCTGCCAACGAAGAAGGTATTGTTCCCGGTGGCGGTGTTGCTCTGATAAGAGTACAACAAGAACTTGAATCAAAACTTGAAAAACTAAGCTTCGAATCAGATGATGAAAAGAGCGGATATAAAATTCTTACGGCAGCTCTTGATGTACCTTTAAGAGCAATTGCAGATAATGCAGGTGCTAAAGGTGACATCGTTGTTGACAATGTAAGAAGTGAAAAAGACGCATACGGATATGATGCCCTTCTTAACAGATATACAGATATGTTCTCTGCAGGTATTGTAGACCCTGCAAAGGTTACAAGAAGTGCTCTCGAAAATGCAGCATCAGTTGGTTCAATGTTATTAACAACCCAAGCGGCTGTAGTTGAAATCCCGGAAGAATCAAAAGCTCCTGATATGTCAGCTATGGCAGGCATGGGCGGAATGGGCGGCATGATGTAGCAAGCACAGAGCTAAGCGCTTATAAATTTCGGAGAGAGTGACGTTTTAGTCACTCTCTTTTTACATAAGTCATTTATACCTTTTTCTCTTTTCTTTTAATTGCGATGCAAAAGAAAAGAGAAAAAGGCGAAAAGAGAAAAGAAAAACACGCAGATAAAATAACTAACCATAATGCCCTAACGGGCATATGATTGAATGGATGTTGTCGGTAAAACCGACACAATTACGAGTTCTACCGCAAACTTTGTTTGCACGAACTCGGTACAAAATTGTTCGTGTTAATTACCACGAGCGTGTGGCTATAGTCACGGTAGCGAGTGTAAGAGATTCGGCACCGCCGAAAAATAAAACCACAGCCGAGCGTAGCGAGGATGTAGAAAACAATTCGGTGATTTCTTTTCTTTTGTGTGTATTTTCTTTTCTTTACCTCCGAAATAAAGAAAAGAAAATACACGTATAAATTTTTATGTAAATAAAAAGAAAGCGCTTTGCCGATAGTTACTTTCTCTGCACAAAGAAAAAGCCGCGTCGTGCGGCGTTAACTCTCGTTAGATAAAGGAGTGGAGGAGAAAATAAAGAAAAGAGATTATACATCCCTAATACCACATTATATATATTTTATAACATTTTTATATCTAAATTGTTACAAAAGTATACATTTTGTTACAATTGATAAGCAAAATCCTTGATTTTATTGGATTTTTGTGTGGTATAATTTATGGAGAAATTGTTAAGTAATTTTTAGAAATACGGGAGTAAATTATGATAAAAGTTGCAGTATGCGGTGCAAATGGGAAAATGGGGCAAGAGGTCGTTAAAGCTGTTAATAATGCTGAAGACATGTCACTCGTCGCCCAAATCGATATATATAACGGGCAATTTGCGACTATTAAAGATGCAAAAAATTCGGTATCGATTGATGTGCTTGTAGATTTTACTCAACCTGATTCAATTTATGAAAATGCACTCTATTGCTTGAATAATGGGATAAAAATTGTTGTAGGAACAACCGGGCTTTCTGATATTCAGATAGAAGAACTCAAAAAACTCAGCGAGGGAAAGAAAACCGCTTGTCTAATTGCACCTAATTTTTCTACAGGCGCAGTTTTAATGATGAAATTTGCAGAAATGGCATCTAAATACTTTGATAATGCAGAGATTATTGAACTCCATCACAATCAAAAAAAAGATGCACCATCAGGAACTGCAGTTAAAACTGCGGCACTCATGAGCGATGGCGCAGAAAGTTACACAACAGGAAATTGCACAGAAAAAGAAACAATAGAAGGTGCAAGAGGCGCAAATGTTTACAACAACATTCATATACATTCCGTTCGCATGCCGGGGTATATGGCATCTCAAGAAGTTTTATTCGGTTCGAGCGGACAAATACTTACAATCCGTCATGACTCAACCAATCGTGAATGTTATATGCCAGGTGTTTTACTTGCAATAAGGTATGTAGAAGAAAATGGCGGATTTGTATACGGATTAGATAAGATTATGTAGAAGGAGCAAAAATGAGTAAACCAAATATAGCAATTTTAGGGGCAACTGGAGTTGTCGGAAGAGAAATTACACAAATAGTTGATGAATTGAAAATTGATTTTGAAAGCATAAAATTCCTTTCAAGCCCGAAAAGTGCAGGAACAAAACTGACTTTCCAAGGTAAAGAATACACAGTAGAAGAAACTACACCGGATTCGTTCAACGGAGTTGATATAGTTTTGGCTTCAGCAGGCGGTTCAACAAGCCAGAAATATGCGCCTGAAATTGTTAAGCGTGGCGGAATGATTATTGATAATTCTTCGGCTTTCCGTATGGAAAAAGACGTTCCTCTTGTTATTGCAGGGGTAAATGACGAGGATTTGAAGTGGCACAAAGGTATTGTTTCAAACCCAAATTGCTCAACTTCACAATTGATGCTCGTATTAGAACCTTTAAAAAAATTCGGTTTTAAAAGAATAGTTGTTTCAACATATCAATCTGTTTCAGGGGCCGGTTTGGCTGCTATTAATGAACTAAAAGCGGACACTGAAGCTAACTTAAAAGGCGAAAAGTTTGAAAACAAATGTTTTAAAAAACCGATTTCGTTTAACGTAATTCCGCAAATCGATGTGTTCTGTGATAACGGTTATACAAAAGAAGAAATGAAAGTTACTAACGAAACTCGTAAGATTCTTCACCTTTCCGATGATGTAAAAATAGCCTGCACAGCAGTACGTGTACCTGTTTTTAGAGGACATTCGGAAGCTGTGGACTTAGAATTTGAAAAAAATGTATCTTCTGATGAAGTACGTTCAATTTTGTCGAAATCTTTTGGAGTAAAGGTTATTGATAATCCTGATAACTTTGAGTATCCGACAACCCGTGATGCGGAATACGTTGACCCGGTTTTTGTCGGTAGAATCAGAAAGAGCCTTGCTTTCGATAACGGTATTGCACTCTGGTGCGTAGCGGATAATTTAAGAATCGGTGCCGCATTGAATACGGTTCGTATTTGTAAAAGTGTAATTGACATGAAGCTCTGGGGAAAAAGAGATTAATTATGGGACAAATTGTTACAAAAGAAGAAATAATCAGAATAGTTCAGGAAGGACACAAAAACGGCAAGACTTATGTTGTTACAAACGGATGTTTTGATATTTTACATATCGGGCATGCAAGGTATCTTAAAGAAACTAAAAAATATGCTGATTATTCTATCATACTCTTGAATTCTGACAAATCCGTAAAAACAATAAAAGGTGAGAACAGACCAATTAATAACGAAAATGACAGAGCAGAAATGTTAACATATTTGAATTGTGTTGATTATGTGGTATTATTTGAAGAGAGTTCTCCCGCACAATTGTTGGAGAAAATAAAACCGGATGTTTATACAAAAGGGGCGGATTACAGTTTGGAAACTCTTCCTGAAAAGGATGTAGTTTTAAAAAATGATATCAGAGTTGAGTTCATAAAATTTGTCGAAGGAAAATCCACAACTAATCTGATTAACAAAATAAATCAAACATAGAATATAAAGGAGTTTTATTATGAAGACTTTTACATTGGAACAAATTGCACAGATTACCGGCGGAATGCTTACAAAAGCACAGGATGCCGCTATTACAAAAATAGCTCCGCCATTGTTAGCCGACGAAAATACTCTTGCACTTGCTTTAGGTGAGGATGAAATTGCAAACTTGAGTAACACAAAAGCAAAGGCTGCGCTTGTTCCTTTGGGAGTTAATATAGACGGTTTTACTACAATAGAAGTTGAAAGACCCCGTCTTGCAATGATGAAGTTAATTACTATGTTTTACGAAGAGCCAATGGTAAACCAGGGTATACATCCGAGTGCGGTTGTTGCACCTACGGCCAAAATTGGGCAGAATGTTTCTCTGGGTGCGAATGTCGTTGTCGGAGAAAATGCAGTAATAGGAAGCAATACAAAAATTCTTGCAAACGGTTATATCGGAAATGATGCAGTAATTGGGGCAGAATGCTTTTTCCATCCAGGCGTAAATATAGGCGACAGAGTAAAAGTAGGTAACAGAGTTATCCTGCATCACGGGGTTTCTCTTGGTGCTGACGGTTTCAGTTTTGTTACCGAAAATCCAAACAATATCGAGCAGGCTCGTAAAGACGGTGAAATCAGGGAAAGTAATACTGAACAAGTTATATTCAAGATTCCGTCAATCGGCTCTGTTGTTATCGGAAACAATGTTGAAATAGGAGCAAATACTTGTATTGACAGAGGAACGATTGAAAATACGATTGTAGGCGACAATACAAAAATAGACAATCTCGTTATGATAGGTCACAATTGTCGTATAGGCAAAGGTTGTATGATAGTATCTCAAGTCGGTATTGCCGGAAGCTGCGTAATTGGCGACAGAGTTGTTATAGCAGGGCAGGCAGGTCTTGCGGATCACTTATCAATCGGTGACGATACTATTATCGCCGCACAAGCCGGTGTTTCTAAGAGTTTCCCTGCTAAATCGATTGTTGTCGGTTCTCCTGCTATGCCGAGAAAAGAATTTATTAAACAGTTAAAGATTATGAAAGATGCCGGTGATTTGATTTCTAAGTTCAAAAAATATGAACCTCTTTTAAAGTCTTTTGAAGAAAGCGTAAACGAAAATAATTTAGCAAAAGTGTAGGAGAAAATAAAGTGATCAAGTGACTCAGTGGCCAAGTGATTAAGAAATCTTTTTTACAATGAACTTATTCACTTATTCACTTATTCACCTGTTCACTTCCTAAAAATGGTTACGATAAAAAAAGAAATAGAAACCGCCGGCGGTTCATTAATGAAAAATAAATTCTGTGAAGTTGTCATTAAACCTTCACGGGGCGGGAAAATTCGTATTTTTTCCAAAGGTTCAGATGAATGTTTTAATGCTGATATTGACAGCCTTCTTTCTACTGACCATTGCGTAACGCTTTGCAGTAAAGAACACAGAACCCTTTTAGGAGACTACAAATATAAAGCCATGCTTTGTGAGCACTTTATGGCAGCTTGTGCTTTTTGTAAAATTGATTCGCTGGATGTTTACCTTTCAGAAACAGAGTTTCCGATTTTTGACGGAAGTGCAAAAGAGTGGGTAAGACTGTTTAAAGAATCTGGAATTGATGGGAAAAATGATGATTTGTATACAGTTAGTGAACCGGTTTATTATTTGAACGGCAAAACAAGTCTTGTAATTTTGCCTGATAAAGAGCTCACAATATCTTATGCTGTGAATTACGACCACCCCGATTTACGCAGAAGGTGGGTTTCTGTCGATTTAAAAAACTTAGATGAAATAATTGAAGCACGCACTTTTGGATTCTATAAAGACCTCAAAAAGTATCAGGCTCTTGGGTTTGCAAAGGGTGTAACAATTGATAACACAGTCGGACTTAAAGATGTCGGATATACGACAGAATTACGTTCGGAAAATGAACCTATAAAGCATAAAATTTTAGACTTGTTTGGGGATTTATATTTGACCGGAGTATCTCCGCTCAATATGCGTGCACAAATTCTTGTAAAAGAAGCGGGCCATGCTGTTCATACAAAGGTTGCTAAAGAATTGAGGGGTAAATTAATCAAATTATAGTCATTACCTCTTGATATGTGTAGGAAATAGAATGGCATAGCAGTTTTTCGTCGCACTTATTTTATTTACAGCTTTGTCCATTCCGAATTCCATAGTCCGCCTTGTTTCCAATAACCTGCTTTATATTGTCCATCTGACACACAAATATGGTGCAAAACATCTTCCGTTTCAAAATCACACATTCTATTATTATCTCTCCAATTAAGTATATTTCCACCATCTTTTTCAAGAACATCAGCAAATAGAATTGTTTCATTTCTTCCTACATCAAGTAATTCTACAGCATCTAGCATATTTGATGGTTGAGCTTGGCTAAAACCAGCTTCATAAACCTTTTCACCCTGTCGATAACAAGTAACCTCTTCTAATCTTTTGAGGTCAGTTGTGGTATATACATATTTAACATCCGAACCGGGCTTTTGATACGTTATAGTATGAACACCACCGTCAGGTAACAAATATTCGCCTTCTACTTTTTGTAACGAATATTCGCCTTTTAATGATTTAAAACCATCTCTTTCTGCTTTTTCATATAATCTTGTACATCTTCCTACTTCTTTATTCCAAATGTTTTGTCCGTCCTGTATTATTTCTCTTGCTTCAGGCAGAATCTTTTCTTGTTCCAGTTTTTCTCTGATTGCTTTGTCTTTAGCCTCATTAGCCAATTTAGCAGCTTTTTCTTTTTCAAGTCTTTTTGCCTCTTGTTCAGCTTCAATTCTTGCTTTTTCTGCAGCTTCATTTTTAACTTTTTCAGCCGCTAGTCTTGCTTCTTCTTCAGCATTCTTTGTAACAATCTCAGATTCCGTAAGAGGTTGAGCTTCAATTATTTGTTTATATAAATCATTTCCGTCAGGTCCCGGATTAACTTCTTCTCCAATATTTACCAACCCTTCTTCCTGTTTTTCTACCGCAGTTTCTGCATTTTTGCCATTCTTCCCTGCAGCATCACCGGCTTTGTCAGTAACATTTTTTGTTTCCTCATCTAAAGCTTTTTCTCCCTTATGCCAGAGTTCTTCCCAGCCTTTTTTTATTTTTTCGCCAAATTTTGCTTCTTCTCCAAGAGCCTTTCCGCCTTTATGTAAACAGATACCGCCAACAACTAACACTGCGGTTGCCAATACACCTGCTGTAATACCAAGAACTTTTCCGGTATTATTTTTGTCTTCACTTTCAAAGCTGTCGTTGTCGGGAGTTCTTTCAAAATCCGAACTTCCTCTGTATGAAATATTTTTGGGAGCCGTCGCTGATGCCTTAAAACTTACTCCATTATTAACGCCATAATTACCGTTAACCAAATTTGACATATTAATCTCCTTTCATTACAGCCATGTATTTAGATAAAGTATTTTAAATAAGAAAAATTGCTCATGCGTGTAATATTTCTTTACACAAACAGAGGTTTTTCCGTTTCGACCATTTAAATAGACAATAGCCCTTGACTATTGTAAAATAGATTTGTGGATAAATTGGTTCAAATAAAAAATTTGATATATGAGATTAGAGGATTTAAGGTCATGTTGGACAGCGACCTTGCCATGTTATATGAAGTTGAAACAAAAGTTTTAAACCAAGCGGTAAAGCGTAATATTGAAAGATTCCCCGCACACTTTATGTTTCAGTTAACAAAAGATGAATGGGAAGATTTCAGCTTGAAGTCACAAATTGTGACTTCAAGTTGGGGCGGAAGAAGAAAACTGCCTTATGTATTCACAGAGCAAGGCGTTGCAATGCTTTCGTCCGTCTTAAGTTCTAAACAGGCAATGGACTTATTGATGGACAGAACAAAACCGGATAAGATCGGTTTTAGAGTTGATTAGGATAAAAATAAGGAGAGAATATAATGACAGAAGAAGTTTTATCATTTGATATTATGCAGATAATGGAAATGATACCTCACAGATACCCGTTTTTACTTGTTGACAGAATTACAGAATGTGTTCCGGGGAAATATTCTAAAGGGTATAAAAACCTTACTATGAATGAAGAATTTTTCCAAGGCCACTTTCCTAATAATCCTATCATGCCCGGCGTTTTGCAGTTAGAAGCACTTGCACAGTGTTCTGCACCGATTTTGATGTGTTTGCCCGAATATAAAGGGAAATTAACTCTATTTGCTGGTGCTGATAATGTAAGATTTAAAAATATTGTTCGTCCCGGTGATAGGCTTGATATGGAAATCGAGCTTTTAAAATCCAAAGGGCCTATCAGTAAATGTCATGCCGTAGGTTCTGTTGACGGAAAAGTTTGTATAGAAGCTGACATGACAGTCTGCCTAAAATAAACATTCGGCAGAAAAGTATATTATGACTGTTTTCTTAAAATAGTCTAAATGCAGGGGAATAAATCCTAAACTGTATGGTAATATATAATTAGCATGGAGTGGTTAAATTGGTTAATCAAATCATAATCGGTTCAGATCATGGCGGATACAGATTAAAAAACGAAATTATTACACATCTTAAGAATTTGGGATATGAAATTTCGGATTTGGGCTGTTATTCCACAGAATCATGTGATTATCCGATTATAGCTAAGGATGTTGCAGAAGAAGTTTTGGCAAATAAGTGCAAGGGAATTCTTGTCTGCGGAACAGGTATAGGTATGTCAATTGCAGCAAACAGATATGAAGGCATTAGAGCATCGCACTGTACTGATACGTTTACGGCGAGAATGACAAGGGCACACAATGATTCAAATATTCTTTGTTTGGGTGAAAGAATAACAGGAACAGGTTTGGCACTTGATATTGTTGATATTTGGATAAAAACAGAATTTGAAGGCGGAAGACATCAAAAAAGAATTAATCTGATTGATGAGAGGATTTAATGACGGAAAATATTAATTCATATAAATTTGCATGTATATTAGCAAGATTTTTAGATGAAAAAATTGCTAAAGATATTTCTATCTTAAATATATCAAATGTCTCTTCCTTTGCTGATTATTTTGTCATCTGTTCTGCGCAAACTAATACACAAGTAAAAGCCTTAACAGAAAATCTTACAGATAAAGTTAAATCAACATTTTCTAGACTTCCTATGGGAAGAGAAAATGATTTGAAGAATCGATGGAATCTTGTGGATTACGGTGATGTTGTTGTTCATATTCTGCATCAGGAAGACAGAGATGCATACGCAATAGAAAAATTTTGGAACCATGCTTTCAGTATTCCAAGAGAAACATGGTTAAAGGAATCGGAAGAATATTCTGAATATAAGGAAGTTTAAAATAAGAGGCTAAAGCATATTATGGAAAAAAAAGAACTAGAGAAAAAAATTCAGGAAACAGTATTAAAAATGGCGTTAGAGCCTAAAAATACAGAGAATTATCATGATTTGGCAAAGTATTATGCAATGGATAACCAGTATGAAAAAGTCATCTCGGTTTATGAGAGTTTGCTTGAAATCGATTCTAAAGATATGCAAGCCCTGATTAATCTTGGTAGCCTTTGGTTCTTCTCAAAAGAATACAAAAAAGCTTTGAAATATTTCAATGAAGCAATGATAGTAAACCCGAGCAATTATCTTGTATATTACAATATCGGTAACACATATGCCGATATGAAAAATTTTTCCAAAGCTTTACAGTTTTATTCCAGAGCCTTGGATTTCGCATCCGATGATCCGGAAGTCTATAATGCAATTGCTCTTCTCTACCATGATTTCGAAGATTATGTTGAAGCGAGAGCATATTATGAAAAAGCTCTTTCTATAGACCCAAACAATTTAACGGCACTTGTAGATTTGGGGAATGTTTCATATAAAATTTTTGATTATGACAGTGCTTTACAATACTATAAACGTGTATATGAACTTGCGCCTGATAATAAAACCGTGCTTTTGTGCATTGCTAACACTTATTCCGTGTTAAAAGATAAAGAGAATTGCTACAAATACTTTGATAAAGCTATTGCGCTTGAGGGTGACAATTACAAAGCTTACATCTGCTATGCAATAGCAAAATCCGACTTCAAAGATTACAATGATTCTATAGAACTTTATAAAAAAGCAATTGAAATAAATTCTAAAGAAGTTAATGCATTCATTCTGCTCGGAAACTTATACTCGAATTTAGGCAGGTACAAAGAAGCAGAGGAGCAGTATAAAGAAGCTCTCAAAATTAATAAACTTGATCCGAGTATATATGTTCTTGTGGCAAATGTATTCTTTATGAACGGTGAAATTGAAAAGGCGCTATATTCATATCGTGCAACAGTAAACCTTCGTCCTGAAAATGATGAATACAAGCTCGTATATATACAAGTTCTTGAAGATTTTATTGAAGATTACAGGAAGGACGATATAATTGCAGCAATTTGACGAACCATATCCGATAGAAAAAATTATCTCTGCTGCTACGTACCTCACAGCAGGCGGTGCCGGGTTCGTATGGCTTGTTATTGCTGCCTTGACTAAAAAAACTGTAAGACCGTTTTTAATGTATCATATATTGCAGTCAATTTTCCTGTCGATATTGTTTTATCTGATATCAGTACTGGGCAGCATGGTCTATGTCATTTTGTATAGAATTCCGATAATTAATGCCATACCGTATTTTATAAACATGCCGATATCCTTTATGTTTGGATTGTCCGTCATACAAGTATTTACAACCATAGTTATTCTATACCTGGCTATTACCGCATTTTTGGGATATTTCAGTTATATTCCTTGGGTTTCAGATATTATTAAGAGCAATTTCAGACGCTAAATCCCATAAGCACCAAGGCTTATTCTCAATTTACCCAGAGCTCGTGCTTCTGTTTGTCTTATGCATTCTTTAGTAACACCGTAAAGTTTACCAATATCCTCAAGCGTGGTTTTTGCAAAATTTTCCAGTCCGAATCTCATTTTGATAACATTCTGTTCCCTTTCTTTTAAAGTGGCAACAACTTGAGCTATTTCTCTTTTAAGCTCTTCGTATTCAATATTTTCTTCTACTGAGCCTTTTTCGTCAGCAACAACATCCGCAACTGAAAGTTCACTGCCGTTGTTTGCATCAAAGCTGCCTTCGATAGAAACAGTAGAATTGTATGCAGAAAGATATGTATCAATTTTTTCCGGTTCTATATCCATTTTCTTTGCTACATCGCTATTTGTTACCTGACAATTGTAATTTCTTTCCATTTCAGCCTTAACTTTAGAAAATTTTGACAATGTTTCCTGAATATAAACCGGTATTTTCATACAATAAGACTGTTCCGAAATTGCTTTGAACATTGCCTGTTTAATCCACCAAGTTGCATAGGTTGAAAACCTGTATCCTAATTCGGGATTAAATTTTTCAACTGCAACCATTAGTCCTAAATTACCCTCCTGCACCAAATCAATAATCGGTAATTTGGATACGTGGATTGCTTTTCTGGCAATAGTTAAAACCAATTTTAAATTTGCCTGAACCAATTCTTTTTTTGCTTCCAAATCCCCTTTTTTAGCTCTGATAGCCAGTTCTTTTTCCTCATTTACATCAAGGCTTTTGATTGAATTAATTTTTCTTAAATAATCACCCATTTCAGATGAATTCGTTGTAACAGGAACAAAACCTGCTCTTGCTGGGTTAGTAACACCGGTTTTTTTCATTGTGATAAATTGTTCTTTCATACTTTTGACTCCATATAATTAGTAAACGTATATTTTTGATTTGGGTCATAAGGAAAATTTAAACTTGACACATAACACATATTCCTTATATACTCAATATATATCATGAGGATATAAAGTTCAAGGGTTTTATTAAGAAATATTACAAAAACACCCGGAATTTTAGAATATTTTTACAAAACTTAACAATATTTATATACGAGGAAGTCTGCACAAAAGCCTACTGTTCTTGGGTTTGAAGGTAAAGTTTAATTTCTGAGACACGTGCTTCTACAAGATTGATTACGTACTGCATCGCATCTTCCAATTGCTTCCGGTCATGAAACTTAGTGTAAAAAATCAAAAACTGCGAAGATGAGTCCATTAAAAGATTTTTTAGCCGAACTATTTCGTTATATATATGTTTATCAACTATTTCTTTGTTTTCGCAAAGAAGGGTAAACAAATCACCGAACCACCATTGAACCTCTTCAACATTATTTCCTTTAAGTCCTTTATTTGCATTTTTTAAGTACTTAAGCACTAAAGAATACACTTTATCCAGTTTTTCTTTTTTGGCAGGCAGGACTTCTTTAAAATACTTCATTGTTTGTTCATAACCGCTATTTATAAGCTTTCTTCTTGAGTCTTTATCCAAATTAAAATCAGCAAAAAAGATTCCGCCTGTATTAATTCTTATACAGTCGTATCTGTCATTTTGTCCATATATTTCCGTGACAAATTTTGTAGCTACATCCGTTACACAGCTATATATATTATTAATAAAAGAAATCGGACTTTTAGCCTCATTGGAACAATCACCTTCAAGACGAAATTCCATAATTCTGCTTTTGGAATTTTTTAAAGTATCTGTCAATTCCCACATTGGAGAAGCTTTCTGCAAGTCCCCGTCAACTAATTCAGCATCTTTATACTTGTACGGAGGCATTAATCCGGGCATACTCGAAGAAATTCGTATCGCTTTTGCAATTTCAAAATCCGGGGTTTTAAATTTCGAAAATTCTTGCGTAGTAAAGGTTTTCAAATTTGTTGTAATAATAATCAAATTTTGTTTTAATTCCGCAAAGGTTAAATTATTTTTACTTTTACCATCGGCTTTTTTGGAAATCAATTCATTTAACCAATCTACAAAAATTTCTCCTTTGCTTAATGCGAATTGTTTTCCTATACCGAAATGAATATCTTTAAAAAGTTCAAAATTAACCTTCATAAAAAGATTTTCAAGTTCATAAGATTTGTATCCACAGGCAATAAGTGCAGCAAAAACAGAACCAACAGAAGAGCCGCCAATAATATCATATTCTATTCCCAACTCTTCCATTGCACGCACAGCGCCAACATAAGCCAAACCTCTTATTGCGCCGCCTCCAAATAAACATGTATATTTTAAATTACCTGCCATTATTTCCCTTTATTTCAGATTTACCAAAAAAGCCTTTATTTGTAAATTCACTATTTTTATAATATTCTTCATCGTCACTCGGTGCTATGTAATGAGGTTTCAATTTGGCATTTTTGACAAAAACCCCGTAATTATCACCTTGATATATTTGAGTCCAGCCCTGATAATCCTCAAGAGTTGCATATATCGGAGATGTACGATGAAGAAGAATAATTTCAGTAGGATAATCCCTTATGGCTTTTTTCCAATCATTTTCTTTCTTTTCAAAATTCATTAAATCATCAAAGACAGTATCGTCATATACTTCTTCATACCTGCCGTCCATATATATTAAATTATCAGGATAAAGCTTGTATGCAACATAACTGCCAAGTCCAAATTCTGTTAAAATATTCCCCTTTATATCGTTAATTTTTATAAATTCAACCTCTTTCACAGGAAATTTTACGAAATTAGTCCTATATTCCATTGGCTTTTTAAAAGGTATACAGACAATTGCCACAAATATGCATACATACGTAAGCAATTCCATAATCTTATATTTTTTTCTGCTAAACAATCTGGTTATATCGTTGTGATATAAAGCAAACAGCGTTATTATAGGAAGAGACAACAATTTGACATGAATCGTTCCCATATAAAGAGTCACAAAAAGCATAAGAAATTTTATTACATTAACTTTCTTGGTATCAATAAAATCAAAAATTTTTAAAATGATGCCGAACAATCCCACAAAAAACAACGGAAAGTAATAAAGTATATGCCTTGGAGCAAAAACATCCCACCATTCTGTTATCATTGTCCGTGTTTTAGTATTTGCTGAAACCAAAAATTCTATATATTGAGGCCCATACGGATTAATTATCAACAAGGGAGTTGAGACAACCAAAACCTGAAAATACTGTTTCCATTTTTGCTTAGTAACAATTGCTCCGACCATATATATAAAAATTATTCCAAGACCTGCAACAACACCTCCATGAATATTATTCCAAAGTATAGTCAACAATGGCACCAGCCAAAGTATTTTAGTTGTTTGATTTTTTAAATTCGATATTCTTGTTTTTTCCAAAAAATATAAAAACATTGCAAAGAATACAAAACTAAACATATGACATCTGACGATGCTTGGATTTTGATGTGAAAACAAGAACAAGAAAAATGCCATCAATAAAACAGAAACAGGGTACGCATGCCTTTGGATTTGTTGTGTTTTTATTATAAAAAATGCAGTAAAAAACATTAGTATTGCTTGGATTAAAACTAAGCCTAAGGCGCCGAGATATTTATGGAATAAATAAAACACCAAACTCGCACCGTATTCGTGGTCATACCACGGATGAGTAGGTGTGTATGAAAGAAAATCCCGATAATTAAAAACTCCTTTTTCAAAGAAATTTTCACCAACAATAAATCTTGCATACAAGTCATAATCATAATCAATACAGCAACTTGCTAAAAATATACTAAATAAAAAAAGCAAAACATATATAAAAACACGATTTCGTAAAACCGATTTTACTTTATCCATCGTACTCTCCCTTAAAAACTCATAGTAAATATTTTAATATAAACATACAAATTTGTGGTATAGTTATAATGATTAAAGGGAGAATTTTTATGGGGCAAACACTCGTTGAAAAAATAATTTCGGAACATTCAGGTAAAACCGTACACGCCGGCGAACTCGTTATATCGCATGTTGATGTTACAGCGGTTCAAGACGGAACCGGACCTTTAACTGTACAAGAATTTAAAAAACTTGGGGGGGTAAATAAATTAAAAAACCCCGGGCGAACTATTCTATTTATTGACCATGCTTCTCCAAGTCCCAGAAAAGAGCTTTCGAATACCCATATGGTATTAAGAGAGTTTGCAAAGGAATATGGTGCGGTGCTTTCCGAGACAGGAACCGGTGTTTGTCACCAGAGGCTTGTAGAATCCTATGTTAACCCCGGAGAAATTTTGATTGGTGCAGATTCTCATACCTGCACATCAGGTGCATTGGGTGCATTTGCAACAGGGATGGGCTCAACAGATATTGCTGTCGGAATGGCTCTCGGAAAAACTTGGCTTAAAGTCCCCGCAACATTCAAAGTTGTTGTTAGAGGTAAATTCAGAAAAGGAGTCTGTGCAAAAGATTTGATGCTCTATTTTATCGGCATGATAGGGGCAGACGGCGCTACATACAAAGCACTTGAATTTACAGGCGATACGATTGATAATATGCCGATGTCAGAAAGGTTTACCCTTGCCAATATGGCAGTTGAGGCTGGCGCAAAATGCGGTTTATTTATTGCAGATGATAAAACAAAAGCATTCCTTGAAGAAAGAGGCAGAGGGGATAAATTCAGACAAATCCTGCCTGATTCAGATGCAGAATATGAAAGGATAATTGAAATCAATGCCGAAGATGTTCCGCATACGGTTTCTTGTCCGCATACCGTAGACAATACCAAGGGGGTAAATGAATTAGGACATATCAAGGTTAATCAGGTTTATGTTGGGACTTGTACGAACGGAAGAATTGAAGATTTGAGAATTGTTGCGGATATTCTCAAGGGGAACAAAGTCCATGATGATGTCAGGATGCTTATTTGCCCCGCATCAAGAGATGTCTATAAACAGGCACTAAAAGAAGGTTTGATAGACATTTTTGTTGACGCAAACGCCTCAATTTTACCCCCTGGCTGCGGGCCTTGCGTAGGAGTTCATGCCGGAATCTTAGGTGACGGAGAAGTCTGTCTTGCGACACAAAACAGAAACTTCCAAGGCAGAATGGGGAATACTAAAGGGTTTATATATCTAGCATCACCTTATGTAGCGGCATATACTGCATTAAGAGGATACATCTCGGCAGAATAAGGCAAGATTTGGTTCTACCTAATCTACTGATCTTTATATTCAACTTTTTTAAAATCAGGATTTTCCCCTGTCAGATAATCGAGGTATTCTTTTGTGTAGATTCTAACAGGAACTTGCTCTTTCTTAACCGCATCACTATTGTAATTATTTATAAATTTATCAAGTTGTTCACTAATTATTGTCATTGCACGTTTTTTACGCATCCAAAAAGGTTTAATTTTTAATTCGAATCTATCAACGCCTACATCCGCCATAATATAATTATCCCTTTTTTCTTCTCTTTTGAATTGTTTTGATGTCATTGCCCGCCAATGTGATTCGTAAGGGTGTTTTTCTTCCCATTTTCTTTGTTTAGCCAATTTTCTTTCCAAAGCTCTTGAACTGCACCATATATCAAGACCTTGACTTATACCCCATCTTCCCATTCTCAGCTGCCAAAATGGAACTTCAATATTGTCTTTCGGCTTAATATGCGCCATATCGGTCAATGTCTTATATTTGCTTATTATTTCTGTTCTTATTGCAGCAATTTCCATTATACTCAACCTCCGTTACATTCTTTATAACACATATAAAACCCGTAAAAAATTTTTTTGCTAAGTAGATATACAAAATGTTACAATTTTTGTCAGCCGTGCTTTTATTTGTATAAAGTTGTATACAGACGTGCCAATTCGATAAATATTTCATACATTCCGCGGGTTGAATTGTCGCCATAGCGTTGCCATGCCGGTAAAATTTCAGAAGTTATGTTCCACTCTCTATCATTATCACCATGCGGTAATAATGTTCTTTCTCCGACTTGCATTCTCCTTATATTGTAATTTTTTCGTTCAAATTTCAAATTCCCTATCTGGTAACTACCATTGACCATTTGACCGTCTTTGTCAAGCTCTGCTTCAAATACACAGTGTTTGAACTTGCTGGGATACTGCCTAAATAGCTGCAAAACTGCGGTATTCGGACTTTTTTTAATTGACAGCAAAGTATCAACATTTGTAGTAAATTTTTGTCTTATTTTTTTATTGTAAAATTCAAGATTTTCGCTGAGAATTTTTACATCATTTATATTTCCGGCATTACCTATGTTTTGGAAAAGATTACGGATGCTCGAATATAATTTTTTGGCTGTTTCGGTTCGAAAATCTTCTGTTGCAACTGCAATCAGCTGTTGTTTAGCCCCTGAAAAAGCTAAATTGGAAATGCCTAACGTATTTTTTTGAGTTGTTTTATTCTGGTGATATACTTTACAACTTATTGGTGTAATTTGCACTATATTTCCCTCTAATATATATTAACCCCGTAAAAAATTTTTGCACAGTAAGTATAAAAGATGTTACAATTCTTACAAAAGTCGTTATAACAGTAATATTGAAGATTTAAAAAACATTTGATATAATCAAACAGGGGAAGAAAAAATATGAATTTATTAATATTAAAACAATTGGCAATTTTAAGTGCTTTCGCAGGTGCTGTTTTGGGGTTTATAACAGTTATTCCTTACATAAGTGCAATAAGCTTTTTCACCCTGATTCTTTTTCTCTCGGCCATCATTATTGCATATCTTAAACAAAATGACCTGATAGGAATCATAAGTATTAGGGAAGGCTGCATTTTTGGTGCAGTTATAGGTTTTATTTCTTTTATTGCATTCGCTGTTGTTTACACCCCGATAAGCATGCTCGTGGGCTGGCTTGTTCCCTCTTATACCCAAGGTTTCATGCGATTTTTCCTCACCGGAGGATTAGGCACTACTATAGTAATGTTAATGCTTATCGTTTTTATGGCAGGTATAAGTGCATTATTTAATGGTTTTTCAGGTTTAATTACCGCCTACGTATATGAACTCATTACGGGCATGAAAAAAGGTAATAACGAAAATACAAGTATAGATTTTGAGATTAAATAGTTTTTTACATATAAAATAGCAAAATTATTTTTTACAGGTTTTGGTATAGTCATATGGAGGCTGTTAATGAAGATTCAACATAATCCGGTATATTATGCTAAACCGATAATTCACGATAATCCAAAAATAAAAAATCTGAGTTTTTGCCAAAAAGTCAAAAATATTGCAGTTTATGCTGGAACATTTGACCCTATAACCAACGGGCACTTTGACTTAGTAAAAGCTATGGCAAAATACTTTGACAAATTAATTGTATTAATTGCTATAAATCCTAATAAGAAACCTTGGTTTTCTGTAGATGAAAGAAAAGAACTTATAAAACAATCAGTAAAAGATTTGCCGAATGTAAAAGTTGATTACTATGAAGGACTTACTGTCGATTATGCAAAAGAACATGGCGCCAATACACTACTAAGGGGAATGCGTCCAAATACGCAAGACTTTAAGGAAGAAGTCAAAGTGCATGATACTAATGAAAAGCTTGCTCCCGGGATACTGACATTATATATATTATCAAGTGCTATTAACAAAGCGGTTTCTTCAAGTGCTGTAAGAAAATTAATTCAAAAAAAAGATTTTAACAAGATTAAAGAAATTGTTCCTGAACCTGTATATAATTACATAATTAAAAAATTCGAAGATAAGGCATAAAGAAATGAATATAAATTCGACATCATCATATTCACCTAATTTTGAAGCATATAAACTTGGTGTAACAGGCAACATTGCATCAGGTAAATCAACAGTGCAAAGATATTTTGAAAATCAAAGAATAAAATGTATTGATGTCGACGATGTATGCCATAAACTTTATGAATCCGACAAAAATGTTATAGAAAAAGTAAAAGCCATGTTCGGCAGCTTCGGCTTCCATGAACTTGATAATGATGATTTTATTGACAGAAGTAAAATAAGAACTTTTGTATTCAAAAACCCTGAAATTAAAAAAGCTTTGGAAGAAATTGTTCATCCTGCGGTGGAAAAATATGTAGATAATTTTGTAAAAGAAAATAAAGAAGAAAAATATGTAGCTATTTTTAATCCGCTTTTGTTTGAAACAGGGAAACAGAAAGATTATGACAAAGTTTTGTTCATAAAAATAGGACCACAATTACAACTAAAAAGACTTCTTGCAAGAAATCCATTCCTAACAGAGGAAACCGCAAAAGACAGAATAAATTCTCAAATGGATCAACGTATAAAAGCCAAAAAGGCCGATTTTATTATTGATAATTCTTTTGGAGCTGATATTACAATTGATCAGGTTGAAAATTTAATTGATACGTTAGAACATCACTACGCTTGGGAAAAACAAAGCTTGGTTGAAAAAATTGATGATGCTATAAGAAAATACTTTATAGGTTACCCAAAACGTATTAAATACACTTGGGAACATAAAAAAGCCTATTTAGCCGTGGAGAAGAAATTGACCGGCAAAAACACATTGCGCGGATATTTGCATGATTTGGACAAGTTAATTATGTATGCAATAGGAGTTCCAAAAGAAATTGCGCATAATATTCACATCAATACAGCACCACACCACATAAGAAAAAATAAAGTTAAATATCCGAAGGGCGCCGTAATAGATTGGGAATGCGCACGCTATACAAAACCGGATAAACCATTAAATGCAAGAGATTTTTATGAAAGAAGCTGCCCTCAAATGCCTGAAATAGAAAAAGTTTTGGATGACTTAAATTTGGAAAGAAAAATAACTGATTAATATTTTACCCCCGATAGTTTTCATGGTATCCTTTTATAAAGAATCTGAGAGGGAAATATTATGGCATTTGAATCAAAGATAAGGCCAATAGAATGGGTCGATGGGTATTCCAGAATGGTTGACCAAACTGTAATACCTTATGAATACAAGTTTATTAACATCACCAGAGGTGATGATATGTTCCACGCAATCAGAGACATGATTGTAAGAGGAGCCCCTGCAATCGGTATAGCAGGCGCTCACGGGATTGTATTGTATGCACAGGAAGGCAGAGAAAGATATGATAATATTGATGAATTTAAAAAATGGCTTTTAGAAAAAGCTGACTATATGGCTACTTCCCGCCCAACTGCAGTAAATCTTATGTGGGCATGCGCTGAACAAAAAAAAGTTATTGAAAATTCAAAATCTGATATAGAAGGTTTAATAAAGGAATTAACCGAAAAAGCGATAGAAATAGAAAAAGACGATATAGAAAGATGTAAAAAAATAGGTGATTTCGGGGCAGAAGTTGTTCCTAAAGGTGCAACAATTCTCACACACTGTAATGCAGGTGCTTTAGCCACAGGCGGGTATGGAACAGCTCTCGGGGTAGTTCGTTCTGCCTATGCAAAAGACAACACGGTTAAGGTTTTTGCAGATGAGACCAGACCACGCCAGCAAGGCGCAAGACTTACGACATTTGAACTCGCTATGGACGGGATTCCTGTAACACTTATTACAGACGGAATGTGTTCCTATTTCATGAATAAAGGAATGATTGACATGGTAGTGGTCGGAGCTGATAGAATTGCTGCCAACGGAGATAGTGCAAACAAAATCGGAACATATACTGTTGCAATCGCTGCAAAATACCATAATATTCCATTCTATGTCGCAGCTCCTCTTTCAACCATAGATACTTCTATTGCTTCAGGAAAAGAAATTCCGATTGAAGAACGCTCGCATGAAGAAGTTACGCATATTAACGGAAAACGAATTTGCGCCGAAGGAGTAAATATTATTAATCCCGGGTTTGACGTGACACCAAATGAATTAATTGCAGGAATAATAACCGAAAAAGGCATCCTAAGACCTGATTACAATAAATCAATTGCTGAAGCCTTTTTGAAATAATTACAATGTTTTTATAATACCAATTATTTTACCAATTAGTGTTAGTTCATTCATTGTACTGCCACTAATTGTCCGCACTCTGTATTCCGGATTATCAGATTTTATAATAATTTCATCAAGATTTTTTGACAACCTCTTTATAAAAAATTCCTGATTAAAACAAAATACATAAATGCGATTATCCTGAATCTGCTCACCGCTCCAGTGTTCTACTATTAGTCTGTCACTGTCGCAAATTGTAGGATTCATACTGTTTCCGGAAGCGTTGATCATTGAATATGTTTTTTGTTTTGAAAATCCGCCTATTAAAGCTACCGGAATAGGAATTCTTACTTTTTCGTCTGAAAACAATATATTTCCGTTTCCGCAGCTCGCAAAAATATCCGTATAGTAGTCTATATATACAACATCGCCATTATTAACATCATTTTCGCTGAAAAGTGATATATTAAAAAACTCTTCAATTCGCTTGAGTTCACTGACAGTTACCTGACTTCCGTTTTTAATACGATTACTTACGGTTTGTCTTGTGATACCGAGAGCCTCGGCTAAAAGCGACTGATTCACATACTTTTCTGTTTTCTTGGAAATAATTTTCAGTAACTCATCTAATTTCATCTTTCACCATTTTGGAAGTTATTACTTGACATATGTATTATTATATCTTACAATATAATACAGGATGTTAATTTTACATGTTATTTAAACATATAAATTAACTTCTGTCAATCAAAAACTATTACATATAATTAGTTTATTACTGCTTTTTTGGGGAGGAGATGTCTTTTAAATGGCATACAAATACAATGTATCATGCTCTGAAACATTAAACAAAAAGTGGACGCAAAGCGCCATAGACTGCTATGCAATAGGATGCATTTGTTCTAAATGTTTTATATATAAAGTCATGTTTTCGAGACGTAATTACAAATGCATGATGAAAGAAACAGTAATAGAACTTGTAAGGCAATTAGGTATGCCAAAGGAAGATGAATATGACATTCAAAAACAAAAATTGGTTTCACAAGAATAACGGACAAAAAGGCGGCAGACCAAAACAAGACTCAAAAATATATATTACCATTCCTGACATTAAATTTGTTATTCTTACACAGCAGCAATACGATAAACTAAAAGCACATTATGGGCATGAAATATTAAAGAAGGCTATCAGTATTTTAGACAACTGGTTTATGTCGGGCTCGCCAAAAGCTGAAAAATATCTGGGTAAAAACAATTATGCCCATTTTCGTTCTGATGGCTGGGTCATCAATGAAGCAATAAAAATAAGTAACATTACGAAAAATTAAGCTAAAAAACCATGGGGACTGTACATTTAATCTTTTTTTTATTATTATCAATATATACTAGCCTATAAATATGCAAAAGGAGAAAAACAATGCAGGTAATATTGAAAAAAGATGTTCAAAATCTTGGTGAAGCCGGTGATGTTGTAAACGTTAAAGACGGTTACGCTAGAAATATGCTTATTCCAAGAAACTTCGCTGAAATAGCAACTGAAGGTGCTCTCAAAAACAGAGAACAAAACATTGCAAGAATTAAAGCAAAACAAGAAAAATTGCATCAGGAAGCGCTTGCAAAAGCAGCTGAAATTGAAAAAGTCGGACAACTTGAACTTTCTGCCAGAGCCGGTGAAAGCGGAAAATTGTTCGGAACGATTACAACAAAGAAATTATGCGAAGAATTAAAGGAAAAAGCAAATATTGAAATCGACAAAAAGATGGTTTCATTAAATGCACCTATAAACAAAATTGGCGAATTCACGATGTTAATTAAATTAACATCTAAAGTTAAAACTGAGCTTAAGGTTGTTGTAACAGCTTCTGAAGTTGTAAAGGAATCTATTGAAGAAGAAGTTGCTGAAGAATCAACCGAGGCATAGTTTAATTACAGATTTGATCAGAAATATGCCGACTTTAATAAAGCCGGCATATTTTATAAAAAGGAGAGTTTTAAAATGAAAATTGCAACCAAATGCATACCGGTAGGAATGTTGCCATATACAAGCCTTAAACATGCCGTCGCAATGGTTGCAAAATTATATCAAACATTTCCGTTTATAGCATTATTACCAAATATTTCTTCTACGGATAATATACAAAATCTTACATTTGAAAATATGCCCGGAATTGTATTTCAAAATAATAAAATCGAATTTCACACGGGAACTTCAAAGTATGAAAAATTAATGTCTGACTTAAACAAGGCATATAATTCTCCATCACTTGAAACCCTTGAGGCTTTTTCCTTTAACTCGGTTTTTTTGGAAAAATATTTTCAAATGATCAAGAAGTTTAAGAGTCCTAATGCATGTATTAATATCTTAGGGCCTTTTACAGTTTCTCAACTGCTAACCGCAGCAGCGAAAGAACAAATTCTTGCAGATAAAAGCTACAGGAAACTTTTTATACAATCTATATGCGTGAAAACCTTATGGGTAATAGAAAAAATCAAACAATATTGTCCTGATACAGTGCCTGTAGTTATCCTTGAAGAACCAATGTTATATCAGTTAGGAGTAATTAAAAGAGAGAATAGTGACATCACCTCAGAACTTGTAACCGTGATGTTATCGCAAGTAGTTGAAAAACTTAAAAAATATGGAGCTATTGTAGGGATTCAATGCATGGAAAAATGTGACTGGTCAATCCCTATTAAATCCGGTGTAGACTTAATTTCTTACGATGCCTATAACAACCCTAACAATTTGGGAATAATTCCTGATATTTTGACAGAGTTTTTGCGGCGAGGCGGTATGATTAACTGGGGCATTGTTCCAACTTTATCAGATAATATGATTAAAGAACTGGGAACTGATTATTTGCACAAACGACTGTTGACTACCTTTGACGGTATTATACTTTCCGGTGTGCCTGCTGATTTGATTTATAAATCTGCCCTTGTTTCTCTCAACGGAGATACAAATCATCTGTCAGTTATGTTCGCAGAAAAAGCGTCAATGCTTGCAACACAACTATGTTCAAGACTCACTGCTCGTATTTAATTCGGCAATACTTCCATTGTCAATCAATATCGTATATCGAATAAAAGCATGCGCCATTAAAAGAAGGTACGGATTCATTTCGTTGGTAGCAGAAAGATTAACTTTAGTTTCCCTTTGCTCATTCAATTCATCTTTTGTAGGTTTAATGTCTTCAATATCAATATTTGTGTTCATGGCATGAGAAGAGCTTTCAGCCTGCAAATCCTTCAAAAGAGTATTCTTGGGGAATTTATCCGAACATATTATATAAATATCAACGGAATTTGTCGTTGTTAATGTAAATACCCCTTTTAAATTGCCGAAATTTTTTGTCTGAATTAATACTGTAAGCTTTGAATCATTAGAATCATTTTCACCTTCAGGTGGTGTAATCTCCAAATCAAATCCGACACCTTCATTCAAGGGAAGCCAAGGAAGATAAAGCATCATAAGACTTTTTAAATTTTGTGTCGGATTATCCGACTCTGCCATAGCAATACAAGAATTAATAACACCTAATGTATCCTGAAGCTGTTTACTATCTAATCCGTTTTTTGATGCCGATGCCATAGCTATTACAAGTGCTGCTACGGCTTGCTTACTGTTCTGCAATATTACATTGGATATATCCGGCAAACTTATCATTCCGCTAAATAAAAGAGCAACAGCATCCTGACCTGATTTTGCAGCCACAGTTTGGGCATTCAGATTATTTATCACATTCTGTGTATTTTGTAATGCAGGATTTAACTCTTCAAACAATTCTGACAGTACTTTTTGATTTTGCAGAAGTGCCGGATTAATATTCCCAAGCCCAAGAGTTCCACCTGCCAGCGGTCTGTTAGGGTTCTGGAGGCTTAACAATACATCGCTGAGATTTTGCGGTAATCCAAGCAGGGTTTTAATGTACGCAGCTCTATCTCCAAAATTAAAGTTTTGTTGAGTTTTTGCAAGTTGCGTCAGAGTATCAATATTTTGAACAGTATTATTTACCTGCGACTTACCGTTTGCTAACCCGGCACTAAGTTCAGGTGCAAAACCGCTAATTTTTCCCGCATCCGTTTTATCAGGTTTTAAAAGTAATTTCGGATCTCTCAGCCCGAATATAATTTTACGTATGCTAAAATCCATAAAATAATTATAACCTTATTGTTCTAAAAATTGTAGAGTATTTATGCGGTCCATAATATATTACGATAGAAACAAAATAATTCTCTAAATCATTAATCTCCATATAAGATTTTACAGGGTCACGCCTTTTGGTGCTATCAAATTTACCGAGAAAACTCAAAAACCCCATATGAACTTTTTGAGAAGGTGTGAGTTTTGGCTTAGGCAGATGTGTTTCGTAAAAAGTTTCCGGCACTAAACCTCTTTCATAAACAGGTATAATATGAGAAACTCTGCCGTTTTGCTTGAAAAGCATATACCATTTACCTTTATACTCTCTTGGGTTAATCAAATAATACCCCGGTTCAATTGCCTGATTTTTAAAATATATATACGAATTTAGCCGCAATAGGGGATATGGCGCCCAAGTTGTATCTTTTATATCATAATACTGGTCCGGATCTATATCATGCATATACGAAAAATCAGCCGGTTCGAGTTCATTATATATTTTTACATAATCTTCACTTGTTTTTGGGGAAGAAATTGAAACGATATTCGGCTGACCATTCTCTCCCTGTCTTTCCTGAGAATTTTGTGAGGGGTAAACAAATTCAGGCGAGTCCCATTCTTCCGTATATTCTTCCTGTGCACCTGCAAAAGCTTCCTGAACAAATACAGGAGCCATGGGGATTGCAAGAAAAATTGTTAATATAATTAATTTCTTAAACATAAATATATTTTAACGGTTTTAAAGATAAAATCAAGGTTTTTTACATTTGACCATATTTGTATTATAATCGGCAAAGACATATAAGGGAGCGATTAAATGACAAAAACAGCTTTTCTTTTCCCGGGACAAGGTTCTCAGTTTGTCGGAATGGGAATGGATTTATATAGTAATTTTGAATCAGCAAAAAAAATTTTTGATACAGCAGATTCTATTCTGGGTAAAAGTATTACAAAGCTCTGCTTTGAAGGTCCGGAAGAAGATTTAAAACAAACAATTAATACTCAGCCTGCAATTGTAACTATGTCAATTGCTGCATTAGAAGTATTTAAAGAATCCGGAATAAAGGCAGATTATACAGCAGGACATTCTTTAGGCGAATATTGCGCAATGTACGCTTCGGGAGTAATGGATTTGGAGCATACACTAAAAGCAATTCAAAAACGTGCCGAATTAATGAATTCCGTTTCTAATGGAAGTATGGCGGCTGTTTTGAACGCAACGGAAGAACAGTTAAAAGCAGGTTTGGCTGAAGGTTCTAAAATCGGCTATGTTGATATTGCTAATTACAACTCCCCTGTGCAGGTAGTTATAACAGGAGATGCGGAGGCCGTTAAGGCAGCTGGTGATTTTATGCTTTCAAACGGAGTAAAAAGAGTTGTACCGCTTGCGGTTTCTGGGGCATTTCATTCTAAATATATGGAAAGTGCAGGGAATGAATTTAAAGAATTTGTCAAAAATTTGACAATTAACAATGCCGAAATCCCTGTTATTACGAACGTAGATGCAGAGATTACAACAAACGCAGAGCATTTCAGAGCTAAAATGCCTAAACAAATCCATTCTTCAGTCCATTGGACGCAAACTATTCAAAAAATGGTATCTGAAGGCGTGGATACATTCATAGAAATCGGCCCGGGGAAAGTTCTTGCGGGATTAAATAAAAAAATTGCACCTGAAGCAATCGTTTACAATATTTTTGATAAAGAATCATTAGAAAAAACTATAAGAGCACTCAATGAACAAATGGCTGAGGTTTAGATTATTATGAGAATTACATACGAAAGTTATAAAGTACATCCTGAGATAAATTTTAAAAATGTTTATATAGATAATCATAGACTTATACCCGAAAAAGAAATTGACAGATATTTAGATAAAATAGTAAGAAGAGTTTCAATAGAAGAAAAATTAGATAAATTTATAAATTTTATAAAAGGTATATTTAAAAAATAAAATAAGGAGAATTAATTATGACAGAGAGAAAAATTGCGTTAATTACAGGCGGAGGCAGAGGTATCGGTTTAAGTACAGCTCTTGAACTCGCAAAAGCCGGATGTGATATTGTTATAAACGGTATCGGCGGAATTGAAACAGCGGAAGATGCTTTAAAACAGATTAAAGAATGCGGCGTTAACGCTTATTACTACCAATTTGATGTCTCTAAAAATGACCAAGTAGAAGCTGCTATCGAAAAAATTATTGCTGAACACGGCAAAATTGATGTACTTATTAATAATGCCGGAATTACAAAAGACGGCTTGTTTGTAAGAATGGATGCCGCTCAATGGGAAGCCGTTATCAATGTCAACCTTTCAAGCGCATATTATGTAACTCATGCGGTAATCAAGCACATGATGAAAGCAAGACAGGGTTCGATTGTAAGTTTGTCAAGCGTAGTAGGTCTCCACGGAAACCCGGGACAAGCAAACTATTCAGCTTCAAAAGCCGGTTTGGTAGGTTTAACAAAATCACTTGCTAAGGAATTCGGTTCAAGAAATATTAGGGTAAATGCAGTAGCTCCGGGATTCATTCAAACAGCTATGACAGCAAACCTTACTAATACCGAAGAATATATGAAAATGATTCCTCTAAAAAGAATGGGAACGCCTGAAGACGTTGCAAAAGTTATTAAATTCCTGGCACTCGATGCCGACTACGTAACAGGCCAAGTGCTGGAAGTTTCGGGTGGTTTGATTATATAAAATATTTGGAAAAAATTTAGAAGTTAAAAAGACCTGCCAAATGGCAGGTCTTTTTAAATAAAAAAGCAGCTCATAAGCCGTGTTCTGTTGGGGTAAATTAATACCCTGATAATCATCTGTCTGGTCTTGAGATTGCTCCCAAGCTCGAGCGATTTTTCCAAGCTCGGCGGACACCTCAAACGCTTGTTTCAATCTTGCATCCGACCGGGGGTTGCCTAGCCGATACCTTCCGATATCGCTGGTGATGCTCTTACCTCACCGTTGCACCATCGCTCCTACCTAAAAGGGCGGTTAGCAGTATAATTTCTGTGGTCCTATCCGCCAGCTCACGCTGCCCGGAGTTTCTCCGGCGGTCTGTCCTTGGATGCACGGACTTTCCTCACAAGATAATAATTTACCCCGTGCGATTATCCGGCTACTTTTCTATCAGTATAACTCAAAAAATGTATTTAACAATCCAAATAAAATATTACCGAAGCTACATCATACCTATGTAGATTAAATTTAATCCCATTATAGAGTCCTGCATTTAAAATATCAAATATTACACCTATTCGTACCTTAATGCGTCAATCGGATTGAGCAGAGAAGCTTTGTATGCCGGATAAAAGCCAAATCCTATTCCAACAAGTCCTGAAAAACCGAATGAAAGTATAATCGGGAAAAAAGTGAAAACTACAGGCATTTTGGATATTAGAGAAAAAATCAATGCAGCAAAAATTCCAACTACTATGCCAATTAAGCCGCCGATAAGTGTCAAAGTAACTGCTTCTGTTAAGAATTGAAGCCTTATATCGCTTGCTCTGGCACCAATCGCCATTCGGATACCTATTTCTTTCGTCCTTTCGGTCACAGATACAAGCATAATATTCATAACCCCAATCCCGCCAACAATTAGTGAAATAAAAGCAACAATGACTATAAATGTTGATATCATTGAGATTGTAGACTTCATCTTTTCTTGAAATTCCGCATTATTCCTGATTTCAAAATCATTTTCCTGAGTTTTACCCAGATTATGCCTTAAACGAAGAATTTGTGTAATGTCACTTTGAGCAGTTGCACTCTCTTCAACGGACGATGCTTTTACAATTATCTGACTGACTGATCCGGGGAAATCCGTTCCAAACACTTTTCTCTGTGCAGTGGTAAGCGGTATCAAAATTAAATCGTCTTGATCCATGGGCCCCTGTGCGCCTTTAGATACAAGTGTGCCAATAACTTTAAATGGAATATTACCAATTCTGATAGTCTTGTCTATAGGATTTACATCCCCAAAAAGCTCTGAAGCAACAGTAGAACCAATAATAGCTATTTTTGCAGCATTGTTATCGTCATCTTTATTAAAGCCCCTGCCAACCTCAATTTCATAGTTTTTTACATAAAGATAATCCGTTGTTACTCCGTAAACAGTTGTTGACCAGTTTTGATTTCCGTACATGGTTTGTCTGGTAGAATTCATAATCGGCGCAACAGCTTCAATCCCTCTTACCGAATTTTTTATTGCCTCAGAATCTTTAACACTCAGTGTCGGTTTAGAACCTATCCCCATTGAAATTCCACCAGTCTTTGCGGCAGCAGAGCGTATGGTTAAAAGGTTTGAACCCATAGATTCAATATTATCCTGAACTTTTTTGGTTGTTCCGGCACCGATTGCCATCATTGCAATAACTGCTGCAATACCGATTATTATGCCCAAACTCGTCAGTGCAGAGCGCATTTTATTAACCTCTAGAGATTTTAATGCTATTTTTAATGTGGATTTAAAGTCTATCATTTTTTGAGTAAATAAATGATTAAATGAATAAGTAATTTCTTATTAACTTATTAACTTAATTCTTATTAACCCTCCTCCTTTCATTACAAAGAATACTAGGTTTCCCTATTACGCTGTTTTAGCCATTCCTCTTTTCTCATATCCGAAACAATTTGGCCGTCTTTAAACTTGATTATACGCTTTGTATACTCCGCAATATCAGGTTCATGTGTAACCAAAACTATTGTTTTACCATATTTTTCGTTGAGATTAACAAAAAATTCCATAACATCAATACTGGTTTTGGTATCCAAATTACCTGTCGGCTCGTCGGCTAGAATTAATGGTGCATCATTTACTATAGCTCTCGCTATTGCAACCCTCTGCTGCTGACCGCCGGACATCTGTGACGGCATATTATTTTCTTTATTCTCCAAACCAACAACTTTTAATGCTTCTCGTGCCCTTTTGTATCGTTCTTCCTCCGATAACCCCTTATAAATCATAGGCATACAAACATTATCAAGAGCAGAAGTTCTTGAAATCAGGTTAAATCCCTGAAATACAAACCCTATTTTGTTATTTCTTATATCTGAAAGCTCATCTGCACTCATAGAAAATACATCAACTCCCTCAAGGTAGTATTCTCCGCTAGTCGGTTTATCAAGAGTACCAAGCATATTCATACAGGTAGATTTGCCTGAACCGGATGCACCCATAATTGCCACAAACTCGCCTTCTTCAACAGAAAATGAAACATCATTCAGCGCATAAAATGTTTCTTCCCCCATTTGGTATGTTTTTACTGCATTTTTAACTTCAATTAATGACACATATAACCCCTATTGAAATTATTATAACATATTTTCTTATAGTGTATAATAAATTTATGACACTTAATCAAGACGAAAAATATATGAGAATGTGTTTTGCGCTGGCAAAAAAGGGATTGGGTAAAGTTGCGCCAAATCCGCTTGTTGGGTGTGTGGTTTTGGACAAAAACGGAAATATTATCTCAAAGGGCTATCATAAAAAGTATGGTGAAAATCACGCAGAACGTGATGCATTATTAAAATTAAAAAATAACGAAGCAGAAGGCGGAACTTTATACGTGAATCTTGAACCTTGTTCACATTTCGGAAAAACTCCGCCTTGTACGGATTTAATTATAGAAAAGAAAATTGCACGTGTTGTTTATGGAATGAATGACTGTAATCCTGAAGTAGACGGGGCAAAAAAATTAAAAGCTGCAGGTATTGAGATCGTAGCAGGAATTTTGGAAGATGAAGCGAAGTTTTTAAATCGTGTTTTTATAAAAAATATGACTCAAAAACTTCCCTACGTGGTACTCAAAACCGCAACAACAATGGACGGAAAAATTGCTTCAAAAACAGGTGATTCAAAATGGGTAACATCAGAAAAAGCAAGACAAGAAGTCTATAGAATGCGAAAAAATTTTGATTGTATTCTTACAAGTTCAAGTACTATTCTTGCCGATAATCCAAGCATGAAACATAAATTCAAATGTATATTGGATAAAGATTTAAAAATACCTGAAAACGCAAATATATTTAAGCAAGGCAAAATATATATTGCCTCAAAAGAAAACACCTCAATAACAAACGGTCAACTTGATTTGGGTGAAATATTGAAAACATTATTCGGTAAAGGAATTTACTCCGTATTCATAGAATGCGGCGGAATTTTAGCCGGAGCTTTTCTCAAAGAAGGTTTAATTGACGAAGTTTATCAATTCATCGCCCCCAAAATACTAAATGACAATGAAGGAATGAGTTGTTTTAACGGGGGGCAATATAACAAGATATCCGAATGTGTAAATCTTGAAATTTACGAAATTAAAAGATTCCCTCCTGATATTCTAATTAAAACACTTGTAAAAAAGAACCTATAACGTTATAATTACTGCATAAAGAAAAAGGGATTATAAGTACAGATGACCGAAACAACAACGCATCAGTTAATGATAAATAATCTGCATTCTCAAATTATGCAGGATACTTTTAATGTAATTGCAAATATCGGTAATTCCCAAAAAGACAATAAAAATAACTGGATTACAAGTCTCACAGCCACAAACAGCTTTGACAAACTCGCCTATGCCGTCGAAGGTGATTCGAAATATAAACAAGAAATTGATTCGAATAGTGATGGCATAATTACTTATGATGAATATGTTAAATATGTAACAGAAAACATCTCTTCCAAATACAATATTCCTAAATCAAGTACAACTTTTTGGGCAGGTGAAGATTCACAAACAGGATTGTTTAAGTTTTCTGTCACAAATATGGGAAGAATTTTAAGTTCATATCTTAATAATTCCACACAATTCCCTGCCGGAATTATTGAACAAGAAGCCTGATAAATCAGTTAAAACATTACACTACTTGTTATAAGTGATAAATGGTTGTAAAATTACATCTATGAGTATAGATAAAGTTTTGTTGTGCGGTTTGGGAGCTGTTGGGCTTACATATGCAAATAAGTTGAAAAATGTTTGTGAGTTAAAAATACTTGCGGACTCTTCAAGAATAGAAAGGTATGCAAAAACCCCGCCAGAACTTAATGACAGGCAAATTATTTTTGATTATATAACACCCGATTCTAACTGGGAGCCTGATTTAATAATAATTACAACAAAAGCGCAGGGATTAGATTCAGCAATAGATTACATTAAAAATTTTGTAAAAGACAAAACAATAATAATCTCGCTTTTAAACGGTATTACAAGTGAGAATAAAATTGCAAACGTTTATGGCAAAGAAAAAGTACTGCATTCTTATTTTATTGGACACAGTGCTGTAAGAAACGGGAATAAAGTTTACCAAGACGGAGTCGGAACAATAGTTTTTGGCTCACCATACGAAGAAAATCGGGCTAATGTTATAAAACTTAAAGAATTTTTTGAAAAAAATAATATTGATTATGAAATTCCAAAAGATATCATTTATTCAATGTGGCTAAAATATGTCTTTAACCTTTTTTCCAATCAAGCTTCTGCCATAATGAATTTAACTTTTGGAGAAATGAAAAAAAGTATAAAATTTAAAGAATTTGCAAAAAAAGTTATTTCAGAAGTGAAAATAATTGCTGAAAAAGAAGGGGTTAGAAATCTTGAAAATTTGGAAAGTGATTCTATATCATCGCTTGACAGAATGATTGACAGCGGAAAAACTTCAATGCTCCAAGATATTTTAGCAAAAAGGCCAACCGAAGTTGATATTTTTGCCGGCGAAATTCTACGTTTAGGGGAAAAATACAATATTGCCACACCCTACAATCAGTTAATGTATGATATGATTAAAATTATAGAGGAGAGTTTTTAATTATGAACATTGCTTTTATACCGGTAAGAGGAGGCTCAAAGTCGATTCCACTTAAAAATATCAAAGTTATAAACGGAAAACCGCTTGTTTATTGGACAATGAAATCAGCTTGCGAATCAAAAAATATCGAAAAAGTTGTTGTCGCAACAGATAGTGAAAAGATTAGAGAAACTGTTTTGGCTTTTGGATTCGACAAAGCGGAAGTTTATGACAGAGATCCTGCAAACGCTCAGGATACATCTTCTACAGAAAGTGTTATGCTGGAATATATAAATTATGCCCAATTGAATGAGGATGATCTATTTATACTCATTCAAGCAACATCTCCGCTCCTCCAAGCCAAACATATTGACGGAATGTTTGAAAAACTGAGAGCAAGCGGCGCAGATTCAATATTTTCTGGAGTCAGAGAAAAACAATTTCATTGGATAGAAACAGAAAATGGTGTAAAACCTGTTAATTATGACCCGAAAAATCGCCCGAGAAGACAAGATTTCCAAGGCCTGATTGCAGAAAACGGAGCTTGCTACATTAATTCAGTCGGGAATATCAAGCATGATAATTGCAGGCTTTCAGGGAAAATAGAAACTTATGAACTTCCACCGGAAACTGCTTATGAAATTGATGAAAAGCATGACTGGATTATTGCGGAAAATTTATTGAGGAATTTCTATAAGTAATTTTGGATTGTAAATTACAATTAATTTTGATAGTATTTAGAAAAAAGGAGTTAATTATGTGTAAAAATTTAGGTAAAGAATTGCGTGATTTCATTTTGCGCGGAAATGTTATGGACATGGCTGTAGGTATAATTATCGGTGCAGCTTTTGGTAAAATTGTTGATTCTCTCGTTAAAGACATTATTATGCCTCCAATAGGATTTGCCCTTGGAAAAGTTGATTTTTCAAATCTGTATGTAACGTTGTACCCTTTGGGTGAAAAATATGATTCGCTTGATGCTGCAGCAGCTGCAGGCGCCGTTACAATTAACTACGGACTGTTTATCAACACTGTAATAAGCTTTTTGATTGTAGCTTGTGCTATTTTTGCTATTATTAAAGCCGTTAATACAATCAAAGACAAAGCTTGTAAAGAAGAAAAAGAAGAAGTGGCTGTCACAGAAAAAGAGTGCCCGTTTTGCTGTACTTCTATTCCTATAAATGCAAAAAGATGTCCTAATTGCACTTCTGAATTGAATTAAAATTTCCTTTATAAAAGGGGTTGAATTTCTTATTTACATGGTTTATAATTAGTATATATTATAATATATACTATTGAATTAACAAAAAGGATTTTAAAATGTCAATATCATTTAGCGGATTAGCGTCAGGTTTAGATACATCAAGCTGGGTTGAAGCCTTCGTTTCTGTAAAGCAGGCTAAAATTACTTCGTTGCAGCAAGAATTGCAATCTATTCAAACTAAAAAGGGTACTTTAACGGCTACCCGTTCAAGTGTCTCTGCATTAAGAACTGCAATTGAAAAGTTAACCGATAAAAAATTTGGCGGTACGTATAATTTATTTGAAAAAAACAGTGCAATTTCTTCGAATGAGGATGTTTTTACTGCTACTGCTTCAAATTCTGCAATCAAACAAACCTATAACATTTCGGTTCAACAACTTGCAACAATGACAAAAGCAACCTCTTTAAATAGTGCAAGTTCAATAGCTGATGATTCTACACCGTTATCTAATTTGGGAATTACGAACGGAAAGTTTACGGTATATGTCGACGGCATTAAAAATGTTATTGAAATTGAAGAAGGCGATACTTTTGGTGATTTAAAAACAAATTTGTCGGCTGTTGGTGTTAATGCTGATATCGGTGAAGACGGGATTTTGACTCTGACTTCCAGCAATCCGGGGCAGGCTATACATGTTGGTTCAACAAATGATACCACCAATTTTGTTTCAATGTCGGGATTGTCAGCGCAAGAGGATGGCAGTTATGCATCTTCAGTATCAATGTATAAAGCGACAGGGGCATCAGTTTTAACTGCTGAAAATTCAGGTTTTAATACTCAAATCACCGCAGGAACTTTTACTATAGGTAATGCAGTTTTTAATATTACCGAAAATACAACACTTTCTGATATAATCAGAGAAATTAATAATAACGATGAAGCTCAAGTAAGCGCATATTGGGATGATACCACCGGAAAGCTTACTCTTACATCGACTAAAGAAGGTTCATCATACATTAATATTGAAGCCGGAACAAGTAACTTTACAGACGTAATGGGATTTACCGAAACAACAAGAGACGGTGAAGGAAATATTCTTTCGCAGATAATGTATATAGACGCTCAAGAATTGGGTCAAAATGCTCAGTTTACAATAAACGGTACAGCAATGACTTCAACTTCAAATACAGTAACTTCGGATGTATCAAGACTCGCAGGTGTAACGCTTACTCTTAAAAAAGTAAGTTCGGAAGAAGACGGTGAATCTACTTTGAGGATTGAACAAGATTCTGCACCATTAATTGAAGCTCTCAAAAACTTTGTTTCTGCATATAATGAGACAATAAGTAAGATTGAAGAAGTCACAGCAAAAGGCGCAGATTTGCAAAGGGAGTCCTCTTTGACAAGCCTGAAGAGTACTTTAAGAAACTATGCAAACGGAATGAATTCTTCTAATGGCGGAGCATTTGGATTACTTTCACAAATAGGTATTTCAACGGCGCAAGCAAGCGGAGACAATTTATCTACTGAAACATATGCTCTTCAATTTGATGAACAGACTTTTATGCAAGCATTGGAAGAAGACCCAGCATCTGTAGAAGCTCTTATTGGCAGTGATACAGGTATCCTTGGACAGATGGAATCTGCTATTGAAGTATCATTGAAAGCTGCTTCTGGTTTCTTTGATGTTAAACAATCAACTTTTGATAATGATATCAAAAAAGCGCAAACAAAAGTGAAAAAGCAGCAAGAAAAAATTAGTACTTACAGAGCTCAATTAGAAAAGAAATTCAGTGCAATGGAAACATTGATTTCACAAATGCAGCAGAATTACAGCTCGTTCTTGACTCAATAATTTTTTAATAAATTACAAGTAATAAAAAACGGTCGATAAATCGACCGTTTTTGTTATCTTTTCTGTGGAGGAGGCAGCATGCGATGTTTGTTGAATTCCTGCCTGCCTTCTTGTTTCATTTCTTTCAAAGTTTTTCTCTGTTCAACTGTCAGTATGCTCTCAAACTCTTTCATATTTTCAACTCTAATATCATGAGCTTGTTTGCGAAGCATTTTTAAATCTGCGTTCAAACTGTTTAATTTTTCTTCCTGTTTCTTAACATCAAGAGTTGAGTTTCTTACCAATTCTTTAGCCGACTCTTTTGCTCTAATTTCTTCAATGACAGGCTTAATTTTTTCTCTGCCTTCAAACCTGAGTTCTTTTGATTTTTGAATTTGCTCTTCTGTTAAGCCCAAACGCTGTTCGAATGCTTTTTCTCTTTGGATTCTTTCCTGTTCTGTCATCTTTGGCCGTATAGTAGGATTTTTCATGTTATCCTCAGGAATCTTTGCCTGAGCTAATGATGAAGTCAAGAAAACAGCAAATAATAAAACTAATATTTTTTTCATAGTCACCTCTATTTTTTTAATCTTCGGGGGTTATAACAAATCTTCCAATTTATCCCCGAGTTCTTTTTTTGCATTAAATATTCTGGATTTGATTGTTCCTATAGGACATTTTAACTTTTTTGATGCATCTTCATAAGTATAACCTTGAATTTCACAAAGCATAATTACTTCTTTCATTTTTGGTTTAAGAGATTCAATTGCGGAAATTATTCTTTTTTGACGTTCGAGCGATACGACAGAATCTTCCGGAGTTATTTTATTGTCTTTTACAGAACTTAATGTATAATCATCACTGGTGGAGTTTTGAGAATTTTTAAACCATGCAGATTTAAGATAATCCTTGGCAACATTAGCAGCTATGGTATTTATCCAACTTTTCAAACTGCCTTTTTCTTGATACCTTTCTCTGTTGCGCCATGCTTTTATATAGACCTCTTGCTCAAGATCCTCATTTTCCTGTTTGGTAATAAGCCTTATAATACTTTTAACATTGTTTTTATTTAGTTTAACAAGCTCGTTAAAATCCATTAATCCACCATTAATAAACCGTACGAATCAACCGGGAAGCCCAAATCCTCAGCAGTTAAAGTTTCTCCGTACATTAAAGAATCAGACAAATCCTCGTTTGTATATATAACCCCGAAAGTTGCTGAAAAAAGCATTATAAATAAAAGTGCTGCGACAGCTCGCAATTTACGTAATTTGCTTTTCTTCTTAAGATAATACGGCCTTACTTCCTGTATCAAATCCGAAACACGCTGCATTTTTTCGTGTTCTTCACGGCAATCCTGACAGTCTTTCAAATGTTCTTCAAATTCTTCCCCGTTGGAGAATATAAAAAGACCTTCGTATTTTGAACATTTATTTTCCATTTTTTACCTCTTTACATTAGTATAACGAATAAATAAAAAAAATGTTCAATATTTAATTAAAAAATTTATAAATAAAAGACCCCGCTTTTTAAGCAGGGCCTTTTTATTCCGAAAAAATCTTTAATCAAGAATTCCTTCATGGTTCCAATCAAGATTTTCAAGGTGTTCTGCGATTTCTTCAAGATATACAAGAATCGAATCGCAGCAGCTTGTGTCACCGCATACATCAATCAAATCTTGAATTGCATTGAAGATATTGATTTCCCAATCAATGATTGTATCTTGATCCTCACACAATTCTGTCATTTGTGTATGGAGTGCATTTAATGTTGTATTCATTAATGCTGTATTTTGTGAAATGTTGCCTAACAAAGTGTTGTTAGTTTGTGCCAAATCACGAATTTGACCTAACAAATCTTCAATAACAGTAGCATCAAATTGCGGATCGAACGACAAGTTTTCAATCAGAGTTGTGATTTCACCAAGTTGTACATTTCCTGCTTGAATTGCAGCATAAATATCAGCTAATTGTTGAATTTGTGTTAACTGATTTGCTTCGATAGTTTGCAGATGAGCTAACAATTCAGCAAAATGACCGGCATTACTTGAAGACATTGCATTGATAGCAGCAATAATTGCCTGAACACCTGCTTGCTGATGTTGATCCATTTGTGTCAACTTAGCCAACAATTCGGTCATATCAACACCGCCAGGATTACCCATTTGATCAAGTTTTGCAAGAATTTGAACAATACCGTTTTGAAGATTTACATTCAAATCCTTCAATCTAGCAAGAATTTGATTTAACTTAGCGTTACTTTGGTTCAAAGCAGCCAAAATATCTTGAAGATCTGTCTGCATACTCTGAGCTTGAGCTAAGATTGCCATAAACCAAGCTTCCTGGTTAGCATCCATACCTTGCATTTGGTTAAGAATCTGCTGCAACAATGAATTGTTCTGCATTATTTGAGCCATAAATGCAGTAACTGCTTGCTGTTGATTTTGATCCATAGTATCCAGTTTATTTAATATTGCCAGATATGAAGCTTGCTGATTTGAATTCATTGTCTGTAATTGTGCAAGAATAGTAGCAAGGTTTGCTTGAGTATTAGCATCCATTGTATTCAATTTTTCAAGAATTTGATTCAATTGATTTTGAAGACCTGCACCTAAAGTATTCATTGTACTTAATAATTGAAGCAATCCTTCCTGATAAGATGCTTGCATATTCTGTAATTGAGCCAATAATGCAGCAACACCTGCCTGTTGATTGTTGTTCATATTTTTCAGTAATGCAAATATTTGGTTCAATTTAGCTTGGATACCACTGCCTAAATGATTCATATTAGTTAACAACGCTAATAAGCCTGCTTGATTATTTTCATCCATTTGCTGCATTTGAAGAATCAATGCTGCAAGACCTTCTTGTTGATGTTCATCCATTGTATTCATCTGGGCGAGTATTGCTGCAACGCCTGCCTGCATATTAGCATTCATAGTATTCATCATACTAAGTATTTGATTCAACTTAGCCTGAACACCAGCGCCTAAATTATGTATACTATTCAATAATTGTAAAAGTCCTTCTTGTTGAGACGATTGCAAGCTTTGAAGCTGAGCTAATAACGCTGCAATACCTGCCTGCTGATTTTGATTCATTGTATTTAATTGTGCAAGTAATGCATTCAATTGAGCTTGAACATTTGCAGCCAATTGATTCATATTGTTAAGCAATTCAAGAACTTGAGCCTGTTGTTCTAATTGCATTGATTGTAATTGTGCCAAAATTACAGCCACACCAGCTTGTTGATTTTGATTCATTTGTTGCAATTGTTCAAACAACTCATTAATTTTTGCTACAATATCACTGCCCAAAGTATTCATATTATTCAATAATTGAAGCAATGCTTGTTGATTCCACTGTTGCATACCCTGAAGTTGTGCCAGTAATGCCGCAATACCTGCCTGTTGATTTTGGTTCATAGTATTGAGAATACCCATCAATTGATCAAGCTGTGCTTGAACATTAATGTTCAGGTTGTTCATATTGTTAAATAATTCAAGAAGTGCTTCCTGATTCCAAGACTGCATATTTTGAAGTTGAGCTAACAATAACGCTATACCCGACTGCATATTCTGGCTCATATTATTAACCTGACCGATTAATTCATTTAACTTAGCAATTACATTTGCACTAAGGTTATTGATTGAACCGTTGATGTTATTTAACATACCAAGCAATTGCATAAGTGCATTTTGCTGCCAGCTCTGCATACCATTAAGCTGTGCCAATAATGCCTGGTAACCTGCCTGCATATTAGCATCAAGAGTGTGTATAGCATTCATTATAGCAAGTAATTGTGCTTGCATTGTTTGGGTCATATGATTCAATGCTTCAATGATTGCTGCAAAGTTTGCGGCTTGCTGTTCATTCATTTGGCCAACCTGACCGTTGAGGTTTTCCATTTGAGCAAGTAATTCATTAATTAACGCAACAATAGCATCATGATTAGCATTGTTATTAGCATCCAAACTCAATACAGCTTGAAGTATTTGATTCAATAAATCGTTGCCTGCTTGCCCTAAGCTTTCAATATGAGAAGCAATCTCTTTAATATCCAACAATATTGCAGTTAAATCTTCCTGTCCATGAACAAGGTTCTCTAATTGTTGATTATTTTGTTCCAAATAATCAATAATAGTCTGCATTGAAACGCCACCGTTAATTAATTCATTAAGAATATTTTGGTTTATAGTATTACCTTGTTGAACTGCTTCCAATATTTGAGCTAAATATGCTTCAATTTGCTCTGTAGATAATGTTACAGTAACATTGGTTTCCTGCGTTTGTTCTACATGAATTGGAGGTGTTGGTTGAACCGGTGTTAACGGTTCTTCTTTTTTACAACTTGTTGCTGCTAAAGCTGTCATTGCAGCCAAAAGAGCCATCTTAACTCCACTTGCAAACTTTGACTGTTTACCTTTAAACGATGGTGTAAAAGAATCATATTCATAATCCTTTGTCGCAAAATTTTGATTTTGCATTTGATTTGTTTTCAACTTGCTTGAATTTACCGCTTTCAAGCTAATAACTTTTGGTACAGAACTCATTTTTTTCTCCTTTCTGATGTTCCATGTAGCTTTTAAATATTTTTCTTATATTTTTATTATGTGTATACGCAATTCATATCCCACACTATTAACTGATAAACTTAAAAACGCTGAAATAATAATTTGCTAGTCGGATTTATAAATTTTTACAATTCTTAATAGTCGCCGAATTCTTATTAATTTTACCGGCTTGTGATATGATATACCCCTTTCAATAAACAAATTATATCACAAAAAAAAGCTGCGTTACCGCAGCATGCCACATATGTGTTAATTTATGTTAAATAGAAAATTTTTATAAAGACATAGTCTTATATTCCAAATCTAAATCCGTTATATCAGTAGGATTCTCATAATCATACGGAATAAATATACTTATAGTAGATTTATCCGGTATTTCTTCCAGTCCATACTCATTGATAAAGTTTTCATCAAGCCTCAAAGTATAATTACCCGGTGCCAAACCTGAAATATAGAAATCTCCCGATTCAGTAAGCGTTGAATAATTAACTTCATTACCCTGCGAATCAAGAAGCACAACAACAAAATCGGTTATTTTTAGGTTTCTGTCAAAATCATCCGTAATTTTCAGCACACCAGAAACAGAACCAACTGTTGAAGCGAGAGGAATTTCCAGCCTTGTTGTTTTACCTCCGTCAATTTTTATTCTGTTAAGAATTTTATCATTAGTCAAAGGAGCAACTGTTATAGGCAAATTGTTCATATCTATTGTAACTGTATATACACCTTCATCTAAACTTGAAGAAGAAACTCGTCCTTTTTTGTTAGTAACATTTACTTCTCCTGTCCAGCTTGTCATGAGTGGAACATCACGCACAGGAACATCTATTTTATTAGTAAACTTACCATCACCGTCAACATCAACGAAAGCGATAGCTTCAAACAGACCTCTGCCCATATCTTCATCGCCAACAGATTTCAAACCATGGTTAAATATTTGGAATGCATCATTGAACGTAAAGTTAACCGAATGTCTGTTTGACGTGGGCATAAACATATTGTCAATAAAATAACCGCCGTATTGGGTCCATTGGTAACCGACAGCTATTGATTGACCGGATTTTGCACGATAATTTATATTTGCACCAAAATCATGCCCGCCCTGACCGTGATAACGGAATCCGTACATGAGGCTTAATGTTGTACGTCTCCATGTCGGGAATGAGTATCCAAATCTAAACATGTTAAAGCCATTTTTATATGTCCCGGAATTATATCTGACAATATTGTGACCAAACATAAATTTGCCGGTATTTTTAGGGAGCATAGTATCAAACTGAGCATACAAATCATCATACTTTGAGTGGTAATTTCTCTCTTCTTCTGTAGGTTGTCTAAATCTTGTATCATAATAATTCCGTCTGAATCCGGACTGAACTTTTGCACCAAGCCATAAATTACGTGTAGCATTGGCATCATAATTGTAGTTAACATTTCTGCCTAAATCATTTTCACCATGTCTCCAATAACTTGTAAATCTCAAATCAGCGACTTTAGGTATTCTGGTATTACCATTAACGCTTGCTTCATCGAATACTATCGTACCGCCTCTGTAGCGATGATTCATATTTGATGCATATTTACCGTAACTTCCGCCTGCATTGGTAGAATTAAATCCGAAACCGCCGGATACACGACCTCCGGTTCTGTCATTTTGAGAAGTAGAATCACTGCTTGCAATATACCAATCCGGTGAAGAATGGAACAGTTCCAGTTTTCCGTTTACTCTTTTTGGTTTAAATATACCCAGTTTCCATTTATCAAGACTCTTTGCATATTCACCTATACCCTTTAATAAGTAACCTGCATGCACATCGTGAATTCTATAATCGTGAGCAACACTTGCACCGGCTATTGCTCTGGCTTTTACCTCCTTATTTTTATCACTTTTCCACTCAATAGTATTTAAGGAAGTTGCACCGTCAAGGTAATTTACACTTTTTTGAGTACCGCTCACAAGCAAAACATCATTTGTAGGTACTCTGAACACTACTTTTGACTGGCCTTTTTCATAAATTTTATCTGCGGATAATTTTGATTTAAATGTTGTATTATCATTAATACCATACTGATATTCACCGCCTGCTGTAACTTTTTTACTCATACCGCGATATATGTTTGAACCATCTCTGAATAATCTGTTTTGGTATCCCCAAACCCCTGCATATGCTGTTGCTCTTTTTTCCTTTTCCAAAGGTACATGATTACCGAATACTGAATACCTTTCATCACAAATTAATTCAACAGTACCGTCTTCATTTATTTCTTCAAGTTTAATATTTTTAACAGGATTTGGAAGTTGAACATCTCTAAGTGAATAATATCCTGCATAGGTACTTAACGTAACAGGTTCCAAATCATTAACAGTCAACCTGACCAAGCTTGTAGGTTTAACATAACCTTTTATATCCTGCGGTTTTAATTTTTCATTATCATAATTCCAAACCTGAGCACCAAATATACTTGTTCCCAATTGAGCATCTTCATCAACAATACCTCTTACTTTCCCCAATTCGTAAAAATACTCTTTACCACCATCTTCCATAGTAAACTTATTTCTGTATGTTGCGGTCAAACCGCCGAACATAAAACCGTCATTCTTGTAACTGTATTCAGTTGCTTCAACACGATATCTTCCACCGCCTAAATCACCATTCAAACTCAATTGAGAAGTTGAATAGAAAGAATCTGTCGTATCACTACGTCCAAAACGTGGTTTTATTGACATAACATCATTAATTGCATTACTCCTCAAACCTATTGTTTTCAGAGTTATTCTGCCAGATTTTTTCGGAACAACAACATCTTGATATGCATGCGGTGATTTATCATCAATTTCATACGGATTTACATTTTTCAATATGGATATATCTCTGTCAACCTGAGCCATGAGTGTGAGGTCTTCAAAATTTGTATCAAGAGTAACACCCATAAGCTTTGATACAACATCCGCCGGAATATATGCTTCATTGAATACTCCGTCCATAATTCCCATGCCCATAAAAATCGGCTTGCCAGACCAGACAGGAACATCATCAATAAAGATTCCGTTCTGATTTAAAACAGCTTCCCTACCGTCATATGTAGTAAATCCTATATGTTTATCTGTTCTGTTTGCAGTGTATTTAATATCAAATAAATCCGCTAATTGTTTAAACGGAACTAAAATCTTATTATTATCAATAACAATTTCAACATCCTGATAAGCAAGGTTATTGATATTAACATAAGAGATTGTAGAGTCAATTGCAAAAGACGGCAATGACAGACACATTGTGCCTGCTATTGCTGCTGTTATTATATTTTTTTTGACTCTATTTAACATCTTTATCTGTCTCCCGCTCTCTTTGCAGAGAGGGCGCCCTTTTGAGGGCCGGCAAAGGGGTTATCTTATTTGCCTTATTCTATTTACTCTTTATTCACATAAAGGCAATCCTTGCCTGTTTCTATTTAACCTTCACTTTATCTATATTAAATTTTCAATTTTCTCAACTATTTACCAAATGCCGTAAATGTTATCACAGCTTGATAATATCCTGCTTCATCTCCGGTCACATCATAAGTATTTGATATAGGAGTACCGGATACCGTATTAGTTACTTTACCGCCTGTACCGCCGTTAACTTTTACTACATAACAGTCACCATACGTCCCGTGAGTCGGTTTATGTACAACACTCATAGGACTTTCGACAGAAACATTAAGCGGATATGTAATAACATTGTTATTGTTAGCTGACCAATTTTTTGCATTATTTACGGCATCAAGAGTGGGAAGATGTGTTGTATGAGCAAAGATTATTGACTCATTTTTACCATATGCAGATACTGTTCCGCCATCAATATTAACCGAAGAAGTCACTATAAAATCAAAATCACTGTCAGTTCCTGAGGTCTGCAAGGTAAAAACAGACTTCAAATCAGTAGGTACGACACCCGTTCCGGGTGTTGCGGAACCGTTTTCAATTGATTCAGAAGATTTTTCTATCGATACGGTTGCAGGTGCTTTTACGCTGAGCAAAAGATCCTCTTCAGTACCCGCATATATAGACAAACAACCAAACATAGCGGTAATTATCAATATTAAAATTTTCTCTTTACTAACTCTCTTCATCTTCTTCTCTTTTTCTTACCCTCTCCTGCCTTTCGGGCATCATCACCCGAAGGAAGTAGTTTCAACTTGTTGATATAGAGGGTTTTTATTATTTTGTTTGCCTCGCCGGGGGAAAATCCCCCGACTTGCAAACTTATTTATTTAATAACTACGGATTTGTGTGTGACAATTTCAAGATTGCTTGATATGTACCATTGGTATCATGAGTTGAGAACGTAGTTGCGACAGGAGAACTTGCCAATGTGTATGTCATATCATAGATACCATTGTCTATATCATAAGCTACAACACCTGTGTTTGTAATTGCTGTAGGACTTGGATCTGCTGTTGCTGCACCTGAACGAGCAAATGATGGAGTTACTTCAAATGCTATTGCATTTGGATTGCTTTCTACCGCAACTGCATTACCGCCGTTTGTAATATTTTGAACTGCACCTGTGGTTGTATTAAATGCTGCAGTTGCAACAGCTGCCTGTTTACCGAAAACCATATAGTATTTATTTGCTGCACTGCCTGCACAAAGCGCATTAACAGCATTGCCGTCTGCTAATGTAGTAGCAGTCAAATAAACATGGTCACCGGGGTGATTTGTTACTACATGGAATGTAGCTGCCAATGTAGGATCTAAGTTAAGTGATGCATAATCTTCTGTTGGAGTAGCAGTAGAGTTGAGCGTTACATCTTCAGTTGTAATGTTGATGTATTCATCAACACCAATTATCATTGTAGATGTCGCATTACTGCTGCCTTCAGCAAATGCAGGAACTGCTAATGCTAAAGCAAATACTAGTGGGATAAATTTTGTGAATTTCATAGGGTAAACCTTCCTTTCTCTTTTTGTTTTTGTACTACTATATTTCACCTTTTTTGTTTTTTCTGCCTTTCTATATTATTTCTATTTGTGCTTCTTTTGTTATATTTTGTCTCTTACCTTTTTCATCGGCATAATTCAAAATAACTCTGAGTGTGTATAAACCTTTTTCTTTTATATCACCGGTCTCAATTTTGTCTTTTGTAATCAGATAATTGTTCTCGCCTACAACTTTTTCGCTGAGTCCGTATTCATGTAAAATTTTCTTGTCTTCGTATATCTGAACTTTTCCGTTACATCTTATTTTGCTGTTGCCTTTAGACAGAACCTTCATCTCGGTATAAAGACCGCCTTTGTCTTTTATAATTTTTAAAGACTCAATTTCACCTTCCTTTGTAAATTTACCTTTGTCAACATAAATCGGAACTCCGATACGGGTTTTTACAATAAGCTGAGCACCAATCCCCGGTCTTCCGGTATCAATCATTTGTTCTTTCGGATTGACATCCTCGATATAAAGAACACATCTGTTTTCACCTTCCGGTAAAGTATTTATGTTCGCAATGTTTACACGAAGTTTTTGTGTTTTCCCCGGCATAACATTAAATTCAGAAGGCACATACCTAATTTTTTTCGCAATATTATGAGGATCATCAGAAACGTCCATTAAAACCATTTCTCCTCTTTCGTTTATAGTAAAGAAACCGGGATAAACTCTGAAACGCATAGGTTTGTGTACATCACCCTTGACTTCAACAGCCGTAGTTACATAGTTAGTTTTTAACTTATTTGCATTGATTTCAATTTTAGTAGGCGACAAACCTATTGATGCCTGCGCCTGTGTCATTATCGTTAATGCTGTAATTATTCCTAAAATCTTTTTAATCATTTCCTATCTCCCTCTATCCTCACTTAACCTAAATTTCAGGTGATTGTTGTAATTACCCGCACGAATTATATTGCCGTCTTTTCCTTCTACAGCAAATTCTATGGTTACATATTCGTTATTCGCAGGAGCTTTGCCTTTAGCAATTATTATTTCTCTGTTAGGTTCCATAAGAACTCTTTCCTGAAGCCTTTCATTAACATTTGTCGATGCTGAAATTGTTCTTACATAATAATTGCCTGCTTCATTATCAAAATCATTTGTTTTAAGAGTTAATACCCAATCACAATTTGAATTTATGTACAACATAGGATTAGTTTCGGTTGTTATTTTTTTATTTCTTGCAAAAGCATCTCTTGCACTAATATTTATAGTGGCAGATTCGCCATGAAAGTTCATTGATTGAATTTTAGGAACTATCATCTGTAAATTAAAAGTTGTAGTTCCTTCAACCGTTTGATTATCTGAATCAAGTGCCTGAATTTCAATATTCAAGTTGTAAATCCCTGCCGGTACCATGCCGTAATCGCGCACTTTTAGGGTTAAACTTTTTGGTATACCTCCCATGACAGTTCTTTTCAAGATGTTTGAATACTCATTGTAGCGCATATATACATCTTCTCTGGTATTGTTTATGTATACATACTGCAACGGTATTTTCACTCTTCCGTCAGAACTCATAAGCCCGTCATCTAAAGGTTTAATAGCAATATCATATTCCCCGCCATCATTACTGTTAATAAGCAAATTACGCTCTATGCTGTTTGGACGAACAAAAGTCTCCCCTTGGTAATCCATAATTACCATTCCTGCGTCCGCCCTCAGGAACATACAGCTTGCAAATAGCAGTATAGTTGTGATAAGTGTCTTTTTCATGAAAAACTTTTTCTTTCTGATTTATTGGGATATCCTACCCCGATTGTAACAATTTGTAACAAAACTTCAATGTTTATTTGAATCAATTCCTCTGTTTATATGATATTTTCGCTTAAATTTCATCCGTTTGTATGAAATTTTTTTTAAATGGTTAAACCTTTCATTTTCATGTATAACGGCACATTTGACCAAAAACTTTAATGTTTTTTTAAAATTTTTACATATTGTTACAATTGTAATCGTAATTTAATATAAATACAGGGATAAGTCTTGTAGGGAATGGGATTTGGCGGAGGATTTTATAAAAATGAGCGGAGTGAGTATCGCAAATAAATATAAAGTTTTTGCAAAGTTATTTATAGTAATTTTTGGATTTTTTACAAGCATTTCAGCAGGATTCTGCACATGTGACAGTGCGCAAGCAGTTTTTTCTTTTACACTGCCTGAATACACACATATTAAACCTATTACAAGTCCTGTATTAACCGCAAATATTACTGACAGAACAGGTAATCTTTATGCACCTCTACATACGACTTTCAGGGTAATAACTAATTCCGCCGAAACAAAAACACTCTACCTTCAATCTAACATTACGACTCAAGGCGGATATGAAAGCTCTATGTTTGAACAAGGCGGGCAGGTTTATGTTGCATTTGGTAGTCTTCGGAAAATACCTACTTCACAATCTCTGGCAAATTGTAAAATGGGCGGAATGCCAAAAGACAGTCCTGGAGTTGTAGCATATCCGGTAACATCTGTGTTTGGAGCAAATCACAAGTTTTTAAAAGGTAAAAATAAATATGAAGTGTATGTAAACAACGGGACAACTAATATTACCGTAAATATAGGCTCAAATGTGTTGCAATCTTCGTTTGCAGCTAATGACCCCAGAGGATTTTATCAGGCAATATTATCATTAACGGAAGCAGACATATAAAACAAAACGGTATCTCTTAACCGAAAGGGATTAAAAATCAAGCAATGATAAGCGGGAAGAATAAAAATTTTTACAGAATAATACCAACAGCATTCATAGCGCTGCTATACTCCGCATGCCCGATTTTTGGTGATGATATAAACCTCCCGAACCCAGCCGCATTCGAACCCGCACAAATAAAAACTACTGCTGAAATTAATACCGAAACATCACGAAACTCTGAAAGCAGAAATATTCCAGCTTCTGATATCCCGATTCCTGAAATAGTAAATTCTTTCTTTGCTCCGGTAGAAGAACTTGAGGAATTAGAAGAAATCCCTCAAAAACCTTCAGCAATACCGGCAGACTCCCCTTTCAAACAAATCGATAAAACTCAAACAACTATGGAAAATAAACCGCCCGCACAGAAAACTGTTATAAATACAAACAAAATTCTCCCAGAATTTGGAGATAACCCATTTAAAATAATGGATAATATTGTTTTACCATCACAATACAAAATTAATAAAAAAACTAATATAATAGAAGATGCCGTCACGCAAAAAAATACAAACTCCCGACAATTTGGTACACAAGACCAAAGTTACGTTTCATCAGTCATTGAAGATTTTATTCCGCATGAAAACGATTATGAAGGATTAGAAATTTCCAATATTAATTTTAAGGGTTTATTTTACATAAAGGAAAGCATTTTAACCGGTATAATAAAAACACGTGAGGGAGCTTTATTTAATTCCCAAAATATTGAAAAGGACTTACAAAGTATATATGCTCTCGGATATTTTACCGATAGTATGTATGTTGAACCTGAATTGAAAAAAAATGGAACTGTGAGTTTGACTTTTGTTTTAGAGGAAAACATTACCGTTAAAAAAGTAGAAATAGTTGGTAATACTGTGTTTAAAGATTCAGAATTAAGAACTTTTGTAAAAAAACTTGAAGGGCTTCCTCAAAATCTCAATCTGATTAATGAAACAATTGAACAAATTAATAAATATTACGAAGAAAACGGATATATTCTTGCAAAAGTTTCCAATGTTGATGATAAAGCCGACGGAAAATTAACATTTGTCATATCGGAAGGTATCATTGAGAAAATCAATCTTGAAGGAAACGAAAAGACAAAAGATTATATAATCGAGCGTAATATTTTAACCAAACCCGGAAATGTTTATAACGAAAACTATATTAAGAAAGATTTGGCAAAAATATATTCAACTCAAATTTTTGAAAAAGTTGACAGAATTATTGAACCCAGTAAAGAGAAAGACGGAGAGTATATTGTAACAGTCAAAGTTAAAGAAAGCTCTTCAAATAATGTCAGTATTGGATTAGGTGTTGATAACGCTCTTGGTGGTTTTGGCTCTATCAGTTTCAATGAAAAAAATCTGTTCGGGCGTAATCAAAAATTCTCTATATCAGGTATGCTCGGATCAGGACTTTTGCTCAGCGATGCTTCCATAAAGAACAAAATGAACTGGAATTTAGAAATGAATTTCTTCGAGCCATATTTCATAAATGAAAATAACACTTTTGCATCAAAAATATTTTATAGAGATTTAGGCAGTTACCAAATTCCGCTTGCTATAGAAAGGCGCTGGGGCTTTAATAATACACTTGAACACAAAGTCAGGGGCTATGATAATTTATCTACAAACCTTGCTCTCGGATACGAATATATCCATCTTAAAGAAGGCGACTTGAACAAAATTACTGAAATGTACCGAAGAAGCAACATAGACTTTATGAATAGACAAGAGCAACTGAAAGCAGGTGCATTCTTTAATATATCGCCAGGGGTAAAATATAGCACATTAGATGACGAAAATATGCCGAGAGAAGGATTTATCGCAAAAGCAAATTTAATGGAAGCAGTAAGCCTTTCAAGTTCTCGCAGAACCAACGGCAGACTTATAGGAAGTATTACAAAATACATTCCTATTGCTAAAAAGTCAACTTTGTTAATCGGTGCTAAAGGCGGATTTAAAGTTCATGGAAGTGAAATGCCTGAAGTTATGGCGTTCAGACTTGGCGGACCTTATACAATAAGAGGCTTCAGAATGAATGGTGTCGGTACCGGCGAATCATTCATGATGGCTTCCACAGAACTTCAAACGCCAATACCTTTTGCAGACAGATGTAAATTCGATTTCGTTAAGAATCTGCGGTTTGCATTCTTTGTAGATGCAGGTAAAATTTATGACCCAACAATTACAAGCAAACTTTATGACAGACCGCTCAGTGCAATTACGGCAGGTGTGGGTTTAAGAATAAACATCCCAGGTATGAGTACGATTACTGTTGACTACGGCTTGCCGCTCACAAATACAGGACATTACAGCTCACAGCATGGTTACTTTACTTTCGGTACCGGCGGCTTGTATGACAGTTATTAGAAAGGATAACAAGTTAATGAAAATAGTTTTAGGTTCATCGAATCCACATAAAGTTAAAGAAATTAATGAAATCATCAAATCCACTTCACTCCTTAAGAAAGAAGGCAGAGGCGAGGGGTTTAATATTGAATTTATTCTACCTACAAAAGGTTTTGACCCTGATGAAAGTGGTAAATCTTTTGCAGAAAATGCGTTAATTAAAGCGCAGGAAGCATGGAAACTTTCACACGATTGGGCTTTAGCGGATGATTCCGGACTTTGTATAGATGCGCTAGACGGAAAACCCGGAATTTTTTCCGCAAGATATGCAGAAACTGCTCAAAAAAGGATTGAAAGAGTATTAAGAGAGCTTGAAGGAATTGAGAACAGGAAAGCACATTTTATATGCCATATGACCTTAATTAACCCCAAAGGAGAGGTTGCACTTTCATGCGAAGGGATTTGCGAGGGTAAAATTATAAGTGAAGCAAAAGGAATTAACGGGTTTGGTTATGATCCGATTTTCATGCCGGATGGATACGATAAAACAATAGCAGAACTGCCTGAAGATGAAAAAAACAGAATCTCCCACCGCTCGAAAGCATTAATACAAGTTATTAACTTTTTAAAAACTAGTCATTAACATCTTTTCTGTATTTTAAAATCTTAGCTGGATTACCTGCAACAATAGCATTATCCGGAATGTCCTTCGTCACAACTGAACCTGCACCTATCATTGCATTATTGCCGATATTTAAATTTCCTATAATACAAGCGTTTGCGTATATACGGACATTGTCACCTATAACAGCGCTTTCTTGTTTTGTTAAACCAGCTTTTTTACCAATCGTAACATTTTGGTATATAATACAATTCTTACCTATTACAGCATCTTTAGCTATTACTATCCCTACAGGATGCGGAAATATTACACCATTATCAAGCAATCTTTGTAAATCAGGGATACAACAACAATCACCAATTTGACTTACAAGGGGATTTTTAAATCTTATTTTTAACCCAAACAATTTTATTAAAACATGCCCGTCTTCTCTCATAATTTTAAAAATTTTATTTGACATTACACATTTCCTCATCTTTTTGTATACTTTATCAATTTCTTTTGTTATTTTTCAACTTCAAGAAAATTTTTAAATCCTTCTAATATAATTGTTTTAATTTCAGATTCTGAATTCCAAGTTCTATTAGCTTTTGCATTTTCTTCATATTCTTCAATATTTCTCCAACCGATAATTTTAGCAGGATTCCCCCCTACTATAGCGCATTTCGGAACCGATTTTGTAACAACGCTACCCATTGCAACAATTGCACCGTCATCAATTTTTACTCCAGGACAAATCATACTCCTCGCACCAATCCAGCAATTTTCACCCACAACAATTTTATGAAAAAGTCCTGTTCTATCAAATGGAACATGGGTTTTGGATTTATAATTATGATTTGCTGTCATAAAAAAACAACCTTCTGCAACTGCAGTATTTTTGCCTATCTCCAGCCCGCCTTCACATGATAACTTAGTTCCGCCTCCGCCTATATAAACATTACCACCAAGTTTTAAATTTTTAATTGCACTTATTTTGACGCTATAGTGAACGCTGTTTCCGGGAAACCATCCATTTTTACACGTAAGCCATTCTTTTAAACTTTTTATCGGAACAAGATTAATAAATTTCTGTACCATATTTTTTATATTCATTTTTCGCTCCGTTCTTTGTATTCTCTAATTTTTTCTATACATTTATCTATATCCTCAAATGGCAAAGTTATTATGAATTTTTCCGGCAAATCCCACCATTTGAGTTCTAAAAGTTGCTTTCTTATATTTTCATCAAATCTGTATTTTATAAGCTTTGCAGGAACACCGCCAACAATTGCATATGGCTCAACGTCCTTTGTAACAACGGCACCCGCACCTATGATAGCACCATCGCCAATTTTCACGCCCAACTTTATAAATGCTCTATAGCCAATCCAAACATCATTGCCTATAAAAGTCTCAGAATATTCTCTTTTAATGATATTAGATTTTGGTACTATAATATTACCGTACATTTCAGGTTTATTATATACATATTGAAATGGTGAAGTTGAAAGAGTATTAATCGGGTGATCACCACAACCTAAAACAACACAATCAGCAATTGAACAATATTTCCCGATATGCACAAGCGGGCTTAATTTTGTATTATGCTGTATATAACTGTGTTCACCTATATCATATTTTCTTCTGCGTCTGTGATAAGACGTAAGTTTTAACTTATCTAATATAAAATTTAAAATAATAATCCTCCTAGCTTATTTTTTTGTCAATTTCAACTTTGCTGATACCCGATAATTTTAGCAGGATTTCCTGCAACCACTGCATTCGGCGGAACATCTTCCAGAACAACAGCCCCGGCTGCTATTACTGCATTATTTCCTATCTTAATATCACCTATAATACAAGCATTTGCGTATATTCTTACATTATCTCCCAATATTGGAGGCTTGTCTTTTGCGAAATATTTCGCATCTATAGTTACATTTTGGTAAATAGCACAATCTTTACCTATTACAACATCTTTTGTAACAACTATTCCAATAGGATGAGGGAACCTTGTACGGTTATCAAGTAGTTTTTGTAAATCACCAATACAACAGCAATCACCCAGTTGACTCACCAGCGGATTTTTAAATTTAATTCTCATACCGAAAAATACTATCAATATGCGTCCGTTTTCTCTCATAATCTTGAATAATTTACCTAACATTATTTATTCCCTTATTCATCCTTATTTCATAAATTCTATCACTTTAGCCGGATTCCCTGCAACGTAAGCATTATCGGGAACATCTTCTAAAACAACCGCACCCGCTTCAATTATTGCATTGTTACCAATATTTAAATCACCTATAATACATGCATTTGCACATATAGTAACGTTATCGCCTATTATCGTGTGCTTATTTTCGATAAATCCGAATTTTTTTTTGCCTATAGTAACATTTTGATAAATAGTGCAATTTTTACCTATAACAACATCCCTTGCTATTACTATACCGATAGGATTAGGGAAATTTACTTCAAAATCCAGCAATCTTTGCAAACCATGAAGAGAACAGCAATCGCCTAACTGGCTCACCATTGGGTTTTTAAATCGAGCCTTGAATCCTAAAATATTTATACAAATGTATCCTTCTTCTCGTATTATTCTAATCATGCTACTTATCATTTAACCAACCTTAAAACAACCTTAACAACTCTCAAGATATTTTTTAAATTCATCTTTTACAGTAAAAACAATAGGTTTATCTCTGTGTATCGTCCTGTTAGCTTTTGCATTTTCTTCATATTCTTCAATATTTCTCCAACCGATAATTTTAGCAGGATTCCCTCCTACTATAGCGCATTTCGGAACCGATTTTGTAACAACGCTACCCATTGCAACAATTGCACCGTCATCAATTTTTACTCCAGGACAAATCATACTCCTCGCACCAATCCAGCAATTTTCACCCACTATAGTTTTCTGCATTATTCCGCCATTATCATAAGGTACGTGCGTTTTAGATTTATAATTATGATTTGTCGTAATAAAAAAGCAGCCTTCTCCAATACCTGTATTTTTACCTATTTCAAGTCCGCCCTCACAGCATAGTTTAGTGCCACCTCCACTTATATATACATTACCGCCCACTTTTAACTTTTTTATTGAACTTATTTTCACATCAGGCTGTACATAATTTCCTGGAAACCAACCATATTTAAATGCCAGATATTTTCTTAGTTTTCGTATCGGTATCTTCTGTATAAGGTTTTCTCTAAATCTTTGCATGCTCATTTTTCAATCCTCTTTTTAATAATACTTTTGTTCTTTTTTCAATTTTTTAAAATGCTCTATATCTCTGTATTTAAAAACTTTAGCGGGGTTGCCGCCAGCTATTGCATAAGGAGGAATTTCACCGTGTACGACGGCTCCGGCTTGAATAACAGCACCTTCGCCGATTTTTGTTCCTGGTAGAATTATTACATTTGCACCAAGCCAAACAAAAGAAGAAATTACAGTTTTCTTTTTAATGACTGTTTTGTCATAAGGAATTGTTTCTCCTTCATAATTATGATTATCTGTAATTATCGTAATATTTTTCCCTGTATGAACATAATTTCCAAATTCAACATCCCCTGTGCCGAGTATATCAATTCCACCCAGCCAGCAATTATTTCCGATTATTGTATTTTTGGTTATTCGGACTTTATTATCTCCACAATGAAGGTGTTCCCCACATGATTTTGCTCTATGCCTTACGGCAATACAGGTCCAAAAACCTAACAACTTATACTTCATCTCTGCTCTGTATTTTTTCGGGCAAAACAGGTTTAAAAATATTTTTACAAGAATTGTGTACATTAGCTGAATAACCTCTTTCTAAAATCTCTGAATGTATATATTCTTAATTCTTTAGGAAGCTTTTCTATGTATTCTTTATAATCCAGGTAAGGCTTTTTTAATCTCCAAGGTTTTCCCGGTTTTCCACCATAATGAACTATCACAGTATTTCCTTTTGAAGTTTCGATTTCTTCATCGGAATAAACACTCTTCAAATACTGATAATCAGCCTTTTTATTGTAATCTTCGTTATAATAAATACTCTGCATTACGCAATACTTCATATCAAGGGGGTAAATTTTGTTACAAGTAATATTTATCAAATCCAAATCAAAAAACTTAAGCTCTTTATAGAGTCTCTTGGCATTTTCAATTAATTTATCAAAAAGTTTTTCTTCTCTAAATTTTTTACAGTTCAAAAGCATTAAACCGGACCAGTAAATATATTCATTTTTATTTTCATCAAAATGTTTGTGACAAATCGTATCCTGCGTATTCTTTTCAGCGCTTACCGCACCAAACTGATAATTCGAAATATCATTATTGTATAATTCCGCCAAATCACCTTTAAATAAAACATCTACATCAGAATAAATTGCTTTATCATATTCTTTTAATATTTCAGGGATTATTAATCTATAATATACAATTTCAGTCCAGGAACCATTAGATTTTGGACAACCATTAAATATTTTCGGATTTATATAATGAAACGCTATATTATGTTTTGTCCCATAAGTTAATTTACTAATGTTTCTTTGATTTTCTAAGCTTAAATCCGAATGAAAAATTCTTATATCGTAACTAGTATTTATTTCCGCACAATCGATAAGGCTCTTTATTGCTACTGATGCCCCAAGAATAATTCTTTTATCAAAACAAAATACTATAGGAATAATATTAGTCATTAATCAAATCCTTTAAGTTTTTCAAAGACTCGGAATAAATTTCATCCGCAGTTTTTTTAAGCTCATTCTCCATCTCGGCATATTCCGCTTTAGTCATATTTATTGCTCTTTCCATCGCATCAGAATAGTTCGCAGGCGCTGAATAAAGAATGGCATTTTGGGAAGTAAATCTGTTTATTTGTGCAAATTCTTTAATAATAACAGGCAGAAGTGTAAATCCGTATACTAACTGAAAATTCCCGCTTGTGCCAGTCGTATTGTAACGAACATGTGCAGGATTATCCACATCGTAAGCCGTCAGCAAAAAATCAGCCTTTTCAAGTTCATTGTACATTTTTTTAAATGACAGCCTGCCTTTCATATCAAAATACTTACGAATATTCGGCGGAATATTTCTAATGTGACCTTTCCCTATTACCGTAATCTTGAAATTTCTTATCCCTTCTTTATCAAGTTCTCTGACCGCATTTATTATTGTATTATCATTTTTCTTGTATGACTTAATCGCCCCAACCATAACAAAATTTGTTATATCATTTTTTGGCAAAATATTTATTTTCCCAAAATAATGCGGATTCACAACAACAGATTCTGCTCCTTTGTAATTCAACTCACGCAAAGTAATAAGTTTTTTATTCCATGTATTTGCATCCACAGCGTGAACAGCTTCATGTGCAACAAAATAAATTTTTGATTTGTCAGCGTTTTCATTAAACATTTTATACGCATCTTCAAAATGAATTTCATCACATAACTTTCCGACCGTTGTAACAAGAACACCTGACACATCTGATAAATCCGATTTTTGAAAATATTTAATGACTTGTTTCCTGTTCATTTTATTCAAAGAAACCTTTTCATCCTTAAATCTTGCAAATAAACCTTCTTTAAACCTTGCAGTATGACAAATTACGGATACATGATAACCCAAATCCACTAAATACTTGACATATCCCGGAACAACTTCACTGTGAGATTTACTGCAAGGCTCCCAGACTATAAATGTGTTGCTTTTAATTATCGGCTGTTTGGGCTCAAAAATCGGTTTTATATATGTTTTAAAAACTGCCTCATAAAATCGAGGTCTCAAGAAAAAAAACGGACGATATTTGAGATACGCAAAAAGAGAAGCAATCTGATTATCTTTTGTCCAATGTTCCAAATCATTTTCGCTAAGTTTCCACGGAGTAAGCTGCAAATATTTAAAATATAAATCTCTATGATACGAAAGACTTGCCCAGTGCCAAGGTTTCTTTTGTGCAACAAAATGAACAACTTTAGGTTTATTGGTATAACTTGAACGATTTGTGAAGTTTGAGGATTGTACATTCCACACATCGTCAATTACTTTTATATCACCAGCCATACACCTGTTGATAATTTCCTGATCACCTTTTTTAATATTATTAACATTGGCCTTTGTAAACTCGAATAACTTCTCTTCTACATTATTCTTTCGCCATCTGTTCAAATCCAAAAGCAAAACGCCTGAATTTATATATGATTCTGATTTTAAAAGCATTCTTCTGTTAATATCTTTAACACCTGCAATGGAATAATTCCCCATGTCAATATTAAATAAGGCCGATAAACTTGAATTTACAACTATATCACAGTCAAAATATATTATCCTGTCTATGTCAGGAAGCAAACTCGAAAGTCTTAATCTGTAACATGCAGGCAGGGTAATGTAGCTGTGTGTTTTTATTTTTTTGTATTCTTCAAATAATTCATCGTTAATTTTAACAAAACTGATATTACAGTCTTTAATATATTTAAGAGATAAAATTTCTTTTTTATGCTCTTCAGAAATTCCTCCATCAAGCACAAAAAAGTTTAACTTATCGTTTTCTGCAGCATTATATAGAATAGAAGCGATGACAACACCTGCATATTGTGAATAATTATCATCACAGGATACACATACATTTATGCATTCATTGCGTAATACTGTCATCAAAGCACCTCTATGCAATACATATAACATTTTTATAATACCCAAAATAGATTATGTATGCAAAAAACATATTTTTAATGTTAAGTTTTGTATAGACCACTAACCCAATCGTTTATAATAGTAATTCAATTCCAAAGAGCTATCCAATGACTGTCCTGACCTGTTAAAAAGCTTTATCGGCAAACCCAATCTCGCCATACGATACTTTAAACTTACAAGCAAAACCTGTAAACCATATTTGCATGAACGCATAAAGTTTATCGATGAAGCCTCGGGAAAATATTTTGTAGGGCAGGATATTTCACCTATCTTATAGCCATTATACAGAATCAAAGCCAGCATTTGATTGTCAAAAATAAAATCATCACTGCAATCCTCTAAAGGTAAATTTTCAAGAATCTTTTTAGTAAACCCCCTAAAACCGGTATGGTATTCCGATAACTTTTCTCCTATAACAAAATTTTGGAAATAGGTTAAAAAGCGATTTGAAATATATTTATACAAAGGCATTCCGCCTTTTAAAGCAGAATTACCCAGCATTCTCGAACCAATTACAGCATCATACTCTTCAAAAGCCATCATAGATGCCATTGCCGGTATAAGTTTCGGGGTATACTGATAATCCGGATGCAGCATTATCACAATATCCGCATTTGCTTTCAATGCCGCCCTGTAACATGTTTTTTGATTCCCACCGTAACCGGTGTTTTTTTCATGAACAATAGTTGTAATATTTAGTTTTTTTGCAACATCTTTTGTATCATCTTTAGAGAAATCGTCGACGAGAATAATCTCGTCGACGAAATTTTGATAAATCTCATTATAAGTTTTTTCTAAAGTTTTCTCTGCATTATATGCAGGCATTATTACAACAACTTTTTTATTATTAATCATTATTAGCCGTAAACCCTAGCTCTCAACAGCCTCTTCTTTAAGCTCTTCTTTCATCTCCGCATTTCTGATAGTAGTTTTGTCAGAATAGAGCGCTTTGTTTTTGAACTTTTTAACCTGTCTGTCGAGTTTGTCAGCAAGAAGATCAATACTTTCATACATAGATTCAGCCGATTCTTCACAACGAAGTACACCGGTATTCATTTTGCATGAAACTTCTGCCACATGTTTACCTGTAGCAGCGGGGTTTTTAATAACAGAGAGAATTACATCCATACCGGTAATCTGATCATAGTGGTTTGTAACCTTACCGAGCTTCTCTTTCACATAAGCCTTGATTGCATCAGTAATCTCAATGTTTTTTCCATTTACGTGTATATACATTTACACCTCCTAATGTCTACCTAACCATTGTACAACATTTCAGAACATTTTTAAAGTGTATGATTAATATTCTAAAACCTGAGGCATCTCAACATTAGGTGCACCAATTGTACGGACTAACTCTAAAACAGCAGCCTTCATCTGGCATTTTTGAGCAGTTGCACTGAAAAAATCGCTGTAAAAGCAGCCTTCACAATTACAACCGCGTTTATAACATTCCAAAGCCGTAGGCGTCCACCTTTTAACGGCAATAGCTCTTCCCATATCACGACTCTTAAACACTTATATCCTCCAAAAACGAGTTATCTAAAATTAAAAAATCCCCAAATCTCGAACAATTCATTCTCGACCATTCTTTTATTATATGGCTTGAGAATTCATTTACAACCCACCTTAAACAAAATGTAAAGACTTTTTTACATACATGTTAACCCGCAAATAGTCTGAAATTGCCAAATTTACCACATGCAAACATGCCATGCCCACATGGTTTGAGATAACTTAAAACATGAAAACATGCTCATGTCATGGATTTACATGGATTCAATTTTTCGTTAAGTTTTGTAAAAAATCAGGCATGTGGTTTTAGATTGATTCGTAAATCGTGAATTGTGAATTGTGAATTTCATTTAAATCACCCAACTGGAAATAGGCAGGATGATGAAGCAATCTATATCTCGTTAAAAAAAAAATGTCACCAAAATTATAGGTTGACATTGTTATGCCAACAATAAATAAATCGCCATAGTAAAGGCGAACTACATACTTTTTGAACTCACCTATAGTAAGGCTATAAATTTTTATTTCTTTGTAAAATTTAAATTACTTTTTGAGAGTTTCTGTAACATTTCTTAACAAATCATACCTCAAAAGGCAATTTTTTGCAACTTATATACTTTATATATATGTAAGAGTTATTTAAAAGAGAGATTTCAAAAATGTCAACAACTTATTCAGCAGTAGAAAGAAATAAAAAACCCGCAGGCGCTTTAGAAATTCCTGAAGATTTTGATTTATATTATTTGAGAAAAAGAGACCGCCAAATGAGATTCAACAACGGCGGCGACCCTATCTACGCTATTTTTGATAAAATCGACAGCAGACCTCTCTCCAAAATTACCGTTGACTTCTTCAAAGAACTCAGAGATGACTCTATAAGATTTATTTCTAAAATTGTTAAATAAGGAAATTTTTAAATATTTCATCAATTTTTTAATTTTTGTATTCAATTTTTAATTAAAATTTATGTTTACATATCCTTACAAAATAGCAAAAAAAATATTTACGAGTTATAATAAAGTATTGTCAATTTTGGCAACATAGTAAAGTAAGACTTGGAAATTTTAGATATAAGTATTTTTATATTATAGGAGATTGTTAATATGTCAGAAATGACTGCGGGTGAAACTGCCTCTTTAACGGGATTTGTCGGAGGAAAGTGGGAAACAGAAATTAATGTAAGGGATTTTATACAGCGAAATTATACCCCGTATTATGGTGACTCGAGTTTTCTGGCAGAACCTACGGATGCAACAAAAAAATTATGGCAAAAATGCTTGGATTTATTTAAAAAAGAACGGGAAAATCTCGGTGTTTTGGATATGGATACAAAAATTGTATCCACAATAACTTCGCACAGTGCAGGATATATAGATAAAGACCTTGAAAAAATAGTGGGTTTACAGACAGATAAACCGCTTAAACGTTCGCTGCAGCCATTTGGCGGAATAAGAATGGCAGAAAGTGCATGCGAAGCCTATGACTATAAAGTAGACAATGAAATTACGGAGATTTTTACAAAATACAGAAAAACACATAATCAGGGTGTTTTTGATGTTTACACTCCGGAGATGAGAAAAGCTCGCCATGCAGCAATTCTAACCGGACTTCCTGACGCTTACGGCAGAGGAAGAATTATAGGCGATTACAGAAGAATCGCTTTGTATGGCATCGACAGGCTTATCAAAGATAAACTTGAACAGCATGCCTCGATTGACGGAGAAATGACACCCGAAAAAATTCAGCTTAAAGAAGAACTCGCAGAGCAAATTAGAGCACTGGAAGAGATGAAAGAATTGGGGAACATATACGGATGTGATATTTCCAAGCCTGCTCAAAATGCCAGAGAAGCTGTTCAATGGTTATACTTTGGATACTTATCTGCCGTAAAAGAACAGAACGGTGCTGCTATGAGTATCGGAAGAACTTCAACTTTCCTTGATATATTTATTGAAAGAGATTTAAAGCTAGGGTTGATAACTGAGGCTGAAGCTCAAGAATTAATAGACCACTTTGTTATGAAACTGCGTCTTGTAAAATTCGCACGAACACCTGAATACAATGCTCTGTTTTCAGGTGATCCCTCATGGGTTACGGAATCCATAGGTGGTATGGGTGTTGACGGAAGAACTCTTGTCACAAAGAACTCTTTTAGGTATTTGCATACTCTTGAAAACCTTGGAACAGCACCGGAACCGAATTTAACTGTTTTATGGTCAACAAAGTTACCGCAAAATTTTAAAGAATATGCTGCACATATTTCCATCGCAACTTCTTCAATCCAGTACGAAAATGATGATATGATGCGTCAGGTACATGGCGATGACTATGCAATTGCATGCTGCGTATCTTCAATGGTTGTAGGAAAAGAAATGCAATTTTTCGGAGCAAGAGCAAACTTGGCGAAATGCCTTCTATATGCAATTAATGGCGGTATTGACGAAAGATTGAAAGAACAGGTAGGTCCAAAATATCGACCAATAACTTCAGAATATCTTGATTATGATGAAGTTATGGAAAAATACGATGATATGATGGAGTGGCTTGCCGGACTGTATGTCAATACTCTTAATGTAATTCATTATATGCATGACAAATATTGTTATGAAAGAGCTCAAATGGCACTTCATGACAGGGATGTAAAAAGATATTTTGCAACAGGAATTGCAGGACTTTCTGTCGTTGCGGATTCGCTTTCCGCAATTAAATATGCAAAAGTCAGAACAATTCGAGATGAAAATGGTATTGTTACCGACTATGAAATTGAAGGCGACTACCCGAAATACGGAAACAATGATGATAGAGTTGACAAAATTGCAGTAAATCTGGTTCATTCGTTTATGAGCAAAATCAGAAAACACTACACTTACAGAGATTCAATTCCAACAATGTCAATTTTGACAATAACTTCAAATGTAGTTTACGGAAAGAAAACGGGTAATACACCTGATGGAAGAAAAGCTGGTGTACCTCTGGCTCCCGGGGCGAATCCGATGCACGGAAGAGACAGTAATGGCGCTGTTGCATCCCTAGCTTCTGTTGCTAAATTGCCATTTGGCGATGCACAGGATGGTATTTCTAATACATTCTCTATTATCCCGAATGCACTCGGGAAAGATGAAGTATTTATGGGTGATATGGATTTGAATGTTCAACTTGATTGCGGGTGCTGTGAAGGTGGTATTAATTCGAAAGGTGATTATACAAACAGCTATATGACACCTTTAATCAAAAAAACTCAAAAGAAAACTACAGAAGAAACTACTTATAGTAAAATTTAGTAATTATGGTGAAGGGGATATTACCTTATCACCATAACCTCGCCACTTAGTGGTCTCTCCAGCAAGGAGAGGGAATAAACAGAAAGGTAAAATAATGGCTACACAACAAGAAGAGAATTTAATTAATTTACTTGATGGTTATGTTGAAAAAGGAGGCCATCATCTTAATGTCAATGTTTTTAACAGAGAAACCTTGCTTGATGCACAAGCACATCCTGAAAAATATCCTCAGTTAACGGTAAGAGTATCAGGTTATGCGGTTAATTTTGTTAAACTTACAAAAGAACAGCAGGATGATGTAATTTCAAGAACTTTTCATTCATCATTGGGAAATTAGTTTTGTGATATAATTTTATTGGTTTATATTAATACTTTTTAATTGAGAGGGAAATGATTATGACAAAGTATGTATGTTCGGTATGCGGTTATACAGTAGAAGGTGAAGCTCCTGAAAAATGTCCTGTTTGCGGCGCCGTTAGAGAAGTTTTCACAAAAATGGAAGAAGGAGAAAAGAAATATACAACAGAACATGTTGTTGGAGTCGCTAAAGATGTTGATCCTGTTGTCCTTGAAGGTTTAAAAGCAAACTTTACCGGTGAATGCACAGAAGTAGGAATGTACCTTGCGATGTCAAGACAAGCAGATAGAGAAGGTTATCCTGAAATTGCAGAAGCATACAGAAGATATGCCTTTGAAGAAGCAGACCATGCCGCAAGATTTGCAGAACTTCTTGGAGAAGTAGTTACAAATTCCACAAAGAAAAACCTTGAACTCAGAGCAGAAGCTGAATTTGGAGCTTGCGACGGTAAGATGCAGTTAGCAAAACGTGCTAAAGAATTGGGGCTTGATGCAGTACATGATACTGTTCACGAGATGGCTAAAGACGAAGCTCGCCATGGCAGAGGTTTTGACGGTCTTTTAGCAAGATATTTCGCATAATTAATAATACTTTTATCATTAATAGAAGAGTTTGGTAGAAATTACTGAACTCTTCTTTATTTATACAAGGTGGGTAATATTATCTCTGGTAATTACAGCATCATAATTTTTGTATCCAAGAGTTTGAACTATATTATTCGAATGTCCGCCTGCAATCCTTCGACATTCTTCCGAATCATAATTTACCATACCTCTGGCGAATTCCAGACCGCTTTCATCACAGATTGAAACTACTTCACCTTGTTTAAAATCGTTTACTATTTCCATAATTCCAATTGGTAAAAGGCTTTTAGATTGTTTTAATATAGCTTCTTTTGCCCCCTCATTAACAATAATTTTCCCCAAAACGTTTGTTGCATAACCTATCCAGCGTTTTTTACCTGAAAGATTTTCATCAGTCGGAGTAAACATAGTTCCAAAATCTTCGCCATCAAAAATTTTACTTATTATATAAGGAACTTTTCCGTTTGCTATCAAAACTTTTCCACCTGAACGGGTTACAAGTTTTGCGGCTTCAAGTTTTGTTTTCATGCCGCCCCTTCCGCCTTCTGAAGCTTCGGTTCCGAGCGCAAGAATTTCATCCGTAACTTCATCCACTTCTTTAATGAGTTCAGCATCTGGATTTTCTTTTGGATTAGAGGTATAAAGTCCGTCAATATCTGATAAAAGAATTAATAAGTTCGCATCAAGTTCGCTTGAAACAAGGGCAGAAAGCTTATCATTATCAGAAAAAGATACTTTTATTCCGGCTAATCTGTCTGCAAGTTCAATTGTTGAAACAGTATCATTTTGATTAATAATCGGAACAACACCCATTTCAAGAAGCTTATTCAAAGTTGTTCTGAGACTTAAATATCTGTGCCGAAGCGAGAAATCGTCTTCTGTAAGAAGGATTTGAGCAATAGGAATATCAAAAACACCAAAGCCGTTTTCATAAAATGACATTAAGCGACTCTGACCGACAGCTGCACAAGCTTGTTTGACCCCGTCACCTTCGGTTGTTTCTAGATTGAGTTTTTTCTTACCCAAACCAACTGCACCGGAAGTTACGATAATAACCTCTTTTCCTGATTTAATCAATTTTGAAATGTCTTCAATGAACGAATATATACGGGAAAGAGCAACTTCGCCTTCTTCGTTTCTCAAAATATTCGTTCCGAGTTTTATTACTATTCGTTGTGCGTTTATAAAGTCTTCTCGATTCATATTACAATCCCATAACCTTTATTACATCTTTTAATTCTGCAGATGTCTTTTTAACATCTGCATTTGAATACTTAATTGCATTATCCGGGTCTTTAAGCCCGTTTCCTGTAAGGATACAAACAATATCCGTTCCTTGTTTTACAAGTCCTTGTGAATGTGCCTGAATCAAACCTGCAACAGATGCGGCACTTGCAGGTTCGCAAAGAATGCCTTCATAAGCAGCAAGAAGTTTATATGCTTCAACTATTTTTTCATCATTTACACAGCCTATTTTACCACCGCTTTCATCACGAGCAGCTTCTGCTTGCTTCCAACTAGCAGGGTTACCAATACGAATAGCCGTTGCAAGAGTTTCAGGGTTCATAATTCTTTCACCTCTGACAATTGCTGCGGCACCTTCCGCCTCAAAACCCATCATTTGAGGTAATTTATCAATCACACCTGCGGCTTTATATTCTTTGTACCCTTTCCAGTATGCTGTTATATTCCCCGCATTTCCAACAGGGATAAAATGATAATCAGGTGCATGTCCCAGTGCATCGCAAATTTCAAAGGCTCCGGTTTTTTGTCCTTCAATTCTGTATGGGTTAACCGAATTAACCAATGTAATTGGGTGGGTGTCAGATATTGCACGAACGCATTCCAGTGCTTGGTCAAAATTTCCTTGAATAGCAATGATTTCTGCTCCATACATCATAGCTTGAGAGAGTTTTCCTAGTGCAATATAGCCGTCAGGAATGAGTACAAAGGTTTTAATACCGGCTTTAGCACCGTAAGCTGCAGCTGATGCTGAAGTATTTCCCGTTGAGGCACAAATTATTGCACCCGCACCCGCTTCTTTTGCCTTAGTTACAGCCATTGTCATACCACGATCCTTAAAACTTCCGGTAGGATTGCAGCCTTCAAACTTCAAATACAAATTGCATTCCAACCCAATTTTCTTAGCAAGGTTATCTGCTTTTATTAAAGGTGTATTTCCTTCATTGAGTGTTACAATCTGCGTTGAATCGCTTACCGGTAAATATTTTCTATATTTGTCAATTAAACCTTTGTAGTACATTATTAAATCTCCATTTCTACAACTGATTTACTATTCTGCAACACGAATCAGACTCATAACTTCACAATCTGTTAATTCTGAAACAACTTCTTTTATACTTTTTTCCAAGCATTTTTCCGTAATTACGGTAATTTCTGCAGTATTATTTTCATTAACCCCTTTTTGTAAAATACTTGCAACACTAATTTGTTTGTTTGCACAAATCGTACCGATTTTTGCAATAACACCGATTGCATTAGGTGCTTTAATTGAAAGATAGTACTTGTTATAAGTATCATTTATGTTAACCGGCTTAGCCGTTGAATGATGGCGGCACCTCATCATCGGAAGCAGATAATCAGTAGTTCCGTATTCTCTTGCTATTGCTAAAATATCTCCAACAACAGAGCTTGCCGTTGGGAATTCACCCGCCCCCGGGCCGGAAAGCACGATTTTACCTATCGGATGCCCGCTTATTTCTACAGCATTTGTAACATAATTTGTGTGAGCAAGCATTGTGTTTTTGGGTACAAGCATCGGGTGAACTCTTACATCTGCATTATTATTTTCATCTATAGTTGCATTTGCAATAAGCTTAATCTTGTATCCGAGTTCATTTGCAATTTTCATATCATTTGCACGAACTTTGGTAATTCCTTCTCTGTAAACATTTTCAAATTTTATTCTGGAATTGAAAGCAATAGTTGCAAGTGTTGTAATTTTATAAGCAGCATCAAAGCCTTCTACATCTCCCGTCGGGTCGGTTTCTGCATAGCCGAGTGTTTGAGCTTCTTTCAACACATCCTCGTAACTTGCACCATCGGTATCCATTTTCGTAAGAATATAATTAGTAGTTCCGTTAAGAATTGCTTGAATTTTATTTATACGATTACCGGCAAGAATAGTCTTTATAGGCATAATTAAAGGTATACCGCCTGCTATAGCTGCTTCATAAAGAACTACGCAATTATTTTCTTCGGATAAATTAAATAATTCTTCACCTTTTTTGGCAAGTAATTCTTTATTTGCTGTAACTATATGTTTTTTATTTTTTAAAGCCGTTTCTATATAGCTCCATGCCGGTTCTACTCCTCCCATAAGTTCAACGACAACATCAATTTCAGGATGGTTAACTATTTCAAACGGATTATCAGTAAGTATTTCTCTTGGAACCTCAACTGAACGAGGTTTGTTAATATTTTTGACCGCTATTTTAACAATTTCTACTTCATCAAAATCTTGCAAACTCTTATAAACACCAGAACCTACAGTCCCAAGACCTATTATACCAATTTTAATTTTTGCCATAAGCTGCTCCCGTTTTCTTGAAACTATTATAGCATGAAGTGTTGTAAAAATAGATTTTTATAATTGTTTTTTAAAATTATTTTGCTAAAAACTAATGGACAAAAAGTTTTGCAAAATTTGTGTAACGAATTGTAAAAATTTGATAAAAAAAGCTAAAGTTTTCAAAAAAAATGCCGATAAAAATAATACAACAGACAATTAGGAAAGGATAACAGGTTTATGCTAAAAAAGATTTCAAACCCCACTAATAACACATTTAGCGGAGTTGAATTTATATTAAGAGGAGCGAAAAAGCGAAGGGCAATGGCAGTATCTAATGCTGTGGCAATGAATACGGAAACGGGAATACAAGTAAAACTTCAGGCTGTGAAGTGACAGAGGTCTGTATATTAAAAGTAAGATTGGCTGAGAGTATAAATAAGGGTATCTGAGAATTCGGATACCCTTAAATATTAAATTTGCGAAATAAGTTGTTTTGTAGGATTCACCTGTGTGTCAGATTTTAGGTTTCTTGCTCTATTTGAAAAAGTTTTGAGTTTGTGGTAGCATAGTTGAGTGTTGCGGAGACATGGCCGAGTAGGCTGAAGGCGGCACCCTGCTAAGGTGTTATAGGGGGTAACCTCTATCCTGGGTTCGAATCCCAGTGTCTCCGCCATTTTGAGGCTTCCCGCAAGGGAAGCTTTTTTGTGGAGACACTAGGGATGAGAACCCATTTCGGGTTCGAGCGAGGAGCGAGCAGAGTGCGAAGTGTTTTTGTGAAAAGAATGAAATTCTTTGAAACAAAACACGTAGGCACGTTTAATGCGAGCGACTCAAGACAATCCCAGTGTCTCCGCCATTTTGAGGCTTCCCGCAAGGGAAGTTTTTTAATACAGATACCTTTTTCAGGACATTTGGTCGGAAAGGTTTTATGTCATTGTGAGGGCGAAAGCCCGAAGTAATCCAGCTTTTGCCGATTTAAAAAGTCGGAAATTGGATGAGTTAAAAAGTCCGAAATGCGGATTTTGGCAAGAGTGAGCGTTAGCGAAACTCACCC
>JAEEGL012798300.1_pt1 | contig 70639 bp, 62 predicted proteins | sample 9134231 | NCBI WGS metagenome assembly JAEEGL01 (sample SAMN16246548, study PRJNA631951) | gut metagenome | biome: gut microbiome; feature: rumen; material: fiber-attached | host: Bos | place: Iran: Karaj | collected 2018-10
CTTTTTTATCATCAAACTCCGATTTGTCGCTCGTGATCGACAGGCTGCCATTATCCGATCTGTCTATCTCATTAGACATAGAGGATGGATAGAATTCTTTCACTATAACTGTACAATCAACCGACTCGTTTATTACATGCCGTGTCCCTTTATAAACCAGACATGAACCACCCTCTCCTATCTTAGTCAGATTCCGGATGATTTCTTTTGAACCATTGTTTTCTATACATAACTCAATTGTGTTCGTTAAAGGCACTCTTGGTACACGTTTCATCCTGTATCCCCCATTATTTGGACAGTTTTTTCAACATCATTATTATAAGATTCAAATCTTCCTCTTTTGCCTTGGATGCCAGCTCCACTATCTCCGCTATTTTTCTGTTCGGATAAGCAGGCTTTGGATCTTCTTTCTCAAAGTTTCCCTTAAGAGACTCTTTAAGCACATCAAAGACCTTACCAATTGACTGTTTTATTTCTCCTTCATACGCTTCTGCCCATTCTACTGCATTTTCAGGAGTTATATCTTTCTTTTTTCCCGACAGTTTGACCTTACTCCCAGAAAGTCTTATGGAGGTCATTAACGAATCCTGCTGGTTAACAGCTTTATTCGTCGATACGGCTTTCTTTTTAGGCTCGGGCGGCAATTCTACAACCGTAGACTCTTCAGAAATCTTTCCTTTCTGATCAAAAAACAGCTGGGTACCTTCTTCAACAGGAGTATTCCCGACGTTCTTAACAGAAATGACATTTTCTGTTTTTCGCTTTCTTTCCTTTTTGACTTTCACCGGCTTAGTATCTGTATCAGAAATAACTACGGGTTTGGGAGTCCAGATATGATCTTCGGAAAAAAATCCATCATCCAGCTCAAAGGCCGCTTTAACTTTACGTTTAAATGTCAAGTAACTTCTGTTGTCCTTATACAGCTCCGAAAGATACTTTTGAATTACAAGGCCAGACACCTTTGTCTTCTCAGCCAATGTTTTTTCATCAATATTGTAGCGTTCCATCAGCTCACCGATTACTTCTCCTACTTTTCTATCCTTTGCCATGGTTATAAATCCCCTTCTCTCTTCATTATACAGTCTCACTGTTTTTGTAAAACCTGCCTTGACAACCATCCACAAATATAATATTTTCATATTTTATTATATTATTAAATAATTTATAACGTTCTTCAATTTACCTTTCATGATTGCAACTCCGTTAACGTCTTCATGAATCACTTTTGAAGTATAAATCCGTGTATACGCTTCCTTGCAGTTTTTAACGCAGGAACTAAGAATCCTCCAACGTTTTCATTTCAAATATTGCCTCTTCAACCGCCCTAACACATTCCGCGACATCATTTTTTATGTCTTTCCCCCAAAACCTTATAACTCTCCATCCCAGCGAACTCAAGGTTCTGTCTACTTCCTCATCTCTTTCAATGTTTCTTTTAATTTTTCTTGTCCAAAATTCAGGATTGGATCCGTTTTGCAATTGTTTCTGCAAGTTCTCCCAATCTTTCCCGTGGAAAAACTCACTGTCGCAGAAAATTGCAATCTTATATTTTTTTAAAATAATGTCCGGTTTCCCCGGAAGTTTTTCATAATTTTTCCTGTAACGATACCCTTTGTCCCATAAGGCCTTCCTCATTATTCTCTCTATTAAAGAATCCTTATTCTTTATATGGCTCATATTCTTATGCCGTTGTTCTTTAGTCAGTCTGTCCATATTTATTTAAATCGAATCTGCATATTAAGATCAATAAGAACCTTTCCATCTTCATCCCGATAAAGCTCCGCATAATGATACCTGCCTGTTGAAGCTCTTTCAAAAGAAGTATTGTTCAAAAGATATGTTTCAAACGCATCTCTATTATATAAATGATACGCTATAACATCACCATTAGTTTTAACTATGATATATCCGCCGTTTGCTTCATCTCTTCCATCCCATACCTTTGACGGTAACATGCCCAAAGCAACCGCGCATAAAAATTTTTTAAATTTGTACCGATAAATACCTTCACGCCCGTATCCAAGGGGATCCCTCCATTCAAGCTCTGTAATCAGATCCGCGCACTGCATGTTTCCCGTCTGAAAAGATATTTCCAGTAAATACCCCAGAATCTCATCCATAAGGCTATCTATAAGCAAAGTGTTTCCTTCAAATGTTGCATTAGCCATCCTTATAAACTTCATTTTCCCTATTTTTTCAATGGCCTTCATTCGGTCTATTATTTTCCTGTCCGTTTCAATCGAATTGATCTGCTGAATGTCACTGTCGGAAACATTACCTACAATCTCATATACAAAGTTTGTGGCATTAGAAGCATTTAGCAGTGTAGGCGGCATTCCCAAATCGGACTTGATTGAATAACCTACCTTTGAAACATACCCCGTCTTCCTATCATGTATCTCCATTTTTATATCAGTTTTATCCGACGATGGAGCTTTAATCTTCCCTGTTCTCAGCACAGACATAGCTTCTCTGCTTTCATCAATTTCGAAAGCTCCCTTATTACCGCCTTTTCTTATCCCGTAAAGGATATATTCTGCATATTTGGCTAAATAGGACCTGTCTATGGATGCAATCCTGTCAGAATTAATATACAATTCGATTACTTTGTCATCTTTTGATTTATATTCATAATTAAGAGTATCTGTTTCTTTTCGAATAATACTTAAAATAGGGAAAAAAACATTCTCCAATTTTTCCATATTATTTCCGGCAGAATACAGTTTCCCATCCGCCAATAAACGAAGCAGCACGTACAATTCGGACCATTCTCCTCTATTTGCCCGCATCCAATACCTCCTTAATATTCTTTGCTATAGCCTCTATAACATTAACGGTAACACTGTTGCCAAACTGCTTATATAAACTGGTATCCGAAAGCTCCAATTTAAACGAATCGGGAAATCCCTGAAGGCGAGCCCATTCCCTAGGCGTCATTTTTCGAATATCTTCCTTATTGATTTCTCCTTTTATATGAGTTACGGGAATCATGCTGTGTTCACGATGATCCACTATCAGATTCCGTTCTCTTCCCATTCCTCCGCAAACAATTGTCCCGGCAATACCATCAAGATCGCGTATTTCATATCCAAAGCCGTTGCCTTTGGATTCGTGGCGTGCCCGGTGTTTCTTTAACGTATCCATATACACATCTGATAAGTAATACTTAGAAGATATCGGTGCATCATCCAAAATATCTCTAATTGTCTTTCCTGAACCAGTTCCCTCAGGAAATTCAAAAGTATCTGGGGAAACATCTTTTCGAAAGCAAACTATGTATATACGCTCTCTATTCTGGGGCACGCCAAAATCTTTTGAGTTCAAAACTTTTGAAAAAACATTATAACCAAGGCTTTCAAATGTCTCTGTAATAACTTTGAAGGTCCTTCCCTTATCATGTATTACCAGTCCTTTGACATTTTCACAAAAAATAACCTTTGGCTTATGGTATTCACATATTCTGGCCACATCTAAAAATAATGTTCCTCTGCATCTCCCATGATAGTCATCTTCAAATCCTCCGTGCTTTCCTGCCATAGAAAAGGCCTGACACGGAAATCCTGCTAAACATATATCAAAAGAAGGAATGTTTTTTTCTTCAATTTGAGTAATGTCTCCGGCAATTTCAAATTTATCCTTAAAGTTTGCCCTATAAGTTTTCTGTGCAGCCTCATCCCATTCACTAACAAAAACGGTTTTGATTTTCTTTCCAAAAGCATTATCAAAGCCCATTCTTATCCCGCCTATTCCAGCAAACAAATCAATTGATTTATACATAATTTCCTCCGATTATTTAATTAATGATTCAAGAAGTCGCTGTTGGCGTTCTTGGTATAGTGAAGCATCATAAAACATGGTCAAATATGTTTTTGCTCTGGACATTCCTACATAATTCAGATATCTTTTCCCTTCATCGGAAAAGCTATCTATATCTATCATTATTACCGCTCGAGCCTCCAGCCCTTTAAACGAATGAATAGTATAAAAACGTAAATCTTTACATTTTGCAAAATCCGACAATATATTTGTTTTTATTTTACCGATATCTGACGGAATTTCTGCATTATACAAACAACTTTCCGGATTGTCTTGTCGATAATATGACAGAATAACAATGTCTTTTTTACTTATCCCGTTGCTCCTCAACCACCTGATCGTTTCAAACAATTGCTTCTTTTCATCTGTTTTACTGTTATAAGTATTATATACAATTTCTTCCCCTTCGGCTCTGGGATTTGTTGATTTATAAACATGCGTAACCGCATAATTACCTTCCGCTATCTGTCTGGTATTACGGCAATTAATCGTTAGCGGAAATACAAATGAAGATTTTTTTAATGTCTCCCATACTTCTTGAAACTCTTCATTCTCCACGAAAAGATTTTGGTGCGGATCATAATATATCGTCCATTTACCGTTATCCCATCCTCCTTTTATTACTTCATTGATACACAGATATGCGGTCATATTCATCAGATCCTGACCTTCATCTATAACTATCCGGTCATATTGCAAGTTGTCATCAAAACCATTTTTTGCCATTTCCATAAACTTCTCCGGCAAAACTGTTTTAAAATACTCTGTTTTTTCATCGCTTGATTCCACTTCCCCGCACATATGCATAAGCAGCTCATGAAAAGTAAAAATGTCCACGCCATACTTATTCTCTTCCGTATCAAAAGATTCCTTTATATAAGATGCAATTGCATGATTAAAACAAAGATAAAGTACTTTTTCACCGGATGCGGCAAATCTCCTGCACTGCTCGGTAGCGAGAATAGTCTTTCCTGTTCCTGCTCCTCCTTGTACCATCATCCTGTCATTTATGGACATGCTTTCAATAATCCGATATTGTTCTTCTGTGGTTGATAGTAACTGAGTTTCAGATCTGTCCAAAACTATGGATAATGCAGGAACAAAATTGAAATCCCCTCTTAGCAAAGTAACAATTCGATCCTTTGATTTTGAATTAAGTCCGGCTTTTCCGCCATAATGCTTTTCTATACCCCAGTACTTGAAACTTCTTTCAAAAATCTTAGGTAAATCATTTACTTTCATTCCAAGATTAAATGTTATCTCCGGAATTACTTCAGTATCATCATCCGCCTTAATAATGCAATCCGGAGTTATGACACAGCAGGCCATACGACAATCAAGAATAACATCATCAGTTTTTAATTGGGTTTCCAAATACTGTCGAAGTGATTTCATATTTCCCTGTGCCTGAGTATACGGGCCCTGTGTTTTCCAAGTGGTTTTTCCGTCTCGTCTGGTGTATCCCCAAAGGCCGTCCCGTCGTTCCACTCCCCCGCCTTTAACTTCTATGCATAAAATACCCTCATCACAAAGAACAACAAAATCTATTTCTCCGAAACTGTTACGTATATGGTCCTTCAATGGCAAGGAATACAAAACCGTTGCATTGCCCCAAGTCATATCCTTTAACCACCCAAACACCATTGCTTCCGCAGAACTTTTCTTGGCTTCGTCATCACCAATTACAGGCGGAATCATTTTTGACATACTTAATAACCTCCCTCTAACAGCTCCCCAAAGAAACCTGCTTTACGATTTTCAGGTTTTCCAACAATCGCATATCTGTCCAAAAGACAATTCCTTGCTTCACAACTGGTTTCCGGAAGAAGTGTGCATGCATGACATGCGGCATAATTCAGCGAACTGAAACCCTGTGATCTTGATTCAATACACAAAGGATCCGACGAACACCAAGCAGCCTCTTCCAAAAGGTTTCTCATCGTTTCCTCTAAAAGTTCACTCTCTCCCTGTCGAACCAATCCTCCCAGACTCCCGTCAGCATCAGATGACGATGTATAAATAAGTATGCCTGCCATATCGACAGTTCCATCTTCCGGGTAAGTACTATAAATTCTTTCTTTTAGTGCAGCCTCCTGATATCCGCAATCTATAGTTAATTGTCTAATTAATAAGTGTGATAAAGTATGAAGCAATACATACCGAGGTGAAAACATATCTTTTCCTATTTTCATATCTCCAAGTCTTTTTTTCATCTCATCATATCTGCCGGAATTCTCTTTTTCCCATGCTTCAATTTTATCTTTGTTCAGGACAAAAAATATTCCTTCTCCTCTCATCTCTATAGCAGGAAGCCATTTTAAAGGTTTGTCCCATGGAGGCATTATTTCCCTGCCTGAATCTACTCCTTTTGAAACATCTTCATTTTCGTTCGGTAATGTTGGAGTAAGCCTTCTAAATCCTCTGAAAGCCATAACTTCACGCAGTCTCTTTACAAGAACAACCTCTTCAAAATAATCCTGAAGGAACGGAGAAATATCTGTCAATTCAGCACGAAACTGCTCGGGATCACAACCTGATTCAGTATCTTCATGGCCAGCACACAGAGCTTTATATTCATCCTCATACATGTCATGTTCAGTGAATATTTCTCCTTCTTCCTGTTCTAACCCTCTCCTTTTCTTTATGGCATTATAATAATCATCAACCGAAAATTTGCCCGAATCTATATTATCCTTAAAAATCACCTTTATAAACTGCATGAAGAAAGCTTCATTCATTCCCTGTTCAAACGCTGATTGGATTTCATTCCATTTTTTTTCGATATCTTCCTGTATTTTGCTACTCCACGGAGGTATAGTAAGCGCACTTTGTGTAATGCTGTAAAACGCATTGGAAGCACCTCTTTGTAATGCCCTCATTGGAGCTGTACATTGCATGGGATCGTTATGCTCTTCTTTCATACCAATCCACGGTCTCTTCCCCCTGCATTTATACCCGTTCAGAGCTTTTGCACTCATACAGCCTTCCATGGAACGTTCTTTTCCGCATATCTTGCAGCGGATTACAATACTCGCCAAACCGCCTGTATTGTCTTTAAACTCGATTGCAAGTTTATGGTGATTGGTTGGTTCGGAACACGCCATAACATTTCCGTAATGAACCCACCATTCAAAGGGAAAATCCTCCATGTGTCCATTTATACATACCGTTACAAACCTTGAAGGAACTATCTCCCTATTACATATTGCACACTTCTTGTTTTTAGGATCACCAAAATTTTTATAACCATCAAGTTTCCCGCACTTAGGACAGAAATGCATCTGCGGAAATCTTAAAGCAGGCATATCCGGATTTCCGTTAGGGTTCTGGCTTTCGGTATATCTGGGTTCCATAAAAAAACTCATGCCGAGCAATCTCTGCAAACTTGGCTCATATAATTTTTTCCCTGACCAATAATTCGATGCTGCCATAATTACCGTATATTCTGGCATTTCGGCAATTGCCCCGGTAGCAAATGTTGAAATAAGCTGAGTTTTTCTGATTTTACCGATTGGAAGCTTTTTTACCTTATCATCTCCGCTTTTTCCAAAATTCATATTTGACCCCCTACAAAATATATATTCCCGAACTGGCTTCAACTGACCGCATACTGTTCATTATTCTAAATCGGCTGTCTTCCTCAGTATCCGGTCTGAATAAAGAAGGCTTATCCTTTTTTCTATACCATAATTCATCCAAAGCATCAGCCTGTGTCTCCCACTGATCTTCAATATCCATAAGTTCATTTAAAAGTTTATCTTTTTCACGATCATCGACTATTTCAACATACTGATAAATAACCTGTTCTGCCTTTTTTACTCCGGCCAGATTACGCTTAAAATTACCGGCAGCGTTATCCTTTAACAATTCCGGACAAAAATATCTGCAAAGTGTTATAAACAAAGCTTGAAGTCCTCTGTCTCTGGCTCTGTCCGAAAAAGGCGTAAGACTTGTGGCTTCAACATACCTGTAAAGTCCGAAATGATACTTTGAAAACTGCTCATAATGTGAACGATCTCTTGATCTTACAGCGTTATATACTGCGAAAACCAATCCGGGATTAGTTCTGCCAACACGACTGGTTGCCTGAATATATTCAGCATTTGTCTTAGGCTGTCCGGCGACCGCCATTGTTCCGAGTCTTCCAACATCAACGCCGACCGAAATCATATTGGAAGCCAAAACAAAATCATAAACATCATTTTCTTTTTCTCTCGAAAACTGAACTTTAAGTTTTTCCTGAATAACTTCAGATATCTCTTCATTGGGCATTCGACTGGTCAGCTCAACTATCCTCTCATATCGATCAGCTCCGGTAAATCCGGCATATTTCTGTTTAAACTTATTCGCTTTAAGATATTTATATCTGCTTTGAATATCATCAACGATCTGTGTTTGTGTAGCTCCAAGCTCTCTAATACTGTTAAAATATCCCGTCAAAGTCCAGAAATTATCCACAACCTCATCTCTAAACCCCAAATCTACCAAATATCTGGAAGCAAATAACCATGCAGCATACACCCTGATCAGTGTAGTTGTAAATGTAGTTCCAGTTCCCATTATACCCATGTATAATCTTGCAGGCCTTTCCTCTTCATCCGAACGAACCGCAAAGAAAGAATCGTCATAGGATAACCCTTGCGGCGGGAACTGATTGTAAGTTCTGCCATATAATGCCTGTATTTGTTTGGATGCATTCCTTATAGTCGCCGTGGAAGCAACCACCTTCACCGGTCTTCCCAAATTACCGCATATTGAAGTTATTGCGGCCTCATAGATTCCTGTCATCGTCCCCAGCGGGCCTGAAATCAGATGCAACTCATCTTGAATAATCAATTCCGGAGGAGCGGCTTTACCATCAGCCGAAAACAAGGCGGAAGTTCTTTCCTGGATTGTGATTTGAGCAAATTTATCTACGGTTGCAATAATAAATGCAGGACGATAGGTGTATATTTCTTCATCAATTATACGCAATGGTAACGGTACTCCGTAAAAATCACATTCACCATTATTACATCTTATCTCCATTCTACCCTGGCTTTTATTTATACTATACTGATTTGGATAAATCTTTTTCCCGCACCACGGACATATTTTAATCTGACATGGATCTGCATTTTCCTTTCCTCTTTCTCCGGTCACCATGATCTTTCTTAAAGTACCATCTGCTTCATCAATACTTCCCGGTGTAAAATCGTTTCCAACCCACAATCCAATTGATATTTCATCACCGGGTATATTATATTTTTTTCTGAGCAATTCACAGGCGCAGATCAGTATCGAAGCTCTTTCAAACTGTTGGATGGTTAAAAGCCTTAGTGTGTACCTCATTATAACTGATATTCCATTACATTTATCCGGTTCAGATAATCTTCTGAAGAAAATAGCAAATGCTGAAATACCTAAATAAGCTTCTGTTTTTCCACCTCCCGTAGGAAACCAAAGCAAATCAACTATTTTTCGATCAGTATCATCCGGATTAACAAATGAAGGGATCTCCATAATCATAAACGCAAGCTGAAATGGATACCAGTTTATTCGGGTTTCATCTATTTCAGTGAAAACACCGTTTATTGCATTTTGTTTTTCGATGCTTTTATAACGCTGCATAAACATGGCTTCATTTGCGTATCTAAAAGCTTTCCAGGCATTTGAACCTTGATCTTCAAGTAATCCGATCGCATTACGGATTCTGCTCTCAATATGCCTGCATTTTTCCAGATTAAGGTCGGCAACTTTTCTATATCCTTTATACCCTTCAGATTTGCTTTCATGTGTTTTTTTATTAATCCATTCAAGGTAATCATCGGCAAAACTATATAGATTAGAAATAATCTCATCATGTTCCGATGAATATAGGTATTTCATATTAAAAACAGGATTCCCTTTTATCTCCAGGGCTTTCATCTGATAGAGGTTGTATTCCGGCATAAAAGAGCTTTTTATATACTTCGGACTAAATCCGTCATGATCCCAAATAACTGAACAGCCATGTCCCTGAGCATAACATTTTTCACCCGAATACAGCATATCTAGTTCCAGCAGTTCCTCATTGTTTTTTATTCCAATCTGTCTGCCAACTTCAGTAAATGTATCTTTTTCGTTGTCAGCAATAACCTCAATTTCCGGTTGCATTAAAGTATTGGCAGCTATCTTTTCTTTCTCATTCTCATTTACGTTTCTTTCATTTGTAAGCGTAGTTGTAACAATACGATTACCGCTGTCCGGATCATCATGTACAAACGTTCTCAAGTGAACATCCTTTATTATTTCATCGTTTGAACTCTCACCAAGAAAAATCCGCCTATCAAAACTATATTTTTCCCTTTTCCAAAACAAAAGCCTCGACTTTTGTTTTTCATCTAAATCTTCTATCTCGCTGTTATACCTTTCGATATCTATATTGTTTTTGACAGCCTCCTCATACCCGATCGGCTTATATATAGCGAACCTGATGTGGCCATCAACATAATCTATGCCTGGCAGAACAGTAAAAGTAATTCCCATAGATCTTGGATCTCGTACATTAGTTGCGGATAAAACATTATCCATATCTAATGCTTCAAGGTCGGCACTAGTTCCTACATCATCACTTTCTATATTTTCCTTGGTATTTGGGTATAGTTTACCCATTATATAATATGATGTGGGTAATTCATTAATGACTTCTTCATTTGTTACCGGACCTACTATATCTTCTTTAACTATCTCTATTATTTTCTCTCTGGCATTATAATAATCAGTAAACCTTCCCATTTGGTACCTCCTATACATACACTGCCTTTGCATACCCTTCTATCTGAATTATGTTCCATGTAGATATCCCGCCAAAATCCTCTATCCCTCTTTCGAACCCTCTAGTAATGGCAATTTCTGATGAAATATCCGTTATATAAATGCCTGTAAACTGTGATGGGAACAGATCAGGATAGAGCTCCATTTTACTTGAAAAACCTTTTATCAGTTTTATTGCCTGACTAAGATCCCATCCAAATTCTTTCCCCGTTTGCCCTAAAACAGTATTTGTTCCTTTTAATATCACTTTATATACTACAAGACCATCAACAACATCATTCATTCTAGACAGATATACTTCTTTTCCAATCAGTTGCTTTGCATTTTCCCTTAACGTTTTTTGTAAGCCCTCCATCATTACAAAAAAATTCACATCCAAATCATCTTTTCGGCCAACTTCAAAATACCTTAAGTATTTGTTATTATTTCGAAAAACCGTTCCCGTAGTGAAACATCTTCTGTTCTCCAATGTGCGGAAATAGACTTTTTGCATCGCTGAAAACATGACTTTGGTTTTTGCTCTGCTTATAGCCACATATTTGACACGGTGTTCTTCAAGATCCTCTGTGTTATCCTCTAATAATTCATCTAACACTATTACTTCATCGTATTCTTTGCCTTTACTTCTGTGAATGGTAGAAACTGTAACTCTTTCGTATTTTTTCTCAGGATAAAGGAATTTGGCATTCCCCGATTCCTTTATTTTCGTCAGGATCGTTTTAGTATCCACCCTTCCGTTTACTTCTCCATCACAAATAAAATCCCATATGGCCGCTATACTATCAATATCCTCTTCACGTAATGCTTCATCAAATTCCGCATAATTATATGTTTTCTTTCCCGATCTGTTAAAAACTCTGGCAATCCATGCTCCCAGCGAAAGATCATTTAATCTTCTCTGTAGTGTATGTTCTACTCCATTACTTCTTAAAATTCCGGATATTCTTAATGCCTGTGCATTGTTGCGTGTTAAAATAGCTATGCTGCTTCCCTTGAGGAACAAATTCACTGCAGATCGGTCAAATCTTTCTAAATTCTTCACCTTGAATCCGGGGATATGCCGCCTCAGTGATTCAACATATCGTCTGCACTCAAAAGCATCCTCCTCTAAAAGAAACTTTCTGTATCCGTCAGAAAGCAATTGCAGGGCAGTATTTTGTCTATGATTCTCGGAAAAAGAATAATACTCAAAGTCTCCCATTTTTTTAATCGCTCTGTAAAACTCAAGAGAATTCCCACCATTGCCATTCTGATAATCATAAATGGCCTGACAAGCATCCCCAAATAAAGTCACTCCACACTCGGGTGGCACTGCGTCTATCATAGTCAAAACCATTTCCGCTCTTTCCAGAACCAAATCCTGAACTTCATCCACAATCAGATGTCTGCATTCCGAAATCAGCTCTGGTTCCTTTTTTATAACCTCAATAAACTTGCGAATTCTTTCATCATAATTAAGTGTTTCTATCGGATAGTCTTCAGCTATAAGATCGTAATCACTGTCTTTTACCCAGTATAAAAGTTGAGTTGCAAACGAATCAAAGGTTCTTATATCAATCCTATTAATGTCTAAATTCTCATTATCCGTTACTAACTCAGCATCTATTCTCCGTCTGATAACTTCAACGGCAGCCCGGGAAAAACAAAGTATCTGAATTGTTTCCGCGTCTATCCCCAAATTCTTTACCATATATATGATTTTTTCAATAAGGGTCCATGTTTTTCCAGTACCTGGACCGGCATTAATAAGAATACGCTTATCTGCCGATGCTTCTATGATACACTCCTGACTTTTTTCCACAATCTGATCAAACAGACAGGATTCTTCATCACTTTTTGAACCAATTAATTTTGGAGACGTTTCTGTACTTTGAGTTCCAAAAGCGTCAGTTTCCCTTTGTTTTTTCACTCCAAGTGCTTGAAGCGTTTTCTTTCTTCCTTCCTCTAACGAATATAAATAAAAAAGAATATCAATATACCCCTTCGCATTTATGGGCGGTTCAATGTCTGTAATTTCAATTCCCGGATTATTTGAATATTTATTGTTAAAACATAAGATTCCTCCATCATCTTGAGTTACTATACGAAGGTATCTATTGCTAATATATATTATTTTTACAGGATTGACTTTATACTTTTTATCGGTATCCTTGAATGAATAATATCTTTTTCCATCAGATCTGTTCCAATACATACACCCCGAATATACATCAAAGATATCCCCTTCGGTAGCAATATATGTTGTTTCAACAAATTTGATTTTATCTATAAAAACTTCCTTAATTTTTACTACATTAGTTTTATCTTTTATATCTTCGGATATTCTGTCAATTCGGATAATCTTATCCTTAAACCTCGCTTTTCTTTCATCTCCAAAAAAGCAGACGCCGGAACACAGAATTGTTTCATGGTCCATTATGGACCATTCATAATCACCATCCTCAAATTCATTGTCCTGAAATATGTTAATGGCCCTTTCCCCAAAACAAAGCGAATAACTATAGTTATGCGTATCATTTTCCAGCTTTATCGAGAGATCCTTGGAAACATCCCCAATATACGATAGCCCCCCATCCCACCAAAAAACATTGTCTTTAACTCCAAGAACAGGGGCATCAACAAAAACATTATTATACACTATCTTATAGACTGTTTTCCTTATTGTTCCGATTTCAACAACAATATCAACAATATCCCGATCCCCTGCATTAAAATAATCTTTCGCATAAAAAAGTGGTATGTCTTCATCAAAGAAGTTGCTGTAATACTCTCCTATATGAATTCCAATGCTCTTTCCCGTTGAGTTGTCTATGTGCAATTCAGAGTTTGCTGTAATATCGTCAAATCGGATATATTGATCAAAGAAAACGTTGTCCAGATTTTTAATAGTACAATTCAGATAGGGTACCTCTATGATTAATGTTCCTTCTCCGATTGCTCTTCTGTATATGTTGCTCCCTTTCAGGCCTTCTTTAATCGTAGTACCCTCATAAGCAAGCTCTACTTCTCCCTGTTCAAGTTCTTTATGGTTTATATAACATTCTCTGTTAAATAAATACTCAAATCCTCTTATGTAAAAATATTCGGCATCATAAAGCGTTTTCCTATTGGCTATATCAATTATGGTATATTTAACCTTCCCCATTGATGCTATAGTATCTGATATCTCCAGACGATGATTCTCTTCGCTCCAATAATCCTCACCATCTATTACTTTTCCATTAATCATGATTTGGTATTTCTTAATATCATATAAATCTTCCAGATATACCAGTAGTTCCGGCTCATCATAGGAAACTTTAAACATCTTTCCTTCCGTTTCATAACTTACACTTTCCCAAACGCGCGGTTCTGATACACTTATTCCCTTAACCGCAACCGTGTCCATCACTAAAGTTTTCTCAAAATATTTTAGCTTGTACCCTTCATCAAAAAAAATATCTGCTATCCTGGCATTCTCTGTTTCGGCAATTTCAATGTTTTTGTGCGACAGACCCGACAAGTTAATCGCAAAAAGCTGATAGTTGGAATAAGAAATTCTGTTCAGGGCTACCTCTTTACCGTATGAAAATAATATAATATCCCGCCATAGTTTTTTTGCCGAGTCATATACAATATCGTTCCCGCGTTTTATAATAATACGCAGTCTTATCTCGTCTCGTCCGTTTTTATCAACATCAACCGGCAATCTTGTCTCACAAATAGTCTCACCCAGTTCGTTTCCAATGATATTTAGCGGTATATTATCGGTTAGTATATTATCATAATATACTTCTGCAAATGCATTTCCAACCTCTTCACCCAAAAGTCGTATGGCTGGTATTTTGGCAAACAGTTCATTATTTTCCAACATGTATTTAATTGAAACTTCAGAATAATTTAAGGCAACATCAGCATTTCTTTCACCATGTCTTCTGGTATTGGTCTCAACCGATTCCATATCAACCCGGCTGAGCATGTCCTTATACCATGAATCCGTTAAAGCGAAAACATATCGCTTGCTTGAATCGGCTCTGTTCTGCAATAGAGCGTCAATTCTTCCTACTATATCTTCAAATAAAGAAACACAATATCCGGGACGTTCCTGCACCAATCTTCTGATTCCTACCTTCAGACTATAGCTTCTCGAGGCAATTAAATAATAATCATCGTCGGATGACTCATTATTAAAATGACGCTGAAGCGCTAAAACAAATCGAACAAAAAGAGGATCCCCCGGTACATAATTCCAATCAAGATTATCTTTGTAAAAAGAAAACAACAACTCTATTAACGGAAACCAACTTCCCTTTGGACCCATAGAATGGGCCATAACAGTTTCATAAAACTGTCTCCCATCTTCTCTCCGAATAAAAAACTTATTATTGACATTTAACGCAATCTCTATAGCTTCAGTTATTATTTCCCAAACTCGTCCGCTAAAATCCGTTTTATATCCAAACTTCATGGCTATATAGCGTGTAAACTTACCTTCTTCATTACTGTTCCATTCTTTAGCAAAATTAACTACCGCTAAAACCGTCTGTTCATATACATTTCTGTTTAATGTGTTATTGAGTTTAATCCCCTCGGATGACATTCTGAAATCTATATATTTTTTTACATTAGAGCATAGAATATCAAAACTTTTTTCATTTATAACATAATCCCCAAGTAACGGACACTTTTTAAACACGCGCTTTGTAAGACCATCTTCTTCCTTTATGGCAGAGAGCATCATGTCTTCTTCCACTTCAATTGTTTTTATAAATGATTCGTTTTTAGTAGCCATACACCCTGCTCCTATCAATTGTGTAATCTCCAGTTATTCGATTAAAACATCTCTCTTACTCTATCCGAGTACAATACTCGACTACAAATAATAAGATCCAGTATATGTTATTATTCGTCGTTTTCATCCTCCGGTATTATTTCCATGATATCTCCAACATCGCAGCGAAAATATCCGCATATTCTCTTTATGACATCCATAGATACGTCTTCGTTTCGGCTTAATTTTGCCAAGGTATTCGGACTAATTTCAATTGCTTCGAGAAGATCCATTTTTTTCATACTATTATCTATAAGTTTTTTCCATAATTTATTGTAACTTGTCGTCATATAAAACCTCTCTTACTTCACGTTTTTGATCGTGATCTTGCCACTAGTTAGAATAATGTTCCATTTACAAAGAAATTATAATATTACACTTTTAATCATATCATAAAATCGCTTTTTTTTCAACAAAACACTTATAGATTTCTATAATAAATTTATAGTGATTTGATATCGTTAAATCACCGCAAGCATATCAACATATTATATCTTTTAACTGCCTTTCAATAACATAAAAAACAGCCTTTGCATAATAGCAATAGGCTGTTTTGAATTATTTATGTGTCATCGACCATATCTGCTTATACACATCATTTGCTTCTATGTCCTTTTCTATCAATGAAACAACATAGCTGCTAAGGTTCCCCTTTGTCGCAATCCCGGCTGCAATGTTCATTAAATCAAGGTATTCTTCCGGGACATTGATCGAGATTCTGCTGTATGGCCTCCCTTTGGGCCTGCCTGCTTTGGATACATTCCGATCATTCGACGTTTCTGACGGCGTTACAACTAGCTCTTCCTTGTTCGCTGTTTTAGCCGGCTTTATTGTGGCATCCTTTACTTCTGCTCTATTTTGTTTCGTCTCGGCGGTCTTCCTTTCCTTTTTGTTATCTTTTTCATCTTCCTTTTTATCTTGTTTAGATAAAATAAGGGATTCCGCTGCTGTCTGAGTTGTTGTTTGTGTCTTCAATCCTTTCTTCTTTGCAAGCTCTTCTTTTGTCATTTTTTAACCTCCTTAAGCAGTTCTTTTATAAAGCAATTATAGTCTTCAAGCACTCCCGTATTTTTAATATCATAAAGAGAGCTTTCTAAGTACTGACTTTCCCTGATTGCTACACCTTGTCGTATTCTGGATTTAAATATCTTTGTTCCTAATTCTTTTGCGGCTTCATTAACGTCATCATTTATCATTGACGAAAGGTTTGTCCTATCGCATCTTGTAAGAAGAAGTCCGTTTATTTTAATTTCAGGATTGTTTAAATACTTTCTTGTGACGTCTACCGTCTCCTGAAACTGTTTTAAGCCCTTCGTCGAAAAGTAATCAGGAGTCATTACTACAACAAGATAATCGGTCGCCGCAAGTGCATTAAGGCTCATCACTCCCAATGCCGGAGGTGTATCAACAATAATATAATCATAGTCCTTTTCTACATCTTTTAACGCCTCTTTTAGCTTATACTCGTCTCCGGTTGCAGAAAACTTCCTGTCAGCTCCGCTTAACATCAATGACCCAACAAGTAAATCTATGCCTGAATTCGTTTTAACTATAGCATCTCTTGTCTCGCATTTCCCGGTAAAAAGTTCATTAATTGATACCAAATCATCGTCGGGGTCAATTCCTAATACTGATGTAAGATTTGCTTGTGGGTCCAGATCACATGCAAGTACCTTATATCCTTTCTTGGCAATCCCGACTGCTACTATATGTGCAGTCGTGGTTTTCCCCACTCCGCCCTTTTGATTTGCAAAAGTTATAATCTTGGCCATTATTCCTCCTTCTTACAGCTAGCATCATTTTTATTTATGATACATATATGTTTTAGTATTATTTTGTTTTTATATTATTTTATTATTTTATTATTTTCTTATTATAATATTATATTTTATTATGAATTATCTATATTAACAACTCGTTTTTCCTCAAAAATCAACTACATACTATATTACACTTTATTGCCTTGCATGTCAACATATTTTCATATTTTATTTTTTTATTATTTTATTTATTTATTTTTATGTTTATTTATTTTTATCCTTTGTGGTTATTTTATTATTTTCATTTTTTATTTTTATATTATATTACCATTTTAATATTTTATTTTTATACGAATTTATTTCACTTTTGCGTGTGCATTGCCCCCCATCATTCATTGCCCATCTCTCCATGCATTATTATATTATTATATTATTTTATTCTTATATGTTTTTATTTTATTATTTTTTATTTATTCTATGTTTTTATTATTTTATTATTATATGATATATTACGCAGTAACTCCTTCTAGTGGGAGTATAACAAACAACCTCAAAAAATATTTACATATTTTTATATTTATATCTTATTATGTTTTTATATTTTTTTATGTTTTTATTTTTATATTATTTTAATATTGACAAAGAATTATTGACTAGCGACGTTATATTTATATCAATATAGTAATCGCTAAGACAGCTAGAAGAATAGTAATATACTTTAGCATTATGGTCAAAAGCACTGTCATACACATCAATTCTACAACTCTCAAATACAATTTTCACAATACATCATCTATATACAACAAAATCGGACATGTAATCCCCGCATATATTTTTTAGTCCATTATAATTTCCCCATAGCAAAGAAAAAACAATCATTATTTCGGACATGTAATCCCCGCTTACAATTAATTTTAGGTTTAAAAATTTAGTGTAAGGCAAAAAGTAATTTTTATGAAGTAACACAGAATCAAAGCAAACGCTATATGTAACTTAACAATCTAAATATTAAAAAGGAGGATATTATATGAGCACTTTTGATGGCAACTCAACGAATTATTTAAACGATCTTTATGACAAGATAACCAACCAGTTTAAGGAAAACAATGTATCTTCCGAGTTCACAGACAAAATCCGTAAAGAGGATATTGTAGCTGATGAGTGTTCGTTCCGCGTTGATTTCTGTTCAGAAAACGTATTTACCATTGATTGCGAAAGCACTAAAGATATGGACGATGCAATCAGCATAGCGAAGACTACCGAAGGCTATCAGTTGTCAGTTCACATTGCTGACGTATCTGCTTATGTCCCTTTTGGAAGCCCCCTGGACAATATTGCTATTAGCAGAGGTAACTCAATATACCTTCCTATACTAACAGTTCCAATGCTTCCGGAAATATTAACAAATGACCTTTGCTCGCTTAATCCTAATGTAATAAGAAATACTCTTTCCGTAATTATCAACCTTAGCGAGAGAGGAGATGTGATCAGTTCAAAAATAGTCAAAGGCAAAATTCGTTCAAAGGTAAAAGGAGTTTATTCTGAAGTCAACAGAATTCTTGCAGGAGAAAAGGATGAGTATTTATCCCAAAAATATCATGACGTATATACAGATCTTTTTGATATGGAAACCCTCTATGAAGTACTCCGTTATAACAGTACAAAAAGAGGTGCAACGTTAAATGATTCAAACCGTCCCATTATCTCAGTTGAGGAATCTGATATCACAATTACTCCTCACCGGGACGGGGTCGCAGAGAATATGATAGAAGAATTCATGATTATCGCAAACAGAGTAGTCGCAGAATTCCTTTTTGAGCATGACCTCCCCGCAATTTTCCGTATCCAGGGAAAAAAGAATAATATGGCTGCTTATAGTCCAGTAAAAACCCACCACGCCGATCTGGCCCTCGAATCTTATTCTCACTTTACATCGCCGATACGACGTGTGGCAGACCTTAAGATCCACCAAATAATATCAATGTATTTAAATGGCATTTCTGCAAAGGAAATACATGAGCTTTTCGATTCACAGCTGATCGATGTATGTGAACGCGCTACCAAAAGGAGCCGTACTGCCAAGCAGATCGAAAGACATTGCGAACAGTACTGTTACAGGCAGTATTTTCTCAGGCACAGCAACAACAGATACAAGGGAAGTATAGTCGGCTTTGATAAAAGAAACCGTCCCATTATCAAAATCAACAGTTATAACATCAGAATAATCGGATACGAAATCATCAATGGTAAAATCGGCAAAAACTATTCTTTTGAAGTAAAAGTCAGCTCAACCAAAAACGAATTATTTACAGCAAAAGCCACTGCCGTAGCCTGACAGAAGAGGAGACAAATAATGAACACAGATTATCTTATAAGACATAAAGACCTGGCCAAAATCGGCTATTACTTTATTGACGCACAACAAGAGAGGCTTTTTCTCGATGCGGTTAATGACGAGTTTGCAGAAAGAGTAGGAGAGCACTGTCTTGAAATTACAGGAAACGATATGTACGAAAATCCAATCAGGCTTGCGGATAAAATAAAAAAAGCTCTTGATACAACCGGAACGGACATAAATTCAATAATACTAGAGATACGTCAAAGTTTGTTGAATGATCTTAAACAGGACCGGAAGCTGCTCTTGTATCCCAAAAAGGACACGTCTCCCCCGCGTCCACTATCATAACGGTTTATATTAAGAATGACAAGAAAAAAACATACTACCACATTTTAAACCATCAAAGGTTTATACAGCAGTTTACAAAGTACAATACAGAAAAGAGGTTCCATTATGTTAAAAAAAATATTTAAACATCTTCAGTCCGCTCTCGTAAGTCTTTTCAAAAGAAACAAGGAACAGGAAAATATACCCGTAAATGAGTTGCTGTCCGAAGAAGCATTCGCACTAGAACAGGCTGTTAAAAAAGCAAAAGAAGAGAACTGCGGCGAAGACATTATCAAAAAAAAGATAGAAGAGTCGTTCTGTAAAATGACCGACACCTATCCCAAAAAAATTCTTGAAGAAAATTATATATGGTCCCGTATTGTCAAATTGGCGACAAAATTCATAAAAGAACCCCTTACGATCCTTTTAGCTTTCGCTGATGAATCAAATTACAAAACCTTATATAAAAGTACGGTCGATCTCCTTGCCCACAGATATAGAAACCAGACTCCACATAGTACGGACAAAATCTCTAACACGGAAAATTTCCTATATGCATTTTGTCATTATATTCTTGACAATATCAATCCGACAGATGCCCCTTCCTATTTCATGCTTGGAGAAGCCGAAGAAAAAAAACATGATTTTGCTGCAGCCAGAAAATACTATGAGCAGCTTGTCAATATAGACTCTGCCTCCTTTAAAGGCATTGTATCCCTTATCAGCTCATACACCTCCGAGGTAAAGTATCTCTTAGCGGAAAGCCACGAGAAAAGCTCCCGGCATGCGGTTAACGCAAAGATTCGCAGACTCAATCACGAACAACAGAAGCTTTTAGAAAGGCATCTCATCATTTCCGAGCACAAGGCCTGTTTACCCGAAGCTTCAGAGGAGGATAAGCTTGCGCACCTAACACTCACGTCTCTAGCCGTCAGGCTGGAACGATCTTTAGGAAATTATGCAAAAGCCTTTTCCTTGCTCGAAAAGATTCCGGAAGATTATCCGGAAATTTATCGCCTCTATTTGGAAAAAGCCATGTTGTTCCAATTTAAGCCATATGAAAATGACAGATACGACCTAACGCTGGCAATCATGTATTTCAATAGAGCACACAAAGCTTTTCTGCCACTAAAAAAGAACGACAAAAACGGGATTGTAACTTTAAAAAGCATACTGATGCCGTTGGCAAATGCTTACCACAAAAACGGTATGGATGATAACGCTCTTCACATATGCGATGAAATCCTTCGCATTGATAAAAACGAATATCGTGCACAAAACTTGAAAAATCAACTTATTATGGCATAACTGACAATCAGAGAGGATAATTCCAGCTCTCATTCCTGTTTGCTGCTTATGCATGAGGAGGAGATTAGTACATCATGAGAAAAAGGATTCTGACACTTAATGAACTTTTCGTGTTCACAAGTATTGTTCTTGCCGGCTTCAGCCTTTCGGGCGATTCTTACAATTCCACGGAAATCTTTGTTGTCGTCTTTCATATGTGGTTCGGCATATTGGTTTCTAACTGCATCGGAGATGAGTACGACAGGCACTTCAGAAAGTCAGCAAAGCGTAGGGATTGTATATATTTTATCTCGTATAGTCTGACCATTATCTCATATATTATGGTATTTTCCCTTATGTATTTCTCCTGCGAAACTCTGAGAGGATATTACGTGAATACAGGTCAGGCAAAATTAGTCGGCGCAACTCTCGGTATCTTTTACATGTTTATTGAACATTTATCCATGTGGATCATGAATTTGAAAGATCTGCCACGATATCATATAACAAAAACTCTATTCTTTGTACCTGATATGGCATCTCTTTCTACCAGCAAGGAACGAAAACGATATAAATAATCCCAATTAACCTTAAAAACGGACACAATATACCCGCCAACAAACCACATACGGATTATGTATTTATGTAGATAGATGTATTTAATCTGTCCACAAACCATTAATCGCTTAAAGGAGGTGATTTTTATGACGGTTCCCGCTATTAGTCACAGGATCTAAAAGACCCGTGACACAGCTTTTAATACATCTCTGTATGTATCATATTTCTATTCCTTCCGGACAACCAGTCCGATGGGCACAGGATCACGGATTATCTTTCCTTCGCCCGGTCGTAAAACAAAAACTGTATCTTAATCAACTCTTAGAAGTATATGTGATCATAACTTCTATACACATTAAAAGGAGGTTTTTATGGCTAAAAGTTATAAGAGCAAAGCGCTTCCCGATGGTTCGGATATTTTCCCTGCCAGAGACGAAGCAGAAAAAAAATACCGTAAAAGCGGAAAGTTTTCTTGGGTCTTTAAACTGTTATTATGTTCAATCATTGTATTTTGCTTCGTAGCAGACGTTGCAGTCGTCTCTCTTCTTTTCAAGGTGTTAGTATACGATAAAGAATGGGGACTTTATGCAACAGCATGCGTTGCTCTGATCGGTTTTGACGTACTTGCAATTTTCATCGGTATGGAATATGCACGATCCGTGTACGGCTACAAAGTCAGAAAAGCATTGATTATCGCAAGCATTATTGGTTTTCTGATGATGTTTTTTATCATAGGTTATGTTCGTTTAACCACAATTAACGAGACTGCAAACGAAAGCACCGGAGACAATCTTATAAACAGAGAAGAGGAATTATTAGATGAACCCGAAGACTCTTCTTCAAAGAAAAACCAATCTCTGGCATTCTTTTACATTTTGGCGCCTTTTATTACCTCAATTGCTAGCGGAGTCTGTTCGTTTCTCCTTACAGGCGATCTGGCAGAAAAGGAAATTATTGCTACTGAAGAATGCCGGGAAGCCTTAAAAAATGTTCAGAAAGAAATAACTGCCGAGCTGAAGGAAGCAGAACATATTCCGACGCTGGATGAACTTCTGAAAAACGATGAAGCCCGCTATAACATTGCAAAAAACGAAGCAATCGCATATGCAAAAGAAATGGCCGATTATGTCAAAAACTATCTGAAAAAACTTGCTAAAGATCCTTCTGCAATAAATCGGCTTTCGGACGATGATTCATCAAACCTTGTACAACTTATGGACGAAAACAAGCAGATTACACTGATGATTGACAGGCATGGAAAAGACTATAACGGTGTAGCCTAATCATCAGGATACATAGTACATTTTATCAATACAGCATACAAAAAGGAGGTTGTTATGAATTATTTATTCGGCGAAACAAACCTTAAGGAAACTCCCTGGCGCTCCCCGAAAGAATCCGATATTCGTAAGACATCTACGGAGCACGTTCTTGAGGTAATAGATAACGACCGTAACTACATCCCTCAGCCTGATCTTGAAAAACTCGAGAAAGTCGGCAAGGAAGATGGAAAAAACGGTTTCCCCAAGCTCGATACCCATGGCAGTCCGTCTTCTCCCGAGATTGACATGCTGCTGCATGGGTGTCAGGCTCAGATCAGCCATTACATCACAGAGTATCAGTTCATGAGCGAAGAAGATATCTCTGAACTTAACATCTGTCTCGATACCGCTTCACGACGTTCCGAAGACCTTGTACAGGCCGAGTCTGAATACCATGAAATGCTCGAAAATTCGCCTGATTTTTCAAAGCGTCGTCCCGGTGACAGCAAAAAGATCGAAGATTGCCTGGTCGAAAAAAGAAACAGATGGAGATTTGAACGCGAGCTTCAGCCTTACAAAGATAAGATCCAGTCACTAAAGAACATCATCCTTCAGAACCTGGATAGAGCGGAAGCCATCAGAAAGTCCATTCAGGAAGGCTTCAACACGACGCGTATCAGATGTATTGAAGAAGCAGAATACACTCGTAAGAAAATCAAGTTTTATTACAGAGCTGCGTTGTCCGAGCATCCTGATCCCGACAGTCTTCCGCCTACTTTTGCAGTAGAAATAAAGCCTTTGGCAGAACTCACTTATCTTGAGCAGCATACGAATGTTTTTGATGACGATGTCAAAAATCATGTTGAATATCTTAAGCGGCATATTTACGACATCACAAACGGAGAGGAGCTCCGGGCATAGCCCGGACCTTCTCCTCAGCAAGTGATTTACAGCTTCTTCAACACAAAGGAGGAATACATATGTTATTTAAGAACAAGAACACAAACCCCGAACATTCGGGAATGAAAACCGCAGAAGATACCACCATCGAGAATCATAATATTATTTCGAGATTAAAGACCGGCAATACTATCTTATGTGACTACAGTCACCTTGATACCCTGACGAACTTAAAGTCTGAAATAGACAGCTTTCTTGCTAACTTTGCAGATTGTCCCGGATCTATAGACGAAGGTAATGGGGATATACTGAACAATCTGATAGCCGACAGACTTAAGGAGGATCTGAATAATATCGACAGTCAGTATAAAAAACGTATAATTCAGATTCAGAGCATGTGTGCTATCACCGAGGCAGATAAAGCAAGAAAATCAGAAGAATACGAAGATCTCCGTGCAAAACTTGCCGAGATCGACGAACATCTTAAAAAACTCAAAGATAACCACCGTAAAACCAAATATAACTTCTAGGAGGATCTTTTATGAAAAAGATAATTGCTTTCTTTACACTTACAGCAGTATTGCTGGCTTTATGTGGCTGTGAACGTGAGGAAGATACTCCTCTTCCCAAGACGCCGATTGCCAGTGTAATGCTCTTATCCAACAGAAACAACAGCGGTTATCCGAACTTTGCAATTCTGGAGGAGGAGATTGAAAAAACTATTCTTTCAGGAGGAAACCTGATCATCATTCAGCTGGACGGAAAACCTGAAATTGTTTTTGCAAAATCATTTTCCAAGATGCGTGAAAACGCCGAAATCAATCGTACAAAATTTGATAATGATGTCTTCAAAACCGCCTCCGAAATTGTCCGAAGCCTTCCTTCCCTAACAAAGGCTAATGATCCCGAAATTGATATACTAGAAGGTATACGTCTCGGAATCAAGGCGGCAGCTCGTTATGACAGTTATGATAGAAGGATGATCATTATGGATTCAGGACTCGCAACTAAGGGAAATGTTAACTATAACAACAATCTCCTTGCTGCCGAAGTCAATACTATAATCGATGACTTGACTGAGCGTATGGAAATCCCGGATGTGAGCCAATTCAATGCAATTTCATGGTATTACCTTGGAGAAACCAAACCTCCCCAGGAGGCTCTTAGCCAAAAGCAACTATATAAACTTAAGGATATATGGTACGCCATACTAGCATGTAGCGGAGTCAACCCGATTTTCGAAGGCGGCATTGTGGATACCTGCACTGAGCAGACAGGCCTCCCAGAGGTTTCCGTAATCAGGCTGGATATTGACCCTCCCAGGAAATATATTTCTGCCAAAGATACAATATCTACTGTTGATCAGACTCCGTCGGTTTCCATACCATCGAACGAAGAAACACCAATCATATATAACGATATGTTTGAAAAGCCTTACGCTTTGACGGAGGAAACATTACGGTTTGTCGAAAACTCGGACGAATACGTTCTCTCCGATGCAGAAGTAAGAGATTTGCTCGAACCCATCGCGAATTATCTTCAATCCGATGTGTCGGGAGCTAAAAATCTACTCCTTGTTGGTACAACAGCAGGAGATACTGTTTCTGAAACAAGTATCGAACTCTCTGAAAGAAGAGCAGCAAAGATCAAAGAAACTCTCTGTTCTATGGGATGTGATTCTTCGCGAATAATATCTGTCGGCATGGCCTGCACTGATCCATGGCACATAAAGGGCGGCGGAACCAGCGGTGCAATAGCCAGCGCCAACCGTAAAGTTGTAATTCTTGATGTTGATTCCGAAGTGGCCCAGACAATCCTTAAAAGCAGCCGATTAAGCTAAATAACTGTAATTGACGTCATAACACAATAAACTGACAATATCCTTCAATAGGTGACTCAATCTCATTCTAAAGATAGTCAAGTCTTTCCATAATAATCCATAAAGGGGGTGATGCCCATGGGCTAGATAAACCTTTGATGCATGTAAAATGCATCATCCAGTGTTTTAACAAATGAAATACTTTTTACAATACAAATCTATTCACAATCAACTTGAACATAATTATAAGACTATTAGTTCAACTATCGTTTTCATGTATTGCGTTTAATACAACACTGGAGGACATATATAGGAATCAAAGAACAGAGTACTAATAGGGAATAATCGTTATTCACAGACAAGTAAGTCTTGCCGCAGGGCTTTATATTTCATCTGGAATTATATTTGAAACCATTATTCATACTGATTCTCCAAGCAGTGATTAAAACGGCATGGTTTCTAAATTAAACAGATAATTAAGCCTGTAGCTATTAGTTCTGGGAATACCAGTCTTAAGGAGGAAAAAATGACATTTCAGATTGCAAATTTCTTAAAACCCCATATTTTAAACGATCTCAGGAAACTAGGCATTGCTACAGGAATAGATTATGAAGACCTGAGAGCCATAGAAAAAGTTATTGATCTAGTATTTAGTGGTGTTTCAAATCTTGACGCTAACTGTGAATATAATATTGGTGGATATTTAGTTGGTAAAACTGTTACTTCAGGAAGTACTTATGATAATATCGCCGTATTCTTCGAAGATGTTCTGTTGCTTCAGTTAAATGAAAGCTGTGAAGGCTGGTCAGTGACATTCGTTAATGTGGACTTAATCACTAGATCTGAAATTATAAAAACCTTTATGGCACTTGCTACATAAAGTTTTTCTGAACCAGATATTAGTAATAGTTCCTACTCAAAGATAATTGTTTTGTTAACCTAGTTTTAAAAGTTTTAAGTATCGACCACTTATAAAGGAGGAAAAAAATGGATGATAATCAAAGATTAGAAAGTACCCTTAATTATATTAAAAACCGAGTTGTTAATGGTGGAAGCATAAGTAACAATGACTATCATGAACTTCTTCATGCTGCAAAAAATGGTGTAGGAGACGCTCAGAAATATGCACAATCCATTCTTTACTCATACAATTATCGCACGCAACCCGGCAGAGACGGATATAAAACCCTTACGGATCCATTTAAAGATGTTTCGAATCGCGATAAAAGCGCAGAGGAAGCTTATGGCAGACTTGGAAACACCTTATATTAAGCACTTATATACCTTGTGGGATTCTTGCCACAAGTAAGTATATCTTTATACAGATGAATAAAAATAATTAACCAAACGGAGGTAAACATAATGGAAAACGTAATTGATTGGAAACAAAGAAGTATCGGTCTGATCGAGATCAGACAAAGCGGAACAACATATAGGTTGTATGTTGCCGGATCTATGAAATATCAGTCATCAGATTATAGTTTCATCAGACATGAATATGACAAGTACTGATATAATTCATCTTCGCTATTCATACAGAGTATACAACAAGTAACAGATGATAAATAAGGATTTAACCCCGCCCCGGAGGTACGAAGGCAGAAAGGAGATTCTATTGTAAATATATTTTGCTTATTTTATACTTGTTGTTTTTACAAAAACTAAACATTAATATTATTATCATATAATATTATATTATTATTTTATTTTATAATTATAATACGGAGGTTTTTAATGATAGAATATTATGCCTGTACCAAAAAAGGCAAATCCAGAAATATTAATGAGGACCGCATCATGGTCGATTCCTGCATCCTTTCAAAAGGATCCCGTCACGACACTCTGAATAACAGTATCGTTACGGTAGTCTGTGATGGAGTAGGAGGGGATAATGCAGGTGAGATAGCAGCCGAAATATCAGCTAAAAGCTTCATTGATTTTAAAATCCCCGGCTGCTCACCTTTTAAAGTAACCCAACATCTACAAGGAGTAAATGATTTACTTATCAGGGAGCAAAAATCAATCCCCGATACAAACGGTATGGCCTCTACAATAGCCGGTATTCTAATATCAGATAAACGATTTCTCTCCTTTAATCTCGGAGATACAAGAATATATCGTTCCTATAAAGGAAATCTCGACATGCTTAGCACAGATCACACTAACACTTTTTCTTTTGTCTGTCCGGATGCCCTGACAGGATACTTAGGTGGGGACGGTACAGCCTGTTCTCCCTCTCTTAGAAAAGGAGATATAGAATCAGAAACCACATTTATCGTCTGCAGCGATGGCATTTATAAAGCTGTTAAGGAAATTGAGTTGCATAAAATTCTTTATAGCGACCAGACTGCCGAACAAAAAGGAAGAGCCATTATGAAACAAGCTGAACATAATGGCTCTGACGATATGAGTTTGGTATTAATATGGTGTACTTACTAATTAACGTCTTGTTCTTTTATTATAAGAACTTTCGATAATCTCGCCAAAAAAGTCAATAGCGTCCCCATAAGAAGGAAACGAAAACTCTCTAATGCATCGTAAAATCAAAAGATCAAACTGATTAGCATAATAAAGTCTGGGCAAATTACATTTTTGCAGGATTTCATTAATTTGGTCAATGAAATTCTCGTATCCAAACTTTTTAATAATGTCCGATTTAGGCGGGTTTGAATCAAAATTATCCACATATTCAAACGAATAACAGGCAAAATACAGCAATATAATTATTTTTCGAACCGAAATCTTTTCTTCAGCTATCTCAGGATTTTTTTCATAAGCATTAAATTCGTCCTTATATGGGAATTCATTCATAACAGAATCCAGACACATATATATACCGGATTCTGTTTTTTTATTCTTATATAAGCTGGATTCTTTTTTGTCAAAAAGAAGAACAGATTGTCGCTGTTGCCTGCTTTCTTCTCTATCGCGAGCAAAAGTAAGAATATTCTCTAATACTTCGTTAGGATTAATAATCATTTTTAAAAAATCAGAAATCTTCTTGCTGGATTCCAACCCTGTTGCATTTTTGACAATTCTTTTGAGTTCTCTAACAAGCTCTTCATCCGGCCGTTTTTGTGTATACATACTATACAAACTGTATACAGGAGAAGAACTGTCGTTAAATAATGGTGATTTTTTATCATTAAACTTCTTTATTTGATTTATGAATTTGTTATATCTTCGATAATTCCATTTCTCATTATGATCATCCTGATCAGCATGTTCTCCCGCACTATCATCAAGTTCTTTTTCAATAACAATACTCCATAGAATGTTTTTCCAATAATAATACTCTTTTTCTGCCGTTTTAGAATGACCAATAAAAAGCCTCTTATTAGGTATTAAAAACTGCGTAAGGAATTCCTCATCATCTGCCCAATTCTCATCATTGCAGATTTTTCGTAAATACTGGGTAGTTGTGCCACAGAAGTCCGCAGGTTTTGCTATTTCCGATTCCGCGGTTTCTGTCTCTGCTTTATTGTATTTTGCAATAATTTCTTTAGCAACCGAAAGTGGCTTCTTCTTTCGAATACAATAATAATAGGTGAACTCAACCGCGTTACGTACGTTAAAACTTCCATAACAACATTTATTGAGAAATTCATCCGTAAGATTTATGTCAAGTTTTAATGCAAAACATATATTGAATGCTGTCTCACGGTTTTCAAAACTTGGTGAATCGCCATTTATCCACCTTTCGACAGTCCTCATCGAATATATTGTGTTTTGCGCTTTTAATCGGGAATAGAGTTCATTCTCAAAAACTTCGTCTTCATCTGTATCCTGACAAACGCCGACTTTTATCATTGTTTCCTTAAGCACTTTATTCAACTTTTTAAAATGATTTGGATTATTCAGGTAGATTAAAAACTCCTCAGCTGTAGAATAACGTCTTTCCAGTTTTGTGATGTCGTTGAGAAGATTTTTATTTCTCTGGGTTGTGCTTGACATTTTGATTTCCCCCTTTCAATGTGCTAACATATATCAAAAATAGTATATTATTTTATTTAACCACTGTCAATCATAAGAACAGGTTTTGTAACCTTCCTTTTTCCTGTATTTTATGGTTTGATATTATACTTTTTATAGGAAATATGAATATCCTAAAAAAGGTGAAAATGTTGTCATATTAGGTTTCTATATCGGGTATAGTCAGATTGAAAGTATAGCCATTAGTTATTTTGAATTAAATAAAATGTTTTATGATGTTTGTCTGGAAAGAAAAAAATAAAACAATTATTCTGATACCGAATAATGATTAGCATACGGCCTCTGCCGTAGATGCTGTTAAATTATATTATAAATAATATAATAAACAACTTTTTATTTCTTTATATTTTATTATAAACTCCGAAACTTACGTAAAAACGTCATTTTCGGAGTTTTTTAGTGGACAGCTTGAATAATGGAGTGGACGGAGGAGTGCTATTAAGTGGACAGTCTGAATAATGAATGGGGACGAGATGAGTTGTTTTGGTGGACAGTCTGAATAACAGAAATCATGTCTTTGGTGGACAACTTGAATTATAACAAGGGACATGAAGAGCACAAATAGGGGACAATGTGAGATTTGGTGGACAGCTTGAATTAAGCAGTATCTACAGGACATATATAAAATATATGTCCTGTAGATAAAAGAGAATTGCTTTAGTGGACAAAATAGATAATATCAAGATAATTAGAGGACAAATTGTATGGATTTATGGGTATAATAATTCATTTTGTCCACTAAAGCCTTAAAAATTAAGGATCCCAGAGGAATGTATTTAAAAAACACCAGAAATAAGAGGCATTTGGTGGTCAGAATGAATAATTATATGGTTTTATATATTCATATTGTCCCCCAAAATGATTTTAATATGTAAAACTGGAAGATCTTGGAGGGTTTAATAATCAAAAAATTATTCACGCTGTCCACTAAAAGGCGAAAAACGGTATATTTAGTGGACAACGTGAATATAAAATGACATAATTGATACAGATTGTCCACTATTTTTCTTGACATAAATCTAAAAACAGGTAAAATGTAATATATGGTGGACAGATTGTATAAAGTTTGATACAGATTGTCCACGAAAGGATTATGTGACGAAAGGAGGAGCGTGAAATGGAAAACAGTGTGGAAGATGTTATCGGAAACCAAATTATCATAGGTGAGGATGGACAGTATACATTTGCAAATACTATAGAGGATAAAGAAGACCGGTATGATGTTTCAGTGCCTGTTTTCATAAGTAAGAGTAATGCTCTTATACGTAGAATAGGCAAGTCTACGCTCCTCAGTGAACAGGCTTTATTGCTAGCTATTTATAAGGCAAAAGAAAGAACTAGGGATTCTATAAAAGGTACGCAGCTGGAATACTATTACGAAGATTTGAAAAAAAAGAGTGGAGCGGATTTTTCTCAGGGACTAATTGCTACGTTTACAAGCACAGAGTTGAAATCCATGATGGATATCAAGACCAGCAGATATGCTGCAGCTATGGATGACCTTATGAACATGAATGTGTTCACTAACAGTTGGCACATATTATATAACAATAATGGTATAATGACCGATACTGCTTGTGTAGTTGCTTCAATGTATGACAAGCGAACAGGTAAGGTTACGATTAAGTTTAACAGTGATATAGCAGATAAGATAATAAACCTTAAGAACAGTGGCGGATACACATTGTTGGATTCATCGGTGATGCGGAAGGTATCAAAGGACCTTGCCACGTGGTCAATATATCAGTTGCTCCGCGAAGAGATATCCTATAAAGAAGCGGTCAATAGGAAAAGAGGATTCGCGGATCAGAAAGAGTATATGACGGAGTTTGGGCTTTCCGAGTTCAAGTTTCTCTCAACAGTCAATCAGGTAGATTTGTCATCGACGGATCCGGATCAGCTTGCATGTGCCCGTCTTATTAAGGAAAAGAATTATGAAGAGGCAGAGCAGGTTCTACCTAAAAGTTCGAGAATGTACGATGATTGGAAAGATTTTCGTAAGAGAGTGCTTGCTAAAGCTTGTAAGTTCATAAACGGATGGGAAGGTACAGGATGTTATGGTCCTGATATAGAGGACTTGATGGAATATGAAGCAGATTGTGCAAAGTATCACCAGACGGACATACATTTCAGGTGTGAACCAGTTAAGACAGGAGTTGGAGCAAAAGTTAGTGCCGTAAGGTTCTACATCAGGTGGGATCGCCAGGGAGCTGAACTGGTAGCGGAAAACACTGGGAAAGAAACTGTTTCTGTAGAAGATAATACGGTTAAACCTACAGTACGCGGAAAAAAAGCTGCGTTTGATGAGAATGCTTTTCTTGATTCGGTTTCAGAACTTATAGACGAAAAAATGAAGGTAAGTGAACTGAAAAAGATAGCAGAAGTCTCCGGTTATGATATTGAAAAGATTAGAATAACTTACATGAAACTTAAGAAGAACGGGGATGAGGTTTCCTCTGACATGATTATTGCTGCCATGACAGGAGAAGAGACAGTAGATGGAATTGACTATGTTTTTTACAGGGAAACATTACCGGGCTTTAGCAAGGATGAGTTGAAAGCCATGGTGGAAGAGGCTCGAAAACATAAGCCTTTGGATCATAAAGGAGATACCGATCTTTGGATTGAGGGGTATATTTCATATTACAGAGATAAGGCATTGGCAACAGCAGATGACACTAAAACGACAATGTTTAAGCGGCTGATGGATATGCTCCGTAAAGATTACGATAGTAAAGCACATCCTGAACAGATACAAAGAACTGTAAAAACAGTAGCCAAAGAAGGTGATTATACGCAAAGGCAGTATACGGAAGAACAGATTAGTGAAATAGAAAGAAAGAAACTGGGACTTCCGACGAAAGACAATAAATGAGAATTCATTGATCAAAAAGGAAAACGGGATGAGTTCGGATATCAGATTTTAATTGACAGACATTGCAGTAAAAATGAGAGTCGGGCAGAACTAACAGTACATATGTCCGACTCTCATTTTTACTCATATGTCATATAGTATACGTTGAACGGGTTTTTCAATAATCAGATTAGGATTTGTTTTTGGTTTTCAATAATGGCTTTAGTTTGCTGTATACGGCACCTGCTTTTTTAGTGTCCTTAAACAGCTGGCCCAAGGCATTATTGATGGATACGGGAAGATTAAAACCATTATCGATTTTTTGAAAATTGAGGAAGACTAAAATGATAACATATAATGATTATATAAAAAACGCCATAGAGGTAGTTAAGCAGGTTATAGCTGACAAAGGCAGAGGCATGGATTATCCCGCCTATAAGAGACAGGGAAGATATGCTCCTGTTGATGCCGAAGCAAAAGAAGCTGCCGTATATGTTTTGGATGAGTTTGACCTGTATGATGAGTTCAAACAGGCAGTAGAAACAGGATTGAACGGGAAGATTACCGGAGACTATCCGTACAGAATTCTTGCGTTCTTTTTTCAGAAGGATGCATACAATCATGTTATTACGGCTGAGATCCTGAGAGCAGCAAAACAGTATCGCGTACAGATGTTGGGAATGACACATTAAAAGAAATATTAGTGCCAGAGCACTAATCATATAGTAAAAACAGCTAAAAATGTATCCGGCAGGGGATGATGAAAAGCCCTGTCGGATTTTTTTATAATGAAGCGAGAAATAACAGGTTGTCCGAATAGTGTTTTCACAGGTAATAAAATATTAAAATTTTATAAATTATGGCAAATCGCGAACAAAGGTTCTTGACAATGATAAAGAATGGTGGTATTCTGACCTTAGATTAAAGGATAACTATAGTTAACGTTTACAAATGGGAGGGCATATGGTCTATTTCTACATGAGAATAAGTACTAAGGAAGAGGAAGAGGAAACAAGATATTTCCGTCAGGAACAGATTCTTCGAAGATATGCAGAAGAATACGGATACGATTTTATAAAAGAAGATATGGAAAGACCTGAAAAAGAATATAACGTATATAAGGATAACTGTAGCGGATTGTATTTTGGCGGCAGGAAAGCATGGCATATGCTGTGCAGAAACCTTAGATCCGGGGACACGGTTGTGATGAAAGATGTAAGCCGTTTTACAATGGACCAGAGAAGCGGTTGCAAGGAATATATGTATTTGTTTCAGGAGCTTAAGATCAGACTTGTGTTTGTTGAAAACCCTTCTGCCAATACGGAGAATATGGAAAGACTGATCAGTGAAGCACTGGAAAACAGAGTGGTCTTTGAGACTCCGTCCGTTGAAGCTGTGGGACTTCTCATTTATTCCGAACTGGATCATGATATTATGGAATATCGTAGGGTACAGCAGAAGATCAGGGATGGAATAGCTTCTTCTGATAAAAAAGCGGGCAGGAAACCGCATATATTTGAAAAACTGACTCCAGAGCTGGAGTCTGATATCATGATATTTCTTAAGGACGGAACAGGATCAAAGCTTGAACTGGAGTGTAAACATGAAGTCAGCAGACCGACTTTGCTGGGATACATTAGCTATTTGCAGGAAAAAATGAAAAAAAATGAGAGTTCCGCGGAATGCGATAAAGAAGTGGCAGAGGAAGCCGAGGCTGAAGAATCCACAGAACTTGACTATGGCAAAATGAAAGAACTCCGGTATATGTATGATAATGGTATTGAAGCAGAACCGGAAACAGAAGAGTATAATGCTTTTATGGCATATAAGGCATGGGCAGATCAATTAAAGATGACCGGAAAGGATATGTATCTGAAATGTCTCTCATGCCCGGGGATGTTCAGGATAGTAGGGGATGATATGACTAAGTATGGGTGTGAAGCATTGGAAGAGTGTGAACTTGACTGTGGCAGGGCATACGATGAGTGCGGTCTTGAAAGTTACGGATATAGGGAAACGCTTTTTGATTATTATACATCGTGAAAAGGCGGATGCGGAGTATGGAAGGAAAAGAGACTATAATTTATGAGGCAAGAACAGTTTTGCCGGAGAAAGATAAGCCGACGTACTTTTATTTTAATTCATTTGAAGCTGCCGATCTATGGTTGGCTGACTTCGATAATGGTGAAATAACCGGGATTCCTGTAAGTGAGCCTCCGGCGCTCGACTATGAAACGATATTCAAGGCTTTAGAAGACATGGAACGGCAAGAGCGGGAAGCTGAGGAAAGTGAAGACGAATGATGGGTGTTGAATTGTGATAAAACGGAGGGTTTGGATATGATGGATTTTTTGAGATGGTATGCTGATGTTTTGTCCACGCGTGAAGGTGTTATAGGGTTTATGATAGTGGCTATCATTATCAGTGTGTGGTTAACGGGGATTGAACTGATGATCGAGAACAAGAAGAAAGCGGCAAAAGAGAAGAAGAGGAAGGAAGATCTTGACAAGTTCAACTGACAGGCAATGGCGGAGACTGTAATGGAGGTACAAATGGCGGATGGCGTGTTTACTTTAAAGGAACGTATCTGTGAGGCTAAAGAGATTGGCTACGGATATGGAATCAACAATCTGGAATTCCCGAGTGATTTCAGAAGAGTTTTGGGATCGATATTCTATAACGTTGCAGAAAAGAGACCTGCTTCGAATGTATATCTTATTGCCGTATTCGAAAATGCTTACCATGAAGGCAAGATAGACAGGAATAATATTGTTTCGATAAGTCCGAATGACAGACCCAGGTTTGATATGTCAATTCTGCGAAAAGCTTTTGAGATAGGTAGGGAATGGCGGAGAAAATCAAAAGACATGGCTTTCTTCTATGATGAAAGTTTAGGGGAGTTTGTTGAGCAGATTCCTGAGGATGTGGAACGCAACTGGAAATGGATAGAAAAAATAGATATGGCAATTCTCGACAGCTGGATAGCGGGTTTTCGCTATGAGGGCGAAGAAGCATATGGGGATGATTACTCGCCTAAACCAAAGCAAATCATTGCATGCGACAGAATGCGGAAACTAAGGCGAATGTATGACCTTGGCGATGAACCCGAAGGAGATATGCCGCATGAAAAAGCGTTTGCCAGTTTCCTGAAAGCTGCTGAAAAACTGGAGAAAACGGGACATATGGATTTTTTAGACTGTTTGAGCTGTCCCGGGGCCTGGAAGGGTATGGGTGAGGAAAGTGATGAAAGGACTGTATTTTACAGGTGCCACGAGAACTGCAGGGAAAGGTGCAATTATATAGGAATGGTATGCGAGACGGAAAAAAAGGCTCTGACAGAGTATTATATTGTACCAGAGGATGAATACTGGCCTCTTGAGGAAGATTTGGAACGATATATAGACTGGTAGTAATAAGAATAGCATAAGGCAGAGAAAGGAGAAGGGGATGAAGGTTATAGTAGATGGTGACGGATGTGAAAAACTTGAGAAAATTATAAATATATGTAGAAAGGATTGCATAGAGTTACATGTATACCATGATATCGATCACGAGATAGATATGGATTATGGCGTTGAGCATTTCGTTATGACTGGAGTAAATTCGGCAGATTACGCAATCTTGTCTGCATGTCGGAAGGGAGATGTTGTCATAACAAGAGATGTCGGACTGGCTTCCATGGTTCTTTCCATGAATGTTGCATGCCTTAACGAGAATGGCAGAGAGTTCATTAACAGAGATATTGACAGTATGCTTGCCAACAGGTACATGACTACGTTGGAGCATGAAAACGGGATAAAGAGTACAGATAGAGGAAAAAGGTGGTTAAGGGCAAAGAAGAAAAACTTTGACACCCTTCTCCCTAAGATGATCGAAAGAGAGAAGCTCAAATATTCCGTTGCAGGATAAGTAATATATGGTTTTTGATAAGAAGCATTATAAAAGAAGGGAGACTATATGACAGTAAATAGAACATCAAAAAGCTTATATACTATCATGAGAATAACGGCTATCGTTCTGGTCATGATATTTACTGTAGGGAACATACCTGTCAGGGCAGCTTCGAAATCTGTGTCGATGAAAGTTTCTACTGGTAAAGAGCTGAAAGAAGAGATAAAAAAGACAGAAAAGGGCACCATAGTAATTAAGACCGATAAAAAGGTTTCGATATCTATTCCTTCGACAGGTACTTCTGTTAACAAAAAACTGGTAATTGAGGCACCGAATGCCACAATATCCAATAGTACGCTTTTCACTTCGGTTACGATCAACGCTGTAAAAGCGTATACTGAAAAGGTGTCCGGCAATACTCTGGTTGTGAAGGCAACGGATGCAAAAGTGACCATAGCAAAAGGGAAAAAGGCCAAGGTAATTACGTTGGCAGCAAAAAAATCCGAGATTATTCTTAAAGCGAAGTCTTCTGTAGGATCCATTGAAACCAAGAAGAAATCGGCAAAGGTTTTGCTCAGTGCGGGAAAGAAGTCTAGGGCTTCCGTGTCTCTTATAAAAAAGACTGAGCTTTCTGTTTCAGGAGAAAACAGTTCGAAGATATCCGTCATATCTTTGGCAAAAGGGAATGCTGTCACATTTTCGGTTCCGGTATCGGTCAAGGCAGAGAAGAATCTGACCATGACACTACTTAATGGTGCCGAGGGAAGTTCGGTGGATCTTGCATCAAAAGATGTGCGTGTCACTATAAAAGGAACTGTGAGTCCCAAAATGACTGTTAAGGGAAAGCCGGCAGAGCAGGGGACAATAGAAGACAAAAATGAAACTTCCGAAATACCTGCCGTTACTGACAAAACTGTATCAGATGGTAAGAGTGAGACAACCGGGACAAACGTTATCGAAAATGGTGAATCGGTAGCAATACCGAGTATGTCTGCGGGAGGAAACACATCCGGAAATACAGGAACACCTTCAGGAGTTTCAAGTGGATCTGTTACAAGTAGTACGGGAGGGATATCGGTTACAACTCCTGTGATACCGTCAGGGTCTTCTTCAGGGGGAAGCACTGTGATTCCTTCAAATCCCGTTCAGGAACAGTCCTCAGGCGGGGCTCAGTCCGGAAGTTCAGAGACAACACCGGCAACAACGGAGCCGGGTGTATCAGAGCCTGAAGAAAACGGATCTGAAATTTCGGGAAATTTATCTGAAGAGCCGTTACAGGAAACGGAAGAAACCCAAAATGCAACACCTACAGCTACGGAAAATGAAATAAAAGATGAGAGTAAGCCGGAAGGTGTAATGACAGGCGGTAATATGTCTTTGAACAATTATATATCGAACTGGGCCGATCCCATACGTTCTTATCTGTATGAAGAAGACGGTTTTTTCTACAGGGTGGAAAAACAGAATTTCAAAAATGAATTTTGTGTCGAGAAATATGATTCAAATTGGAAACTGGCGGACTCTTCAATGATAAGCTTTGAAGCTTCTTTTGTGTGGGGAGGATTCTATGCGGGAACAAAGTATAACTATGTCTTGATCGGTCAGAATAATTATGAAGAGGATGATGAAAAAGTCGTATTCAGAATCATCCAATTTGATAAGGATTGGAATGAGACAGGCTATGCAGATGTCCGTGGTGGGGATACGACCGTACCGTTTAGCGGCGGAACAGCAAGAATGGCAGAAAGAGACGGTATCCTATATGTGATGACCTGTCACAATCAGTACGCGGATTCCAGCGATCTTCGTCATCAGTCCAGTATGCTTATTACGGTTGACGAAGAAAAAATGACTACTGCATATACCGAAATCTTTGATGATGACAATATAGGACTTGCGAGCCATTCTTTTAACCAGTTTATTTTCGTGAATTCCGAAGGTGATCTTGTTATGCTGAATCAAGGAGATGCTGTTCCCAGAGCGATAATGGTCAGCGTTTCCAGGTTTGATGATAATAACAGGATTCTGGAAGGGACACATTACATCATGCAGAATTTTGCTGCATCGAGGGATAGCGGGGATATGTTCTGGCTTAACAGAACCGGCGCTATGGTAGGCGGAATAACGGAAACTTCAAAAGGCTATGTTGTTGCATATGTTTATGACGGGGTAGGCGGACAGAATGATCCCGAAACCTATGTTAAAAAGGATGTGTATGTCGGTTTCTTATCAAAAAAGGAAACGTATGCTCCAGCGCGAACAACAGGTACTGTTATCAGATATGATAAAGATGGAGAGGTGGCTCCCGGCAATCCGCATATTGTTGCGATTAATGAAGATGAGGGGTACATATTCTGGGAAGAGTATGATGATCAGAAAAAGAATGACCGTGAATATACCATTAATTATCTGAAGTATTATTCAGATGGTTCGATATCTGAGATAAGAACGTTCAAAGGACGACTTTCGGATTGCGTTCCTATCTTTGTCGATGGAAAGATATACTGGTATGTTGAATACTTTACGGCTCCTTTGATATACTCGTTTGATACTGTGACGGAAGAGATCAGTACACGATATGTATGTGGAGAACAGGTTAACCGATACGAGAGTACTGAAGTTGAAAAGCAGGCTGAGAAATATTATGGACCATATGATCTTATCATAAGGAACATGTATGATGAACAGGGAAAGATGACCGGAACGGAATACCTTGATAGAACAGGTATGGTATGCGCATCATTATCATATGATATTGATGAAGTTGGGAATGTTAAGGGCGGTATTTATACCCCTTATAATGAGATTTACGGCGTAAAGAGCATTTTTACGAGCAATGAAGGAATTTCCGGCAGGTATGTATCAAAGCGTAGAGAGATATTCCAGGATGATGACAGTTATCAGAACAGATACATGGAATACGAATATGATGAGAATGGTAACATTCTGTTATTGGTTGAACAGTATCATGAAATAGGACCTGAACGCGACATTTGCGTAAGTACAACATACACACGTTTCGGTCTGACAACAGAACGGGTATTCCTGCGTGAAGATAACGATGAGTCATATACCGTGAAGGATACTTATAAGTATAATGAAAAATGGAACAAAGAGACTCATACGAAGCTTTCAGTGGAGAAAAATGCAGCTACCGGGACGACCATTACTCAATGGTATGAATATAACGGGGCAGGAATCTTGACTGACAGGTGGGCTAAGAAAACTGTTGAAGGAAAATCGGATTACAAATACGAATATGAGTTTGATAGTAACGGCAATGTAACAGAGCTTAAGTATAGTGATCTTATTGATCAGAGCATATACATGCTTGAATATGAACCCGGAACATTTGATGAACAGAATATGTTTAACTGCAGGAAAGAAACGTTTATTGACCTGGCAGATGAAAATAATAACTATGAACTCATTTTTGAAAACACGGAATCGGGAACCAAAGTAACGTCATATAAAGGCGGAGTTGTTATTCAGGAGTCTATTGATTATCCGGATGGAAGCAGCGAGACGATATTCTATAAAAACGGTACTCCGGAATATAAACAATACTCTGGTATATATGAAGAGGATCCCGATTACTGCATAATCTATACTTATGATTATGTGGATGGTAACTGGATACAGAGAGGAGAGCCTGTGCTTTCGCTCTGATTTGATGTATATGCAGGAAAGGGTCGAAAAGGATCCTTTCCTGTGTAATGTGGAGGAAAAAGCAGAAAATGGATGCATTTTTGAATAATCTTGCTGACAACATATATTGGGGAACCGTTGACGGATCTCCTTTAAGAAAGATTATACTTGTGGTATGTTTTATAGCCATTATTTTGGGAATGTGGTTCATGAGAGGATTCATACTAGATGAAATCCGTACTAAAGATATAAAAATGGACAAAAAACACATTCCTGACGTATTAATAGGATCTGCTCTGATCTTTATGGCAGTTGCTGCAGTAATGATTGGTGGGGACATTTGAATGTCAGTTTTGTTTACTAATTGGCATGATAAACGTTTTGCTAAATGAATTGCTAAAGCGATTATGTTAGAAGGTTTCAGAAATTTGAAAAATGCTAAATGTATTGATATAATTGATGCTAAAGTATATAGCAATACATTTAGCAATAGATGGAACGCACGAGATGCCCAATTTTTAAGCGTTTTAAAGGATTTGGCAAGTGGTAAGAATGAGAGTGGATTTTCGGGACAGAAACCCTCCGTTCTATCATTTTCACCCACTAAAAACCGGTTCAGTTTCAGCTTTTGAATACCACTTCGTTTTTTATCTCCGATTATACTCCGATACCTGACACCTTCGCTCCGGATCACTTAAAAATGTCACAGGAATCCGGTTATACTATAGCTATGATAAAGTCTACAAGCGTAGAAATGTAAAAGTAAAGGGTAGGAATGATACCCCTAACCTTTTTGCATTTCAGGTTATTGCTTTTTTCTCTTACTATTTTCTTTTAATTTACTTCGATTTCTTTTTCTATACTTTTTCAATTTTTTGTGATTTGGATTTGATAAGTTATAGTAAAGATTGTGGTGGGTCCCGAGTGAGGTCAAGTAAAGGGTATATTTCCTACCCGTTACTTTTTAATCTTTATAATTATTTCAAGGGGGAATGTTATATGAGACGATTTTGTTATATAATAGCATCAACAGGTCTGAGCAGTATGGGAAAAGACTATAATACCATCCGCCTGATCACCATTCTGCTGTCATTAGCAGGCATATTACTGGGTATATTCCTCGCGAAGGATTATTATAAGGAATTGACTCAAAAACCCTGGAATGAGGCGGATCTGTCGTTCAAGGCCCTGGTCGGTATAGGTTTGCAGATAATGGGAGTTGCATTCATCACTTTAAGCCCGAGAGTAGCCGAAATGTTTTCGGGTCGGTTGTGATAGTGAGCTTGTTTTCCCCTTACCGATTAAATATCCCGTTTTAAGTGACGGGAAGAACAGCATGTGACTGTCTGAAAGGAGTATCAATGATAGAAAATGATTATTTGAGTGTTTATCCTGAAGAAACGCGTTCTCTGATCGCGGAATATCTGGAAGGAATAGCTTCCGAGCATGACCGTATGGCCAGGGAACGGATCTTTTGGGATTTCCACAGGATCACCGGAAAAGACCTTCTGCATGCCGAAACCAGCGCTTTTGAAGCATATGTAGGAGAGTTAAGAAACAGAGTGGCGGCCGGCAGGATGAAACTTAATACTGCTCTGAAATTTCAAAGGGTTATTGCGGCATTCGCGGCTTTTGTGATGAAGGAAAAGAAGAAAGGCAATCCCAATGTACCTTCAGGCTTTGAAGACCGTACGCTTACCGCACGGATAGAAGAACCTCCGGAAGAAATACATTTTAAGGACATACCCTCTTTAAAAGAGATGGACGATATCATAGGTTATTTAAGAAGCAGGAAAGATTTCCAGACCCTGGCAGCTATCCTGCTGGCTTATAAGTGTCTGTTTAAAACAGGTGAAATAACAGAACTAAAAAAGAGTGACATTCTCTCCGACGGCGAAGGGTATACATACATTACCATAAAGTCGGAACAACCCGTAAGGATCTCGGAAGACGTAGCGTCCATACTTGATACGTGTCTTGCGGAAACACCTGATGGCGGTTATATATTTTCCAGGAACGGCAGCAAGATAACTCAGGCCGCCCTGCAGAAGCGAATACGATGTGCCTGTATAAATGCCGGTATAGGCAGTTACAGCCTCAATTCGTTCCGGAACGCAGGTGTCTCTGCAGCGATCGGAGCCGGAGCGGATTCGGTCAGACTGTGCGACGATATGCGTTACCGTAACCGTGCACATATAAAAAGACTTTCATCCCTTCCCATACACTATACAGATATGCGCGGATACGTAAACATAGAAATAAAGGATCCGCCGAACAGGTAACGGATTTCAGATTATGCACAACAATTATAGGAAGGAGAAGCAGGGTTTATATGCCCGTAAAAGAATATGCCCGAAGCAAATAAAATCGACATTTTGAAAGAATACCTGCAGGAGATGAGATCCAAATCCCGTCGATATCTTACCAGAGGAAACAGGATCTATGAAGATAATGTCTTCGAAAGTGACCCTGATTATGTAGAGAAAACAAGACTGGACTATATACCGGATGACGATATGTCCAAACAGATCTTTAAATCCCTTTATGACCTCGTATTCGCCGATATGGACATGGTTTTCAGGTATGCAGACCGACAGATTAAAACTAAAACTCTGACGGAAACGACCGATAGCAGGAAAGAACTGAACAAGTGCATGAACCATATGTTACAGGAAGGTTTTATTGACAGCCTGAGGTATCATTCATGCGGTGAAGCCTTCCATGAAGACGAATTTAAAGTTAAACCGTATTTTCTGCCGCCGAAAGGAGCAATGTGTACCAGCATGCTTTTTAAGCATCCGGTTTATTTCGCATATATTCCCGGCAGGAATCAGTTTCAGGACATCATGAGAAGGCTGGCCACAAATTATATCATGCTAGAGCTCGGTGAGATGTGTCCCGATAAAACAATCCTTTTTAACAGGACAAGTGAGCATTATGAAGGCAAAGTGATTTCTGTAGTATATGGAACAATGGAAGATGAACAGACTCTGACAATAATCGAGCCGGTGGCCCATTTCGCGAATTATATTGAAGCAATCAGGATGGATATGATCAAAACTTTTTTTGACGAGCATGCAAACGGCAGAAAAAAAATTCTTCTTCTTGTGGTCCAGGATATGGTCGTTCCTAAGTTCAACAGCACAATCCCGGATATGGTCGTTCCTAAGTTCAACAATGCGATCCAGAATGCATGTTTCTCTTATAAGAAGCTGTTTCATTACTGCGATTATACTTACATCACTAACGAGGGACTTCTAAGATCTGAAAAGCTCAGGAATTCCGGTTTTTTGCCTTTTATACATATAAAATCTTTGGATGAAGAACACGGTATCAATATGAAGATAAAAATGAATTTGGAGAAACCTGTTTTCTTTTGCCATCCTGACGCCAAATGTACGTGTGAACGGGATAATCTTTAAGAAGTTTTAAAAGAATATTTTTCCCCCGGAAAATAACACAGGATTTCCCGGTCCCCTAAATATTGTGTATTATAATCATGGTGTAATCTGAAAGAAGGGTTATTACTCTTTAAGAACAATAATTATATTTAGGAGGTACACCATGAAAAAAGTTATTGCAGCAATTATTGTTTTAATCCTTGCCGTATCCATGGCAAGAACGGTCGGGGTCAGTGCGAAAAACGCCACTAACGTATACGCAATGGAAGATTTTACGATAGTCGGAGCCGCGGACTGCCATGAACAGCGCATCCGTATTTCAAGTATGCAGCCCTGCGTTATCCGCCTTCTCGATTACTATGGGCAACTGCTTTGGTCATCGGATTGGGATAACCAGAACCTGAAAATAAGCTTCAGCTTAAAGAAAGGACTTCATTTTTCCAGAACCTATTATTGCGGAAGTGATGTATATTGGATACAGGCACGTGCACCTTGGGGCGGTCGTTCATTGGTAACGATAGAGTATGATCTGTAACATTTGTAGACAGCAGGCAGACTAAAAAGAGGACCCGGTCTTTTTAAGGCTGGGTTCCTCTTTTGGGTTTACACGGCCGGGGGCACGCACTAACGAGGGATTTCTAAGATCGGAAAAGCTCAGGAATGAAGAATAAGTAAATCCAATTTACTACATGCAGAATAATGAGAAGAGGAACCAAGCCTTTAAAAGGCCAGTTCCTTTTTTTCATAATATGGATTATACTACAGTTATTCAAGATGGAATGCAAATGATCTACCCGTACGGAATCCATACACAAAACATATTCTTGACAAATATCGGAAAACTTGGTAAAATGCAAATATCGGAAAACTTGGTAAAGGAGAATGCATGTATGCAGGATGATGACATTTTAAGAGCAATTCAGGATGGAAAACCAGTAGAAGAATATGAAAATACCGTTGCAAGATCTGCTTTAAGAATTGCAGCGGCAGTAGGTGTTATATGTGCAATGATCATGACCATTGTCGAATGTCTGGTTATAAAAAAAATAGATTTCGGGAAACCGTTCCTTATTGCACTGATAGCCGGGCTGGCAGACATCATAGAGTGGTACAGGCGAAAAGAAAAGAAGTCTTTGGAAATTTTCGGGATCCTTAAGCTGCTTTTTGCGGCTTTCTGTCTGGCGCTATATATTGTCAGCATGACGGGGGTATCGTGATGGGAAGAAAGATTCAGTTTCACAACCGCATCCGCGAACTGCGGATAAAGAAGGGCCTCTCACAAACAGAACTGGCAAAACAGGCCGGTACCACACAAAACACCATCAGTTCTCTGGAAACAGGGCAGTATTCACCGACAGCATATCTTTCCGGTCTGATCTGCCGGGTACTCGGGTGCACCTGGGAAGAATGCTTTTATTACACGCTGGATGATGAAGACAACACATAACACAGCTTAGGAGAGACAAATATGGATAAAGCAATGCTTTTTTATAACGGTGATCCTGTCCTTGTTACGGCAGAAGAGGTTCTTGCGGGCAAGTATCCAAGGGATTCCGAATTTCTTGATGCGGAATATCCTGAATACAAAGTGGAATTCGTTTCTGCAGGTAAACCTGCAATGGGAGAAGAAGTCGGGATCCCTTACTTCAGGCTTTATTATTCATATGAGGAATACAAGGAGCTTTATCCGGACCGTGCCGACAGATATGATTTTGTTATCAAATTACGGCGTTTTCAGGAAACTCAATGGCATCGGGAATGGAAAGAAAAATTATCTGCTTTCTGTGAAACCGAAAAACATTTTATAAACGGTTCCCGATGGAAATTTGCGGATGCTTACGATGAAAAGACCAATACCTGTATAGAGTTTCAACATTCCTATGCAAGCTTCGAGTTTGAGGACCGAAACGAATTTTATGCGTCTCTAAACAAGAATATGCTTTGGCTTTTCCATCTTCCTCGAGCCCGGATAAGGGAAGCGGTCGATGGGAAAATAGAAATACTTGAAGATAATTCCAGAGGGTTTTTCAGGGCCGCTTACGAAAGTGATAATAAATTCGACAATGTAGGTGTTTTTATACAGACCAGATCCAAGCGCATATACAGAGTTACGGAATTGCACCGGCGTGACGGGATGATGAACGGCCATCAAGCTACCCTTCGGTGTTTTGAGGCCAAAGGAGAATGGTCTGAGGATGAATGGATCAGGGATCTCCGCAATGGCAGGCTTCTGGAATTTGGTAAAACCAGGAGCCTGCAGGAACAGGTTCAGGAAGCTCCAAAGAATAATGAACATCCACGTCCCATAGCAGATGCAAAACCTGGTCAGACAGAAATAAACGTTGAATTGCACAGTATAGAAGAACTCTGGCAAGAGGATTATAGCACTTTACGTCTTCGTAATTCGGAAAATGATAATATAATCTATATTTATCACGATAAATTGAATCCCGGCAAAATACTAAGGGATAATCACAATCAGTTTGGCTGTATTCTATACAAATATGCCGACAACCTAAACGGAAACTTCTATCATATAAGTAAGCAGAATGAACGATCTAAAATGTGGGAATTTCTGGGAGCAACAAAAGTTGACTTAAAGCAACAGGAAATACAGCGGCAAAAAAGGATAGAAGAGGAACGCCGTCGTCAGGATGAACTTGAAAAGCAGCGGAGAATGGAAGCGGAAGAACTTGAACGACAACGAAGAAGAGAAGCGGAAGAGCTTGAAAGAAAACGCCGTGCCGAACAAGAAAAACAGCGTCAGGAAGAAGAAGCTTTCATGAAAAAAATCCCGATCTTACTTGAACAGCAAAAAGTTCCTGTTAGAGACAGAGCAGGTGAGCGCTGGATAAAGTGTGAGCGTTGTGGGAAAGCGGCAAAGGAAAATGAATTCCCTATTCATGGTGGAGTCGGACGCATGAATCTTGGAATATGTTATGAGTGTTATGCAGAAAAACGAAGCATTGTAAACACTATATAATAAGAACATTGCGTTATTAACGATTAACAGAAACCAGTAGAACAGAAATAAGAAAAGGTAGTCTAAATGCAAAGATATTTATCACTTAGGGAATACTGTGAAAATGATTTGGAACACAGGGAATTTCTGCTTAAAGAATGGGACTATAACAAAAATAAGCAAATGACACCTGATACCATATCCTATGGCAGTGCTCAAAAAGTATGGTGGAAATGTGAAAAAGATCACGAATGGAAAGCATCAATAACATATAGAAGCAACAAGTTAAGAGGATGTCCTAAGTGTCAGGATATCCTGCGAAAAAATAATCCCGTCCGAAATTATAAGCAAAAACTTGTTAGGGGGCAAAATGATCTTGCCACATTATTCCCACAAGTAGCAGAAGAATGGAATTATACTAAAAATACTCCATTAACCCCTAGAGATGTATTGCCGGGAAGCAACAAAAAGGTCCGGTGGATTTGTCGTGTCTGCGGTTATGAATGGCAAGCAACCGTAAATCACAGGACTGCAAAGGATCAGCCTACAGGTTGCCCTAAGTGTGCTATGGAGGACAGAGCAAGGCAGCATATGCAGGCCACTTTAGGAATTGACGATTTCGCTACCAGCCATCCGGATCTGATTAAGGAATGGGATTATGAAAAAAATTACCCTGTCACTCCTGAACAGATAAAGGTGTACTCAAATCAAAAATACTACTGGATATGTCCTGTTGGTCATTCATATAAAGCTACAGCAGGATATCGTTCATGTGATAGAGGGTGCCCGGTTTGTACGGGGAAACAGGTCCTTCAGGGAATTAACGATATAGCTACTACTCACCCCGATTTAGTACAAGACTGGGATTACGAGGCTAATGGTAATTATACCCCATTCAACGTAACTCATGGCAGCGACAGAAAAATACATTGGAAATGCCATGAATGTGGTCATAAATGGATAGCTGCACTTTCGAGCAGGTCACTTGGTACTGGCTGTCCAAAATGTGGTAAAGAAGTTCAGACATCGTTCCCGGAACAGGCTGTTTTTTACTACATTAAACAGTTTTTTCCTGACGCTTTAAATTCAGATATAGAAGCCATAGGTCTTGAATTAGACATCTATATCCCATCAGAAAGGATTGCTGTTGAATATGATGGCCTGAGGTGGCACTCAGATGCTAAACGGCAGGAGGTAGAAAAAGAAAAAAATAATCGGTGCCGCGAAAAAGATATACTGCTAATCAGGATAAGAGAAGATGAACTTGAAGAATATGAGGATTGTGCAGTATGTATAAATGTATGTGGCCGGCATTCAAGCACAGCGCTTTCCAATGCAATTACTGAAGTCTTAAAACATATTAGTAACACGATAACCCCTGATGTTAATGTTGATCGGGATGCTGCTGAGATTTACAGTCAGTATATTACACGTGAAAAATCACTAAGTCTACAGCACTTATTTCCGGATATTGCAAAAGAGTGGCATTCATATAAGAACGGTACAATTACCCCGGAAAAGATAAGATCGAAGAGTAACAAAAAGTTTTGGTGGAAGTGCAGTCTTGGACATGATTATTATATGAGTGTAAATGACAGGACAGGGGCAAAAAAATCAGGATGCCCATACTGCGCGGGTCGGAAGGTGCTTAAAGGTTTTAATGACCTTATGACAAACTATCCGGAAATTGCATCAGAATGGAATTATGAACAGAATGATACTTTAACTCCGGAACAAGTAACATCAGGAAGCAGCAAAAAAGTATGGTGGACGTGCTATAAATGCGGAAAAGTATTCCAAGCAGCAATATCTTCACGAATCAGGGGGACAAAGGGTTGTAAAGAATGCAACTTAAAAGAAGCAGCACTTACGTGGACACTGGCCACAAAAGGGGTAGATGATCTTGCAACTATATATCCGGAAATTGCAAAAGAATGGGATTATGATAACAATAAGGGACTCACTCCGGAAGATGTAAAGATTCATTCCCAGCGCGTCATTTGGTGGAAATGCAGCAAATGCAGCGGACGTTGGCAGGCCACTGTTAATACACGTTCATCGGGATGTGGATGCCCATATTGTGCAGGGAAAAGAGTTACTGTAGGGGTAAATGATCTTGCAACAATAGCTCCCGAAAAAATTAAACTATGGGACTACGAAGCAAACGCCCCACTTAAGCCAGAAAACATTATAGCCAGTTCTCATAAAGTTATTACTTGGAGATGTGAAAAAGGACATACTTGGAAAAGAGCCGTGCGAGAGGAGATAAAATCACAAGGATGCCCAACTTGTTTAGGTAAACCCAAAATGCAAAAAACCAGTCAAGGACGCATCCGTATCAATCAGGATCTGGGCGAGCATAGTTTAGTATCAACACACCCTGAATTATGTGTGGAATGGGATTATGAAAAAAACGATGAAAAAAAACCCAGTCATTATTCTGCCGGTAGTCATTATAAGGCCTGGTGGAAATGCAACAAGGGACATTCATGGCAAGCCAATATCAGTAGTAGAGCATTAAAGGGAAGAGGATGTCCTTACTGTTCAGGTAATTTAATCCTTACAGGCTACAACGATTTTGCGACAAAACATCCGGAATTGCTAAAAGAGTGGGATTATTCAAAGAACACTGACGTTCATCCCGAAAAGATCGGAGCAGGATCAAACTTGAAAGTATGGTGGAAGTGTTCTGTATGCGGAAATGAATTTAAGTCAGCCATCTCGGGTCGTTCATCAGGAAGGGGTTGCTTTGAATGCGGTCGTCGCAGAATGGGTAAAACCAAAAAAATAAGGTGCGTGGAAACCGGTACCATATATAATAGTGTTGAAGAAGCTGCAACGGCTTATGATATAATCGGGAATGCTATATCTGCCTGTGCAAGAGGCGAGAGCAAAACATCAGCCAGATATCACTGGGAATACGTCTAACACTATATAGATATACAGTACAAATAATAAATAGCAATGATAATATCAATATAATTGCTATTTTTAGTTGCATTACATATAGCAATATGTTATACTAAATACGACAATTTAAAAGGTTTGTCTTGGCGTTTGATGCGTCGGCTTTTAGCTTCCATACAGATAAAGGGGGTACTTTGCACTTTTTGCAAAGTTAGCAGTCGCGATTCGCCATTTAAAATCAAACAAATACTTTATTTATGGAAGTTAACAATTAATGTTGACTTCCATTTTTTTATGCTTAAAGGAGGAGAAGAGTGTGATTAGAATACGAAATCCTGGCAAAATAAACGTTTTTGATACTTGGCTATAATTTCGCTAAATCTGAGTTTAACGAAATAATAGTCGGAAAACACAGCTAAAACATAGATATTATCAGACTTTTAGAAAGGAATTACCATGAATCTTAAAAAGCTGACAAACCGGGAAAAAGGGATAATATGTTACCTTGATCAGTCCGTTGCCATAGTTAACTGGACCAATTGCGGCGAAAACACCATCCCGATAAAGTCAAAATACGGGGACACCATACTCTGTATTTCCGATCAAACGGAATCGTTTGATGTAGTCCAGGAACAGCATTTTGATGATATGGCTGATGCTTTTTTGAGCGTGTGTACCGTAAACAAAACGCAGAAAAAAAGGAATTACCTTATCGCCTGTGAAGACGGAGGTGAATTTGTCAAGCTATGCTCATCCTGTGTTGGTGGGATGATGTACAGATTGCGTAACGGTATGTTGATCATTGTTCCCGATGCGTGGCCATAAACTATATGGGCGGTCCGGGATTAAAGAGCCGTCCGCCCAATGATCGATCTGAATAAACAATGGATACGTATATTGGAAGGAAGTGAATTAAATGAATAACGATATGATTGTTTCTGTTGGGGAAGACCTTGATGACGAGGTCTGTCTCGGTTCGGGAAACGGGTTATCCTGGCTGCCTTATCTTAACAGTCGGGATCGGGCCAAGGTGGATGTGATATCAAGGCTTACGGGTATCCCGGATCCTTACAGAGTATTTCCGGAACTGACATGGCCTGTCGTACTCGGCATACTTCTTGTTTATTTCCGGTATTTTACATCGGAAATGTTGACGAACCTGTTTCCGACATGCTCGGGACTGGAGCTGGGACTGTTAAAGCGCAGGTTCAAAAAGTATGTCCGGACTGCCAGATATAAAGGCCATAAGATGGTTTATTACCTCTCTCCGCCCGGATTTGATTATTTCAGGTCAAAACTGCCCGGAGATATCATAAAAAAAGCAATGATCCCATATAATGCAGGCAGAGTCAACGAAGAAGCGATACTTTGCCACGATACGGATCTGCGCATGGTTCTGTGTGCATGTCTTAAAAGCTTTTATCCGTCGGGAATCGGCTGGTATACATCGGTAAAACTGTTTTTGGGTAAGTCGCCCGAAGAATGTATAAAAGAAGCCATGGGCAATCCGGGACGCAGGCAGCCGGACTCTTCCGGTGAGTTGATCAGAGCAGATGCTGTCATGGTCATAGACGGAAACTGCATGATGATCGAACAGGATGCAGGTACCGAACATAAGCCGGTCATAAGGGAAAAACTTGAGAAATACGTTAAATACATGATTTCACTGGATAACAGATCCTATCAGATAATATTTAATATCTGTGTTAATTTCTCCACACCGGAAAGGCTCGAATCAAAAAAGACAGTATGCAAAAATATCAGGGATTTAATGAAAAAAGAAACCCTTGCTACTCTCGGAGAAGCAAGTAACCTTCTCTCCTCTCTTCTGCAGGCAAATCCGAAGAGCATAAAACTCAGAAACATGTATCGGCTTATCGATGAGTATTACGGCAGGGGCGGGTCTCCGTCGTCGGATATCACCGCACTAGGGAACTATGTTGACAGTAAAACTCCGGTAAACCCGAAAGACAGAAACCGGGCAAACGAAATACGGGAAATCGTGTATAACCTGTATGCCAACAACGGGAATATGCGGCATGCTATAAAAGGAGGACTGTCCCTCCCAATCACATATGATATACGCAGGCAGGCATACTACATAGATGCTTATGATTCGGGGTTCCTCGATAAACTGATAAAGATGCTCGAGAAGAGATACCCGGGATACTCCTCCTTTGAGAAGAAACGGGTTACGAACAACACTGAAGGTATGCGATACAGGAACTTTATACGTATCGCGGATAGGAACTCCGTAAAGGCATACTGTCTGGTAAGCGAGATATCGACAGATGTCGGCGAGCGGATCCGCATGACGGAGTTTATTAAAAACAGCTCGGGATCTGACGTACCAATAACCTTAATACTGATTGTTGATTCTGTAAAGGATGCCGCCAAATTTGCCGAAGAGACGGGATTTGCAGAAAAATACTGCAACAGTGATGACATTACCGTGCCTAACCCTGAATACCGGATAACGATAAGATTTGTTACATACGAGGGCGACGGTCTGGGTCCGGATATATTCTTTATTACCGACCGGAGCGGAGTCATACGGGTGACGGATAATTTTTGAAACAAAGAAGGAGGTACAGAATGGAAAGTATAAAAAATAATGATATAACCGAAACCGGCATACCCGAGCCGGACCCCCGACACACGGAACAATATGAAGAGAACGAATCCACGGATACAAAAAACGAATCTGAAGATGATTGGGAAGGAATAGACGGGACAAACCTAACGGACGGGGCAAAAACATTTTGCGAGATCATGGTGGAGCAATCGATACATGTTGAAGAAATGCTTGACCCAATAAAAAGAAAAAAGCATAAAAGACCGAACCGTATTGGAAGATTTTTAAAAAGACGATGGAAAGATATGATGATCATCGGGATCATACTCGGTATGACAGTATGTCTCGATTACTATACTTCCCGTGTCATTGAAGCGATTTGGTGTATGGACCATACTCTCATACTCTCTCCCACTATACCTGTTCTTTTACTGATCGTTACGGAAATTACATTTGCGGTATCAACACTTTGGCAGGGATGGAATTACGACAATCGGAAAAAACTGTTCATCCTGTTTGCAGCAATAATACCCGGTTTGACGGTGTTTGGGATTATCACTTACCTTGGAATCCTGCTTATTAAGCCGGGGATTGAACTGTCCGGAGATTGGATTCCCGATTCCGTCAACGGTCCGGTTATCCTGTTCCTGGTCGTAGGCCTTTCGGGAACCGTTGCGGCTGCGGTAATGCTCAGAATAGAGCGGTCACTGCTTTCAAAGCGTACGTTCAGGAAACTCTGCGCCTTCAGGCTTGCTCTGCATCTGGATCTGAGACACAACAGGAGAAACCTCTATGATGCCTGTATAATACGTCGTAAAGACACCCACAAAATGTATGTCCAGCGGGAAGAGGACCGCTATCTCCACACCATTATCACCGGGGCGACAGGAACCGCAAAAACATCATCCGCTCTACTGCCGATGATTAAAAAGGATCTGCTTAAAAGATGCGCAATCCTTAAAAAGATCAGGGAAATTATGTGGAAAGGAGTGGAATCGGGACGGTACCGGGTAACAAAACACATATCGGATTCCGAATTTACACTGGATGCGTTTGAACCGCTTGGAAGAAAAAACGTAAGGGAGTTTGAAAAGCTTAAGAAGAAATACCGCATCTGCGGTCTAACCGTTATCGGACCCGACCCGTCACTTTCCGATCAGGTCTATGACATGTGCGCAGAGTTCGGCATACCCTGCAACAGAGTTGATCCGGTATACGCTAAAGGCTCTCGCGGGCAGCTTAAAGAAGGTTCCGTGGGATACAATCCGCTTTACATTCCGCCGGAAACCCCCGAATGGCTGGTCTGGATCCTGGTTCTTGAACGTGCGATACTGACAGCAGACATCATTCAGGAAATATCTATGATGACAGGAAAAGAGGAGCGGTATTTTACTTCCGTGAACCGGTCCGTCACCGTAGCCGTAACGATCTGTCTGTGCCTGACATTTAAAGCATTTAAAGGCAGGCAGGCCAACCTTATGGATGTACGACAGATTCTTGATGATTTTGACCGTATCGAACCGTACTTTAAGAAACTGGAAAAGCTCAATGCAAAGACAAACGATAACAGATACGGCTTTATACTCGACTTCATCCGCGAAGATATGCTGTATGGCGAAGACAGGAAAAAAATCCGGCAGCATGCGACCGGTATCAAACTCATCTTTGACGAAGTTCTGGCACATCCTGCCATCGCACGAGCTCTCTGTCCCCCCGACAACCAGACCCTTAATATGGACAGGATGCTGGCTGAGGGCCAGGTAACGGCAATTAACTTTGCATTATCGCTTGGAAGTACCAATGCCAAGTGGTTCGGGCTGATCATGTTATTATCTTTTTTTAAGGCTGTGCTCAGGAGAGACGGTGCCCAGGGAACAAGTGAACTGCCCCATTTCTTAATCGTCGACGAATTGGCCGTGATTGCTACGCCTGAACTGAATACGGCAGTATCACTTTTTAGAAAATACAAGGTCGCATTTGTCGGAGCTCTGCAGTCTCTCACTCAGTTTGACGAAAACGAACATACTAAAGCCCTTAAAAACACGCTGCTGACTGGCTGTGGAACATCGATAGTATTCGGAAGGCAAGGAGTCGAAGAGATGCGAAGATATGCGGAGCTTTCGGGCAGAGACTGGCTGCTTGACGACCCGGAACCCGTTACATCTTCAACAACCCTCGGGCGCAGCGGCGTTTCAACGACACGGACATATTCTGACGGGGCCAGGTATGAGGACAGGATTACTCCCACCGAAATGCGTTATATGGACTTCCAGCAGGTGGCGGTCTTTTCCGTCTGTAACGGTGTTGCAATGGTCCCCTTTATGGGATACACCCAGTTTATGGATGACAAAATGCCTGCAAAAACCAGGAAACATGACTGGGCAAAGCATTTTGTCGGCACGATCGCTGATCACCCCACTGACATTGAATCCGAGGATACTATTGGGGTTGACATCGATGAAGATCTGGAAAAACCAGGTAAAGACGATAACGGAGTAGACAATTTCCATACTGCGACTGATCAGAAAACCTGCAGTAAGAATGATGGCAGCGTATTATTTTAAAATACTACATAACAGAGGATAAAAAGGAGAACTTAAAAATGTTGAACTTCTTTAAAAACTTAAAACCCAAAAAGAACAATACGGGTAAAAAAACTGAACATAACAAAATGGATAAGATCATAAAAATCTTAGAGGATGCATACAGAACCATATCGTCCGGTCAGAGCATATATATGCTCTCCGACTGGGAAGAAATCCTTATAGGAAATTATTTTCTGTTGGACGAAAACGAAAGAGATCGTGTGGAATCATCTGCAGCAGAACCGCTGTACAGATCAATGGCAGCACTTTACGAACTTGAGCTGAAAGGGAAAGATGTTGATAATGACCTTTTGAAAATTATGACAGCAAGAAGGTTGCTGGACCCCGATCATGTACAGCTTAACAGGATTGCACGTTCTGACACTCCCGTTTTCGAAAGAATAACTCTAAAAAATAGCTTTCTACTTTATGCCAAAGGTGTTACAATCCTTAACCCCGAAGATGCTCAGAACTGCAGGTATGCTTTTGCTGTCGCATATCAATATCAGGAGGATTATAACGGATCCCGAGACATAATTGGAAAACATAGGTTCATCTGGCTGTATAATCAGGAGAATGTCGACAAAGAATGTGAAGAAAGGATTAATGATTTATGTTCAGAGATATGGTCTGAATTTGATGGAATTCTGGAAAAAGTGTCAAAAGGTATTATGAAGTTGGCGTACGAACGTGTATATGAACATGATTGCAAAACGAACGGAAAAACGTACTGGAATGATTTTAATCCAGATCTGAGGCTTTATGACGGTTTTGACCAGTCAAAAAACAATCTTATGAAACGGCATTTCATGATCGAGAAGGATGGTCCCGAAGGGTTGATGATCTTCAGAGTCGGATAATAGTATATTCCGGACCATGTATCATTGTGTACATGGTCCGGAATTCCTTCATTATAAAATGAAACCCCCTCACACCGACTACTCCTCAAAATTTTGAAGATCCAAATACTCCCTCCATTCTCTACTTGTAATTGTATTTGATATTTAAAACTACAGCTCTTAAAAGTATTATTCTATAAATGCACTTATAGCATTACAGTATGCGGAATATTTTTCAATATCCAATACTTGATTATTATAGTAGAAGCTAACAATTGTTTTTAGTTCATCAATTTGATCAAATAAACTGTTTTTATTCAAATGACCGAATCGCATTAAATGACAAATCAGATCAATAGCTCGAATAAAAAATCCGCAAGAACAACGCATAAAATCAACGTCTTCTGTTTGGTATGCCTTATATATAATCCTAATGCTATATGAAGCAATTCGAGAAAATTCACGATTAATCCCAGAAGAATAATCTTGTTTATTTATCAATATACATAAAGTTTCCAAAGTCATATATGAGCGTAAAAAACAATCTATGCAAAGAGCATAATGAATATTGGTTGTAAAAGATCTATTGTCTATTATCATCCGAAACAAACTTTTTGATTTATCATATTTACCAAATAAACTCATTATATCGGTTACTGTTTTTTTTATCGATTTAAGCTCCTCTTCTGCAAAAACCACAAGACTGTCATATGTGATTTTATGATCACGCCAGTCCGTAAACATCTTTAAAGATTTCAAATATTTTTCATATAACAAATCCCTATACTTTTCAAGTATACATATAGCCTTGGAGTTCTTTTTATTTATTCCTTTGTCTATTCTTTCTATAATGACATCAAATACATGTACCCTATTTTGATATATGTATAATTCTCGAACAAGATCGATTTCTTTGTACGAGTCTCTATAATGCTCCATCATTCTTAAGACCATTGAATCATAGTTGTTATGAAATCCCCACAAATAGTCTCTTACAATCTCTTGAGTCAGTTCATGAATAGATATATACTCTTCATATTCGGGACGTACTAAACAATATTTCTTAGCTAGTCTTAACAGGTTATTTCTTGTATTGCATCTTCTGAAACATTTTTGTAGATTTAACAAATCTGCATCATCATCATGTGGATAGTTGAGTTTTTTAGTTGCGAAAAAAATGAACGGTCGGATATTTATCCGATTTGGCAAATGATAGGAACAAAGAAGCAGGAAAGCCTTCATACAGCTGAATACTTCATCCCCCTGCAACTCTCTTATCTTATCAACAGTAACTTCTATTACTTTCTGAAGCGACTGCTGGTAATTGAACGTATCAACAGTATCGTTTAAAACGCGCTTCCCTTTATTTAAATACTGTAAATATGTTTTGATACTGCATCCAGGGGTCGCGCTTATATACGCCCTTGCCATAGCAAGTGCCAGCGGATGGTAATGAAGCCTAGCGGAAAGTTTTTTGGCTGCCAGGGGATCAATATTTTTACTATCCAGTAATATAAAGTCAACGGCTTCATCTTCAGAAAACGTATAGACTTCAATAAAGTTGAACCCATTGATATCGATATCCTGTGTTGTCCTTGTTGTTATGATTATATCGGCAATGCCGTTATCGTTATCATCGACGAGGTTACTGATACTGTTAACAACAGAAATTATCTGTTTAGAGTTTGTGTCATCGTTGTTAAATACGACGTTGTCAAAAACGATACAGCTTCTCTGCCGTCTCATTATAAATCCGGTGTACTGCGTCAGTATATCCTCATCCGTACCGTTCGTTGTGATCTCCGCAGCTCTCAGCAGGTTGTTAAGTCCCATGTTTATGCTTTCTATGGTATGGGCATCGATCCAGTGTACAAATGAATACTCCCCTAAATGATCATTCACATACTTTAAAGCAAGCTGTGTCTTTCCCATTCCGCCTTGACCGTACAGAATGGCCACGTTATCTCCTTTACGGAATACGGCCTCAATCTCATCCAGTTTATCCCTTCTGCCGACAAACTGCGTGTTCCTTAACGTGAACCCAAACTTCTTGGAAACTATCGGTTGTTTTTCGCTTTCTTCCAGAGCATCATACAGTTCCCCGAACTGTTTTGCCAGCTGTCTGGTTGAAACGGCCCCCGGGAACCTGTCCCTGCGGGTTCCCGGATCCCCGGTCATGGTATCTCTCAGGATATCCTTTATCCGGTTCGCCACTGTCGGGCTGATCCTATTCAAATAAGTACTGTTCCTTTCCCATCTGACGGAACCGTCCGCTATCGCATTTATATCATCTTCGGTCGGGATCGTCTTTCCTTTCGTGAGCATCCAGAAAAATGTGGCTCCTATCGAGTATATATCCGTGTGTACCCCGAGCAGGTTGGGATTGGGCTCGATGTCTTTTCCGGTCTTTTCATCGTGCTGTCTGCCAAAACACCACGCTGCCTGTTCTATCGGGATCCACCCTCTCGTACCCGAACTGTACCCTACCCTGTTGCCGTGCAGGTCACCCAGTTTTACCACCGAATCGAAATCAAACAAACAAATCCTGGGCTGCCGATCCTCGGTTGTCATATAATAAAAGAAATTCGAAGGTTTGGCGTCAAGATACAGATAGTCATTAAAGTGGAATTTATAAATCGCATTACAGATGGATTCCATTATGAATACCATCTCCTTTAACGACAGGCTTTCAAAGTCTGCCTCCGACAGTGGCCAACCTTTGGATGCATTGTATAATGTATATATTGTGTTATTGCATCTGCCAGTCTCATATACGGGAGGCAAGACCTGAACCCCAAAGTCTATGAAATATTTTTCATGTTCCTTCAGCCCGTTCAGGTAATGTTTCAGTCTGTCGTCATATTCTTCCTTATCGACTATGCCAAGACTCCTATCGTTTCGCCTATAGATAGAAACTCCCACAGGATAAAACTCCTTCACTACCAGAGGGATCAAACCGGAACCGGGAACGGGAGATTCTGTCATTCCTTCATAAACAAGGCACGACCCACCATTCCCGATATGTCTCAGTCCTATGATCTTGGTCTTTGCTCCAGTATTACTTTCAATTATCAGTTCATCTTCATATGTTAACGGTCTCCTGTAGTTTTCCGTCATAGAGATATTTCTCCTTTCAAAAAACAGTTCTTTTAAATCCCATAATCATAGATATCATTTTACGATTAAATAGTCATATATACGGTTTAAAATATCTTTCCAAGAGGGTTATCGATTTTGGTATAAATTTTTTCTTTTCCTATTATATAGGTTCAGACAATGGTATCATCAAGCAAGAAATCAATGATACCCACATTGAGAATGCCATTATCATCAAACCATCGCTTTCGTATATCATGACGAACAATAATCTTTGGAAAAGAATCGCCTGTAAGAGAAAATGGTTTATTTTCCGTTTCTATCTTTTCTTCCGTCCCAAGCGCGAATGCTGACTGGATATACGTCTTTTTTCCTCCGCGTGTTGCAATAAAATCTATTTCACGGGCTACCTGAACGTTGTTTCCTGCTTTGCTTTTTTCTGTACTATACACAATACCTATATCAACTTCACATTCCCTGACACGTAGATCATTATAAATAATATTTTCCATTATATGTGTCATCTCTTGCTGGCGAAATCCAATCCTTGCATTCCGGAGTCCGAGATCTTCACAGTAATACTTATTGGGATAATCAAAATAATTCTTTTTACATATAGAAACACATATTGTCTTTTATTCTGTTCGGTCTTCAATACCAGAAGTATTCTTCATTTGCCTCAACATTACTGGTCTTTTTCATATGCTGCTATATCTTCCAACCGGCAATCCAAAATGGTGCATAATCTGTCCAACATATCCGTATTCACGGAACGATTATTTTTAAGACGATCTAATGTTGAATAGCTAATCCCCATAGCATGCAACCTGTATTTTGTTACACCATGTTCCCTCATGTATTCCCATAATCTGTCATATTTTATCATATCTTAAAATCTCCTATTGCTTTTTATTATATTATGCTCTATAATCCATTTTGAGGATAGTATCTTTATGAGGATAATATCCTTATATAGATACTATCCAATGTATGTTTATTTTCCCAACTGTCAATTATACGGGGAGGCGTTCCTATGAGCATTAACTATACCAAAGTCGGCAGGCTGATCCGACACTATCGTTCACAAAAAAAGATAACTCAGGAAGAGCTGGCATTCAGGATCGGATCATCAGCTGCTTATATAAGCTGTATCGAATCAGCAAAAAAGAAGCCCAGCCTCCAAAAAATAACACAGATTTCAGACGCCCTCGGTATCACGGTTAATGACCTCATATACGGGCCGACCACCGGGAACTCAGCTCAACTCGACATGCATGAATTGAACCGGTTGATCTCATGCTGCTCAATCGAGAAACGAAAAATATTACTTCGAAGCATCTCAATGATGTTACAAACAATTATCACTGAATAGCTTATAAAAGGAATGCCCTCATGGTTATCAAATTTATTGTTAACCGTGAGGGCATAAATTTAACCGTGAGAACATGGTCAAAAAACATAAATAATATTATTATTCTCATGCCGGCAAACATTTACAGGAAGGTTTCAGCATGGAAGAACACAAAAATGATATAAATAATATAAATAACGCAAAACAGAAGATTCGCGAAAGATATAAAGGAGTTGGTGAAAATGTCCTTGATGTCATCCCTGCTACTCCACAGGAAGACTTCTACAAGTCGGACGTTCAAAAAAGGGTGGCTGTATATGCCAGGGTTTCCACTGACGATCCGAATCAGACTTCTTCTTATGAATTACAGAAAAATCATTACGAGGATCTTGTCAATAAAAGAGCAAACTGGGAACTGGTAGATATCTACGCCGATGAAGGTATATCTGGCACTTCCCTACAGCACAGAGACAACTTTATAAGAATGATTAATGACTGTCGTGCCGGAAAAATAGACCTTATCATAACAAAAAGTGTTTCAAGATTTGCCAGAAATATTATAGACTGTATCGGTTATGTCCGGCAGCTAAAAGCTGCCGAACCGCCCATCGGTGTATTCTTTGAGACAGAAAATATCTTTACTCTCAACGAAAACTCAGAGATGTCATTATCCTTCATAGCCACTCTGGCTCAGGAAGAAAGCCATACCAAATCAGAGATCATGAACGCTTCAATAGAAATGCGCTTCAAAAGAGGTATCTTTCTGACTCCGGTCCTTTTGGGATATGACCATGACGAAAACGGCAACCTTGTGATAAACGAATCTGAAGCCGATACGGTACGTCTGATCTTTTTATTATATCTGTACGGCTATACTTCCCAGCAGATAGCGGATGGTCTGACACAACTTGCACGGCTTACCAAGCGAGGAAATCAATCCTGGTCTGCAGGCAGTGTCCTCCAGATACTTACAAACGAACGTTACTGTGGTGATGTCCTCGCAAGGAAGACATATACTCCTAACTATTTGAACCACAAATCTAAGAAAAATAACCATGACAGGAACCAATATCGACATAAGAACCATCATGATGCGATCATATCCCGAGAGGACTTCTTCGCTGTACAAAAAATGATAAGAAATGCAAAATATGGGAACAAAGGATACTTTCCTGAAATGCATGTGATCAACTCAGGCCTGTTAAAAGGATTTGTAACCGTACACCCCAAATGGGCAGGGTTTACCGAAGAAGATTATTATCTGGCAAGCGACAGTATCAATGACGGAGTCTCCTGTATCGCCTCAAAACCCGTCGAAGTCAAGGTCAGCAAAGGAGACCTTGATCTGAGCGGATACGAACTTGTGCGTTCCGAATTCATGACCTCGTCAGGAAAGCCATCCGTTACCATTTCATCTTCTACTCTCTGTTTTAATAAGACAAGTGTAGAAAAGATGCCATCAGTCCGAAAAATAGAGCTTTGGGTCCTCCCAAATAAGCATCAGCTGGCAGTCAGGAAAGCCCCTGCCGGATCACACTATGCTTTGGACTGGAGCAGAAAAGATTCCGAACATGTATCCCCCAAGATAATAAGCGGCAGTGCTTTCCTCCCGACGTTATATAAGCTCTTTGGTTGGAGAAAAGACTCCAGTTACAGGATTAACGGAACATCATACAGTTCCGGCGATGATACCGTAATAATATTTGATGCTCATAACGCGGTTCTGTTTATTCCACAGGAAGTACTTGAGGATAGACAGGATACCGTAGAATCAGAGCATGAACAGGGCAAAGGAAAGAAGCGGTCACGAAAAATAAAAGCATATCCGGTAAAGTGGGCCGACAGCTTTGGTGACAGCTACTACAAAAGCAAAGCCATCGCCATGGATATAGAAGAAAAACAGGAATGGATAGCCGAAGACTCTGGCTCCGTATATCGCCTTGATTCAGAAGGCGTGACGACCAAGCAGGAAGCCGCTGCAAAAATCAATACAATACTAGCAAAAATAGGAGCAAACGATGAATAAGAAAAACCCTTTATCAATCCCGGAAATCAGTTCAGTTACTCCAAATAATGTGGAAGAGCCAACACAGGATCCTCAATTCTCATATGAAGGTTATCAGGTTGTTCGCGGCGAGTTCTTTGCTCACCTGTTTGAACCCTCAGTAACAATCAATAATGAAAAGGTTTCCGTCAACGCTGCCTGTATACGTAAACTCCCCAATACCGATTATGTGCAGTTCCTTGTCAATCCCACAGAGAAAAAACTCGCAGTAAAACCCTGTTCAGAAGATATGAAAGACTCTTTCTGTTGGTCATCTATAGGAGCCGACGGTAAAAAGAAACCTAAGGTTATCTCCTGCAAGATCTTCTTTGCCAAAGTCATTAAACTAATGGGCTGGGATCCCAACTGCCGGTACAAGATACTTGGCAAGCTTATTAAAGCGAACAATGATCGTCTTTTCGTTTTTGATCTGACCTGTGCCGAAACATATAAAAAACACAACGGTAAGGGAGAAAATACGTCACGACGGGCATTATATCCCGAAGACTGGAGCACCCGATTCGGTGTCCCGGTCAGCGAGCATCAGGACAGCGTTCTTATAAGCATCTTTGATGATTATGCAGTATTTAAGATTGAAAAAGATGAAGAAAAGGAGGTCCTTACAGATGACTGCAGTGATATCACTGGACATGAAGAAGAAACGGATCAGGATACATAAATCCACTCTGGAACTGTTGGATAATCCTACAAATATTGTTATCCTTATCAACCCGGATAAATATAAGATCATGATCCGTCCCGTGCTTCCAGACGTTAAAGATTCCCTCAAAGTTATCTATAAAACAAATGCCGACTGTGAGTTTTACAGCAAGGAACTGATGGATCAGCTTTCAAAACTAGGGTCATGCATCAATCTTTCTTATACATACAGGATAACTGGAAAGGCTGTACCCGGAAAGGGAATCGCATTATTTGACATAAATGATGCTGTCAGATACGGTATGCCGACTGATCTTGAACAAAAAAGCAGGAGTGAAGCAGATGATAAATGAAAATATACCCGAATATAAGATTGACCCGCTCTTCTCACGTCTGATCCAGCCTTATAGCGAAAATGAAATAGAAAAGATACGCGGCGAAATCTCCTTAACAGTGCCGACCGTACATATATGGCAGGGAACTCATCTGTCCGACCAGCATTTATATAATCTGTGCGTGGAAAACAGAATTCCTTATCATCTGTCGGAGATGTTCTTTGATGATCAGACAAAAGCTGCCATATACGTCTGTTCCTCTCAATTATCAAGAGAAAATCTGACTCCCGAATACAGGAAATACATTATCGGGCAAAAGTTCGGTTATTCGGTTCTCTGTGCCGATGATACAAAGCAGGCGGACTCCCGCTACACCGTTGCCACATCGCTGGGGCACGAGCTGTACATTTCTGCCGGCACTGTCATGAAATACTACTCTTTTGCCAATGCATTAAACGATATTTTTGACCAGAGCACTGATCTTGCACGCAGGATACTGTTAGGGAAAGTAAAGATATCCCATGAAAATATTCTTGAACTGTCACATCTTATGCCGGAAGAGATAAAGGCAATCGCCAAATCCGTTATTGATGATAACATAACCCACATCTCACTCTCATATATCCGTAATGAAGTGAAATGGACACATATTCAGACACGGTCGGGAGAAAACCAGAGGCGCCGTGAAAAGCGGGAACAGAAAATATCAAAACACGCCGTCATACGCCAGATGCCTCAATATGACCCCGATGCAGAGGTTAACAGTCTGTGCATGACAATAGATTCCTGGATCTCATCCATAAGACGAGTCCATAACTCCAGTAACTTCATAAAAATAACAAATAAAGCCAGCCTCCAACTAATAAAAAAATTATCTCTTTTGGAACATACCGTGAACACCATCCAAGAATCTTTGGTAGAAAGGAACAACGATGACAGAATTTGATGATTTTATCCCCAAAGTGCATTTTGAACTTGTCCCGATAAAAGACCTTGTATCGAACCAGGGATATCAAAGAAACCTTTCCATGGCACATGTTCGGAAAGCGGTCGCAAACTTTGATCTTAACCAGATAAATCCTATAAAAGTCAGCAGGCGCGCCGGAGTCAATTATGTATTCAATGGACAGCACACCGCAGAGATAGTCGCTATGGCCTCCGGAAGCGACGAGACTCCGGTATGGTGTATGGTCTACGATGACCTGGAATATACTGAAGAAGCGGATATTTTTGCTAATCAGATGAAAAATGTCAAACCTCTGTCTCCGCTCGAGATATTCAATGCCAACTGTGAAGCCGGCAATGATAAAGAGCTGCTGATCCGGGATCTGGTGGAATCCTACGATCTGCATGTCTCATCTTCTACCGCCCCCGGAAATATTATGGCCGTTGCTACGCTTGAATCCATTTATGATAAATACGGATACGAACTTCTTGACAGAGTCATAAAACTGATAGTCATCACCTGGGAGGGTGAGAATAAATCCTTTTCTTCCAACGTTATGAACGGGTTGGCCCGACTTCTATATGTTTATGGGGAAAATATTAAAGATGAGATCTTCAAAGATAAGCTGGGTGAGATCTCCGTCAAAGAGATATCAAAAACCGCACGTGAGCGTCGTGCAGGCTCCCTGGGGTTTGCCGAGGCCATGCTTATATATTATAATAAAAAGATGAAAGCGCCCCTGCAATGGAATCTGCTATACATAAACAAAGCTGAGAAAGCACGCAGAAATAAAGAATTAAAACGCAAGGGAGAAGAAATTCCTTCAGAGGAATAATAAAACCGGGAGCCCTCTCACGACTCCCGGGAATAACTCTTTCTACATATATTATCTGGGTATGAATTAAATGCTGTTTTCACTCCTATAGTAACCGGTAATGCGTATTACTTCTTTTTTCCTTTAGCTTGTTTTTTCTCCTCACGGCTAGAATTATCAGTAGCTTTATTATTCAGATTAACTGCATTTTTTAAATCCTGATTATCCTCTTTACTCTCACCTGTTTGGGACTTTGCGGTTTGTATTAAACTTTCAAACTGTTCATTATCTAAGGCTTCGCCTTGTATCAACATAAGATTCAAATGTTTTAACCTTGATAGCATAGAACAATACTTCGCTTTTTTGCTTGAAAAGCTAAATGATAATAGTTGGACCGAAAAAACTACCACTCCTAACACAATAACCACTGCTATGAGAGATATTGCAATTTGTAGCGTTATTTCTATATTATATACATCCTTAAGGGTTTGAAGCTTATCTGCCCCTGTAACAAAGAAGAGAATGACCGACCCTAACGCTATATATATAACCTCAAATATATGCCGAATTTTGCCATCTCTTACGTTGATCTGTTCCAATTTGTCCTTATAAACAGTAATTAAGTATTCTACTTTTCCCGTAATACCATTCTTACCAAAGTATTCCTCTAACTGGTTTTTTAGTTCCAAACACTTTTTATTTTCATTCTTTATAAATCCATCCGAATATCTGTATTTCACGTTATTATCTAAGAAATACAGAGCAGCCATGATTAAACCTATGCCTATAATCGAAAAAAACATAAGCCACCCCCAGAAATCTTTACCGCTAACAACTTGCATAATAGCCGAAAAAATAAAAGTAAGTAAGCCAAGGGCGCCAAGGAACAAACCCGTATAAACAGCATTTCGATATCCTCTTGAATACACTTCCAATCCAAATAATATTTTCTTCCCTTCTTCCTGATTATTACCATTCTTGTTCAGACTATTGAGTTTTTCATCAACAGCAGCTATTAAATAATCTTCCATTTTTTCCTCCATAATACAGATGGTGTATTGCGCAAACATTTTCCGTCTACAGTTGTAAAATATCACTTTATTTTGCTATTGTCAAATTATTTGTCGCATATTTACTTATTTTTAATAAAATTTTAATAGTGTATAATGTATAAGTTTTCATGGAAACATCCTGTTTTAAATTAATGAAAGTATCCAAACTTTCTTTTCCGTCATAGCATAAAAAAGCCAAGAGTGATCAGCTCCCAGCTTTTTTACCATTCATTCAATTCTGCCGTACTTTGATTAATAATCTTTTTCTCCGCTTAACACCATTAAATAGATACACCTATCTTTGAATTATCAGAGCGGAAATTGTACTCTGTTATCTTCTGTAAGACTTAGTAGGTACGAATAACTAGCAGTATACTTTTTGTATCGGTTCTCTTCCGACATAAATCCTATGAATATCCTATGTAGTCCCTTTCCCCTATCACGTAAACAATATGTTGTCTCCCCGTTTATGACATGTTTCCATGCTCCGGTTGGATACTTTTCTTCAATATTATATTTAATAGAAATCAACGCCCAATAATACTCTTCAGTCTGAGGAATATTTGTTATATACATAGTATCCCCTTTTACTTCAAAAACAATACCATTTTCAGTTATTACCTTGTTTTCCTTTGGTATTTCCCCACGGGTTGGATCTATGCTTTCAGATATTTTCAACAGTTCATTCTTTATATCTTCATTTGATGACATAAGTCCCTTTTCCATCTTCTTGATAGTGTCATGAACCGGAGCAAAATGAGTATTGTCACCCATCGTATATCCGTTCAGTTTTATAAACTGATCTCTAAGACTCTTAACGGAATAGTTTGTTCCAAATATCTCCTTACGTTTCTCCGCATCAGGTTGCAGTGTCGTTTCTGCTATCTCCTGTATTAAGTTCAGTATTGCATTTTCTGTATTCGCACAATAAGTGCTTGCACTTTTCCAGTCAAATTCTTTTTCCTGTATCTTAAGAATATCCTCTTCTGTCGGAATACGTCCGATTAACAGATACACGAATATTTTACCTACCGAGTAAATATCCGAATGGTATCCTATATTATACGGTTCCTTATAATCCCAACTTCCTGTAAATTCATCCTTGACAAGCTGCTGTTCAGGCGGAGCCCATACCGCCGAAGAAGTGCAATATATATAAATTTCCTTTTCAATATCTTCTTTAGGTACTACAGTATCAAAATCAAAAAGATACGTTTTGTATTCCATGTTGTGTTTCTCAATATAGAAATATACGTTATCGGGTTTTAAATCAAGATAAAGGTAATCCTGGATATGTATCGGCAATATGGCTGAACATATCGACTCCATAATCGAGGAAATCCTGTCTAAGGACAAAGTGTTCCTGTCAATCTGGGATAACACTTTTCCGTTTGCAAAATCGGATATGGCATACACCGTATTATTGGCGTACCCGTAATTAAAGATTCTGGGCAGAGTTTTGTCTTCATAATGTTCATAAAAACGTGCATGGTTGGATATTCCCATTTTAAAAGTTTCCTTTAGTGCATCAAACCTCGCATGATCATCAACCATTAAGCTTCCATCTTCAGCCCTGGCATTAACCACCTTGTAAGGATAAAATTCCTTAATTATTACAGTTGTATCGACAGATCCGTCTATAATACGTCTTGTTCCTTTATAAACCAGGCAGGATCCTCCTCTTCCTATTAAAGTCAGGTTTCTGATGGTCTCTTTAGAATCATTACTTTTAATGAGTAATTCGTAATCTTTTGTCAACGGTATACGGTTGTCCATAATGCCCCTCCTGATTAATTAAATTTGCAGTTCACTTCACCCTTGTTATGCAGGTCTTATTCCATTCTGCAGACATAATTACGTCTTATTAGATTGTACCATATTTATTCCTGCAGTTCTACTTTTTTATAAGAAATCAGGATAACCGGGAAGCTTTTGTTCTTCCCGGTTATCTCGTCAGTCTTTTCATACGTTTTTCTTATTAACTATAAATTTAGCATCAGGTATCGTAAATATAACCTCATCATTTAAACAAAAACAATAACCGTTTTCGTCACAATAGTAAACATTATTTACTGACATGCATTCCCTATCTTCAACCAAAAAATCTATCGGGTTTTTTGTCCTGATTTCCACCTCAAAAGAGTCTGTCATATTTACATATCCCAACTCGGGTATCGTGATCAGTACCTGACTGGGACATCCTTTTTTTCGCCGTTCCAAACGCAGAATGTATCTGTTATCTCCCAGATCCTTAATTACGGCTCCGGCAGTACAATGATCAGATAATATTTCAAACAACCAGAAAGGAAAACGGTCAACAAATTTGTCTTTAAAAAAGTTGGGCGGCAGGTTTGCCATTATTTCATCATAACATTTTTTTATTCGCTCCTCTGTATTATCTTCATCAGAGAACATATCGTATGTCGGTCCGTGTTCTATCGCATACCTGGCAGGAAGGCAATAAAGCAGCGCATTTTCATAATTATTTTCCCGCAGCCAACTCAGTGTCATCCTTAACGCAATCTGTGCAAACTTACATCTTTTATCTCCCATCTGAAACTTAGGCTTTTCCTGATCATACAGGTTGGAAACTATATGATCAAATGCCTCTGGAGATTTTATACATCCTTTGCCTTCAAGAAACATATCCGCCATTCTGTACATCGATTCCGTCAGATTATACGCTGCACCAATAGAATAATATCGAAAAGCTTTTTCATAATCGGGAACTCCGTTGTTGGATTTCCCATAATAGTACAGATTCCCCAGACTGTTGGCATGATGAGGATTCCCGTCCGTCTCAAACAATCGAACAAGCCACTTTTCAGCTTCTTTCCAGTCACAGTCATAAATATTGTTGCCGCCATAACAACCGTATGCTTTTATTATCATGGAGGAATAATTACCCTGCATGCAGCCCTCTTCCACAAGCCTTTTTAAAAGACCCGTTTTGGATCCGGGCACTTCACTCGGAATTCTGGCAAATGTATTAAGGATCATCTCTTTTTGTAAAGCACAGACTCTCCATTCGTCTTCAGGCCGCCCTATATTATAATCGTAATCTTCCTTTATGCGGATAACATCTTTTAAAGACTCCACCAGTTTTTCATCCATATCCGAATCACTCCAAAGTATCTCGAAAAAAGCCTTGTCCAGGGTATGAAACAAGGTATCCTCATCTTCAGGAAACAGATATGTAAAGTCTGTACTTGAAAGCATGGGCATCCCACTGCTCTCAGCAATTTCCTCAAAAACCGAATAATACCAGTTTTTTAAGATCTCAATATTTATGCCCGCATTGATCATATTATTGCAGGCGTTTACAATATCCTGACAGGTAGGGCAGTAAACTTCATCGTCATTCTCTTCTGATATAGCCCAACCGTTAAATACTTTTGAATAAGCCGATTTATCAGATTCAAACCGCACAAAGGACCTAATCGTCTCATTTTCTTTGGATAAACCCATAACAAATCTCCCTTCTTATCACTATAATCTTTTATTACATCTGCGGATCATCCTCCGGCAGTGTTCAACTCTCCTTAATCCATATCAAGAAGACCGGTGTGAAAAACCTTATATCTGGGGTAATACGTTTTCCCAAACATGGACAGGAACATATGGTCCACAAAAAGGTTTTCTACTGTCATCACAACAGAAAACATAAACAACATTCCAATTGAAGATACTTCCTCAGGGAGAAGTAATGCAACGCCTCCACCAATAACAAGAAATACTGCCATGTTACTTCCTGTTAAAGCCAAAATCGGGACCTTTCTGTGTCCCTCTATTACCTTATCCGAAAGCTTATAGTCTATAAAGTCGCCAATTGCTGAACAGATTAATGCTCCTATAATCATAAGCATACAGAAACCATAGTGTTCCTGCGAGTAAGGAACTACTATATATAAGGATGATATCATAAAAAATAAAAAGAACTGAAATACCAGAAATGTAACAAACATGATCATGACAAAAACCTCCTTTTTTGCCTTCGTACCTCCGGGGCGGGAAAAAACTAGTTAAGATCGGTTTAATGTACATAGAGGGGTACCATTTCTGTTGGCCTTCCTTTATTTTTATGCCTCAGAAAATCAAAGTCCGCTCTTTGTTACCTGATACAATACTGTAAGGTCAACCTGCCAGTCACTCTCATATGTCTTACAAACATCGAACTCTGAAATATAAGACGACTTTCCGTATCTACATACAAGGTCATTGTCATAGACAATAATGGTCTCAGTGTCACCGTCATCATAAGTTGTACGAATCATACTAAGAGTATTCTTCGTCTTGAAAGGTGCCTGAAACGCTACATTGACCATCTTTGCTACAGGTCTTCCGACCCGACGTGCCGTTGCAGCACATTCAGCTGCGGTTGCGATGTACTTATGCTTAGAATCACGGAAGATTGTGTCAGCATAAGCCTCAATAATACTTTGTGTTAACTCCATAGCAATACTCCTTTGTTTTTATATACTTAATGCGTGTAGAATTACTACGCACATTAGCCGTTAGTTATGCTCTTTCATATCTGTAATCCTAAAAAGCATATCCTTCACTTCTCTCTATGCAAAAAATAATATATATCCCTTGTTTTACCTAGATTGTAGATCATAATTAATTTACACGCGGGGACATCATGTCCGTTTTTTTGATTTTTTGGAACTAGATAATAAATGCCTGCCTGTCATGTCTGTGATTATATGATATGATACCCCAATATCTCCTGCGGGGATATCGTGTCCGCTTTTTCTAACTTTTGACAAAATGATACTTCCCTCTTTCCATTACTGAATCATGATTCTTATATACATTTGTACTATTAAATACTTTTTCTTATACAATATTCTTTTTCCCGTTATATCTGGATTGCAAATTTCGCTTTAACGGTGTGAGCATTTCGCTTCAACCGGTATAAGCGTTTTGGTATAACGGTATGCATGATTCGGATACCGGTTTTGTGGTATAGTCTTTCTTGTAGTAAATAATTACAAGAAAGGAGCATTTGATC
>JAEEGL013582954.1_pt1 | contig 70625 bp, 72 predicted proteins | sample 9134231 | NCBI WGS metagenome assembly JAEEGL01 (sample SAMN16246548, study PRJNA631951) | gut metagenome | biome: gut microbiome; feature: rumen; material: fiber-attached | host: Bos | place: Iran: Karaj | collected 2018-10
ATCGCCCAAAACCCAAAGGCCAATGTAGCCAAGGCCCTTTGGCGCTGACAACTCCGCTCCGGCAAGCCCGCCGCCTCAATGCCGCGACTTCCGCTCCCCATTCATGGGAAGGCTCGCCCACGAATCACTAACCCAATACGTTTCGAAGGTCGTGGACGAGAACGGCGAGCCGATGGTCGTGTGGCACGGAGGGCCGAACAATTCGTTTACCGTGTTTGACCTCCAAAAGACTAAAAGGGGTTTTTACTTCTCACCGGACAATCGCCGTGACAGCGTTGCTGGGCAATATGGAATGGGGGAAGAGCGGGCATTTTTTCTCAACATCCGAAACCCGGAAGTCGCGACCCCTGACACCAAGCCGTCAGACAATGCGCTCCAACCTGGGCGCGACGGCTGGATTGTCCGCGCGGCCGAGGATTCCAGGCATGACTTCTACAACCACCGCACAGGGGCCGTCGAGACGGAGATTCTCCGTAACGGCGACATCGTGGAGATCGTTGCCTTCGCCCCTACGCAGATAAAGAGCGCGACGGACAACGTCGGAACGTTCGACGCTGGGAACCCCGACATCCGCTACTCCATCGAATCCGCCAACCAGGGCGAGTTCGACTTCCTTGCCACCATCCCCGAAAAGGCAACCAAGAAATACGCAAAGGCCAAAGGACTTGACGCGAACCGCAAGAAGAAACTTGCCGATGGACTGAAACAGGCAAAGACTTTCTCCGACGAGACGCGCGAGCTTTACGCCCGCATTTTCTCCAGAGGGGGCACAAGGGCAGAATGGGAGCGGGCGTTCGCCTCACCAGAGGCCAACCGCGGTCAATATCCGACTGTTTCCCGCATAATCGCGGAGCAGTTCAAGAGGCCGGAAGGATTCGGGGCGCCGGTGCGCGGACTGCAAATCCACGGCGCGGAGGATGTGGCGGCGATGATGATGGCCGTCCGCTCTCCATACCAGGAGATGATGAAGGCCGTCTATATTGACGCGGAGAGGAGAATCCTCGACGCGCGCATCGTCTCAATCGGAACAATCAGCAGCGTCGGCGTTCATCCGCGCGACATCTTCGGCAACATTCCAGAGGGAACTACGGGAGTCATTCTCTCCCACAACCACCCGAGCGGCGTTCCAACGCCATCGACAAGGGACAAGGACCTCACGGACAACATACGGCGCGGCGCGGAGGCGCTTGGGCTGGAAGTCAAGGACCATGTGATCACCGACGGGGAGCGCTACTATTCCTTCCTCGACGGACGCGAGCACACGCTGCCAAAAGAGAAACAGTCTCACGAGGCGTGGGAGACCGGGCCGGCGGGAGTAGGATTCAAGACCTCGTCCGATGTCGCCACGTTTGTAAGGCGCGTCCGCCAGGATGGGAAAAAGCCCGTTGTCATAGGGCTTGACGTGAAGCACCGCGTCGAGATCGTGCGCATCTTGCCCGAAGACGCCCTGAGCCAAATGACCCCGGAAAACGTCCGCGCCGTATTCGGCGGCATCTCCGGCGTGTTTTCGTTCGTCGTCTATGCGCCAGATGAAAAATGGACAAGGGCGAGAACGGGCATGACGCCGCGCGCCATGCAGGAAGTGGCGGAGACGCTTGGCACGCCCATCCTTGACATCTTGTATGCGGACGAGATGGACGCAATCGTGTCGATGGCCTCTGAGGGGCGCATCGAACGGCGCGCCGCTGGCGGCGGATTGGCGGCCGACGGCAGCCTTTCGGGGCAGCGACCCGGAACACCGTGGCGCTACTCGGTGGAAGCGACAATCGCGGACGCGGAGCGCAGGGTGAACGACGCGCTGCGGGTCGCAGGCGAAGCCATGCCGCAGGGCGGCGCGCGCTTTAGCATCGAGGCGGGGGCCGACCTGGAAGACCGTGCCAACTACGAGGAGTTCAGGACTGCGATGAGCGTGGAACACGCCATCCCGAACGGTATGGCGCTGCTGCCGGAAGACGTGTCCCCGAGAGACGCCCTGGACTATTTCGAGAAGAATATCCTTGGGCGGAAAATCACGATGCCGGACGGCGAGAGCATTACCCTAAACATTGGGCATTTCTTCCGTCTCGTCTGTGATGGCGATCATGGCCGCAAAGGATTCATAGAAGGATACGACTCGTCGAGGGAGGCTATGGCCGCCATAAGACGCGGCGACGTTGGACAAGACGCCATCAATGGTTATCAGTCAAAGCGGGCGCAGATGCTGCCTGTGTTCATAGACACGGTGGAACATCCTTCATTCATCCTTGAAAACAAGGCCGTGCCGGCAAAGCACCAGTTCGTCAAACGCTATGCGGCCGACGGAGGCCGAGGTGTGACGGCGGCATTCCGCATCATCAAGGATGGTCGCAAGATACAGTCCTACCATGGATTCTCGACACGCTACGGGAAAATAAAACAGAACCGCATCATCTATGCAGACGATGCGGTCGAGCGGGGCGCGTCTCCCGATGCTACTGAACGGGGCAAGACCCCGAACACGAATAATATTCTGCCACAACCCGCCGGAAATGTCAAGGAAAATCTCCCGCAGTCGGTGGCCGACGCGCTTCCGGGCGACGCCTCGCAATACTCCATCGTCGCGCAGAACCCTCTCGGCGGGCTTAGCCGGGATTCAATCGTTGTCGCAATGGCCGCGCAGGACAAGCTGCGCGGGCTTTCCCGTCCGCCCGAACTCTACGCGGAACTGGCGGCGGCGCTCCATGCCAACATCGACCCCGCGACAATCCAGGCGGAGGCGGACAAGCTCATCTCCGGCAACCGCGAGAGGCTGCTGAAGACGGTCGAGCAGGACGCGGCGGCCGCGACCCGCGAGACTGCGGCGATGTTCGATCGCGCCAACTTCTCCCGCCATGTCGCGGATCTCTTCTCCGGCAGCGCGACATTCGGCAGCGACATCGGCGGCGCCGCGACGGAGGGCTGGCACAGGATACTGCGCGACCTCATGGCCCGCGCGCCCGGCTACGACCTCGACGCGCTGCGGCTCGACACCGGCGCAGACCTCACCAAGACGCTCATGGAGATTCTGCCTGAAGTCTTCGCACCGTCCGAGAAGCAAGGCGGAGGCGGCGAGGACGAAGGCGGTAGGAACGCCCCAGGAGAGTTCGCGGGACCGCCGACCGCCGAGACATGGGCGAAGTGGAACGAGAGCGCCATAGAGCGCCGGAGGCGTTACAGCGAAATCATAGCCCGCGTCAAGGCCGAATTGCTCGCCAGACAGGCGAAAATCAAAGAACGCGAAGAGGCGAAGGCGAGGCGCGCCGAGGAGGCGCGGCGCAACGCCGAAGCGGAAAACGGAAACGGCGACGACGCAGCCGCAAAGGCGGAGATTGAAGCCGACCGCGAGGCCGGAATCGACGAGAACGACGCCGACGAGACGCTGGACTCCATCGCCCTGCCGCGCGAAGTTGTTGAGGGTTTTGGCGTTGATCTAGCCAACGCCGACGAATTCGCGTCGTTCATGCGCGCATGGGTGTGCGACTGGCTCGCCAGGAAAAACCCCGGAACGACCTACGCCGACATCCTCGACGATCCCGTGGCGCTTGCAACCTACCGCCGGACGATGATCGCGCAGTTGCGCGACATCGCCAACGCGCTGCTTGACCCGACCGAGGGGAAGGCCGCCATCATGGCGGAGCGCATGATATCCGACATCCGCGACGACGCGGGCGCGGACGAGCTGGAACGCCGCACATCCGACATCATCGGATTCATCCAGCGCAACGCGATACGGCAGAAGCGCAAGAGCCTCATCAAGGAAACGCTCGACATGATCGAGCTGATGGCCGTGCGCGGAAGGAAGTTCGACGCGCTGGAGCGCGACATGAAGCGGAAGATTCTCGGCGAGCACGAGGCATACGCCCGCTACATCGCAAAGGTCATCCTCATGTCCGACGGCGCGATCCAGCGCGAGACGGAGCGCCTGAATGCCATCATCGAGGGGCGCAGGGCGAATTACGGCGACGCCGAGGCGGAACTGGGCGAGGCCCTGAACTGGGAAAGCGACGCCGAAATCCACAAGGCGATGGAGCAGCTGGCCGCCCTGCAGCAATACGGCGGGCTGAAGAACAAGATGCCGTCCTACATCGTCGCGGCGAAGAAGCAGCTTGAGGCTTGGCTTGGCGGCGAGCGCGAGGCGCACGAGCGCCGCTGGGGCGAATTCCAGGCGGCCTGCGACGAAGTGGCGGAGGCCATCGCCGATGGCGTCAGGAAGGGGCGCGGGAAGTATGCGCCCGACAAGCTAGGACTCAAAGGGAAGATCTACGAGGACGTGGTGGCGAGCGTCAGGCAGCGTCTCGAGGACATGCTTGTCGGTGCCGGAACGGCCGAGCGCCGCGAGGCCATAGGACGAGTCATGCGCCTGCTGTCCGAGGGGAGCCAGCAGCGCGAGTCGCTGAAGCACCGCTACCGCCGGCAGTTCGAGGCGGCGCTCGTGGACGCGGCGAAGGGCACGGAACTCGACGCAAAGGGACTTCTCCGCAAGTTGGAGGAGCAAATCCCGGAAGAGTTGAACGACCTACTCGACTCCGAAGTGGCGGGCGCGGACGGCAATCCCATTCACGCGCGGCAGCGCGTCCGCATGACCTGGGGCCAGGCGATGCAGCTCTACGCGTCGCTGATGCAGACCGCCACCTACGGCGAGAACATCGTCCTGCACCAGCGGCAGGGCCAGGTCGAGGCGATACGGAACGCGGCGCATCCGGCAATGCTGAAACTCGTTTCCAACCTACGCGCCATCTACGGAGGACGGCGCGAGGAGATTTCAAACACCGTCAGGCAGGTGACGGGCATGCCGATCTACAACCCCGACCCGCTCTACATGCCGGCGAAGATGCTTGCTGGACAGCGCGAGGGGCTGGACGCCAAGGGCTACGCCTGGTCGCCGCTCTCGAAGTCGCTCACACCCCGCGTCAAGAACCGCAGGGACTTCGACCTCTCCGCCGACCTGCTTGCGACATACCAGGGCCGGACGCATGACGCCGTGGAAGCCATATCGTTCGGCGTGCGCGGAATCGCCTTGCGCTCGATGCTCACGCGGAAGGCCGTCGTCGAGGCGATGGCGCAGAGCGTCGGCAAGGAGCGGACGCGCCGCCTCATCGAACAGGTGACGGACACGCTCACTGACGGCTATGCCATCGACGAGCAGCGCGGCGGCATCATGGGACTCGTCCGGGCGACGGGAACGGCCACGACCTACGCGGCGCTTTCCTTCAACCTCGTCACGGCCCTTAAGCAAATGCAGTCGGTTTCCGCCTGGGCGCCGATGCTCGATGGCGGATACCTCGAAATCGGGCGTCATGTCGCAAACTTCGACCGCGAAGCCGCAAGGGAGTTGATGAACTCCCCTGGATTTATCGCCCGCTACGGCGCATCCGGATTTGCGGAGATGATGCGCGCGGCGCTCGACGACACGGAGGGAACCCTCATAGCGCGCCTCTTCAAGCTGGGCATGACCGCCGTGCAAATCGGCGACTTCGTGCCCGGCATCGTCGTCGGCCAGGGCGTTTACAAGGCAAGGTGGCAGGCGCTCATGCGCCAGAATCCCGGCATGGCCGCAGAGGCCGCCAAGGAACAGGCCGCGACAGAGACATGGGCGCTTATCGAGGAGTGCCAGCAGACTTCGCGCCTGGAAAACACGCCGCACATGCTGCGCCGCTGGGGCGTCATGGGACGGCAAGTGTCGAAGTTCGCGACGGCGCCGCTTCAGCAAGTCGCACACGAAATCCACACTTTCAAGATGTGGCGCGAGGCGATGGCCGCCGGCAACGCGGCAACTGCGGAGGAATACCGCCGCAAGTTCGTCAATACGTTGATCTCAAATCATGTCCTGATGCCGGCCGCGTTCTACGCAGTCGCAACGCTTTTCGGGATGGCGCTTGGCGACGAGCCGCCTGAGGACGAGGAGCTTTTCGGCGACCTGCTCGTGCAGATGGTTGCAGGCCCATGGGCAAGGCTGTTCTTTGCCGGTGCGGTGATCGAGAACGCCGTCGCGGGTGGCGCACGGCTGACAGGGCTGAAGCCGCATGTCTATCCGCATGCGGACTTCCCTGCGGCGGCGACCGTCAAGCGAATCATGGACAAGGGATTCATGACGGCGCGCGACGTGGCGGAGGCCGACTGGCGCACCGTTGCCGACGACCTGCTCGACGAGATATCCATCGTCAATGCGCCCGTGCGCTACGCGACGAAGGGGCTGCGCAACTGGACAGGCTACGACGCCGCGAAGCACCGCAGCGAGGCGAGGAAGGCCAGGGCGGGGAAATAGCCCCTATTTCTCCGTCAAGGCCCAGGCCGCCGCGATGGCGTCGGCCTTTTCCCGGCTGTGCCCGTCGTGATCGTATCGATCCGCCGTTGAACGCTGCGTCCACCCGCCGAGCCGCATTGCGATTTCGTCGCTCACACCGGCGCGCGACAACTGTGTGCGGAAGAAGTGCCTAAACGAATGGAACGTCCGTCCATTAGGCGGCACGTTGGCGGCGGCCATGATGTCGGCGAACTGGACGACCCCGTAGAACTTGTGCCCGTTGTAGTGCGTCGCGAGGGATGGCATCAGATATTCGTCCGGATTGCCATTCCCGATGCGGGCGAGAAGCGACGGTGGCAGGGGAATCCTCACGCGGACGCCGTAGCTCTTCGTCTTGTTTGGCACGGTGTCGATCACGTTGCCGCGCACGTCGCCATGCCGTAGCGTGATTGTGTCGCCCATGCGCAGGCCAGTCGCGGCGGCGATACGGCATGCCAACCCCCAGTCGCGGCTCACTCCGTCTGCGGCCGCAAACAGGCGCAAGACCTCCTCAGGCGTAAAGGCGTCACGCACGTTCTGCCGCTGCGGCGCGGGCATTGCCAGAGGCCACGGATTGTCCAGGTTGTCGTGCGAGCGCTTCAGGACATTCCAGATGGCGGACAGCGTCCCGATGTGGTTGCGAATGCTCTTGGCCTTTTTGCCCTTGCGCATCAGCCAGGCGGCGTAGCCTTGCGCACAGCGCCTGTCCACGCCGCGCAGCGTCTTGACGGACGGGCAATTCTCCCGCGTCCACTTGGCGAACGACCGCAGGCGCTGGCGGCGCAGGTCAGCGTTATGCTGGGACGTGCTGCGCCCTGCAAGCTCGTCGGTGCGCAGCAAGTCGAAGTTGATTGCATTGAGCGGCACGTCGTCGATGCGCGCCGGATCCTCGGGGAACAGCGCATCGATGATGCGGATCAGCCGGTCGCGCGGAGATTCGCGCGTTGCGCCGAGCCGCATGGTCTGCTCGATAATCTGCGCTTCGTCGCGGTTGCAAGTGCCGCATGAGCCGCGAAGGCGTTTTTTTGCGCCGGGGATGTAGATCGAAAAATACCACATCCCATTTTCGGTTTTTCTATAAATAGCCATAAGCTTCCGTTCAACTCGTTCACCCCAGAACGACGGGAACCAATGGCCTAATTCGTTTATTTAGAAGAACTTGAGAACATCAAAAAATGGCGGAGGGGGTGGGATTCGAACCCACGGTGGCCGTAAGACCACGCCTGATTTCGAGTCAGGTACGTTCAACCAGGCTCCGCCACCCCTCCGAGAAGCGTGAAAATATTATATCAGTAATCCTTTTTTTCCGCAACTATTTTTACTGTTTCCAGTTAAGGAAAGCGTCGGGATTCGGGAGCCGGGAGCCGGGAGCCGCGACGGGATTCGGGATTCGGGAGCCGCAGCGGGTGCCGAGAGCCGGGAGCCGCCCTGTTCCCTGTTCCCTGTTCCCCGTTCCCTGTTCCCCGTTCCCCGTTCCCCTTTGGCGCTTGCGCCAAACCTCTCAACTTTTCAACTTCTCAACTTTTCAACTTCCCTAGCCCCTAGCCCCTAGCCCCTAGCCCCTCAGTTGTTGTTTTTTGCGGGAAAGTGTAGAATTTATATGTGGAACATGGAAAGGATTATTTGAGGCATCATGGCTAGCAAAGGCAAGGCCGAAGCGAAATCCGGCGGCATTTTAGACACTTTCTGGGACATTGCAATCGTTGGGGCCGGCTACTCCGGCTTCGCCGCCACACTGGCGGCCGTCGCGGCAGGGAAGAAGGTCCTGCTGATCGACCCAAGGTGCGACCTCCTCTGGGAGAGCGCCATCTCCCGCAACCCGGTCACCGGCAAGCTGCCGCCCGAAATGCGCCCCTTCATGCACGCCATGGAGATGGCCACCGGCATAGCCGAGGACTGGATCGACCCAGGCTCCGCCGAGTGGGTGGCCAATGGCCTGCTCCTCGACGCCAAGGTAGAGCGCCTCTACTACGCAACGCCCGTGGCCGCCAACATCTCGAAGCAGGGCATCGTGGATTCCGTGACCTTCGCCCTCCTCGACCGCCTCGTGGCCATCTCCGCCGCGCAGTGGATCGACGCCACCGAGGATGGCATCCTCGCCCGCGCATGCGGCCTCCAGTTCGAGGCCCCCGCCCCCATCAAGCGCATCTACCGCTTCTTCTTCCAGCGCAGCCGCTGGCCTCTCAAGTTCCCCTTCGACATCTTCACCGGCATCTACGGCGCATACGCGCAGATCGAGGACTCCGCATGGTCGTCCGAGAAAATCGTGCGCCTGGAAATCGGCAACGCATTCAAGGGCGAGCCGCTCGACGTGGTCGAGCCTTTCCTGACCGCCACGCGCAAGCGCCTCGCGGCCAAGTGCCCCGACGCCCTGCTCTCCCACTGGAGCTGGGCGCCATACCCGCTCTTCCCCAAGCAGGTGGGGGCCATCTCCTCGCCCGGACAGAATCTTGCGATCGCCGTTCCCCTGCTCTCCCCCGCGCCAGTTGAGACCATCGGCGACCGCTGCTCGCTCGGGGCGTCGGCATGCGCACGTCTCCTCAACTCCCGCCGCGCCGCAAAGAAGCCCACCTCCGCGCCGAAGCCCATCGCCCCGACACCGACCGGAGCAATCGAGGCCGACGTCTGCGTGGACGGCATCGGCACGGCCGGTCTGATGGCGGCAGTGGCAGCGGCGCGCGGCGGCGCGAAGGTCGTGGCCCTCGAAGCCGCCCAGACGATTGGCGGCATGGCCACCATCGGCGGCGTCCGCTCCTACTTCATGGGCTGCGCCGGCGGCCTCCAGAACGAACTCGATGCCGAAGTGAAGCGCCAGTCGCCCTTCTGCGGCACAGCCCAGCAAATCCGCCAGTCCTACCACGGCCTCGCCAGGATGCTTGCCACCGACGCCTTCATGCGCAAGTCGAAGGCCACCACCATCCTCCGCGCCTCCGTCTTTCCCGGAACGGCCAAGTTGGCGAAGGGGCGCCTGGCATCTGTCGTTGCGATGACGCCCAACGGCCTAGTCGAGATTACCGCCAAGAACTGGATCGACGCCACCGGCGACGCCGCGCTGGCAGCAGTCGCCGGCGTGGAGCGCCTCGGCGCAGGCCAGGCGGGCTTCATCCCCGCGCCTTTCTCGCTAGGCAGGGAGTTCCTGCACTTCACAGACGCCGGCGAACTCGCCGTGGAGCGCGTGTTCGACGCGGACGGCTACGTCAACGCCGCCGACAGCCTCGACATGACCCGCGCCCGCATCGAGACAACCTGCGCGATGGTGGCGTCAACCAATGTCCGCACCAGCAACTCCTTCAACCGGACAATCGGCATCGCGCCGCTGGTCGGCATCCGCCGCGGACCGCTCGCCGCCACAAGATACCGCCTCACCCTCGACGACCTCATCGCGCGCAGCCACTTCGAGGACGCCATCGGCATCACGGCCGGCCGCATCGGCGGCCGCTGCGGCGACGAGGCCAACTGGAGCCGCGACCTCGCCTTCTTCATCAACACATGCGGTCTGCAGGACACCCCGCTCGCCAGCGAAATCCCCTACCGCGCCATCCTGGCGGAAGGTGTGGACAACCTCCTCATTGCCGGACGCGCCGCCGGCGGCACGCCCGAAGCCGCCTTCGCCTTCAGGATGCTGCGCGACGCCCAGCGTCTCGGCGAGGCCGCCGGAACGGCCGCAGCCATGGCCACCAAGCTCAACCTGGCAGCGGCGGAGGTTCCAATGCAACGCCTCAAGGCCGCGCTCATCCTATCGACGGCCCTTTCGCCCTGGCGTCCTAAGCCAGACCCCTTCGCCTCCGCAGTGCCGGAGAGCTTCGACGGCGACCCGCTCGGCGCATTGCCAGCATCTCCGGCAAACGCCAAGAAGTGGATTGGCGCCCTCGGTGCCAAGAACGCAGGCATCGCGCTCTGGCGTCTCTACCGCCTTGGCGCTGCAAATCTCCCGAAGGAGATTCAGAAACTGCGCTCCGCAAAGGGCCCGAAGGGCGAATACGCCACCAAGCTTCTCGATGCCCTCGCCGCATCAGCCACCGATTGCAAGAAAAAGAAAGGACAGTAGCAATGCCCAACCTCACTAAGAATTTCATCGTCCTCGGACTCGCCACCGCGCTGCTCGCCGGATGCGTCTCGCAGTTGCCGGAAGGACGCCCGGCCTACGTCTATGTGGCGGACAACGGGATCGTCACCTTCCACGGCGAGAAACTCAAGGCCAGCGAGCTTCCGGAGCGCCTGAAGAAAGCAGGCGCCAAGCCCTCGACGCACATCATGCTAGTGGCTCAGGGGGATGTTCCAAATGCATTCCTCTCCAATTTGGCCGTTGAGTGCAGCCGCGCCGGCCTCCCCAACTGCACCATCAAGGGGAAGAAGGAAGTCGTCATTCTTAAGGGCGAGGTGCAGTGAGCGCGGCAGGCGCCAACGCAAGGCTCCTAGCGGCCGCCGCAATGCTTGCGGCCGCCGTCGCCATCGCGCAGGATGAAGCCGCGCAACCATCGGCTGAGGCCATGATGGACAAGGGCGTGGCGGCCTTTGGCGAAGGCCGCCACGCCGAGGCGGCGCGCCTATTCGCCGGAGCGGCGGCCCTCCACCCGCAGGGGGGCAAGGAGGCTTCCGCACGGCTGATGCAGGCGAAGGCACTGGCCGCGATGGCGCGATTCGAGGACGCCATCGTGGTGCTAGACGCCTGCCTTGAGCTATCGCCAAGCGCGCAGGAGGCCTACGAGGCCCTGATGCTGCGCGGGAAATCCCTGATTGCGGCATCGGCCACCACGCCCCACTTCCACGAGGCGGCCGTCTCATTCTCGATGGCCAAGGAGACCGACGGCATAAGCCGCCAAAGCCGCACCGATGCCGCCTTGCACCTAATAGACGCCCTGCTCCGCATGGGCGACCGCGCCAACGCCACAAAGACGGCGCGGCGTCTTGGGGACCAAAGCGCCTTGCGCGAAAGAGCCGCAGAGCTGGGGCTGTTGCGCCTTGCGAAGGCTAGGCTTTAATGTGCAACCCCACAAGGGGGTTGCACCAAGTTGGCACTTATGGATTACTGCCATGGGGAACAACTTGGTGCTAGGCCTTTACGGCCTTGCACACTCATAAGTTCCAGCCCCCTGCTCTACCTTGCTGCCATCGGGCAACACCACGGTGGCGGTGGTGTTGGCGGGGATGGTGTAGCGCCAGTGCCAGGTGCCGTCGGCGGCATATTCCCATGCGCTCTCGATCTTGCCGTAGGGGGATTCGTAGGCGGCCTTCACCGAGGGGATGCGCTTATCAGGCCGCGGCTGCAAGGTGAAGTGCGCGAAGCCCGCCTTGCCCGCATCGGTGCGGATGCCGGCCATCGTGGAGTAGAACCAGGCAATCACAGCGCCGTAGGCGTAGTGGTTGAATGAGTTCATGCCCGCATTGCCAAAGCCCGATTCCTTGGTGTAGGAGTTCCAGCGCTCCCAGAAGGTCGTGGCACCCTGGTCAACGGAGTAGAGCCAGCTCGGGTTCTTCCGCTGGAGCAGCAGGGTGTAGGCGACATCGACGGCGCCGATCTTGGTCAGGGTGTCCATGAGGATGGAGGTGCCGAGGAAGCCGGTCTGGAGGCAGTCGCCATGGGCGCGGATGTTGGCGAGAAGGGCGTCGCGGGTTGCTGCGGCGGGGGCCTCGTCAAGGAGGTCGAGGCGCAGCGCGAAGAGCGCCGGGGTCTGCATGTCGCGGAAGAGCGGGATGAGCATGCCGTCGGCAGGATCGACGAACTTCGTGCGAAGGAAGTCGCGGGCGCGGCCGGCCATGTCGCGGAGGGAGCGGACCTCGTCGGCGCGGCCGGTGGCATCGGCCATCTCCGCCATCATGAGGGCGTCGGAGAGCCAGTAGCAGCAGCCCAGATACTGCCAGTAGGCAAGGGCGTCGGCGGATGGGCGGCGGGTGCCATCGGGCAGGGTCTCGTATGCGCCGCCGCCGCAGGACTCCAGCTTCTCGTAGCTGAGCCAGTCGCCCCACTGGTGCTCGCGCGCCGTTGGGGAATCGAACTTGGCCTCCTCAAGGAGATCCACATAGCGCCGCATGGCATCCCAGTTCTCCTCGATGACGGCGGTGTCGCCGAAGTGGCGCCAGAGCGTCCAGGGGACGATTACGCCGGCGTCGGCCCAGCCAAGCTGCTGCATGAGGTCGCCGTATTGCGCCGTCGGGGCGACACCGGGGAAGGAGCCGTCCGCGCTGCGGCTGTCGCGCATGTCGTCCATCCACTTCAGGAGGAAGGGATAGACATTGGCGTTGTAGCAGGCGGTGGGGGTGAAGACCTGGGTGTCGGCGGTCCAGCCAAGGCGCTCGTTGCGCTGGGGGCAGTCCGTGGGAACGGAGAGGTAGTTGGAGCGCTGGCCCCAAATGCCATTGGCGATGAGGCGGTTGAGGAGCGGATTGGCGGTTTCGATTGAACCGGTCTCGGCCTCGGCGGCCACGGAGGTCACCGGAATCGAACGGACACGGTGGACGGTAACTGCGCCGCGCTCGACGGAGATCGAGATGTAGCGGTAGCCGAGGAAGGCGAAGCGCGGACGGTAGGTGGCCTCGCCGCCATTGAAGATGTAGTGGATCTCGGCACGGGCGTCGCGGTAGTTGTCCTTGTAGAGCTCGCCCTCGGGGCCGTCGTTGTGGCGGGAGATGGCGCCGTTGCCGTCGTTGAGCATTTCGGCGACGCGAACCTTGAGGCGCACTCCGCCATTGGCCGAGAAGGCGAAGTCGGGAACGGCGGCGGCGTTCTGGCCAAAGTCGATCTGGAGATTCTCGCCGGGACGGACAACCATGTCGTCGCCATCGCGATATTCGCGGACGACGCAGACATGGCCGTAGTGGTCGTCGTCGGCGCCCTCGACGCCGCTCCAGACGCGGATGGACGCGGGTGCGATGGCGATGTCGTCGCGCTGGCGGATGGACCAGCCCTTGAAGGGGAGGGTCTCGCCCTTGAACTCGGTATTCACGCGGGCGGGAGCCCAGCGGACGGAGGAGGCGACCACGGCGGAGGAAGGATTGGCGCCGGTGGCGGCGGCCTTGAATGCCGCCTCATAGCGGGCGTCGTAGTCCTCGCCGTAGAAGATCTCGGCCTTGACGACTGGGCCGCCGTAGGCGGACATCCAGGTGGTGTCGGTGAAGACCTTCTCCTCGGTGCCGTCGGCGTAACGCAGGATCAGGACGGCGCGGAAGGCGCTCTCCAGGCCCTGGTGGCCGGTGATTTGGTCGCGCCACCAGCCGCCGGTGACGATGGCGGAGAAGGTGTTGCTCTCCCCTGCCCCGCGCTTCACGAGGTGGGTAATGTCGTATGAGAAGTAGTGGCGGCGCTTGCCACAGTGGGTGAAGCCGGGCTTGAGGGAGTCGCGGACGAGTGTGCCATCGAGGCGGCGGTGCGAGACAGGCTCGCCGTCAACGTATGCCTCGAAGACGCCCTGGCCAGTCACGAACCAAATAGCCTCGCTAACCTCGCGGGCGTTGGGGACGGTCTTCACGAAGATGGAGGAATCGAAGTCGTTGCGCACAGGCGTGGCGGCGGAGATCCACAGCGCATTCGCCAGTGTGGACTCGTCAAGCGCGGTCGCGAAGCGAGAGGGTGAGGATTCCGTCCAGGCGCCTTTTTCGTCCTTCACGGCGACACGCCACCCGTAGGCGGTGGCGGGCTTCAGGGCCGGGCCGGCGTAGGGGATGGCGAAGGAGCACGACGATGCGACCTCGCCGCTGTCCCAGACGGGCGACTGCGGAGCGGAGGCCGGCCAGAGGGTGATTCGGTAGGCGGCCTGCGCGGCGCCCTGGCGGGATGACTGCATCTTCCAGCCGAAGGTTGGCGTGACGACACCCGACGGCTCGGGAAGCTGGTTGACGGAAAGGGAATTGATGGAAGTGTTCATGGGAGTTGGGAAGTTGAAAGGTTGAAAAGTTGAAAAGTTGAGAGGTTGAGAGGTTGAGAAGTTTGGCGCTGACGCGCCTTGGAAGTTTAGAGGTTTGAAATCTGAAATCTGAAATTTGAAATCTGAGATTCGAGATTCGAGATTTGAAATCTGAAAGATTAGATTTGAGATTCAGGAAGTTGGGAGGCCTAGTAGCCGAGATCCTCATCGACGAGTATTACGAGGGTGGAGGTGCGGCGGGGGCAGCGGTCGAAGATGGCCGTGACATGGCAGATGCGGTCTGGCGAGGAGCAGTCTGCGCACTCTCCGGTGGCGGCGCACGGGGTGCGGCGGTTGAGGCGGCGGCAGTTGGGCGGCGACGCCTCGCGCTTGACGCGGGCGATGGCGTCCTCAATGCCGCCATCAACGATCTTGTTGCGCCCAACGACGTAAATGACGCGCTTCGGGCCGAAAATGGAGGCGGCGACGCGGTTGCCGTTGCCGTCGATGTTCACGATGACACCATCGGCGGTCATTGCGTTGGCGCTGAGGAGGAAGAGGTCGCAGGTGAGTTCACCGCGCATGACCTCCATCTTGCGCTCGGGGGAGAGGGAGGGATCGCCGTGGATTAGGACCTCCTTGCCAAGGGCTTTGGCGCGTTCCTGCAGACCGAGGGATGAAATAGTCATTGAGCCGCCGAACCCGACAATCCGGGCGTCGGCCATCTCGCGGGCGACGGCCTCGGCAGCCTCGGCGCCGCTGGCGCAGACTAGGGTTTCGTAACCGCGCTTTTGAAGGGCGGAGGAAGTTGAGGAGAGAGAGAGATTCATGAGTGATAATGTGGAAGTGTGGAAATGTGAAAGTGTGAAAGTGTGGAAATGTGGAAATGTATTAATTCATTGGTTGTTGGCTGTTGGTTGTTTTCACAATTTCACACTTGCTCATTCTTTTTAACCAAAGCGGATTCCATGCGGGGGATGTCCTCGGGGGTATCGACGCCGACGCCGGTATCTACGGTGCGGAGGACGAGGATCTTCGCGCCCATGTCGAGGGCGCGGAGCTGTTCGAGGGATTCTGTTTTCTCCAGCGCGGAGGGCGGCGCCGCCACGAACTTCTTCAGGAATGCACCCCGGTAGGCGTAGATGCCAAGGTGGCGCAGGTAGAGGCCAGAGGAGAGATCTGGTTCGCCGTCGCGGCGGCATGGGATCGGCAGGCGCGAGAAGTAGAGGGCGGCGCCGGCGGCGTCAAGCACCACCTTCACGACCGAGCGCGAGGCGAGGTCGGCGGCGGTGGCTATTGGCGCGGCCGCCGTCGCCATCGCCCACTCCCCTTCCCTCTCCATGCGGGTGGCGAGTTCGTCGATGAGGGCGGGGTCGATAAGAGGTTCGTCGCCCTGGACGTTGATGATGATGTCGTCGTCGGCAATCGGCGCGGCCGCCATGGCCACGCGGTCGGTGCCGGAGGGGAGGTCGGAGGGCGTCATCACGGCCTTGCCGCCAAAGGAGGCGACGGCGTTGAAGATGCGCTGGTCGTCGGTGGCGACGAGGACATCATCGAGGGTGCGCGCACGGCGCACCGCCTCAACGACCCACTGGACCATCGGCTTGCCGAGAATGGGGTGGAGTGGCTTCCCGGGGAAGCGCGTGGAGCCATAGCGCGAGGGGATTACGGCGATCTTCCTCATTTCGCATCCTCCGCGTCGGGGATCTCGCCGGCGTCCTCCATCTTGTTGAGGATGTCGAGAACGCGGTCGCCCTTTTCAAGGGACTCGTCCAGCACGAAGTGGAGGACGGGGGTGTATTTCATGTGGATGTCGCGGTTGACGAGGCGCTGGAAGTCGATGCGCCGCGCCTTGATCTGCGAGAGGATGTGGGCGCGATCGGCCGGGGGCGCGAAGATGGAGATCGACACCGTGGCATTGCGGAGGTTGCTTGCCACGGCGACGTGCGTCACCGTGACGGTCGCCACATTCACGCCGGAGCCGGCCATCACGGATGGCATTGCCTCGGCTATTTCGCGGCGCATGAGGCTGTCAAGCCTCTCTAGTCTGTCAATGGGCATAGGTGGGAAGGGTAGAAGTTTGGAAGTTTAGAAGTTTAGAAGTTTGGCGCAAGCGCCCTGGATGTTTAGAAGTTAGAGTTGAGAATTTGAAATTTGGGATTGAGGAAGATGAAATTTTAGATCTGAAATTTTAGATTGGAAGATGGGTTTTGGGATTGGAATTTGAGATTTGCCATAGATGATGAAATTATCATATTGAGGCGGGGGAAGTCAAGGCGCGGAAAAGGATGTCCGGACCTGAAGATGTGACGGTGGCGATGTTCATGCGCATTGCCGAGGCAAGGGGCTTGTGGCCGATGACTATCGGCGCGACAACGCCAATCCACTCATCGACGAGTCCTTCGTCCGCAAGGGAGCGCGCAAGTTCCAGGCCGCCTTCGCAGAGCACATGCAGGAAGCCGCGCCCGCCCATGTCCTCCAGCGCCTCGCGCGGGGAGCGGTAGATCAGGGTCCGCTCCTTTGCCTCATCGGTGAAGACCTGGGAGTCGGCGGGCAAATTCCCACTTCTGGAGACGATGGCGCGCCAGAGGTTGTCGTTGCGCTTCGTGTGGCAGAGGAGCGAGGGGTTGTCGCGGCGAAGGGTCTCGCCGCCGACCATGACCGCATCCACGACCTCGCGGAGGCGTCCGGTGCGGGCGAGGGATGCAGGGGAGGAAATCCAGCGGGCTGCGCCGGCGTCGTCGCAGATTCTGCCGTCGAGCGACATGGCGATCTTCACTGTGACGAAAGGGAGCCCGGTGGAGACATGCTTGGCGAAGGGGGCTATCAGCGGCGCGGCCTCGTCGCGACAGAGTCCGGAGGCGGTGTCGATTGAGGCGGCGCGGAGGACGCGGGCGGCGCGTCCGCGGTTCACAGGGTTGGGGTCGCGGCAGGCCCAGACGACACGCGCCACCCCGGCGGCTTTCAGGGCGTCACAACAAGCGCCGACGCGGCCAGGACGCGAACATGGCTCAAGCGTGACATATACGGTTGCGCCACGCGGGGATTCCTTACAGGACTTCAGCGCGGCGACTTCGGCGTGGTCGCCGCCGCAGCGTCTGTGGCGGCCTTCGCCGATGATGCGGCCATCCTTCACCACGACCGCGCCAACTGGCGGGTTGGGGCGGGTCTGTCCGGCGGAACGCCACGCCAGGGCGATTGCGCGACGCATGAAATCGATGTCAGACATGGCGGTCAGGGGGTTGGCAGGCCGAGCCAGCGGGCAGCGTTGCCGCCCATCAGGGCCGCCATGCGCGATGGCGGCAGGCCGCATTCTTCTAAGAAGGGGAGGGTGACGTCGTAGTCGCTCCAAGGCCAGTCGCTGCCAAAGAAGAGGCGGTCCTCGGGATGGCGGAGAAGCATCTCCTTTATCTTGGCAGGCTCGCAGAAGCCGATGGCCATTGAGATTTCAATGTCGATTGGCTGGCCGATTAGGATGCGCGAAGCCTCCTCCCAGGCAAGCCAGCCGCCGAAGTGGGTGACCATGAAGCGGAGGCCGGGGACGTTCTCGATGACGTTCAGGATGCGCCGCGGGCCGCAGAAGTCGTCGAAGGGGAAGCCGATGTCGAAGCCGTCGTGGACCTCGACGAAAAGCCCGGCGTCGCGGACGGCGCGGAAATAGTCGAGGACGTGGGGGTCGTCCAGGATAAAGCGCTGGAAATATGGGTGCAGCTTGACGCCTTTGAAGCCGGCCTTGGCGACCTCGCCGAGACGGGATACGTAGTCGGGGTCGGTCGGGTGGACTGAAGGCAGCGGGAAGATCATGCGGGCGGCATCCTCGCCAAAGGCGCCGTCGCGGATGGCGGAGGACCAGGCCATGATGGGGGCGAAGTGCTCCGGCTTGGTCGCTATCTGGCAGAGGACGGCATGGTCGAAGGAGTGCGCCTTGAGCTGGGAGACGAGGGTGGCGAGGCGGCCGTCGAAATGCGTCCAGTACTTCTCTGGCATGTGCGACATGATCGACTCAAGCGCATGGGAGGCGATCTTGTCGGCGAAGGCGTGGGTGTGGATGTCGATGCGCGCCATGGTGCGCCTCCTGGACGGCAAGGGCTAGACCTTCATCTGGTCGCCGTAGTAGCACTCGTCATCGGTGAGGTGGCGGAGGCTCGGCCCCACATAGACTTGGCGCGGGCGCTGGAGTTTGAAGCGCGGGTCGTCGAGCGCCTCCATCCAGTGCGCGATCCAGCCGGGGAGCCGGCCGAGGGCGAACATCACCGTGAACATCTCCTTGGGGATGCCGATGGCGCGATAGACCACGCCGCTGTAGAAGTCCACATTCGGGTAGAGGTGGCGCGAGAGGAAGTAGTCGTCATGGGTGGCGAGTTCCTCCATCTCCAGCATCGTGGCGAGGAGGGGGTCGTTGATGTGCATCTTGTCGAGCAACTCCATGCAGGACTTCTTGACAATCTTGGCGCGGGGGTCGTAGGTCTTGTAGATGCGGTGGCCGAAGCCGAAAAGCAGCTTCTTCTCTCGCTTGATGCGCTCAATCGCCTGGCGCGCGGTTTCGCCGCGGGCGAGGATGTCCTCGAACATCTCGACGACCTTCTGGTTGGCGCCGCCGTGGAGGGGGCCCCAGAGGGCGCAGATGCCGGCGGCCACTGCGGCGTAGAGGTTCACGTGGGCGGAGCCGACAGCGCGCACGGCCGAGGTTGAGCAGTTCTGCTCGTGGTCGGCGTGGACTATGAGGACGGTGTTCAGGGCGCGGATGACCTCGCGTTTAAACTCGTAGGGCGCGACGGGCGAGCTGAACATCATGTTCAGGAAGTTGGCGCAGTAGCGGAGGTCGTGGCGCGGATGAACAACAGGCTCGCCGATGGACTTCTTGTAGGAAAAGGCCGCGATGGTGCGCACCTTGGAGAGAAGGCGCGTGGCGGCGATGTTGATGGCCTCGGTGCCGAGGGCGTTCTGCGAGACTTCCGGATAGAAGGCGGAGAGCGAGACGACCATCGCGGAGAGGATGGCCATCGGGTGCGCGCCGTCGGGGAAGTGCGAGAAGAAGTGGCGCATGTCCTCGTGGATGAGCGAGTGGCGGTTGAGAAGCGAAGACCACTCTAGCCGCTCCTGCTTGTTGGGCATGTGGCCGTTGATGAGGAGGTAGGCGACGTCGATGAAGCGTGACTTCTCGGCCAACTCCTCGACGGGGTAGCCGCGGTAGAGGAGGATGCCCTTTTCGCCGTCGAGGTAGGTGATGGCGCTCTGGCAGGATGCGGTGTTGTGGTAGCCGTAGTCGAGGGAGACGTAGCCTGTGTTCTTGCGGAGGTCGGAGGTGATGTCGATTGCGGGGTCGCCCGCCGTGCCGCGCACGATGGGGAGGGCGACAGGCTCGTGCCCCGGAAGAGTCAGAATCGCCTTGTCATTATTGTTAATGGTGTCGGCCATCATGCGCCACCTTTCTTCAGTTCGCGTATTGCCGCGTCGATGTTTGCGAAAAGCGTCTCAAGCTTGTCGGTCGGGACGCTGGAGAATGCTATGCGGAGAAGGCCGTCGAGCATGATCGTGCCGGTGGAGTATTTCTCCACCAGGTGGCGGCGCAGGGCCTCGGCATCGACGCACTTCGGCTTGATGCACATGAAGTAGCCGGAGTTGCAGGGCATCGGGGTGAAGCTCTCGCCGTATTCGCGGTGGCGGCGCAGGATGCGCTTCACCTCGCGGTAGCGCGTCTCTAGGGTCGCGTGCTTCTCGCTCTTCTCCTCCTCGTAGCGGGGGTCGCCGTATGCGGCCAGAAGGAGGCGCTGGGCGATGTTGCTGGAGGATGAAATCGTGCTGCGGACGAGGCCGCCGGCCTTGTCCTCAAGGGCTTTGAACTGGTCGGGGGCGAGCCCCTTCATGCCGAAGGTGATGAAGCCGATGCGGAAGCCCCAGACGTAGTCCTCCTTGGTGGCGCCATCAAGCTTGATGGCGAGGATGTTCTCGTGGAGGTTGGCCAGCTTGGTGAAGATGGACTCCCTGAAAACGCCCTTCTCGTAAACGAGGCCAAAGTAGGCGTCATCTATGATGGCGGCTATGCGCTTGCCAGCCTGGGCTGCCTCAAGGAAGGCGGCCTGTATGGCGTCGGCCTCCTCGATGGTCGGGGTGTAGCCTGTGGGGTTGTTGGGGAAGTTCAGGACGACGATCTTCTTCTCGCCACGCCCGAGGAGCTTGCGGCGGAGGGCGGCGACGTTGAAGTGGCCGCGGCTGAAGGTCGGGAAGGTATCGAACACGCCACCGAACGCCTCATTGAAGATGAGGTCGTAGTTGTCCCAGAAGTAGTTGGGGATTATGACCTTCTCCCCGCGTCCGACGACCATCTGCGCCGCCATGAAGAGGGCGTGGGTGAGGGCGTTTGTAACGACCGGGAGGCTGTGGGGGATGCCGACGAGGGAGGGGTTCTTGGCGAGTTGGGCGTCGGCCCAGTATTTGCGCAGTTCTGGAACGCCGAAGCTGGGGGCGTAGAGGAATGAGGCGTCGGGAATTGCGAGGAGGTCGGAAAGGCACTGGAGGCGGAGGGGCGAGCCGTCGTCCTCCTTGGCTGTGCCGAGGGTGGCGTTGATGGCGCATCCCTTGGCGTCAACGCCCTGACCTAAAATACCGTGGTGTGGGAAATAGGCGCGAAGTCCGCGTTCGGACAGCAGGGAAGCGGCGGCGCAGCCATCGCGGGAAAGGATGGCGTTTAGTTCTCCTGCCAGGGGGTTTAAGGGTCTTTTAAGCATGCCTGGTCTCCAAAAAATCAAAACATAAGATTCTACCAAATTGCGCGCTGGTAGTCAAAAGGGGAGCGGAATTAGGGGCTAGGGACTAGGAACTAGGGGCGGCTCCCGGCTCCCGGCTCCCGGCTCCCGGCTCCCGGCTCCCGGCTCCCGGCTCCCGCTTATCGGGAGATGGTGCCGCCGAGGAGGATTTGGCCATCGGCGCCGAAAAAGACGGCGCTCTGGCCGGGCGCGACGCCCGAAAGGCCAGCCGGGAACCGGCAATGGCCGGAGGCATCGCCGGTGAGCGAAAAAACGGCCCCGTCCTTCGGCACGCCGGTGCTGCGGATTTTGACGGCGCAATTGATTTCGCCCGCATCGCGCGCGGCTTGCTCGTCCAGCGCGCCGAAGACTATGTCCGTCACGGCGAATTCGCTGGTGAGGGTCTCGTCGGCGCGGCCGACGATTACGCGGTTGCGGCAGGCATCGAGCGACAAGACGTAATAAGGTTCGCCGGCGCCGCCGATTCCAAGGCCCTTGCGCTGGCCAATCGTGTAGTGCCAGAAGCCATGGTGGTGGCCAAGGACGCGCCCAGAGCCATCGACGATCTCCCCTTCCCTGTCCTCGGTGCCGATGAGTTCGGCGACGTCGCCGGAATAAAAGTCCTGGGAGTCGGGCTTGTCGGCCACGGAGATGCCGAGGGCGCGCGCCTTCGCGCGGACCTCCTCCTTGCGAATTGCGCCGAGGGGGAATATCTGCCGCGAAAGCTGCTCCTGGGAAAGACGGTAGAGGAAATAGCTCTGGTCGCGGGCGTCGTCGATGGCGCGCTGGACGGCGAGTCGGCCGTCATCGCCGCGCCAGATGCGGGCGTAGTGGCCAGTGGCGAAGCGGTCGAACTGCAGGCCGGAGCGCGCGGCGAGGTCGAGGAGGAGGCCGAACTTCATCAGGGCGTTGCAGCGGACGCAGGGGTTGGGGGTTCCGCCGGCGAGGTAGGTTTCGCGGAAGTGGCGGACAATTGCCGCGTCGTATGCGGCGGAGCAGTCGAAGACGCGGTATTCGATGCCGATTTCGGCGGCGAGGGCGGCGGCGGTTTCGATGTCGTGCTCCTCGCCGGGGCCGAAGCAGGCGTCGCGCGAGCCGCCACGGTAGCGGCCGTCCCAAAGCCGCATCGTGACGCCCACGACGTCATGTCCCTGCTCTTTCAGCAGGATTGCGGCCATGCTTGAATCAACGCCGCCGGATAGTCCAACTGCCACCTTCATCTTCGCCTAAATATTCTAGCAGTTTTTGCCAAGATTTGCCTTTTGCGACAGAATGTGCTAATCTAATCATTCAAATTTTCGCGCGTTGCGCGTCCACATTTCTGAAAAGGAAACTAGGGAATAGACTATGGAAGACTCAGCCAGCACCAGGGACATCAAGGCTATCGAAGCGGACTTCGCCAAGGCACTCAAGGCGCAGCCACTTGACATCGCGGCACTCATCGCCGAACTTGACGAGGCTCACGCCGTCAAGGCATACAACGCCGACAAGATGGCGAACACTCTCCAGGAGAAGCTCGTCGAAGCGAAGGACATCGACGGACTGATCGCCGTTCTCTCCAAGCGCGCCGAATGGAACGGCGACCAGCCGGCTCTCGGCCAGTCAATGCCGCAGATATTCAAGGCGCTCTCCGGCGACAGGAACTTCATACGCATGGTTGACTGCGTCAAGTTCGGCAAAGTCAAGGCAACGGAATCGCTGCGCCGCCTGGCGCTCCTCCGCAAGATGGCCGCCGGCGACACCTACTTCGACAAGACCTGGGGACTTGGCGAGATCAAGGGCATCGACTTCTTCGACGGCCGCGTGGCAATCGACTTCCACGGCAAGCCGGGCCACTCGATGTCGCTCGAATACGCCGCCGAGGCGCTCCGCCCCGTCTCCGCCGACCACATCCTCGCTTTCCGCCACCGCGACCCCGAAGGTTTCGCGAAGACCCTCAAGGAAGAGCCGGGCAAACTCATCCGCGCCGCGCTCGCCAGCTTCGGCCCATCATCCATCGGCCGCCTCCAGACGCTGTTCGCCACCTATGACATCGTCAGCGAGGACGGCTGGCGTAGCTTCTGGTCGAAGGCCCGATCCGACCTCGGCAAGCACAAGGACATCGTGGTTCCGGCCAAGCGCTCCGACCCGCTCTACCTCTGCGAAGGTGGCAGCGGCCGCGCCTACGACGACGCCTGGTTCGACCGCCTCCAGAAAATCCGCAACATCCCCGAGATCTTCGACGCAGTTTCCGATTACGAGAAAGCCGCCGGCAAGGCCCAGCGCTCCGAGAAGGCCTCCAAGATTCTCAGCGACCGACTCTCCTTCGCCATAAAGGGCGCGTTCCTCTTCCCGCCCCCGATGTTCACCCGCCTCGTCCTCCTGGCGCAGCGTCTGGGCGTGGAGACCTCCAACGAGCAGCTGGCCGAGATGCTGCTTGACGACGACCGCTTCATGATGGCAGGCGACAAGCTGCCTGTCGGCGAGGCCAAGGAGATGATCCAGTTCATCGCCTCGACCAAGCCCGAGGCAGTCGGCATCCTCTTCGACCGCATCCCCGAGATGGGCTACACCCTTCTCAAGCAAATGATGGCGACCTTCTGGAACAAGCCCAAGGCCGTAAAGAAAGAAGAGGCCGCCGCGCCTGCCGAGGCGGCGCCTGCCGCAGAGGCTGCGCCGGCAGAGACCGCAGAAGCGGCACCCGCAGCGGAAGCGCCCGCCGAGCCAGCCATCGACAAGGCCCTGCTCACAGCGCTCCAGGACCGCGTCCGCGATCTTCTCTCGTCCCCGTCGGCGCCATACACGCTCGTCGTGTGGACGCTCCGCGAGAACAAGTGGGAAGACCTCAAGAGCTGGCGCCTCCCATCGCTCTACGAGCTGCTTGACCACGCCATCGCCATCTGCGAAGACCAGGCGGCCGCAGGCGAAGCCCTCCAGATGCAGCACATCATCCGTGACCTCTTCGTTGGCGACTACGTCCGCCAGGACAAGGCGAAGAGGGAGAAGTCGAAGAAGGCCAAGAAGGCCGAAGCCGAGGAGGCCCAGGAAGGCGAGGCGACAGAGGCAAAGGCGGCTGAGTCCAAGGCGAAGAAGCGCACCAACACCTGGTTCGCCAACATCTTCCGCCAGCTCAACAAGGACCCGCTCCAGCAGGAGGCCCTGTTCATGCGTCTCCAGTCGAACGCCGCCATCGCCGAGCCGCGCTTCCAGCGCATGCTCGCCGAGACGATGATCGAAATCAACCCGGCACTCGAAGCCAAGCGCGTCTCCACCTTCGACGCCACTCCGGAACAGGTGCAGCAGCACTACACATCCTGGCACTCCCTCAAGAACCGCCAGGAGGAGTTCCGCCGCCTCGTCGAAGAGGAAATCCCCAAGAACACGAAGGACATCTCCTACGCGCGCTCCCTCGGCGACCTTCGCGAAAACTCCGAATACCAATACGCCAAGGACCAGCAGCGCATCCTCCTCGCCCGCCGCGAGGCTTGGAGCGTCGAGCTGGAGCAGATGCACGGCACCGACTTCGCGGAGTTCTCGCCGGACTTCACCACGGTCGAGATGGCCACAACCGTCACCGTCACGCGCGCAGACGGCACCTCGGCCACCTACGCCATCCTGGGCGAATGGGACAACGACGACGCCCTCCACATCCTGCCATCCGGCAGCCGCCTGGCCCAGCTTCTCAAGGGCCACAAGGTCGGCGACAAGGTCGCCATCCCGACCGGCGTTGGCGAGGAAGAGGTCACAGTCACGGCAATCGCGCCACTCTCGGCCGCAGTCCGCGAGTGGATCGGCAAGCCTGCGGAGTAAGCAATGCAAAAATACCATGTAGCCCTGGTGGGCGTTGGCGCCGTGGGCGCCGAGATGATACGCGTCCTCCGCGAGAAGGACTTCCCCGCCGAATCGATCCAGGTATTCGCATCGCGCGAACGCACCGAGACGATTACCGGCGAGGAGTTCCACATCCTCCCCACGACGAACGACTCCTTCAAGGGGCTTGACATCGTCCTGTTCGCCGGCGGCACCGACGCCTCCGTCGCATTCCGCGACGCGGTCGTCTCGGCCGGGGCAGTGATGATTGACAACTCCCGCGCCTTCCGCCAGGATCCCGACGTTCCGCTAGTCGTTCCGCAGGTGAACGCCGAGGACCTCGAATGGCACCATGGCGTAATCGCCAATCCCAACTGCACCACCGCCATCATGCTCGAGGCCGTTGCGCCGCTGCACAAGGCGAAGCGCCTCCGCCGCCTCGTCGCCGCCACCTACCAGGCGGCCTCCGGCGCAGGGGCCAAGGGAATGCAGGAACTCGAAGACCAGGCCCGCGCCGCCGCAGAGGGGCGCCCGCTTGTTGTCTCGGCCTTCAAATATCAGCTGTTCGACAACCTCATCCCGCACATCGACAAGTTCGACGAGACCAACTGGTACACGCTTGAGGAGCTGAAGATGCGCAACGAGGCGCGCAAGATGCTGCACGCCCCAGACCTCGGCATCTCCTGCACCTCGGTGCGCGTTCCGATTCCACGCGCCCACTCCGAGTCGCTGAACCTGGAGTTCGAAGAGGACATCACCCCCGATGAGGCGCGCGAAATCCTCTCGAACAGCCCGGGCGTGAAGGTTGTCGATGACCCGCTCGCAGGACACTACCCGATGCCGCTCGACGCCTCCGGCAAGTACGACGTGCTCGCCGGCCGCATCCGCCAGGACATCTCCCGCAACGACAAGCGCGGCCTCGAGATGTTCGTAAGCGGCGACCAGCTTCTGCGCGGCGCGGCGCTGAACGCCGTTGAAATCGCCGAGGAGCTTGTACGTAGGAACCTTGTCCACCGCTAGCGCTTTCCATTTAATTAAGGAATAAGGAACATCCCGCCATGAGAGAAAGCAAGACCTTCCGCGCAACGCGTCCAGCCGCATTCGCGATCCTCTCCGCAGCGATTATTTTCACCGCGTGCTGCGGGCAGAGGGGCATCACAGTCAATGCGCCCGAGCAAGGCGCCGTCGTGCCAACTCAGCGCGACGGGCAGAAGGCATTTCTTAATCTCTCGCGGGAAGAGCGCCGCGCCCGCTTCGCCGACGAAAACTACCGCAAGGAAATGCAGGCCGTCGGCTTCTGGCAGAGGCCCGTCACCCTCTCCTGGAGCGCCAAGGGCTGCTCCGGCGACGGCGACGACTCCTACGTGGTGAGCCTCTACATCGACGGAAAGGAGACTCCTGTCCTAGTCACCAACATCGTCGCCACCGCCAAAGGCGGCTCCGTCGATGTTGACAACCTCGAAATTGCCCGCGACTACCGCTGGACGGTTGCCGACGCCACCGGCGCCGAGGCCGAAGGCCACTTCACCACGGAGGATGCCGCGCCGCGCTTCATGCGCGCCGGAAAGCTCGACAACTTCCGCGACCTCGGCGGCCGCGTCGGCCTCAACGGCCGTCGCGTGAAGCAGGGCATGGTCTATCGCAACACCGCCTTCAACTACAACGCCACCCCCGTCTATTACACCGTGGACGAGGCGCTTGAAATTCCCGAAGAGCGCGCCAAGGTCGCAGACCTCCTCGACGAGGCCGGCAGGTGGCGCGAACTCGCCGAGGGAACCGGCGAACTTGCCAAGGTCGCCCCGGCAGTCCTCACCGCAATCACCAACCGCGTCAACGAAAAGCTCTCCAAGGTCGTCAAGGAACGCATTCCCAGCGGCCGGCGCCTGGACGATGCGACCATGGACTACCTCCGCAACGACCTCGGCATCAAGAGCGACATCGACCTGAGGTCTGATGGCGAGTGCTACGGCATGGACGGCTGCCCGCTCGGACCATCCGTCACCTGGTTCCACTACTCCTCCGCATGCTACGGCGGCATGAAGGACGACTGGGGCAAGGAGGCCTTCAAGCAGGTCTTCCGCGTATTCCTTGACGAAAAGAACTACCCAATCGACTTCCACTGCATCGCGGGGCAGGACCGCACCGGCGCCGTCGCCTTCATCATCAACGGCCTCCTTGGCGTTGATGAGGAGGAACTCTACCGCGACTGGGAATCGACGGGCTTTTGGAACCCCAATACCCGCTTCAACCACGAGCGCCTCTTCGACCACCTCGTGAAGGTCTTCGACGCCTATCCCGGCGACACCATCAACCAGCGCATCGAGGCCTACGTCCTCGCCCTGGGCTTCACGATGGCCGACATCGAGAAGCTGCGCTCAATCATGCTCGAATAGGGGAAGCGAGACGCCATGGCAATGCAGGGCAAAATCCAGAGGGCAATTCCGCTCGGCATGGCGGCCGCGGCGGCTGACTCGCGCGAGGCTGCAATCTCCCCGCGCATGAGCAACACCATCCGCCTCGACATCGCGCCAGACGCCGAGGACCTCCTTCCAACTGGCGCGGGACGGGCGTCATTCGCCGGCGACCGCGTCGCCGCCCTCTCCCAGGACGAACTCCAGAGCCTCTTCCAGAACGCATACGACGCCACGGTCGTAACAACGATCGACGGCACAATACTGTTCGAGAACATCCGCGCCCGCGAGTTCCTCTACGCAGGCGACGGGAAGCTGACAGGCAAAAACATCACCGAACTCATCTCTGGCGCCGACGAGGAGACCCTGCGCTCCGTCCGCGAGACGCTAGAATCCGAGAGGTTCATCCGCATCAGCGCCTGGTGCCACGGCTCAAACGGCGACTACTTCCCCGCCGACATCGCAGTCCATCGCTTCGCCTCCGACCGCTCCGTCCACCTCTGCTTCTTCATCCGCGACATCACCGACCGCATCCGCGCCGAAGAGGCGGAACGCAGCGTCGAGCGCAGCCGCGTGATGATGGAGAGCATCGGCACCGTGTGCCACCATCTCGGACAGCCCGCGACCGTCCTCCTCAACAGTCTCGAACTCCTCAAGAACATCGACTCCGACGACGCGCAGAGCCGCGCGGAACTCGTCTCGATGTCCGTCCAGGCCGCCGAACGCATCGGGGAACTCCTGAAGGAACTCAACGAACTCCGCACATACAGGAGCGAGGCCTACGCCGATGCCGACGCCATCGTCGCCATCGCGGAGGACAACGCGCAATGAGCGGCGGCGACAAGCCCGCCCCTGCCCTACTGAGCGTAGTCATGCCGGCCTACCGACTGGCCGCTACGATTGCCGCAAACATCCGCCGCGTCGATGACACGCTTTCGGCCGTAGGCATTGAGCACGAAATCGTCCCGGTCGATGACGGAAGCGGCGACGGCACAGCCGAAGCCATTTCCGCCACGGCGGCCGATTTCGCCGCAGCCGGGCGAGCGGAAACCATCCGCCCGGTCCTGCTCAGGGAAAACGGCGGGAAGGGCGACGCCCTCCGCGCCGGCCTCCGCGCCTCGCGTGGCGACTTAGTCCTTCTCCTCGACGGCGACCTCGACCTCGCGCCAGAAATGACAACCGCCTTCCTCGACACCATGCAGCAGGAAAAGGCGGATATTGTAATCGGCTCCAAGCGCCACCCGAAGTCAATCATCGACTACCCGCTCTCGCGCCGCATCGCCAGCCGCGTCTATTACGGCATCGTCCAGCTTCTGACCGGCCTTCCCGTCACCGACACCCAGGTGGGCATGAAGCTATTCCGCCGCGAGGCGTTGCAGTTCGCCTTCGACCGCATGCTCGTCAAGCGATTCGCCTTCGACGTCGAACTCCTCTCCATCGCCCACAACGCAGGCTACAAAATAGCCGAGGCGCCGGTGAAGATGGAGTTCGGATCCAAGTTCGGCGCGCTATCCTTGGGAAACGTGAAATCCGTCCTTATCGACACCCTGGCCATCTTCTACCGGCTGCGCCTCATGCGCTACTACCAGCACGTGAAGCTGGCGGACATGTCCGATCCGCCGCCGAAGGTTTCCATCGTCATCGCCTGCCCCGGCGACTCCGCCTACCTGCGCGAGGCGCTGCAAGGGATTGCGACGCAGACCTTCCCGCCCTTCGAGACCATCATACTCCCCGACGAGCCAATCCAGCTTGAGACGAACGCATCGGTGCGCATAATCCCCACCGGCAAGGTGCGCCCGGCGGAAAAGCGCAACCTCGGCATCGCCGAGGCAAAAGGCGACATCGTGGCATTCCTCGACGACGATGCGGCGCCAGAGCCGCAGTGGCTCGCCAAGGCGGTTCGCCACTTCTCGCGCCCCGAGGTCGGCGCCACCGGCGGCCCGGCTGTGACCCCCGACTCCGACTCGCGACTCGCCCACCTCGGCGGCGACGTCTATGCCTCGCCGCTCGTCTCCGGGCCAGCGCGCTTCCGCTATGTTCCCGAGCGCTTCCGCTCCGTCGATGACCTCCCCAGCTGCAACCTGCTCGTCCGCACCTCGCTCCTGCGCGAAATCGGCGGATACTCCACCCGCTACTGGCCAGGCGAGGACACCATCCTCTGCCTCGAAATCGTGAAGCGCGGCAAGGAGATCGTCTATGACCCATTCGCAATAGTGCGCCACCACAGGCGTCCGCTCTTTGGGCCGCACCTGAGGCAGGTGGGGCGCTACGCCCTGCATCGCGGCTTCTTCGCAAGGCGCTTCCCCAAGACCTCCCTGCGACTCTCCTACATGGTGCCGTCGCTATTCGTGCTTGGAGTGATCTTCGGCGGCGCAGCGGCAGCGCGCATCCCTGTCCTGCGCATCCCCTACCTTGGCGTCCTGGCCTTTTACGGCGCGGCAACGCTGATCTCCGCCTTCCACCGCAACCTGGCCGACTGGCTCCTTGCCTGGCTAGGCGTCGTCCTGACGCACCTCTGGTATGGGGTGCGCTTCATGTGGGGACTCCTCTTCGGCCGCATGCCCAAGGAAGTCCGCGCCTTTGACCACGGCGGCGAAGGCGCTCAGGCCTAACTCCGGCGCGCCAGCGCCACGGAGAATCCTGTCAATCCCATAAATCCTGTCATCAAAACAATGGATTATGGTGCTGGATATTCGCAAGACTACGGTGCGGAATAATTGCCAAAGGGTGAGCGATTTTTGCAAAACCAGCAAAATCGACAGAGCCGGCTGCTGGCTCCATCTCAATCCTGTCATTTCCGTCATTTTATCGTGATGGCAATGGATAGTTTTTACGCACCGTAGTCTTGCAATCCGTACTGAGTTGTGATATCTTTGATATACCATGAAATATTCAAGACAACGCAGAAAGACTTTCGTCGAAATTCTCAATTTTATCAACGGGCGCGACGTCCCGCGCCTACTCCTGTCGGCGGCCGTGTCCGGCGCAAGCGACGGTTCTCATTTCGCGGACGACGGCAGCCCATACGGAAGGGCGCCAGCCAGCATTGGGATCGGTGCCGCACTGCTCGGGTTGTTTCTGGCTGCCAGCTCGGTTTCAGTGGTGCTTGGACTGTGGACCATCGCCAAGGTCACTTGCATTCTCATCGGAAAAATACAGAGACCGAAGTACTACCCGCAGGAACGCAGCCGTCGTGCGCGGCTTGCGCGCGATCGGCGACGCGTCCGCGACCGTTTCACGCTGAGCAACTGCCCGAAGCCGAAGGAGCTGCTCGCGCAGTACGAGAAGGCGAAGTCCGGTGCACGCGAGGCACTGCGGTTCGGCTCGATGCTCTGCGACTTGGAGGCGTTCTGCGACAACTCGTTGCTCCGTAACGTGAACGGGGAGATCGTCGGGCGCAATCCTGGCATGAAGGGGTGGATCAGGGACAACTGCCCCGAACTGCTCCCGCACTACAAGAACGCAATGCGCTACAAGGGATTGGCGGAGAAGTTCCGGCAGGTGTCTGGAGCCGCCGATCCTCTGCCGGCAGCGGCGCTATTGGCGGAAGATGCCGGAGAGGCACTGAAGCCGCTCTGCGGGGATAGAAGCCGCAAGATTACGGTGCGGATGAAGAAGAGAAACGGGCTGCGGGACGGGAAGACCTCCAGTGCGGCATACGCGCTGGAGGCGGAGGAACTCATGGCGGCGTGGAGGGCTGCGAGCAAAATCCTCGACGAGTGCGAGGGAGACGCTAGACCACGGTGCGGAACAAATAATAAGGAGAGGGGCGAAGTGGCGAGACTGGAGAGGATTATAGAGGAAAGGCTTTGCGCAATGCCGGAAGGTGCGCTACTGATGGCTCGGTGGAGGGTTGGCGTGACCGTTTTAAGGGACCGAGGAAAAGAAAGCGCGTAGAGACGAACGAGAATGGGTTGGCGCGGGGCGGAGCAGGACGTGAATGGGTTGGCGCAGGGCAAATGAGGACGAGAATAGGTTGGCGCGGGCGGATGAGAAGAGACAGCGCGTTATAGCACGACGATTTGGGCGCGCGGGAATTGGGCTATGACCTTCGCGCCAGACTGCGAGACAGTCGCGGCGCCGCCTAGTTCCACAGCGGAAAAGGAAAGCGACCCCGCTGCGAGTACCGACTGCGCCACATCCCCCTGATAGGAGAAGCGGCTGACCGTCGCGGCAAAGGCGTTCTCGCCGGCCTCGCCTGCGGGCAGGACGCGCACCGACTCCGGCCTGACGCAAAGAGTGACGGCGTCGCCGACCTTCGGCGCAGCCTCGCGCATGACGTTCGCGGCATCGGCCACAACTTTGCCCAGCGCCGTCTCAACGGTCACGGCGGCCGCGTCAATAGCCGAGACCTTGCCGTCGAGGAAGTTCGCCTCGCCAATGAAGCCGGCGACAAAGCGGTTCTTCGGACGACGGTAAACCTCGGCCGGAGCGCCAACCTGCTCGACGTGCCCGCCGTTCAGGACGGCCAGCCTGTCGGCGATTGAAAGTGCCTCCTTCTGGTCGTGGGTGACATAGATCGCCGTAAGGCCGCGCTCCTTGCAGATGCGGCGGATTTCCGTCCGCATCTCGATGCGCAGCTTGGCGTCGAGGTTGGATAGCGGCTCGTCGAGCAGAAGACACTGCGGCTCGATCACCAGGGCGCGGGCGAGGGCCACGCGCTGCTGCTGGCCGCCGGAGAGCATGTTGGGCTTGTAGGAGGCGCGGTCAGCCATGTGGACGGCATCCAGGGCCCGCGCCACGCGCGCGGCTGCCTCCGCCTTGGGGACGCGGCGGATGTCCAGTCCAAACGCGACATTCTCCGCAACCGTCATGTGCGGCCAGAGCGCGTAGCTCTGGAAGACCATGCCCGTGTCGCGCTTGTGCGGCGGGAGGGAGGTGACGTCGCGGTCGCCGATGAAGATGCGGCCCGAATCGACGTCGTGGAAGCCGGCGATTGTCCTGAGGAGGGTCGTCTTGCCGCAGCCGGAGGGGCCGAGCAGGAAGAAGATTTCGCCAGGCTCAATCTCAATCGAAACGTGATCGACGGCGTGGACGCTGCCGAAATACTTAACTACATCGTCAATTCTAATTGGAACCGCCATCTTCGGCCTCCTTGGCGCCTTTTTCAATCTCCTCGGCTTCCTTCTTCACCTGGACGCTCACGGCACCCTTCACCATATTGAGGATCTTCGCGTATTCGGGAATCTTCTCATGGAAGACGGTCTTGAAGGGGATTTTAAGCTGGAGTGGGCGAAGGATGCTGCGCATCCGCTCCGACGACACGATGATCTCCTTCGGGCGGGCCTTGGACTTTGTGAGGAATTTCACCAAAGCCGAAGGCAGGAACTTGTAGAGCGAGCCGATGTCGGAAGCGGGGTAGAAGACACCGGTCTCGGGGGCCGGTGGCTTTGCGCCCTCCGCAGTCAAGGGGCCGAACTGCTGGATAGCGAAGAGATAGCCCAGCGGAAGGCGGCCATCCTCGCCGCGAAGGTTGACTGCATCCTTGTTCAGCAGGGCCAGCTTGGGTACGATGTCGAAGTCTATGCTGATGGCAGGCATGGTCTGCGGAAGGGCATTGACCTTCTCCACCGCCTTGTCGGAAACCGATATCGGGCGGCCTTCGCCGATTTCGGTGAACGGGGGCTTGAGAGTCCAACCCTCCTCCCATTTGGAGTCTTCGGTCTTCCAGCGGCGCACCCAGGTGCGGTTCGGGCCGAGCTGCTCGACGAGCGAGATGTCCTCCTCGGCACGCAGGAGGACGCCAAGCGTCTGGTTGAGGACCTTGGCAGTCGATTCCACCTCCACCTTGCTGAGGTGCCAGGGCATCCAGCCGGGGCGGAAGGAGACGAATGCGGGAACCTCATCGTCGCCCTCCTTGGCGTTCCCAAAGGTCGTCGCAGCGAGATGCTCAAGCTGGGATAGGTCGCCCCACTTGCGTAAGGAGCAGAGGACGATGGGCATTTCGAGGGAGCGCGTCTCGCCGTGGTTCTTGTCGCCGCCGGCGATGAGGCGGCAGTAGAGCGCGTCGGCGTTCCAGCCATAGACGATGACCAGGCCCTTGTCGCAGGCGTAGCGGCCGCGGCAGGGATGGACGAAGAAAGGCTCCGAGTAGCCCTCCGGGTGGATGGCGAAGGAATGGCGCTCGGCGAACCACTTCCAAGGCCGCATCCGCGAAATGGTGGCGAACTTGGAAAACACCTCAGTCCAGAGATCGTTTGGCGTTCCTAGGAAATGCTTGTCAATCATGTTTATTTTCTCCGCTCAGCGGGGAAAGTTCCATCCTTGACTTCGCCGACATAGGCGGAGACGGCGGAGACGACGGCTTCGCCGATTTCGGCGTAGCGCTTCACGAAGCTCGGCATCCCCTCCGGCGGGTTGATGCCGAGGAGGTCGTGCATCACGAGTATCTGGCCGTCGCAGTACGGTCCCGCGCCGATGCCGATTGTGGGGATGTCGATTTCATTAGTGATCTTCGCGGCCAGGGCGTCTGGCACGCATTCCAGGACAATGGCGAATGCGCCGGCAGCGGCCAGCGCCTTGGCGTCGGCCAGGAGCTTGTCCGCCTCCTCCTTGCCCTTGCCGTGCATCCCGTAGCCGCCGAAGGCAAGCACGGACTGCGGGGTGAGGCCGATGTGGGCGCAGACGGGGATGCCGTTGTCGACGAGGCGCTTCACAAGCGCGGCGCGCTCCGCACCGCCTTCGAGCTTTACAGAATCGGCGCCGCCCTGCTGGATCAGGCGGCCGGCGTTGCGCACGGCCTCGTCGTCGTTGACCTGGTAGGAGAGGAAGGGCATGTCGGCGATGACATGGGCGTCGCGGACGCCGCGCGACACGGCCGCCGTGTGGTGGACCATCATGTCCATAGTGACCGGCAGGGTATTCTCAAAGCCAAGGACGTTGTTGCCCACGGAGTCGCCGACGAGGATGACCTTGATGCCAGCGGCGTCGAAGAGCCGCGCAAAGGCGGCGTCGTAGGCGGTGATGCAGGCGATCTTCTCCACGCCCTTGCACTTCTTGAGCTTTGTGGTTGTCCAGTTCTTCATTTCACGCTCCTCTGCGCCAGCGGCGCAATCCATGCTAATACTCGAATATACCGACGCACTGATCGTTGCTAAACATCAGCTGGCGACTCAGCTGCTCCACGTAGCGCGTGCGCTGCTCGTAGTGCCATCCGCGCCGCGGCGGGGGCGGCGGGGGCTCGCGGCCGTCAAGGTATGGCCTTGGGGGCGGTGGCGGCGGGTCAGGCGGCACGAGCTCATCGTAGTATTCGGGAACGGAGCGGAAGTAATTCCAGACTTCGTAAACGCCGTTGGAGACAATCTGCGAGGACTTCGTTCCGGGATCGCCGAAGGCGAACCATGCGGCCGAGGTGGAGTCGCCAAGCTGGATGTATCCCTGCTGGACGCGCGCCTGGGTCGCCTGGTCCAGATAGGAGAAGGCCTGGACGTTGTTGGAGATGCGCTCCGCGCGGAGTTCGGCCTCTGTCATGCACCCGGTAGCCAGAAGCAACGTCGCCGCCGCCACTGCGGCGATGGCAGTATTGAGTTTCGTTTTCATCGGCCCTATTCTAGCATAACGCGCGAAGAAAAGAAACCGCTCCCTACATCTGCGATGTGGCGGACAGGACGGCGGTAGGGTTCTTCTCCAGGAAGTAGTCATGCGCCCAGCGCGTCGGGAAGAGGATCACCAGGTTTCCGTCGAGGTCGTGCGCCAGCTTCACGCCAATGCCGAGGTAGGCGTCGCGCCACTTCTCCTCGCTCTCGCCCTTCGGGAACCAGCGCACCAGTTCGAATGGCGCCGGCTCTATCCGCGGGTTTGCGCCGTATTCGGTCTGGAGGCGGTGCATCACCACGTCGAACTGCAGTTGGCCGACGGCGCCGAGAAGGCGCGTGTTGAGGCCGGTCTCGGGCGTGGTGAACGCCTGGATCACGCCCTCGTCGAGAAGCTGCGAAAGCCCCTCGTGGAACTGCTTCTGGCGGTCGGTGCCGACATTGCGGATGGTGGCGAACGCCTCCGGCGAGAAGCGCGGAATTTCGTCGTAGCGGATTGACGGGTCGGTGGTGAGGGTTGCGCCGATCTTGAAGGCGCGGTGCATCACAAGGCCGACAATGTCGCCGGGAAGGGCCGTCTCGACAGTCTCGCGCTCTTGGGCAAAGAGCTTCTGCGGGTATGAGAGGCGGATGGGCTTGCCGCCATCGGGGTCGAGGACGGTCATGTCCTTTTCAAAGGTGCCGGAGCAGACGCGCAGGAAGGTCAGCCTGTCGCGGTGGCGCGGGTTCATGTTTGCCTGGACCTTGAAGACAAAGCCTGAGAAGGTGTCGGAGTCGGGGTCGATGGGCGTGCCGTCGGGGAGGCGGCGCGGCTGGGGAGGGGCGCCGAATTCGACAAAGTGGTCGAGGAGGTTCTGGACGCCGAAGTTGGTGATGCCGCTGCCGAAGAACACCGGAGTGAGACGGCCGGCGGCGAGGGCCTCGCGGTCGAATTCGCCACCCGCGAGGGAGAGCATCTCGACCTCCTCCAGCCACTTCGCGTATTCGTCGGCGCCGAGGAGGGCGGCGATTGCGCCGTCTCGGTAGTCGGCGACCTTGACAGGCGCCTTGCGCGCGCCATGGGCGGAGCGTTCGTAGAGGTGGACGACATTGTTCAGGCGGTCGAAGATGCCGCAGAAAGTCTCGCCGTTGCCGATGGGCCAAGTCACTGGGAAGGCGGAGATGCCGAGAACCTTCTCAAGTTCGTCGATGAGGTCGAGGGGTGGGAGCGCGGGGCGGTCCATCTTGTTCATGAAGGTGAAGATGGGGATTCCGCGCAGGCGGCAGATTTCAAAAAGCTTGCGGGTGCGCTCCTCGATGCCCTTTGCGGCGTCGATCACCATGATTGCGGAATCGACGGCGGTGAGGACGCGGTAGGTGTCCTCGGAGAAGTCCTTGTGGCCGGGGGTGTCGAGGAGGTTGATTACGCAGCCGCCATACTCGAACTGCAAGAGAGTGGAGGAGACGGAGATGCCGCGCTCCTTTTCAAGCTCCATCCAATCGGAGGTCGTGGTCGGGGCGTTGCGACGCGCGCGGACGGAGCCTGCAAGCTGGATGGCGCCGCCATAGAGGAGGAGCTTTTCGGTGAGGGTTGTCTTACCGGCATCGGGGTGCGAGATAATCGCGAAAGTCCGACGCCTGGCGATTTCGTCATGGCGTGATGTCATCTGTTCTCCAGCCCCCAAACGAACAGTCGCTTTTTTGAGGAAAAATGGTCGGGGCGTCGGGATTTGAACCGCCCGACTCCCGATATCCCTTTATTCATGCGTTAGCATTTCAAGCATGATTAGCATAAAGCGTCCACCGTTCGTACACCTTAAAATTCTACCCTTTCCCCCTCTTTTGTCAAGCTATCGGGCACCGAGCCCAATCCAAATTGCCAAATGTCTTCCGGGCTATTCGCTGGGTCTGCCTCAAGTGTTCGGCCGCCTTGCCCGCCGAGAAGTCGATTGAGTGGCAAACGCCCTCGAAACCCTGTGTGAACCACGTTGTCCCTTCAATCGCTTCGCGGACGCTTTTCAGCTCGTCGCTGGCCGCGAGCAGGTTCCGGAGGTATTTGGCTTCGGGATATTGCATCTGCAATAAATTCTTGCCGGCGCACTCCTCGGCATTGCTTCGCATTTCCCCGACGTGGTTGTAGAGCGACACGACTACGGCGTTGAAGTCGGCTTCGGCGTGGTCGCGGATGGCGTTGATGTAGTCGTAGAGCGCCGACTGCATCTCGAATATCCTTTGAGGCGTCAACCGGAATTTCTCAGTCGGTCGCTCAATGCGCTCGGCACGGCCTGTTTTCCTGTTCGTAAATTCTACGCACGACCCCCAGATTTTCTCGTAGGCCGCCGCGTAGCGCCGCCAGTGGACGGCAACCCTTTGCCCGACTATTCCGCCGGCCGGCTCGACCATGTCGGCGGCGAGAAGGATTTTCGGCGTGACGAGCAACATCGCGGGCACGGCGCTTTCCGTGTATATCTCCCGGTCGATCTCGTCTTCCGCCGTCGTCAGGTCGTAGAGGTGGAAGTTGGTGTCTGAGGTCACGCCGTCCAGCCATGAGGCAATCCCCTCGTAAGCCATCACGGCTTCTGAACACCGATCCTGCTCGTCCGGATCCTCGACGTACTTGTTTGCGACGTTGTCCACAAAGTATTCGAGATTGTCGAAAATGTCGTGCTCGTTCTCGAGCTTTTCCAGAATGGCGTCAGATGGTTTTTTCATGCGTCAATTATACCATTTCGGCCCCTCCCCTTTGTCAAGCATTTCAAGCATGATAAAAAAAATTTCTTGACAGGTGTAAATACACCTGCTATAATTATCTCATCATTTTTTTCGGAGACATCATGCCAAACAAGAGATCAGACGAAAAGCGATTGGTAACTTTTTGGTTCACGCACAAAGAGGCGGAGCTGCTTGCTGCGGCCGCATCAAGTCAGGGCCTGAACATGACTGACTTTGTGAGAATGGCAATCTCCGAACTCATCGCTAAGGAGCAAATGAATGAACATAACAACGCAAAGCGTGGCACTAGCAATAACGGTTGAAATGAGCGAGGCCGAGTTCGCCACCCTGACCGAAGCGGCGCGCCGCGCCGGCGTCTCGTCTGTCGGAGAACTGATCCGGGCGCAAACTCTTTCTTCATGCGGAGGTGTAAATACACCCGACGGGGAAAAGAGAATTTCAGCTTAATTCTTTACAGTTTTTTTACCGAGGTGTATATACACCGCAACCAGGAGAAGCAACAATGCAATACGAAGAGTACAAAGAAATCAGGAAGAAGCTGGGGCGCGCCTACCTCTCCCTCGAGGGCTACCAACAGATCGTCGAGCCCGCCTACATGGCGCTCACCAACACCGACAAGGACGAGTTCTGCGCCCTGTCCGACGGCGTGATCGCCGACATCGCGACCCTCGCCGAGATGGAGCGGAAGGCGTGGAGGCGGGTCGAGCAGGAGTCCCAGGACGTCGCCGCCCTCATCGACAAGATCGGCGAGAAGGACGAGGACGCCAAGAAGCTCGCGGAGCAGGTCAAAAGCCTCGAGGCCGAGTGCTTCGAGGCGGTCGCCGAGACCGGCGCCGCACACGCCGCGCTTGACGCGCTGCTCGGCACCCTCCCCCCGGCCGCCGTCCGGAAGTTCATCGTCGCGGCGACGCGCCGCAACCCCGCCGCCTTCGCGGCCGCCGTAAAACAAGCTTAGGGAACGCAACCATGCCATCTTTGGGTTCCATGTCTCCACACACCCAGGGGGAGCGCCAGTCATCGGCGCCTCTGACCAGCCTCGCGCCAGCTGCCCCCGAAGGCGCACTTTTTCGGGAAGCCCTGGACACGGGCAGCCGCGTAGGAAAAGGGCAGCACAAAACCGGCCACGGACACGCGCCATCCGGCCCACAAGGCGCAACTAATTTGGAATAACGCGCCTCGTGAGGCGCCTAGGAATGGCAAAGCGGAAAGACGCTTGACGGCGGGACAGACCGCACTAACTAGAACCAAAACCAGAACCAAGGAGAAGCAAAAAAATGGAAGCAGTAGAAAGACAATGCAGGCCCGAAACGCTAGAGGACATCGCGCACGGCCTGGACTCCGTCGCGGGGCTGTACTACCCGCACCCGGCATGCCCGCGAGAGTACAACGAAATGGCGCGGAAGGGCCTCAAGGACCTGAGCGTGAGGATCCGGGCGGCACGCGACCTCGAGCTCGCCAAGATACGGGCGGCCGCCAAGACGGCGTTCTTCGACGCCTACGAGATGTCGCGCCGGCTGAGCGCCGACGGCACCGGGGACCCGGACATGGTCGCCCTGGCGCAGGCGATCACGAAGAACTGCGCCGATATCCTGGGAGGCGAGCCATGAGCAAGCTGAAAGAGCCGACGCGCTGGCCTAACGGCAAGCGCCCGACCAAGAACGAGGTCAAGATCGAGATCCATTCGCGCCGGATGGGCTATTTCTGCCAGACCCTGCCGTTCAAGGGCGGGGAGCTGGCAGGCGGCGACATCGCCGAGGCCCTGACGCGGATCATGTTCGCCGTCGGCTTGTGGCTTGCCGGGCAGATCCCCGGCGAGCCCGCGGAAGAGAGGGAGGGCCCTAAAGATGGCAAGTGACATCCTCGAACGCCTGCGCAAGATCGCAGCCCTCGCCGCCCGAGGGGTGGGCGGCGAGGCCCGCAACGCCGAGAAGCTGCTTGCGGACGCCGCCAGGCGATACCACATCGACCTGGCGCAGCTGGACGGCGCCGAGCGCCGCCCCCATCTCTTCTACCACGGCCCGGAGGCGTGGCGGAGAACCCTGATGTGCCAGCTCATCATGAAGCGCGACCGCAAGGCCGAGATATTCAAGCTTTTCGAGGCCGGGAAGCGGGTGAAGATCAGCACGGCGCTGCGCATCATCTGCACCGACGAAGTGTTCGTCGAGGCCGCCGCGGCGTTCCCCGTCCTGGCGGAGGGCTACATGCGCCAGAGGCGGGCGCTCCTGCGGGCGTTTCTCCAGGCGAATGACCTGCTGCTCCCTCCCGACGAGGGCGCCGAGCGCCGGCTGACGGAAGCGGAGCTGGAAATGGCGAGGGACGCCAGCCGCCTTTCCATCGGCATCGATCGGACGCAGATCCACAAGCAGCTGGCCGAGGCGAAATAGGCAACCGCCGAAACCACAAGGAGACAACGACATGGCTACGAAGAAGGCCGAGAAGCCCAAGGCGAAGAAAACACCGCCAGAGCCGAAGAAGCCGCCAGAGCCGAAGAAGCCGCAGACTCTCGAAGAGCTGCTGAAGCCCGCGAACGCCTACGAGCGCAAAATCGCCGAGCACATCCGCGCACGGCACGACGAGGCCATCGAGGCCGCAATCGTGAAACACCAGCGCTCCATAAAAGACTGCCTCAAATACATCGCCGGCGAGGCGCGCAAGCAGGCCAAGGGCAGCAACTGCGTGATGATGGACGACGACGAGGTTTTCGGGCTGGCGGCGCACTTCTTCCTGGACGGCGACACGCCGAGCGGCGTGGAGGCGGGAGAGGGCGTGGACGCCATCGCGACGACCCCAGGAGAGGCAAAGAAGGCCCCCAGGAAGGACGCCGAGAAGAAGCCGGCGAAGAAGGAGAGCAAGAAGGCCAAGGCCGACGAGAGCCAGATGTTCTTCGGCTTCTTCGAGGAGACCAAGGACGTGAAGAAGGAGGGTACGGCGGAATGAAGAGCGTGAAAATATACCTCACCGAGGAGGAGAGGGCAATGGTGCGCGCCCAGAGGGCACGGCTTTTCCCCGACAACCGCCAGCACTGCCATGTCGTGCTACGGCCGCGCGCCGACGGCGAGGTAGAGGTCATCTACTGCTTCTCCCGCAAGTTGAGGCCGAAGGGCGCCGCGCCACGCATTGAGGTGATGGCGACTGCCTGCACGGCATCGGACGGCGACAAGATATTCTACCGCAACCTCCGCTTCACGCCCGCAGGCGGCTATGCCGTCCACGACTGGACTGCGCCCATGAACGGAACGAACTGGGGCGAGTCGGATGTCTCGGGGAACGGCAGGGGAGAGCCCTGCGGCCCGGTCGCGAACCCCGACGCGCTTTCAGCCGCGGCACCCCGCTACCGTCATGCAGCAATGGACGAGCAGTCTCCAATACGCCCGGCGACATACCTGCGCGCCCTGCGCGGCAATCCCGGCGCGGAACTGCTGTACAAGGCCGGACTGGAACAGCTGATAATGCCGTCCATCCTGCGCCATGCGCGCGAACTGGGGCCGTTCATCGCAAGGAACCGCGCGGAGATCAAGCGGCTGCAGGCGGGCGCGGCCACGGTGCTCCAGGCGTGGCGCAGGGGCATTTCCATAAAGGATGCCCACATGCGGAAGGAGGCGGCGCTGGAACTCCGCTCGATCGCGAGGGCGCCAGGCGCCGACATCCTTGACATCTGGCACTTCTTCAAGAAGCTGAACATCTCGGCATGGGAATATGCCAGCCACTGCGCCCGCTGCAGGAAGCTGGGACTCGACGCAGGCGCATACATGCCGTCGCCCAAGAACTACCGAACCGTGGCGGAGCGGGTCGAGCAGGACTTCGCCCGATTCGAAGCGGAACGGCGGGAGAAGGAGCGCGCACGGCTCGCAGCGGAGAACCGCAAGAGGCTGAGGCGCTTCGCCGAGATGGAGGCCGAGGCCGCGAAATCCTGCCCCGATGTCGCGGGCGTCGTGGCGGTGTTCCCGCAAGCGCCTTCCGACCTTGCGAAAGAGGGCAAGGCAATGGGGAACTGCATCGGGAACGGACTCTACATGACCGAGGTGGCGCACGGATTCTCGGTGATCGTGTTCCTGCGCGAGGCGGCGAGCCCCGACACGCCGTGGTGCGACGTGGAACTTAAGCGCGAGGGGAAGAAGTGGGTTGTAGTCCAGTGCTACGCGAAGCGCAACACGCCCGCGCCCGATGTGGCGAAGGAGGCGGCCAAGGCCATCGCCGAGGCGATGACGAAGGCGGCGCAGAGGAAGGCACGCAAGGCAAAGAAGGAGAACGGGAGGGCCGCATGAAGAAACAACACGACTACGACATCCGGGAGGCGCTGATGCGCTCTCCTGAATACGCCGAAGAGCAAGCCACGAAACGCAAGGCGGCGTGGATCTGCGCGACGATCGCTTACTTCGCGCTGGCCGTCATTGAGCCGCGTGCTGCAGTCCTGCTCGCCTATGTTGTAGGATGCGCCATCATGGCCCGAGATTGATTTACCCGAAACGGCGGAAAACCGCCACGACACCCCGGAAAGACGGGGAACTTTTTCAAGGAGAAAACATGAACACAGATCTGCCTAACAAGGAAGTAGAAGCAAGGGCAGGCGTAATGCCTGCTCCTGAGGTTGTGTGGGCGCGCCCCTTATGGATCACTGGCCGCTACGGCATCGGGGCATGCACCCTCGAAAGGGCATGGCGCGCCGGCAAGATCACGCGCTCGAAGCTGGACGACGGCCGGGCTGGCACGGTCGTGTATCTCGTCGCCGACGTTGAGAACTGGATAGCCGACCGAATCGACAGGCCGGAAAAGAAGATGGCGTCCAAGGGCGCTTCCCCGCACTCCAATGAGGTTATTGACAAGGACAAAAACCAAGTTGGGCAACCAGTCGAGTCGATGGTCGGGGCCGAGGGGGGCCAAGGTACTACCAGCCCCAATCGCCCGTAGGTGCCCGAGACGCGGCCTCGTTTCGTGTGTGGAATTTTAGAAAGTTGACAAAACTGGGTGTGAACATGTTAACAGTTGACGACATAGTGGCGAAATTGCCAGGGGCACGCAAATCTGGCAAGGGGTACAGCGCAAAGTGCCCCGCCCACGAGGACAAAAACGCCTCGCTCTCGGTCTGGCAGGACGAGCACGGCAACACAGGCCTGCACTGTTTCGCCGGGTGCCATCGACGCGACATCTGCGCAGCGTTGGGCATCAAAGAGGAGATGCTATACGCCGACTACGACGAGCGGCGGCAGAAAAAGCCCGCCAGCAAGGTCGTGGCGCGATACGACTACATCGACACGACCGGCGCGCCGATTGTGCGCGTCGAACGCCTGGAAGGAAAACGGTTCCGGCGCCTCTCTCCGGACGGAAACGGCGGCTGGAAATTTGGCGGTACCGACAACGCCGTGGCGCTCTATCACTGGCCGGAACTCGCCAGCGCCGTCCGAGCCGGAAAGACCGTGTTCCTGGTCGAGGGCGAGAAGGACGTGGACAACATGTGCCGCGCCGGGGCCGTGGCGACGACGTTCCTGGGCGGTGCCTCGAACTGGACCCGCATCAAGGAAAAGCCGGAGTTTTTCAGGGAGTTCGTCGGCGCCGGGCAGGTTTACATCATCTCCGACCGAGACACCGCCGCGAACAAATACAAAGGGCAGCATTTCGCCCTAGATGAAAAGGAGGCTCTCGCAGCTCTCGGCGTCAAGGTGCGCGCCGTCTGCCTCCCCGAAACGATCGGCCTTAAGAAGGTCAAGGACGCTTCCGACGCGCTTGAGGCCGGCTGGGATCTGACTAAGATAGAGGAATGGTGCAAAACTGCAGACGAGGTGACGCTGCCGCAGGATTTGCCCAACCTCGACATTAGTTCGGGTGCGGGTGGCGTGAAGCGCAAGCCAGAGGAGGCGGCGACGCTGCGGGAGGCCATAGAGGTTGCCATAGAGGATGCCGCGTGGTACGACGACCGGGGACGCATGCACCCGCCCCGGGCCGAGGAGAAGCGCGCCGCAGTCAAGGCGGCCGGCGTCGAATGGATGTTTGCGCACGGCGGCTTCTACCGCGACACCGAGTCGTCCGGGAGCGCCGCGCTGTATTTCTACGAGAGCGCGACCCGCCGCCTCTACAGCATGGAGAAGGACAGCGAGCCATTCGAGTTCTGGGCAGGCTGGGCGAGCGGACTGGATGCCATAACCAACGAGTTCCGGACTTTTCTTCGGGCGTGCCGAGAGGCGGCGATGTATGATTCGAGGTCCGTTGAGGTCGTGCCGTCGCTGTTTTGGGAAAGCCGCGACAACGCTCTATATATCTCGAACGGCGACGGCGAGATGGCGCGGATCACCGAGGGCGGAGTCGAAATCGTCGAGAACGGCACCGACGGCGTCCTTTTCCGGATGGGGCGGACCTGCGCGCCCTGGAACCTGCTGGACGAGTCCGAGGGCGTGCCGCTCTACGCCATGCGCCTCGTCGGCGGGATCTCCACCCCGGACAACCCGCTCGCGCCCCTGCTGCTCCTCCTGTGGATACTCGCCCTGCCGCGCAACCTCAAAAACAAGCCGCCATTGTCGCTCTGCGGCGACGTCGGCAGCGGCAAGACTCGGAGCGCCCGCGGCATCTACGAAATCCTCGGGCTCACCGAGCGCATCTCAACAGCCGAAAAGACAGACAAGGGAGAGGAGCAGTTCTGGGTGTCCGTCGGCTACGGTGGGATATCGACCATCGACAATGTGGACTCAAGGTGCCACTGGCTGGCCGACGCAATTTCCGGGGCCTCGACAGGCGGGCAGAAGGAGAAACGCACCCTCTATACAAACGCCGACCTGACCTTCCACCGCTCGCGATCGGCCGTCGTTCTCACCTCGGCCAATCCCTACTACGCAGCGGACGCCGGCCTGGCCGACCGACTCATCAACATCGTTTTCGAGCGCCAGGATGGGCGCGCCACTTCGGATGGCGAACTCTCCGACGAGATATCCAGGGCGCGGGATGGTCTGATGACCTGGCTGTGCTGGACTCTCTCCCGCGCACTGCGCGTCAGGGAGACGCCGCCGAAGGGGCTCAACCGGCGGCACCCTGACTGGGCAGACTGGTGCTGGCGGTGCGGTGTCGCCCTCGGTTTCAGGGAGGAGGCCGAGAAGGCGCTTAATCGCGCCGAGGCTGACAAGCCGCTCATCTCCGTGATGAGCGACCGTTTCCTCGGCGCCGTCCTGGTGCGCGTGATGACCGAACTCGGCCGACCGTGGGAAGGAACCGCCAACGAACTGCGGAATCTCCTCGTCAAGGGCGGTGGTGACGACTGCGGCCACGATCCGGCAACCCGGATAGTCTTCCCCGCCGGAGCCGTGACGCCTGAGGAATACGACGAGCGGGCGAAACAGACCCTTACGGCGCACTACATCGGCATCTACTTCAAAAACACAAAAGTCGCTTTATCAGAACTTCTAGGATTATCCTCGCGCATCTCCGCCGGGCACACTTTATGGCGTCTTTCGCCGCCAGGTGATCGAAGATCACTTGGTGGGGGTGGTGGGGTTGAAATGCCTTTTCAAACTTTTATAAAGAAAAAATTTTTCAATGAAAAAGTTAAAAATGGGGGTTCAACCCCACCAACCCCACCTCTTGACGAATCCTCCGTCCAGCCCGCCGAGGGTGGCGAAACAACCGCCGAAGCCCCTGTCGGCACATTCACCGACGCCGTGACCGGCGAGACGGTGGAGGACGGACCCTACAACCCCTGAAAGGAGGAAGTATGAATAAGGCAGAGTTAAGTATGGCAAAACCGCTCCTTAAAGTCAAGCCGTCGGAGCTTGCGGTGATGCTGGGCGTCTCGCGCCAGGCGGTCGCGAAGGCGCTCAAGGATCCGGCCGCGCCGCCGCTGGACGCCGACGGCAAGATCGAGGCCGAAAAGGCGCTGGCCTGGTACGCCACTCGCGGCGCCCGCGGTGCGAAGGCCGTTGCGCAGTACCGTGATGCGATGTTTCGCGGCGATGTCACGGGCGGCAAAGGTGCGGGGCGGGCGGGCAAGGCGCCGGAAGTGCCGCCGATAGTCGAGTCGCGTAAGCGCCAGGCGTGGGCGCAGGCTCAGTTGGCGGAGATCGAGCTGAGCCGGGAGCGCGGGCTGCTCGTCCCCCGCGAAGATGTTGAGCGCCTCGGCGCCCGCGACGGCGCGACGGTGCGCGACGCGCTCCTCGCCCTGCCGTCGGAGATCGCCCCGGCGCTGGCCGACGCCGCCATGGCAGGCGGGGCCGCCGCCGTCGCGGATTTGCTGGACAGCCACGTCCGCCGCCTGCTCTCCGCCTGGGCGCACACGTGGCAGGTAATGAGGTGCGAGGGGGAGGCCGCCGATGACTGATGCCCCCGCAATCCGTCCGCCGCTATCGTTCGCCGCGCCGCCGCCGGCTCTCTCACTCGTAGAGTGGGCGGAGTCAAACATCATCTTCGGCGCACGCCAGCCGTCCGCCTACAAGGGGCCGTGGCGCGCCTCCGTTGCGCCCTACGTGCGCGGCATCATGGACGCGCTAGACAAGCCGACCACGCGACTCGTTGTCGTCGAGGCCGGCGCGCAGACGGGCAAAACCACTCTGGCCTATGTGTGGCTGGCGCGTGCAATGGCCTGCTCGCCCGGCCCGGCGCTTTTCGTCTATCCTTCCGAGGATCTGGCGCGGGCCGCATCGGCGCGGCGCATCCAGCCGCTGTTCGAGGATTCGCCCGCGCTGGCTGCTCTCATCCCGAAGGACCGCAAGGCCGGTTGGCAGTACCTGAGCTACGATCTTGTAAACGGCGGCGCGGTAGCCGGCGTCGGCGCCAACTCCCCCGCGCAGATCTCGTCGCGTCCCGTCCGCTACCTCCTCCTCGACGAGGTGGATAAGTTCCCGGGCGAGAAGGCCGACGAGGCCGACGCCGTGTCGCTCGCGCTCCAGCGCACCAAGGCTTTTTGGAATAGCCAGACTCTGATGCTCTCGACGCCGACGACGCCGACCGGCGCGATCCATTCGTCCTACCTGCGCGGCACGCGCCGCGCCTACGAGATCCCCTGCCCCGCGTGCGGCGCCTGGTTCGCGCCCGCGTGGAAGACCTGCGTCAAGTGGCCGGACGGCCAGCCCGGCCTAGCGGCGCTTGTCTGCCCGCAGTGCGGCCAGTCCTTCACGGAGGCCGGACGCCGCGCAGCGGTCGGCGCCGGGCGCTGGAGCGATCCGCTTCCGGACGCAGAGCCGGGCGTCGAGTCGTTCCGCGTTCCCGGCATCCTCGCGCCGTGGGCCGACCTCCCCGCGCTGGCGCGGAAATTCATCCGTGCGGCGCACGAGCCGGACAAGCTGCGCGACTTCATCAACAGCGACTTGGGCGAGCCTTTCGTGCCGGCCGACGCCCGCGTGTCGGGCACGCAACTCGAAGGGCGCGCCGCCGACTACCCAGACTGCTCGCCGCGGTGGAAGGACGAAGACGGGGCTGGCGGCGTAGATTCCAACTATGTGACGTTTGGCGGAGTGGACGTCCAGAAGGGCTACATGGTTGTCGTGATGCGCCAGTTCCGCCGCTCCGACGCCGCCTCGGCGCAGGTGTGGCGCGGCCAGCTCCACGCCTGGGCGGAACTCGACGACCTCATGGCCGAAATGAACTGCGAGGCCTGCTGCGTCGATGTCCGGTACCGCGCCGACGAAGTCTATGAGGCCGCGCTCTCCATCGCTGGCGTCTGGCCGGTGGTCGGCGTCGCCGGCTTCCGCGTCCCGACGCTCTACGAGCAGCGCACCGTGGACATCGACGAAGGCAAGCGCGGCCAGGGGCGCGGCCGCACCGTGCAGGTCCTAGTAGCCAACTCCAACGCGCTCCTCGACATGCTGGCCGATCGCATCGCGGCGAGGCACGGCGCGCCGCAATGGGAGATCCCGCGGGCGGCGCTGTCCGACATCGACTACTGCAGTCAGATGACGGCCATGTACCGCGCAAACGGAGTTTGGGTCAACCCCAACAAGCTCGCCGAACACTTTATGGACGCAGAGAAGCTCGTGCTCCTCGCGGCCGAATACGCCGGGGTGCGGCCGCCGCTGGACGGCGTGACCGGCGAAAACCAATCTGCCGCCTCCGAGGCGGAGGCGGAGTAACCAAAACAAAAGCAAGGAGAATGCAAATGGACAAAGACAGGGAACGGGGAACAGGGAACGGGGAACAGGGAACGGGAGACGTTTGCCGACATCGCCGCCGTTGCGCTGTTGGTCGCCGCCGACATGAGGTGCATGGAGCTGAAGTGCTGGAAGGGCCGGCGCATGGGCGAATACGCCGTCGCGCTGATGCTTGACGGCTACGCCTCCAGGCTTGAGGGTGCGTGCAACCGCCAGCCAAGGAAGGAAGGGGAAATGTCGGACGCGCTCCGCCACTGCGGCTACACGGACATGGACCTTGGGGGCGGCGACACTCTCTCCGATGGCCGTAGCGTAACCGTCGCAGCGGCGGAACAGCGGCTGCACTTCGCCCGCGTCGAAGCCGAATATGCGGGCATGCTCAACATGGCGGCAGCGCGCAAGGCGCTGAAGGAAATCCACGCCTGGTGCCATAACCAGGACAACCCGGATTGTCTTGTGCGCGAGAACTGCGAGGAGCTGGCGGTCGCCGCGCTGGCTGCGCCTGCGCGCAACTGCGACTTGATCGCCAACGAGCTGAGCATCGACCCGGAAAGAGTTCCGGGGGCGCTCAACAAATGCGAGAACGCGCCGATCCGCGAACTCATCCGCTGGCTCTTCGCCAAGGCGGAAGGAGGCGCGCAGTGAGCAAGGCACTCAATCACTGTGGCTATCTCTGCGCAGACTGGCCATCTGGCGGCTGCACCATAAGTCTCTCAACGCCCTTTGCCGGCGCTGAAATAATCTCCGAACTTATCCCGGTGCCCAGGCGCGAACGGCATTGGGCCTTTGGCGTCTGTGTCAAGAACAACAACGGTGTCGGCTGGTCGGTGTCCGGCCAGTTTGGCAACTGCGGGCACTATTTGGCAAAGCGCCTGCTCTGCTCAATCGCGCTAGAAATGCGCAAGTCATACTGCCACCGCAACCGCAAGATCCAAAAACGCGCCCAGGCTAGAGCCAGGGCCGCAGAAGAAGAGGCAAGCCGTGAGACTACTCAGGAAAATTAAGCGGCATCTGTTCGGCGAGAATTGGGGGCCGGCGTCCGTCCGGATCCCCGCGAAGTGGCGCCGCGCCGGCGGCGAGGGCGTCCGAGTCCTCGTCATCGACGGCGGCGTCCCGGACCATGCCGCAGTCGTCGGCGCGATCGACGTCAAGGGCAGCCGCAACTTTGTCTGGAACGAAGGCAAGGAGGATCTCGGCGGCCACGCCACATCCGTCTGCGGCGTGCTGCTGGCCTGGGCGCCCAAGGCTGAGATCACATGCTACAAGGCCATGGACAGGGACGGCCACTCCGACGGCTGCATGGCCGTCCTGGCCGCGCTCCGCGCCGCTGTGGACTTCGGCGGCTTCGACATCGTGAGCATCTCCATCGCCGCCTACCGGGGCGCCTCGAAGCTGCATGAACCGATCCAGGAACTCGCCGCCGCTGGCACCATCGTAATCGCGGGCGCCGGGAACGACCCCGCGAAAGGCCTGGCCTACCCGGCCAAATGGGATGAGGTGGTCGCCGTCGGCGCGTCCAACCGCAAGGGCGAGACAGCCGAGTTCTCGGCGGACGGCGCGGACATCATCATGCCCGGCGTGGACATCCGCGTCCCATGGAAGGATGGCGGCTGGCGCGTCGCGAGCGGCACGAGCCTTGCCGCGCCGGCGGCTGCCGGCCTCGCCGCACTCGCCATCTCGGCATGGCGCGCCGAGGGCGCCGAGCCCACGGCGGAAGCGGTGTGCGATCGGATCGCCGCAATCGGGAGGAGGGGGCCATGAGCGCCGTCGAGGACTACATCGTCAGGAACCGCCTCGACTACCTCACGGCGCGGGCGCTCGAATGCCTCCTGGAGGCCGACCGACTCGTCCGCCTGAAAGCCGAAAGCTGCGGATGCACGGACACTCTCATCCGTGCGGACCTCGAAGCGCGCGTCCGATACCTCCAGTCGTCCGCGGGCGAACCCCGCAACCCGAATCCCGAATCCCGCTACTTGAACCCATGAACCGCGACATCGAAATCACCCTCGGCTCCGTCGTCGAGAAGGCCGCGCCCGATCCGAAACCCGTCCTTTGCTTCGCCCACTGCCCGGCCCTCGACGCCGACCCCGTCGCCGTCTCGGTGCGTGCCGCGAACTTCGCCCGCCAGGTCTTGGACAGGATCTGCGGCAACAGGGAGGGCACTATCATAGAGGGCTGGCCGGAGGAGGCCGAATACCGCCATCTCTGGCACATTACGCTGCGCCTCGCGCCGACGCGGGGGACCCGCGCCAGCGTCTCGGCCGACTATTCGGCGATGCCTGACTGCCCGCTGGAGCAGCGCCAGGAGATGATGCAGATCTACCGCGCCTTCCGGAAGGCCATGCGCGAGGGCGCGAAATGAAGGACGATGGCATGGACAATGCGCGGCGCCTTCTCTTCTCCTTCGCGCAGCTCACGCAGAAGGAGATGGCGTTCGTCCATGCGCTGATGCGCGGGAGGACCGTCTGCGACGCCGCGCAGTCCGTCGGGATGCGCCGCAACAACGGCATGCGCTACCTGCGCCAGATCGTCCGCCGGCATCCCGAGTTTTCGGTGCTGCTGCCTGCCGATGATACGCGCGCTAAGCCAAAACGGCAAGAATCTAAATAGTTTTTGATACGGGGAGCGCCATAGGGTGGAAAGGGCACCACCTTGGCGAAACCAGATATAAAGGCCCAGATCGAGGCCGACATCGAGGTTCTCCGGACGGCATACGTCGCGGAGGCCGAATCTCGTTTTAATGCCGGCTCAACCGAGCTCGCCGAGGCGCGCATCCTCGTCAACCGCTGGGCGCAATACGCGCTGGTCGCGGCCGCCGCGTCGTCGGGCCTCGACGTGTCATCCTACTCCATCGGCGGCCGCTCCGTGACTAAGAACGACATCGGCGCCATCCAGGACAAGGCCGACGGCCTCCTCGACCAGGTCAAGGCGATGCTCGGCAAGGGCGGCGGCGCCCTCCGCGCCGATCTCCGGGAGGCGTTGGCATGAGCTGGCTCCGCTCCATCCTCGACGCCGCGCTCGAATCGACGGCGCGCATGTCGCTCCGGGTCCTCGGCCGCGCCGAACCGGGCGACGAAGACCGCCTCCTCCCGCAGGCCGACCGCGACGCCGTCCTGGCGCGTTGCCACGACCTCAGGCGCAACAACCCGATCGCGCAGGGGGCCATGGTCGCAATGGAGGACAATGTCGTCGGCGGCCACGTGACAATGCAGGCGCGGACATCCGATGCGGCGTGGAACGCGAAGGCCGAGGAATGGCTGAAGACGTGGTCGAAGGGCGCCGACACCTCCGGGCGCTACACGTTCGCGGGAATCCTCAAGGAGTGCGTCCGCTCGCGCCTTTTCGACGGCGAGCTGCTCCTCGTCCCGCATGCGTCGGGGCGTCTCATCCTCGTCGAGTCGGAACGCATCCGCCCGGCGCGGGGCGAAGACCTGGCGTATGGACAGGACGACCTCGGCCGCGTCCTCTGGTGGAATGTCGCGAACCGAGACAAGAAGACCGGCGGCTTCCGCAAGGATTCGGCTTCCCGGCGCATCCGGTCGGCAATCCATGTCACGCGCACTACGCGACCCGACCAGGTGCGCGGCTGGCCCGACCTCGCCACCGTCGCGAACGTCTGCGCCGACATCGGCGAAATAAACTCGGCGAACCTTAAGAAATACAAGATGGGGGCGCTCGCAGCGTGGACGCTGCAGGGCGGCGGCCAGCTCAGGGGCCGCTCCTCGCGCCCCGGCACGCACCCGCTAGCGCAGTTCAAGGACGGCACCATCTATGAGCTCGAGCCGGGCCAGACCCTCTCCTCGTTCGCCAACAACCAGCCTGGCGGCGAATACGCTCCCTTTGTCAAACTGAACCTCCAGCTCATCTCGCTGAGCCTCCGCCTCCCCTACGAGTTCCTCCTGATGTACTTCGCGGACTCGACCTTCGCCTCGTCGAAAGTCGCCATCCTCCAGGCCGCGAAAACCATGAACGGCTGGCGCGACTGGCTGGAGCAGCAGGCCATCATGCCGATCATGGCATGGGCCGTCGCGGAGGCCATCCGAAACGGCGAGCTGCCGGCCGCGCCAGTTGACAAGAACGGGCGCTCGGAATGGGACAAATGGCAGTGGATGCGGCCTGGGTACGACTGGGTTGACCCGCAGTCCGCCGTCCAGTACCACGTGACGGCGCTCCGTTCCGGACTCACGACATACTCCGAGGCCCTTGGATCCTATGGATACGATTTCGAGGAGACGATGGAGGCGCGCGCCAGGGAAGCCGTGCTCCTGCGCGAGATCGCGAGGAAATACGGCCTCGAAGTGCGGGATCTCAGCGACCTGCAGCTCAACGGCGTCCCGGCCCCAGCCCCGGGCGGCAATGTCGGCGACGGGCCGGAAAACCGAAAGGACAAAACCGATGAATAGCGCCCCCCTCCACCGGATCGCCCTCATGCTGCGCGGCCGCCCCGTGGCGCTCCTTCCGTCCGCCTTCGAGGCGATTGACGCGCAGCTCGGCGCCGCGATAGCGGCCCGCCTCGGCGCGCCCGGTTTAATTCTGGTTCCTGGTTCCGCCGCCGGTCTTGTTGCTTCTCCGGCGGCTGGCGCGGCCGGCGGGGGCGACGCAACCCACGCCGTGCCCGCGCCTCTTTATGACTTTCCGGCCCCCGGCGTCGCCCGCGTCGTGCTGCGCGGCGTCTGCGGCCGCCACCTCGGCGAGCTTGCGATGGCTTGCGGCGGATGCGACGTGGACTGCGTCGCCGATGCCGTCCGCAAGGCCGGCGAAGACCCCGCAGTCCGCGCCATCGTCCTCGACTGCGACTCCCCCGGCGGATCCGTCGCGGGCGTCGCGGACTGCGCCCGCGCCGTGCGCTCGTCTGAGAAGCCCGTCGTGGCGCTCGCCTCCGACCTCTGCGCCAGCGCCGCCTACTGGATCGCCAGCCAGGCGGACGCCCTCGTCGTGGGGATCACGGGCGAAGTCGGCAGCGTCGGCGTCTATTGCGCCATCCTCGACAAGAGCCGCGCCTACGACGCCAAGGGGCTTCGCGTCGATGTCATCGCGAGCGGCGCCAACAAGGGCGCAGGGACGCCCGGCACCTCCCTCACGGACGAGCAGCGCGAGGTGCTGCAGGCGCAGATCCTCGAAGTCGCGGACATCTTCAAGGCCGCCGTCCGGGCAGCGCGTCCGGACTGCGACGAAAACATCCTCGACGGGCGGGTGCTCGTCGGAGCCAGCGCCGTGAAAGCGGGGCTGGCGGACCAAACAGGCGAGATCGAGGCCGCCATCGGACTCGCCCTGCAGCTGGCGGACGCGGCCGAAGAGGCCAATAGGAACACAAAGCCATGAGAACACTCATCGCACTCGCATCCGCCGTCGCCCTCGGATGCGCAGCCTTAGCCGCGTTCGCGGCGGACGGCCGGACCTATTCCGTTGCCGTCGATTCCCCCACGGGCGGGACCAACACCGTCACCCTGGCGGCCGGCAACGCCATCCGCCTTGACGTGGCGCTCGACAAGGCCGGAACAGTCGCCCTCGTCCGCTCTATCGCGGGCCAGGAGCTTTCCAGCACGAACCTCGTCTCAGCCGCCGGCGTCGCGACGTTCTCCGACATTGGCGTGATCGGGTCTTTCGATTACGTCCGGATAGTGTCAGAGACCAATGCGGCCGCGCTGATCTACGTTGTCACGCAGTGATGTTGAAAGGACAGTTAACAACATGTCAATAAGCATCGAAAAACTCAAGGCCGCCGCAGCCGCCAAGGCCGCCGAAGAAAAGACGGAAGACGAGGAGAAAAAGAAGGACACGCCATCGCAACCGGCGAATCCCGAAAACCCCGCCCCCGCTCCCGCCGAACCGGCGAACCCTGAAAACCCGGACGGCAAGCCCGGCGAGGACGATGACGAGGACGAGGCCAAAAAGGCCCTCTCCGCCGTCCAGAGCCTCTCCGCCAAGTTAGATGCGGCCGAGAAGCGCATCGTCGCGCTTGAAAACGGGCTCAAGGCCGCACAGGCCGAGAACGGCCGACTCAAAGGCGCCCTGCGCGACCCGGCCTTCGCCGCCGCCGCGCTCCGCGCCGAGGAGGTCCCCGCTGGCGGAGACGCCTCCGCGACCACCATGACGACGGCGCAGGCAAACGCGGCCTACGCGAAACTCACAGATCCGCGCGCCCAGGCGGAGTTCCGCCGCGAGCACGCGGAGGAACTGGGGCTGTCCAAGCGCTAGGCGGCCACCCCGCAGCATCAATCAACCCAAACGAAAGGAAAAAACACCAAATGCCTACCTCATTCACCGGTCTTTCCGAGGCCAAGATCGACGACGTCATCGTCGGTTCCATCATGTCCAACCTTCCGATGCTCGACTCGTTCTCGACGCAGCTCAAGCATCCCGAAGGACTCGTCATCGGCAACTCCTACATCGTCCCTGTCATGGGCGGCCTGACCGTCAAGACCAAGACGCCGGGAACGCTCGTGGAGTCCTCCGGCTCGCTCGACGGCAACAACGTCAAGGCCACCGAATTCAAAGGCGCGGCCTTCGAGGCCAAGGAAGGCGCGATTTCCGCCGACCTCATCGAGGAGTGGTGGACGGCGCAGGTCGGCGAGGCCACCAAGGCCGTCGCGCAGCATGTCGTCGACGCCTGCCTGGGCCTCGTCACCGCCGCCAACTACGGGTCGGGCACCGGAGACGTCGTCGTCGAGCCCATCGCCGACTTCGACGACGACACGCTCGTCGAGCTCCGCTCGAAGTCGCGCAAGAAGCTCAAGACCACGCCCGGCGCCTTCATCTGCAACCCCGATGTCGCGTCGAAGATGGTTAAGCTCAACAACCTTGTGCTCCTCCTCGGCATGGTCCAGGGCCAGAACATGCTCACCGATGGCAAGCTCCCCGGCCAGGCCCTCGGCTACAAGGCGTTCGAGTACATCGACATGCCTGAGAACCAACAGCACCTCGTCGGCGCCATCATCGGCAAGAACGCGATCGCGGCTGTCGCCGGCGCACCGTCCCAGCTAATCAGCTCCGGCGACGGCGACGTCCGGTACCGCCGCATCGTCACCGAGCCTGAAAGCGGCCTCTCGGTTCAGTACACCGAGGTCGTTCAGGGCGGCGGCCTTATCAAGGCCGAAATCGGTGTCGTTTACGGCGTCAAGAAGGTCAAGAACGCAGTCGTCCGCCTCGTCACGGAGTAGCGCACGATGCCGCTGACGCGCGAGATGCTCGAGAGCGACCTGCGGGGGGTCCTTGCGGACTTCCCGCAGACCGCCACCTTCTCGCGCGGCGCCCGGCGCTTCTCCGTGCCGTGCGCCGTCTCCGACGTCGGGGGCGGCGCGTCGGCCGGGGAAGGCGCTTCCGGGATCGCCTGGGACGATTCCGTCTCCCTCTCCGTCCCGGCGGCCGAATGCGTCTTCGCCCCGAAGCCCCGCGACCTCCTCTCCATCGACGGCGCGCCGCGCCAGTACCGCGTCGAGTCCGTGCGCCGGGTTCCCGGCGACGCGGCCTATTCCATCCAGGGGGTCCCGCGATGAGCGGCAAGGCGCAGCTGGCCGACTTCTACGTGGACGAGGAGGGCTTCCGGAAGGCCCTCGAACGCTACGTCAAGGCGTCTTCCCGCGAGACCAAGGTCGCCCTCGCCGACAAGCTCGCCGACTGGTGCTACTTCGCCCTTCAGCGGCTGAAGGGCGACCTCGGCGCGACCCACGACATGGTCGCCTGGCCGAAGCCGGGGCACCGCGGCAACGCGAACCGCAACTGGAAGCTCGTCCGCTGGCTCGCCACCCGCCAGATCGCCGAGGGCCGCGCCGTCGAGATGGGCGGCAAGCTGACGGAGCGCGTCAACACCGACCGCCGGGGGAAGGGGAAAAAGAGGAAGGAGACCAAGGTCACGCGCGTCCGCCTCTGGGTGCGCGACGAGAAGACCAAGAAGATCCGCCGCGAATCCCTCTGGGGCGCGGAGCGGCCCGACCTCGCGAAGCTCGCCGAGCGCGAGCAGAAGTGCCGCAACAGCTCCAAAGGCTACGTGAAGTCGCTCGTCCTGGCCGCCTTCAAGGCCGCGAAGGCCAAGACCGAGTTCCGGACTGACGGCGGCATAGTCGCGCGGCAGGCCGAGTACCACATCCGCGACCAGGTCGCCGCCGGGGTGCAGTCGGTGATGAAATACCGCTCGGACCTCTCCCGCGCCATGGTCCCCCGCACGACGGACGGCATCGACACCCGCCTGGACAGGGCGTTCGAGCTCGCCCGCGCCGACGTGGTGCTGAAAATCGAGAAGCACCTTGCCAAAAAGCTTGAAGACGCCATGAAAAAATCCTTCAAAAAGGCCCTCGCCTGACCTTTCATCTTTTCAACCTTTCAACTTTTCAACCTTTCAACCTTTCAACCTTTCAACCGTCCCGTGGACTCCTACATCGACATCCCCGAACCGAAGACCCTCGCCGACGCCGTCTCCCGCGCCGCGCTGATGCACTTCATCGACGCCGCGCCGGAACTCTGCCCGGAGCTGATGTCCTTCGTGCCGCTCATTCGCTGGATGCAGGCCGACGAATCCACCGCGCCGACGTTCCGCGTTTCGGCCGAAACCGGCGAAACCATCGGGGACGAGTCCGGGTCGCCCGTCTGCGGCTCCTTCGATTTGACCTTCACGCTTTCCGTCCCCATCGGCGACGAATCCGCGGCGGCCGACTTCGAATCCGCGCGCGCCTTCCTCGCCCGCCGCCTCGATTCGCCGGAGTTCCGCGCGGCCCTCGCGGCAGCCTTCCCCTGCGGGCAGGTCTGGACCTTCCGCGGCCCCGAAGACGCCGAGGCCGACGGCCCCCGCTTCGTCGCCACCTTCGCCGGCGAACTCTTCCTCTCTTCCTTCGACTGGCCGCCGGCTACCTGACTTTTCAACTTTTCAACTTTTCAACTTTTCAACCCGATAACCGAAAGGAACCCCAAATGGCAACATCAGTCACCCAGATACCCTCCGGACAGGTCGAAATCGGCTTCCTCGGCGGAACCTTCTCCGGCTACATCCGCGAGAACGAGTCCAAGGAATCCACCGCCGACCTCGAATACATCCAGGACGAGGACGCCAACGACGCGATCGCCGTCGTCTCGAACCCCGGCGTGCGCTTCACCGTGGACGGCGTAGTCAAGAGCGGCACGTCGCTCCCGGCGAAGGGCGACACCGTGACCTACGCCTCCGCCTCCTACATCGTCGAAAGCATTTCCGTGCGCTCCACCAACAAGGTGCGCCGCTTCTCGATGACGCTCTACAAGCCCACGAACACGACGTGGTCGTCCGGCGGCGGCAACGCCTGAATGTAAAGATGGAGCATCTCCGCCATACCGCAGCATGGTTCCCGTCCCGCGTGGAAATCGCGGGGCGGCGGCTCGTGCCGCCCACGCTCGGCCAGTGGCGGCTCCTCGAATGCTGCGACTCGCCCTTCGCCTCCGGCGGGAGCGCGACGCGGGAGGAAACCGCGCTCGCGCTGGCCATCCTCTCGCGCCCCTGGCGCGCCGGGATGCGGCTGCTGCGGTTGGAATGGCGGAAGGCGCTCGCCCTCGCGCCGTGGCGGCTCCCGCCGCCTTCGGCGTCCCGCGAGCTGGCCGCGTGGCTCTGGGAATGCTGGTGGGCGCCGGACCGCTACGTCGAGGACGGCGCCACGCCGTCTCCGGAGGCGTTCGCCCCGTGCGCGTCGAGCGCCGTGCGGATCGCCGCCCGCGCCGCCCGGGAAAACTGGCTCGCCGTGGTGCCCGTCCCCTGCGAAAGCGTCTGGGACGCGCCCGTTCCGCACCTCATGCTGGCGCTCGTCGCCTTCTCCGAGAACGACGGCGGAGAGTTCGAGGCCCCCGGCGAGGCCGAATCAGTGGCCGCTTCCGGTTCCCAGATACCTGGTGTCGGCAGCGGAGTCGTCAAGGCCGCCATCGTGCCAGATAATCAGGCGGCAGAGGCCGACGCCGACGACGGCGACGGTCAATATGGCGAGCAGCAGGGCGTGCTCGTGGATCCACTGTAGTTGCTCAAGTGTGAATATACTTGACATGTTTCCATTATAGCAGAAAATGTCCGCCACAGCAAAACTCGACGTGAAAATGACCGCCGACGGATCCCAGGTGAAAACCGAGGTCCAGGGCGTCGCGCGCGCCGTGCAGGATGCGGCCGGCCGGATGGCCAGCGCCTACGCCTCCGTGTCCGTCCAGGTCAAGGCGGTTTCGTCGGCAATCTCCGGCTGGCAGAAGGCGCTTGGGCTTTGGAACCAGTTTTTTGTCGCAGTCAACGCCACGGTCGAAGTCGTCAAGAAGCTGGCCGACTGGTGGCAGAACGCCGGCCGCGCCTCCGAGGAATACGCCCAGACCGCCAAGGCCGCAATGGACGAGGCGAAGGACGCCGGCGGCGACACATCGCTTTTCGCCGCACTGAAGGACGCCGCCGACGCCGCCGGGGTCTCCGCCGACGAGTTCGCGCAGAAGCTCCGCGAGTTCAAGGAGCACAAGATCACCTTCGACGAACTCGCCGCCTCGATCGGCTCGACCCGCGACGCGCTGCTGGGCGCCGCCGACGCGGCGGACCCCGCGAACGTCGGCCTCCGCTATGTCGCCGGGAAACGCGGGGAGGAGACAGAGGCGAAGGAAGCCGCAGACCGGCAGAAGGCCAACCGCGCCGGCGTCGCGGAAATCGTGTCGGACATCTTCAAAAAGGGCGGCGAAGGCGGGAACGGCCCCGGCGCCGACGACCTCTGGGACCTTATCCTCGAAGCCGCCGGCGGCGACATCGAAAAGGCGAAGGAGATTTTCGACGCCAACCGCTCGTGGCGCCACCGCGTTTTCGGCGGATCGGCCGCCGAGGGCTACGGCGAACTTGGACTCCTCGGCGCCAAGGAGCGCTGGGACGCGCGCGGCGGAAAGTCGCAGGCGCAGGCCGACCGCGAAGCCGAAGTCGAAAGGAACGACGCGGCCGCGCGGGCCGCGGAGGCCGAGAAGGCAGCCAAGGCGGAAGCCGAGGCGAAGGAGAAGGCGGCGCGCGAGGCGAAGACCGAAGAGGAGCGCGCCGCCCGGGAGGCGGAGGCCGCCGCCGCCCGCAAGGCCGCCGAAGACGCCCGCGCCGCGAGGGAGCTGGCCAATCTCGAAATCGACCTCGAGCGCGCGAAGTGGCAGGCCTCCCGCGAGAACGCGACCGAATACGACAAGGAGCGCGCCGCCGCGATGGAGAAATACTACGGCGACCTCGCGTCGGCCGATTCGGAGGAGACGCGCTCGAAGATCCGCGAGGAATACGCGCTCGCCGAGAAGCGCCGCCAGCTCGACCGCGACATGGCCGCCGCCGCCGAGGCCGAAGCCGGAATCGAAACCGGGGAGGAGCCGGCCGGCGAGGCGCCCTCCGCCCGCGCCTCCGCGCCCCTCTCCGACCGCCTCCGCCGCATCGGCGGCTACGTCGGCGGCCCCTCCGCCTCCTTCGACCGCGCCCAGTCCGAGCGCGTCCGCCACACCCGCCTCCTCGAACGCATCGCCCGCGCCACGGAAACGAAACTCGACGCGACCGCCACCCTCGGCTGACCCTCCCAATTCCACATTTTCCATTCCACATTTTACATTCGCATGCCAACCGTCCTCCCATCGTCCGCCACATTCAAGGAGCAGCCGGCCTCCGGCTCCCAGTCGCGCCAGAGGGGCGCGAAGCGCCGCCACGTCAAGGTGATCCGGGGCGTCGCCGCCGACGTCCTGGCCGCCATCCCCGCCATCGGCTCCACCGTGACCATCGGCGGAGTCTCCTGCAAGGTCGTGTCGACCGACTACCAGCCCGACCGCAACGGCGCCACCGCCACCCTCACCATAAACGGCTCCAAGGCGAAGGGGAACTCCGCCGACGAGGAGGTCACGTGGGAGGTCGAGATGGCGCAGCTCGAAAAGAGCATCGTCTCCCACCCCAAATACGCCGCCTACGCCGACGCCGTCCAGGCCTGGCGCGACGACCCCTCCACCGACACCTCCGGCTACGCATCCGACGCCCTGGAGTGCATCGGCAAGCTCAAGCGGGGCGTCGAGTCCTACATCGTCTTCGCCCCGGTGATCCGCAAGACGACCGTGACCGACGACTCCGTGACGGTCGGGGCCGGCCTCGGCAAGATCGTCTCCACGGTGCCGACGCCGTCCGGAGTCACCGTCTCCGGGTCCTGGGACTGGCTCAAGACCCGCGACAGCGTCTCCGTGGACGGCGACAACCTCGTGCGCCGCGTCGAGGAGTGGACCGGCGCCGACGAATGGGACGCCGACATCTACTCCAGCTCCAACTCCTGACCCCGGCTTCCAAAGGCAATGGTACCCGCAGAACTCAGAAAAGGCGACAAACTCACGGCGGACTGGATCAACCAGCTCGTCCGCGAGGCCGTCGCGCGCGCTTTGAACGCCGGCCCCGGCCTCAGGAAGACCCGGTCCCCGTCGGGCACCACGCTCTCCCTCGCGCGTCCGGACCCGCGGCGCGGCCTCGGCGTCTGGGAAGGCTCCGACTACCCCTGGCACGTCACGGCGGAGCCGTACGGCGCCAACTCGGCCAGGCTGCACATGACCCCCGGCGCGCTCATAGTCGATACGGCCAGCGGCCCGTCCATGATCACCGACATCGTGCTGGACGAAACCCGCTGCACCGCGAGCGCCAGCGGCTACGTCGTCGTGGACTACGCCGCCGACGGCAGCCTGGTCAGCGCCGGGTTCAGCACGTCCGTGCACTCGAACACTTCGTCCCACGCCTACCTCCCCGTCGCGAGGATCACGAAGACGGGCGGGGTTTACAGCGTCACGCAGTATCTGGCCGGCGCCTTCTTCGCCTTCATGGCCGTCGACGAGGAGGTGTAGCCGTGCTTGTCAGGCGAAACTACAACTCCGCGTATCTCGCCCACATCGGGGAGCCGGACACGAACGGCCGCCCCGTCCGGCGCAACGGGAAACTGCTGCGGCGCTCGCGGTTCGACTTGAACGTCCACTCCGAATGCTTCGCCCCCGGCTACATCCCCATCCCCACATACACCCTGGGGACAAACCAGGCCGGCGAACCGACATGCACCCCCGGCGCCTGGTCGGTCTGGTCGCCGCCCAACCTCTCCAACTCCGTCGAGGACTTTACGTTTGAGAATTGTGTCTATGGCGGGAACTACCGCGTCGGGGATATCGATCCGGGGCGCTTGGATATTGACAGTTATGAGTTCACCGGCTACCAGCTCGCCCACTGGCTTGCCGTGCAATCCGGCGACGGCACCTACGGCCAGCACGACCAGATTCTCTATGTTTTTGAGTTCTGGCTGTGGCTGGATAAAATCTGGATGCCGCGCTGGATCGGCGCGCCGAACAAGCCTCCCGCCGCCGTCCCCGACTGGTTCTGGGCGGCCAAGGTGAGGGCGGCGCTTTCTTTTGAATACAAGTACTTTTTCGCCGGCGGCGAGGAATTCAGCGGCGTCGGCGGCTACTACCGCAACACGGAAAGCGGCGATTTCGAGAGTAATTTCGGATACGGTGTCTTCGGCAATCCCGGCCATGTCGAAGCTTCCGCGTGGATCTACGGCGCGCGCGAGCAGCACCGCATCCGTGGGACGGGCCTTGAAATCTACGGCCACATGGCGGATTACACAAGCGATCTCGACACGTATGGGACCTATCCTTCCGCCAGCCAGGGCAAGCCCCTCTTCGACACCTGGCTGCGCAACGAGGTCGCCGGCATCTACCTCAAACTCACCACCTCCAACGCCCACGCGACATAAGGGGAAAGGAACTCGCACCATGAAAAAGACACTCGCAACAGCAACGCTCGCGGCCATTGTCGCCGCAACCGCCTTCGCCGGATACCTGCAGCACGTCGCAGTCGATGTCTCTGACAGCCGGCAGAACTTCCCGCTCCGCGTCGCCCGCGGCGAGGTCGTGGATCTGTCCATCGACTACTTCGACGAGGGCGAACCGCTCGACATCTCCGGCAGCGAGGTCATCTTGCATACCCGCACGAATGGCATGGACGCCGCCTATTCATGGCAGACGCCCGGCACGGTTTCGTCAAACTCGGCCCTGTTCACTTTGGACGTGGACGCCAAGTTGCCTGAGGTGTCCGGGATATGGTCCGTTGACTTCGTCCGGAACGGGGAAAAGGTCACGCGGCCAGGCGGCCAGGCGTGGGTGCGCGGGACAGCCGCCGGAACAGTCGCAGCCGACCCCGTCTCGGCGCTTGAAGGCTACATGCGCCAGGAACCATCCATCTCCATTCCCGATGCCGACGCGGCCCGCGGAATCACCTTCAAGGACCCGCACGGATGCGAGCACAACGGCGCCGTGGAAATCGGCGCGGGCGCCACGGCGGCAGTCTCGCAAGAGGCCATTTCCGCCGCGCCTTCGAACACGGTTGTCCGCTCCGTCTCCGTTGCGGTCGGCCCCGGCGCCGACGCGACGGATCCGTCGAACCCGGTGAAGAACCAGGCCATAGCCATCGGCAACCAGGCGAAGGCAAGCGCCGTGAACGCCATCGCGATCGGATCCGGCGTCCGCCACGCCGACGAGAGCGACATGCAGGGCGGCAACGCCTACGCCTCGGCGCCCCAGGCCGTGTCCGTCGGCTACGGCGCGAAGGCCACCGCTGCCGGCGCGGTGCAGATAGGCCCCGGAACCAACTCCACGCCCGACTCCCTGAAGTTCGGCTCCACCTGGATCGTCCGGAACGGCAGGATCGAGGGCGGAACCGACACCAACGAGGTCGCCCGGATGATCCGCGACGAGCTTGAGAACGGCGTCGCCTTCATCGACCGGGGAACCACGAACGGCTACGAATGGGTCAGGGTGGGCGACATGGACGGCGACGTTTCCTATGTCGTCGCGTTCGCGGGCGAATCCGCCACCGTTGATTTCCCCATTGCGCCGGGATCCACGAACCGCGCCGAGGTTTACAAGGCCGAGACCGTTGACCGGCTGCTGGCCGACGCCACGGCCCCGCACGGCGTCTCGCCCTGGGCGTTTCCCGGCGACTGGCGGATCTCCCTCGACCCGCTGGCCCCCGAGACCGCGACGAACGCCGTGCCCGCGCCCTGGCTGGACGTTTACAGCCTCGTCGCCAACTCCTCCGGCTGGTACTACAACGTCCTCGTCTCGGCACTCGCCGAAGACCGCCCGCTCGACGACGCGGGCACGCTTCCGGACGTCGAGTTCCGCATCGCCGGCGATCCGTCCGGCGCCGTGGCCTCGTTCACGAACAACATAATCACCTCCAGCGGCGCGGCCGGGTCGGTCGTCGTGACCGGCGTGGACACCAATGGCGCCGAGAAGTCCGCCGCCTTCGGCTTCGGCCCCGTGGGCGAGGAGGTCGTGATCGAGAAGTGGCACGCCGAGGACGACGGCACCGAGCGCCACGTCTGGCAGACGAACGCCTGGGCGAAACTCGCGGCCGTCTCGACCAACGCCGAAGACATGGTAAACATGCGGCACTGCCGCACCAAGTCCACCCAGTTCGCCAAAGTCGCTGCGGCCGGCGCGTCTTCGTGGCCCGTCCCGCGCGCGCTGAACCCCTGGGGCACAGGCGGGCGGATCGTCGATTCCGAATGGCCCGGAATCACCTCCGCGGGGGTCCGCAACTGGTGCAAGGTCGCCAACGGGGACTTCTTCTGGCCGGAGCTGCAGACTAATTTGTGGTGCTACTCCGTCGGCTGCCACGAGGTGAATGAGAACAACGACGGCTGCCCGGCGCTGGCCGTCGCGCCGCACTATATCGTCTGCGCCGCGCACTACCCCGGCGAGGGCATGTGGCAATGGGGCCGGCACCCGGACAGGGCGCCGCGCTTCCGCTACGGATTCGGCGCGGACGACGTGGTCTTCTGCTCCTCTCGCACGCTGATCGCGGGCAAGGGCTCCGCCACGAAGATCGGCCCGGTCGGCTCCGACATCGCGATTGTCCGCCTTCCCGACAGCATCACCCTCCCCGACCACATCCTCTGCAAATTCGCCCGGAAGTCGGTGCTTGACCGTCTCTCGCTCACTCAGTTCGAGCGCACGACCGGATGGACGATCAGCGGACACCAGGTCGTCACGCCCTGCGTCGTCACCGGCCGCGGCTCCTCCGCCACCATGTGGAACGGCGACAAGTACGACTTCGAGGCCGGGCAGAAGAACTGGTACGCCGCGCCCGATGCGGACATCCCCGCCAACGTCCGGAACCTGGAACACTTCGACCACATGTACGACAGCGGCTCACCCCACTTCCTGGTGTCGCCCAAGGGCCAGGTGGTGCCGCTCTTCCAGGTCTATGGCGCGTCGGCAGGCTCCGCGACTGCGGCCTTCAGCGCGAACGGCCCCGCCTACACCGACGCCGTTCTCGACGAAATCTCTAACATCATCTACGCCGATTCCGCAGGCCGCGAGGACATCCGCTACTGGACGTTCGAGGAACTGTGGAGCGGAGTCGGCACCAACAACCTTGAGGAGATCGCACAATGAAGAAACTCGCATCAATCGCGCTCGCCTGCGCGGCGGCGCTGGCCGCGCGCGGCGCGGAGGTACCGTCCGACACCATCGGCCTCGTCCAGTTCATCAGCGGCCCCGGCGCGTCCGACCGCAAGTTCGCCGCGACGCCCGGACAGATCTACGCCACCGAGGCGCTGGACGCCGGCGGCAACAGGGTCGCGAGCCTGACCGTCGGCAGCCCGTCCGGGGAGCGCGTGCCAATCTGCGACCCGTTCGCCCTGCGGCGGCGCGTCGCCGAATTCGCGGCCCCCGGCGAATACTACATCGAATGCGGCGAGAACACGCGCCAAATAGGCGAAAACACGGTGCGCCTTTGGGAAAACGAGATAATCCCCGCCTGGGACACTGGCGGCGGACCGCCCGCCCCTGGCACGGACCGGCCGAAATACACCAGGATGTTCATGGTCCGGCCGGTCAATCCATCGCAGATGATCATGTCGCTCAAGGACACGAAAAGCGAAGTCTCAACCATGGCCTCAAGCCTCATGAACAACAACTTCGCCGACGTGCGCGTCACGACAGTCGGCGGAGTGGCCTATGTGGAGGCATCGTTCAGGGCGTTCGAGAACAACCCGATAGTGGTGACGCGCCTGGACATCTCCATTTCGGAGATCGTGAGAAGCAATTCGTGGCAGGGCGAAGACCGCCTGGTGGACGACTTCACGGACCACATCCGCGACTACTACTTCCGCGACGGCTACGGGCGCACCTCCCTCGGCGGTCTGCGCAAGTGGATCCACGACACGTATGACGTGTATAGGGCCGACAACTGGGCGAGCTACCCCGCGACCAACACCGTCAACTTGTCCGGACAAGCCGTCAATTTTACCCGCAACTCCCGCATAACGACCGAAACCGTCGAGGCCGTGAACGACACGCAGGTCTGGCGCGTCGGCTCCGGCCAAGTCGCGCTGCGCGTCCATGCCGGCTTCGAAGGCGAGAACACAAACGGCCTGTTCCGAATCCTCCAGATCGACGTTTCAAGCTCCAGCGAATACGATTACATCTGGACTTCAATCGACAACATCTCCACACCGCCGTTCGCCAACATGTGCTTCTCTCTCACGGATCCGAACTGGATCCGTCCGGAAGGCCAGGTGACGGAACTCGGCCAGTATGAGGGAGAGCCGGCCTACTGCATAGCGATTCCAAAGGCGGCGCACGAGGGGCAGCGTTCCGTATTCTACCGCGCACACAGCGACAACGGCCTGGTCACGGCCTCGTATCTCTACACGGAATTCACTTTCTACGCCAAGCGGGGCGTGGCGATCCAGTCTCCCAATGGCAAATGGTGGACGATCCAGGTGGACAACGGCGGCAACCTTTCGGCGGCTGAGACGACTCCGCCTGCCGGCGTCGACGACTTCTAGGAGGGCACCCATGAGACACTCGATGATAATTCCGATCGCGTTTTCGGCGGCCGCCGCGCTGGCGGCTCCAGCTGCGGGCACGCGGGCCTTCGACGCTGGCAACACGACCTACATCCTCTCCGTTCCGGACGAGGGCGGCGAAAGCGCCCTCTTCGGCGGCGACTACGTCTGCCAGGCCGACGGCACGGTCGTCACCAACAACCCGCACGCGCCAGTGAGGCCGAGGGTGTCCGTGCCGTTCTCGGACGGCAAGACGGCCGGGGTGCGCCTCCCCGAGGAGGGCGAGCTGGCGAGCGCCCGGCGGCATCATGGCGGCAAGTGGGAGGAGGTCTGGATAGACAGCACCGGCGCCGTCGTGAGCAACGCCGTCGCCGACGCGAGCAAATACAAGGGCGTCACGGGAGAGCCGAGGGCCCTTGCGAAGTCCGGGAAGAGGGCGAAGGCGGCGGCGCGTCCGAAGCCCCAGAAGGTGCTGCGCTTCGAGGAAGCCGGCCAGGAAGCCGCCGCGGCTGATTTCAAGCCGGCGCAACCGGATCCGCCCGGATTCGTCCCGATGCACCAGCGCCACGCCCGCCGTGCGCGCCGCAGCTTCCGCCGCAAACAAGGAAGGGAAAGCGAGAAATGAAGCGAAGCAAGGAAGATAGAAAGCTGAATCTAATTGAGCTGGTGCTGGCCCTTGTGGCCCTCGCGGCCATTGTGGGCGCTGCGATGGCGACACTCAGCGGCTGCATCATCCAAAGCGGCGAGGAGGAGTGGCGCGAGCTCATTGCGCCGCATCTCGCCGCCCTCTCCAACAAGCTTGACCAGGCGTCGGCCGCTCATGAAAGTCCGGCGGCTCAAGAAGAAGCGGAGGAAATAAAGGCGCCTCCGGCTGAAACGGACGCCATTTCCTTTGAGAGTATGCAGTGGTGCTATGGCGGATTCAATGGCGCCAAGGCCGCGCCGGTGGACGGTTGCGAAATTGCAGACCTAAAGATATCCTCCTTCGGAATGACATACCAGTGGAGGGGGGGTGGTTGCGAGCAGTTGGGCGCATCGTCGCGATCCGCTGCGGACTGTATCGCGGCTCTCTTCGTCAAGGGCGCGGATGGCCAGTGGCGCTGCGGGAAGTTTGACTGGATCAGCACATCGCGCACCTCGCGCTCGTTTGAAAACATCCACGGCGAGTATCACGGCTGGCCGGCCGATTCCATTGAGAAGGCGGCCGCCTACGCCTTCGTCATTGTGAGCAAGGACGGGAAACGCCGTAGCAATGTCATCATGGAGGTTAAATAGCCATGTCGCCACTCGCAGAACAGATCGCAAAGAAAGTGCTGAAAATCGGCGCCGAATACGCAAAGGCTCAGCTCAAGAAGGACGCGGCCAACCGCTATTCGCTGACAGAGCAATGGATCCTGCCGCTCGTCGATTTCGACGAGCTGCCGCCTGGCGAGTTCCACGACGAGGTTGTGCACATCGTGGCGGACGGCGCCCGCGTCATGGTCTGGCTAGACCCATACGACAATTCGCAGGCGGTCGAGTGCGACGGCGCAAGCCTTGTTCCCGATGTCCTCCTTTGGATTGATTTGCGGCCCGGCGCGTTGGCGCACGACCCCATCTACCGCCGCCAGGAAAAGATTGCGCAGGCGTTTGGCGTCAAAGAGTCGGTCGTCCGGAAGTTCGCCGACGCCGTTTTCACAAGCGTCACGCAGGCCGAGAACGCCGGCCGCCCCGGATGCAAGACCGTTTCCACGATTGCGCATTGGGCGATCAGGCTTTTCGGCGGGATTTATCACAAGACGAAGAAAAGCGCCAAGGCGGCCGCCATCGTGGCGCTCGCGGCAATCTGTCTCGGCGGCTGCGCCGGCTGCGTCCAGACATCGTTCGAGAATCCAGGCGATTACGTTTCGCCGAAATGGGAGAAGACAGCGTAAAATGGCCGTTCCCGAAAAAATCGCAAACCGCACGGAGAGAATCGTGGCGGCCCTTAGGGAGGCACGCCACCTCTCCCTCGGAGATCGCGACTCCTTTGTCGAGATCATGAAGCGCTCCTGCATCGCCACAAACGGGATGAGCGCGGAGGAGAAGCTGCAGGCGTGCTCTGAAAACATCGCCGATCTATGCTACCTCATAATAAAGGATAAGCTCGAAGGCCCGGCGACGGTGGGTTTCTGGCCGTCGCTTTTCCGGCTCATCGACCGTCACCCTGTGGCGTTTGTCGTGCTCGTTCTCGGCGCCTACGTCCTGGCTGGCTACCGCCCGGAAATCGTTGAGAACCTAAAGGCGTTCCGTTCCCTGCTCGCCCCTTGATCTGGTGGGCTAGTCGGGCAGGCGCGATGCCTGGCTAGTCCACCTCCCCTCTCCCGGATTTTTCCGGTTTTTTTTTTCGCGCTTGACAAACCCAACGCGATAGGTTATAATGGATGTGTAATTTTTCGAGTGGCGTGTGCCGCCGGAAAATTGCCGCCGCGCGAACGGCGTAAAAGTCAAAACCTAACCGAGAGGACAAAAAATGGAACACAACTGGACAAAGATAGACAACTGGAACCTTTCCGCCGAGGCCGATGGCGCCAGCCTGATGATCGTCGCGAACGAACTCGGCGAGCGGTATCTGCTGGCCGCACGTCGCCGCCATGCCGCGCTCCCCGCGACCTGGGGCGAGGCCGTGCAGCTCCGCGCCGATGACACCCGCGAGACGCTAGAGGCCGACGCCGGATGCAATACGCCGATGCCGGTCTGGGTCTATGCCTTAAGCGGCTACGACACGGCGCGCCCGGTTATGCACAACTGGTGCGACAACCTAGTCCATAACATCGCCAATGCTGCCCGTTAGCGCCGTCGGAATCGTCTAGGGAGGAACCAACAATGAGCAAATTCGAATCGACAAAGGACATGATATTGCGCGTTCGCGCTATGACGCCCAAAGAGGCGTTTGATGGCGGGGTCGAGTACTTGCGCAATCTACTTAACTGCAAAAAGGCGTATATCACCAAAGTCCCGGGCTTTGTCCAATTAACTGGCATAACAGATGTCCACGGGAACGCCAGCGAGAGATTTTTTACGGAGCAAGCGGCGCGTGAGTTTGCCCGCGAGGCCGGGCTTGAAATAATAGACTAGGTGCCAAAAATGCTGCTCGGCCATGTACTGGTTTGATCATGCCTAGCAAGGGCGCGGCCCGGTCGCGCGAACGACCGGGCCGCTGTGCCGCGCAAGGCGGCGTTTTCTGCGTTTCAATTCACGCGCCAGAGGCGCGACATTGCCGAGAGGCAGGTTAACAACAGAAAATGTTTCAATTCACGCCCATTGCTGGGCGACGGTTAAAATAATACCACAAGGAGCAAAAAATGTCCAACATACCCCCAATGCCATACTCCCGCTACATCCCATGGCCGCCGTCGGCGCTGCCGTGCCCCGTATGCAAAAGACGCCATCCGCAGATCGAGAGCGGCACGGTCGATTGCTGCATCCATCAATACCGCTGCCCCGAGTGCGGCTTTTGGGCCGACGGCGACTATGTGGCGACCCCAGCCGACTGGAACAGCGCAGTCCGCCGCTACCTGGCAAAACACCCCGAAACAACCGAGGAGGCAAAGGCAAATGACACTAACCCAGCTTAAGGAGGCCGCGGAACGCGACGCGGCGGAGCAGGTGGACGCGCAGCGCATGATGGCCGGCTCATACGCCAGGCTGGCCGTGCGCGCCATTGGGAACCGCGACTATGCCGGTGCGCAGGGCTACATCATCCTCGCCGCCGCCAGGATCCCGGAATACGCCTCAGCCCTCCGGATCATCGACGCGGCCCGCGCAGGCGCCGCGAAGTCGAAGGCCAAGGCGGCCGCATCCCGCCTAAACGGCAAGCGGGGCGGGCGACCGCCTAAGGAGCCGGACGAGGATCCGCCTCGGCCTCAGTAAGCGCCCAGGCGGCCGCCACCGCGGCCGCCTTTTCTTTTGCCCTGCCATCGTGGTCGTAGCGGTCGGCGGTCGTGCGCTGCGTCCAGCCACCTAATTTCATCGCGATCTCGTCGCTCACCCCAGCCTTTGCAAGCTGCGTCCGGAAATAATGCCTGAAGCTGTGGAAAGTCCTTCCGTTGGCCTCGACTCCGGCGGCCGCCATGATGTCCGCGAACGGGTGCTTTTTGGCCCAGCAATAGCTGTAGCCGCGCGCGTGCTTCGGGAATAGGAGTGCGTCCGGACTCCCCGTGCCGATGCGCGCGGCCACATCGGGCGGAAGCGGCACGACCACGCGGATCCCGCGCCCCTTCGTCTTGCGCGGCTCTATGTCGATTGCGCCGTCCCGGATGTCGCCGTAGCGGAGATGCGCGATGTCGCCGTAGCGGAGGCCGGTCGCGGCGGCGATGCGCGCCGCGAGTCCCCATCCCTCTCCGTCGCGGTCCCCCGCCTCGAAGATCCTGCGCGCCTCGTCGGGCGTGAACGTGCCTAGCCGACGCTGCTCCACGCGCATCGGCCTGGCGAGCGGCCAAGGATTGTCCATGCCGTCGTTTTCGCGCTTGAGCGTGTTCCACATCGCCGAGAGGTCGCCAAGCAGGTTTGCGCGTGATTTGTCGGAGAGGCCGTCGCGCACCAGCTGCGCGGCGAACGCCTGCGCCTCTGCGCGCCCGATGCCTCTCGCCCCTGACAGGCGCGGGCAGTACTTGGCGGCCCAGCGGGAGAGATGCCCCAGGGCGGTGCGCCTTGCCTGCCGCGTCCGCGGTGACGGCGGCTTGCCGGCCGTCTGGCCTATGCGGGCGCAGGCGGCCTCCACGGCGTCCAGCGGGATGTCCGGGCGCGAAGTCTCGCCATAGAGCGCCTCTATGATGTTAATCACGTGCTCCTTGGGCGCCTTCCTGGATGCGGCCAGGCGCATCGTCTGCTCAATCAATTGAGCCTCGGCGCGGATGGTCGTGTTGCACGATCCGCGCAGGCGCCTAGGTTGTCCTGGGACGTAAACCGAGAAATACCACGTCCCGTTTTTTGTTTTGCGATATATCGCCATTTTGGTTCTCCTTGGGCGCTCGTTCGCGCCCGTACACCCCGAAACGGCGGGAAAACCAAACTAGAAACACTATCACAAACAATTTAGAAATGGTCGGGGCGTCGGGATTTGAACCCGAGACCTTTTGCACCCCAAGCAAACGCGCTACCAGGCTGCGCTACGCCCCGACACGGTGCTCTGACTTTGGGAAAGATGGTCGGGGAGAGGGGATTCGAACCCCTGACCTTTTGGTCCCGAACCAAACGCGCTACCAGGCTGCGCTACTCCCCGAACCCAAAAATCATTGCAGAATACTATACTCTCATCCGCGCGATTTGTCAAGCGGCGAATGGGGAACGCAGTTGTTCATAATAAAAGACACCGAAGCGAAAAACGAAGGAACCCTGTTGTTCAAAAGCCAGGACACCGAAGGGGTATCATGGAAGGATGAAAGCAACGATGTCATTCAAGGACAAACTAATCGACTACCGGAACCGG